>Ga0209004_1000204_pt1 | contig 13779 bp, 8 predicted proteins | sample TexAe_RefH0_M1_FD_187948 | JGI IMG/M metagenome (GOLD analysis project Ga0209004, IMG submission 187948) | Forest soil microbial communities from Davy Crockett National Forest, Groveton, Texas, USA - Texas A ecozone_RefH0_M1 (SPAdes) (version 2) | ecosystem: Environmental > Terrestrial > Soil >... | reverse complement strand
GGGCTACATGTCGCCGGAACAGGCGCGTGGAGAACGGCTCGACGCACGCTCTGACTTGTTTTCGTTCGGCCTTGTGCTGTACGAGATGGCCACCGGCAAACGCACGTTCAGCGGGAGCTCTGCGGCGATTGTCCGCGACGCCATCCTCCATCAGACGCATCGGCCGGTTCGCGGCCTCAATCCCAGGGTCCCGCCTGCACTCGAAGACCTCATCAATTCGGCACTTGAAAAGACCGCGAGCGTCGACTTCAGTCCGCTGATGAGATGCGCTCCAAATTGCAACGGCTGCAGCGCGACACAGTTCCTGAATTGCTTGCAGCGCAGGCGAGAATTTCCTCGGACCAGAAACAGATCGCAACTCCGGTCAAGCGCCGCAAGACTAACTTCCTTGCGATAGCAGCCGGTGCATGCCTGATCGCCGCCCTTGCGCTGGGTTGGGTCTGGCACTCCAGACAGCACGCACAGGAGCCGACCGAAGTTGCACTGACCCAGAACAGTTTCGAAGCGCCCGTGATGGATGCAGCCATTTCGCCGAACGGGAATCTGCTGGCCTTTGCTGACGCCAGCGGCCTCAACCTGAAGGTCATCGCTTCAGGAGAAGTGCACTCGCTGTATGCGCCCGCAGGGGCTCGCATCGGACGAATCGCCTGGTTTCCTGATAGTTCGAGTGTGCTGTTCACCTCAACCTCAACGATGGGAGGCGAGCGCGAGCTTTGGATGGGGTCGATCTTCGGAGGTGTTCCACGCATGCTCCGCAGCGACGCGGACGACGCCTCGGTCTCAGCCGATGGGTCCGCGTTGCTCTTTACCAACGGCGCCCACGACGAGATCTGGTCGATGGATGCGGCCGGCGGAAACGCAAGGAAGCTGGTCGCCAAAGATGGTCTGTACCTTTATCATCCGGCTTGGTACGCGGGGCAACAACGGGTTCTCTACCTGGTTGCGCATCAAGTAAGTGGAGGTTATGCAGTTGAGCACGGTTCGCTCGAATCGCTGGATCTGAAATCAGGAAACTCTCTAAGCATATGCAGCCCCTGCGATGAATTTGCCCCGATGTCAGAGGGGAGGCTCATCTACGGTTCCGATTCTTCTTTCTGGAAAATTTCGGTGGACGCGCAAACCGCGCAACCAACTGGTCATCCTCAGCGAATTCCAGTTACCGACATCGGCCTTCATCCAACGGTGTCAGCTGACGGAAAGCGTCTTGTGATGGTGAAGGGGAACAATGACCCTTCAAGTGGGCTAGGTGCCGTTGTCTTCGTGGCCGACCTCGAAGATAGGGGAAGACGACTCGCAAACCAGCGCCGGCTGACTACGGGCGGTGGTCAATACACCCACGCATGGACTCCCGATAGCCAAAGCGTAGTATTCGAGTCGATAAGCAATGGCCGGTTCAATATCTACAGGCAAGGAATCGATCGCACTGCGCAGGAAACTCTCGTCGCCGGAAGCTACAGTGCCACGCGCGGCCGTTTTAGCCCCGACGGAAAGTGGTTGCTCTACCTCGCCGGCGACAGTCCTGGCACCTGGCGAATCATGCGTGCGCCGGCTTCGGGAGGCCCTTCAGAGCTGCTTCTCGATGATCATGGGCTTGAAAACTTTTTCTGCACGAACGCCGCGGCTAACCTTTGTGTGCTCGCTCAACCAGAGCAGAACCAACTCATCTTCTACGCTTTTGATCCTGCACAGAAACTCTTGCCTGGAGGACTTGAGCGGAAAAATCTGCGAGAGCTGGCGCGAACCGATTACGACCCCAGTGACTGGGGTCTCTCACCCGACGGCACTGCCATCGCCATGGTTCGTCCCAGCAACCTCGAAGGGCGCATTCATATTATTCCGCTGCAAGAGCCCGGGCACACCGGCTCGGCAGCGGCAACTGCGCCGCGCGATGTCCTCATCGATGGCTGGACGAGCTTGTTCAACTTGAACTGGGCCGCGGACGGAAAGGGATGGTATATCTGCAACCACTCTGACTCGGCGGTTTCGACTTTCTCCTACGTCGATCTAAGCGGACATGCCACCGTTCTCGAATCGGAAGATGGCGTGGAACCGTTCTGGGGAGTTCCATCCCCCGACGGACGTCACCTGGCATTTTCCAGAACTACTTTTACGCAAAACGCGTGGTTGCTCGAGAATTTCTAATTTCTCAAACTGGTCTCTACAGCGCACCTGCATGACGGCCAACGTAGTCCCTACACGCTGGGAATCGTCGCCGCGATTCGTTCCTGAGGTCTTACGCTTTTACATCTTCCGCGATCATTTGCCCAGCTTGGGCTTTCATAATGCCCCCGTTCGGCGCCACTCTGCGAATCAGACGTGCCACACCGCGTGCAAACCTGAAACCGAGGGGACTTAGCATCCGAGCTGGACGTAGAGTCGCCTACGGTGCCTTTTGCCACCACCGGCTGTCCATACTGGAACCGCGAGAGCGCGTCGCCCGTTTTGCGGCCAAGTGGACGGGATTTGTAAACACTCGCCGACTTCTAGTTACGGATCCGATCTTCGGTGGGGCGAAAGTAGAAGAGATCCACTCTGCGGCATGAAGGCCCCTGGCTCCGAGTGGACAAAGCAACTTTCTTTAGTTCCGAATCGCGCGCCCATTCGCGGGCTGTTAGGATTCGCGTTCCGGCCTCCGATGGCGAACTGGGAATCGGCTGCCCTCACGTTAAACAACTGCCGCCCGCATAGAGTCAGCAGTTGCTAGGAGATGATCACCGTCTTCGGATTGGTGTCATCTTTCTTGTCAGGGCAACCGGAGGTGCAGTAGTAATATGTCCCGAGAGCGTTCTGCAATGTGGCTTCGACGGAGCCTCCTGGAGGGATGGAAAAGCCTGGATCGGGGCTCGAAAACGCGAATGCTTTGTTTTGACATGCATTGACCGTAACTGTGCCAGTGGTGTGGTTCTCCAATGTGACGGTGCTGCCATGGACTCCATGCCATCCACTGCTGCATACATTTTTGTTGTTGCTCATTTGGTCTCTCTTTCGGCCTTCGTCACGTGGATTGGAGCATTACTGCCTGCAACATGACGGAAGGGCAGTCGTTCGGCGGCTTAGGGTATCACGAAAAGACCACGAAAATGAAGCCTGTGCTACTGGTGGTGCTGGGCCTTGACTACGATTTCCCGGTATCGCGGGTTATCCACCAGGTTTTGGAATGCGACCAGGTCCTGAAACTTTTTTGCGGAATAGCCTGCATCGATTGCTTTGCTCATCCATTCCAAAGCAAGGCCTGTCTCTCCGAGCTCGTTGTAAACTTCCGCCGCGCTTGCCAGCAACTCTTTTTCGCCATGGCCGTACTGCAGAGCCTGTCCTAGATACGTTTCCGCCTGCTCTCTCTTACCGATCGAGGAATAATAGACAGCCAGGTCGCTCAATACGTCAATATCATGCGGGTTGACTTTCAGTTCCTCACTGGCCAGCTGTATTGCCTTGCTGTAGGAAGCCAACGCTTGCGGTTTGGCGCCGGAATATTCCTGGGCTGACGCCAGGTTTCCCCAGGTAACATATTGTTTGGGATCAAGCTTGACAGCCTGCTGATACGCTTCCGCCGCCTCAGTCAGCTTGTGGAGGCCCATATAGCTCGTGCCCAAGTCTGTGTAGCCGGCATAGCTGGGACCTAGTGCGATTGACTTCTTCAACGGTTCCAGAGCTTCCAGATAACGTCCCAATTCATTGTAGGTTCCACCGAGGTTCACATAACCGGCATAGTTTTCCGGAGCTAGTTCGGTGACCTTCTGAAACTTCCCAATAGCTTTCTCATATTCGCTTCGACGGTAATAAAACCCTCCCATTGCGTTGTGCGCGAAGTAGCTCTGCGGATGCGCATCGATCACGCGCTGATATGCAGCCTCCGCTTCATCGACCTTACCCTGGCGCTCCAGCATGGTTGCCAGTCCGATTGCAGCGCTCTCATTGCCGGGTTCTAGTTCTGCCGCAAGTCGGTATTCTGAGGCGCTCTCGCCATAACGTCCCGTTCCGCCATACACCAACCCCAGGCATACGTGGCCTGCCGCGCCCGCATTGCCCAGCTTGATGGCGGAATCGCATTCTTCCTTGGCTTGTTCGGTCAAATGCTGGGCTTTTGTCAGCGCGTATTTCCGCCAGTACGATTCGCCCAAACTTGCCCTCGCGGCCCCGAAGTTGGGATCAACCTTCAAGGCTTCCCGGCTCATCACAGTGGCATTGTCGAGATTTCCCATCTTGGTGTAGTCCACCAGGTAGCCGCGCGCCTGTATGTAGTAGTTGTAAGCTTCAGGCGAGGCAGTACCGTGAAGCTTAAGTGCTGTTTGCTCTTCCGGCCGAAGCTTCAGATGTAGCGCGCTGACCGTACCCTCTACGACATTGTCTTCCACGGCGAAAACATCCGCAGCCGGGACCGTAACCGAATTCGTTCCTACGGTAGTGCCATCCTGCGCATTCTGCAGTGTGTACATAACCTTCACCAGATCTCCGGTCCGCTCCAGGTTTACCGCGAGCCCCAGGTTTGCGCCGAACTGGCGGCGTGCGCCGGCCAGCGTCGTCACGTTCTTGTCACGCAGATTGCGCGCAGGCAGCACTTCGAAGGATCTGTTTTCTGCCAGACCAGTCAGCTTCGACCCAATGCTCTCCACCAGCCCCTGGCCAAGCGCGCTCAGATGTGTGTCATCCCCGACCGGCGTGAAAGGAAGCAACGCGAGGACTGCCGGGCTCGGTATGTTCGCCGTCGCATCTTGCCCGCTGGCTGCCCGATGTTGCAACCATCCTCGGCTGGCTCCGAACCACGCAGCCGCTCCGGCGGTAATTACCAGCACGGCGACAGCCGCGATCGTAATCCAGGTCCGTCGACGCGAGTAGGCCCGTCCGATATTGAGAGCTGATCGGGAAGCCTCTTCCCTCGACCGTCGAAAGTCCGCAGGAGGCTTCGTAAATCTCGAAGAGCGCGCCTCACCTGGTTCGCTCGACTCGTCAATCACCGCTTCCACTTTCTCCAGATCCTTTAATAGCTCCGAACAGGTTTGGTATCGCTTCAAAGGATCCTTCGAAAGTGCGCGATACACGATGCGCTGTAATTCGAGAGGCGTGTCTCCGAGCGAGGCTGGCGGCTCGTTCAGCACCGCCAGCACCGTAGCGGAAACACTGTCACGCTGGAACGGGTTGCGTCCCGTCAGCATCTCAGCCAGCACTACGCCCATCGCCCAGATATCGACTCGTTCATCGGTTGTTCGGTCCAGTGACTGTTCGGGAGCCATATACCCAACGGTCCCGGCGCCGCCGTGCGTTTGCGTGGCGGTCTGCTCAGTGACATGTGCCAGGCCGAAGTCCACGATTTTTACCAGTCCAGAGCTGGTACACATCACGTTGGATGGCTTGATATCTCGATGAATAATGCTGTGCGAATGCGCTTCTGCCAGCCCTCGCGCCATCTGCTTCGCGATATCCAGAATCTCCGACAAGTTCATGGGGCCGTCGAAATGGATTCGCTTCGCGAGCGACTGGCCTTCATAGAAAGCCATGACGATAAAGGTCCGGCCATCCTGCGTGGACTCGATCCCATAGATGGCACCGATGTTGGGATGGTCGAGGGCCGCGGCAAGGCGGGCCTCCTTGATAAATCGCTGTTTATCTTTTTCGCTGACGGTGACTTCGTCGGGGAGAAATTTCAGCGCTACGGAGCGTTCCAGCTTAAGGTCGCGGGCCCGGTACACGACCCCCATGCCACCCTTACCTACCTGACCGAGGATCTGGTAGTTGCCTCCAACGACTTCGCCAACTGCGAGCGGACCGTGCCGGCGAGTAGTCGATGTTGATCGCGTGCCGTCTGCGTCAGCCATAGGTGGGTACCCGCTCTACACGTGAAGGAAAGTATAAGGTCCGGGTTTGTCAAGAGTATAGGTCGCACGTAGCGCCTCGGAGCCGATTATTTCGGCTCAGAATCAGCTACGTCATTTGTCATCTAAAGCAGCCTCCGTGCCCGTATGCTTGCACGTATCTGGGCGATCGCCGCCCTCGGTGGAAAAACCTGATTGGCTGGTTGGGCTGGTTTCTCTCGACCTAATGGGCTCGCCGTTCTTTCAAGGATTTTGCGCAATCGCTGTCTTTACCGTCATTAGCAAATTGGGGACTGTCGAGGGCTTTTGAAGGAAGCCCGCCGGTTTGCTCTCGCCGAATTCGTCGGCTGCCTCAGATGCCCCGCAGCCGCTGGATAATATTATCGGCAGGTGGGGTGCAATCTGTTTGATATGCTTGAGCGCCTCTTCTCCACCCATCACGGGCATCGTCAGATCGAGTATCACGCCTGAAAGTTCCTCTTTGTGCTTTCCGACTGCTCTACGCCCAACTGACCGTTAGCGGCCCGTTGTGGGCGGCAGAGCCTTTAGCATCTGGGTGAAGGCTTCCGGAAACTTATTCGATCGAAGGCCGAATCCCCGAATTCTATGGATAGGGAACCGGAAACGGGCCAGTGTTCCGCGATCCACCTTGACGCATAGTCGCCTAAGCGCTCCTATCCCGCGGATCCTGGCGGCGGTTCGATGCCGATGTTGTCGTTCACCGCTCCGCGGATTCGCTGCTTACATCCCAGGTACCGTTCGGTCGTTTGGACGGAAACATGTCCGAGTAAGAATTGGATCTGCTCCAGTTCTCCGCCGCACGCATGGCAGAGTTTAGCGCAAGAGCGCCTCAGATCGTGAGGCGCCACCTGAGCGAGACCCGCTGCCTTCGCATACTGCTTCACGACGTGCCACACAACGCGTTCCGAAATCATATCGCCCCAGGTCTTTCCCGCCCGACAGACGCATCGGAATAGACGGCCAGTCGAAACCCCAGCCGCAGAGGCCCACAGATCTATGGACGCCTTGACCCACTCCGGGACCGGAACCGTCCGAATATGGCCGCCCTTGCCGATGAGATCAACGATCGCCCAGTGCTCCTCGCGCTGCTGCAAATGTGTGAACTCCAGATCAGCCAGTTCGCGGTGGCGGAGTCCGCAACCAAGCAAATCGGCGAGAATCGCGCGATCGCGCTTTCCTTTGAGAGTGTCCGCCGGGGGTGACTGCAAGAACCGACGAGCTTCCTCGGCCGTGAGCCAGTTTCCGAGCCGCACCCCTAGCTTCTTGACACCCTTCACGCGTCGGACTCCTGCGGCAAGTTCAGGGCTAAGCAGGCCGGCGTCCGCAGCCTCGTAGGCCAACCGTCGCACCGCGGCGAGTCGCCCATTGATCGTGCCGGCGGCCAGATTTCGATTCTCGAGGAAGATCCGATAGCGGGTGACGACGACCTTGCTGAACGACAGGCGAGGTTCAGAGCAATACCACTGAATAAACTCATCGATCGCGTGGCGGTATCCGCGCTTCGGCTCCCGTGAGCGGAGGCTGTCCAGGACAGCCGATTTGCTGTGGTCCAGATCGGGAAGGCCAAGTTTCGTCTTCGGTCGCTTTGGCTTTGCTACATTCTTCCGAGCGTGTCCTCTCATCCCAGCCGCCTCCAATGCGGTGGCAATGAGCCTACTCCGCCACTCGGACCTGTCGGCCGTTTCACGTCCAAGTGGACCGGATTTGTAAAGACTCGCCGACTTTTGAGTGCCTATTCTTCTTTGGCGAGTCGGGTCCCGCACACTGAAGGACTTGCGTGTCGTGCTAAAGCGCAGCCAAAGCATCGACCTCGTTTGGGAAGATCTGGGAATACTTCGTGATGCCCACCATGGTGAACACCTTTGTGAAGTGCTGTGACAAACCGAACGTGGACACCTTTTGTCCCGAATTCGAAGCTTCGATCAGCATCTGGATTATCAGCGCAATCCCGCTTGAGTTAATGTATTCGACCTTCGAAAAGTCCAGCAGCACGAGCTCGACGGTCTCTTTTGGCAACGATTGATAGCTGCCGAGAACTGCGTCTTTCGAAGTGCTGGCAATGTCACCCTCAAACCGGAGTGCAGCGACAGCGTGGCCGGTTGCGGAGGTCAATTGATGTACCCTCGCTTTTGTATCACTCGGCATAATCTCGTATCTCCATTGTGATTGTGTTACTCAGTCAATTTGTCAACGCAGATGACCTGCACGCGACAAAGTTGGGATTTGTCGAAACTATACCGAAGACACCGGGAAAAAGTGACACAAGCCTACGCATGGATCACCTCAACGGGAGAGAACTGAAGGGTGAGAACGGTGATGTCGTCTTCCTGGCCGAACGCTTGTGCGGCCTGCGCAATTGTTTCTGCGGATTCTGAGGCGATAACCGCGGTGCGGTCGAACCCGAAGAGTTCGCCAGATGCGCTACGGGCTTCGACGACGCCGTCGGTGATGAGTGTGAGTCGAGCTAATGGAAGCATCGGGAACGAGGACTCCTCAAAGTGTGCTTCGGCGGCGAGGCCGAGAGGCAATCCGCTCTCCGTGGCGAATTCCTTGCCGTCTATATAAGGAGCCAGATGGCCGGCGTTGGCCGCGGTCAGGGTTCCGTCAGCATCGACGCGAAGCACAAGGCAAGTGGTGAACCCGCCCTGCGACCGCGCCAGCATGCGCTGATTCATGGCGTCCAGAATCTCCCCCGGACTCTGCGTGTAATGCGCCAGCGTGCGGAACGTGCCCACCAGCAGCGAAACCGTCATGGCGGCGGGCATGCCTTTGCCGCTCACGTCGCCGATGACGATCAGTACACCGCCGGAGGCAGTGGGAACCATCTGGAAGAAGTCGCCTCCAACTTCCCCGGCGGGCTTGTAGACGGCCTCAATGGCGAAGCCGGGGATTGACGGATTCTCAGCGGGCACAAGGACCTGCTGCACGGCTCGGGCCGATTCGATTTCGTTGGCGAGGCGCTCTTCGTCGCGGCTTTTGCGCGCGAAGCGCAGGACGACAATGGCCAGAACCGCGGCTTGGGTGATGAAGTCGGCGAGGGACTCCACTGAAAATGTGAACGGCCAGGTGAGAATTGAGTTATACCGGTCCCACAAGGAATGATCGAGAGGGTCTAGTATCAGTCCCACCAGGAGTGTCCCCCGGGCCAGATTTGCGAAAGCATAGAGGAGCGTCGGCGCCAGAAGCAGCCGCGCATCCGCCGAGCCGCGACGCGCTGGAATCCAGACAAGGAGCAAGAATCCGGTCTGCATAAGAGTCGATGTAAGGTATACCAGGACAATAAACGCGGCAGCGGAAGTCCACTGAAATAGATATGGAGCGAAGGTGAGAAAAGTCGCAATCGCCAGCGTAATGGTGGTCCAGTAGAGGCGCCGCCTCGGTTGGCCCAGGAACCGGACGATGAAGGTGGGCCAGCAGATGTCGAACGCCAGATACGACAAGGATTCCCACAGGAAATGAGTATGGAAGTCCATGGTGAAAGCAGCTTGATAGCTGCGGGACCAGGCAAGCGAGGCGAGCCCGAGTTCAGCGCCCGCAAACCAGAGATACTCGAATTCTCCCGGCCGCAGCAGAAAGAGCCCGAGTCCGGCGCAGCAGCCAATCAGGCATGCGACGAGTAAGAGGTTGAATCCGGAAACCCCTAATACGTTGTCACTGATCCTCAGTTGTCTTTGCGCTTCGAGAAGGCGGGCATCACCGAGGTAAAGCGGCAGATACGGCCCGGGAGCGGTGAAGGTCCAATACGGCCAGTGCCATACGCGCAGAGCGACCTGGACAGTCCCGCCGGCAGGAACCAACTCATCCGGAATGCGTTGAACGGCGGGCTGGTAGTTCACGGTCGGAAATACTCGCGGGTTGGGCGGCATACCCCCATATTTTGCCGCCAATCGCCCATCGACGTAGAGTTCGTAGCAATCGAAGGGGTTCGGGTAATAGAAGCCGAGCTGAGAACTGCCCGGAGAGACAACGATCTTGAATCGATACCAGGCGAAACCTGAATCGCTGGTGAACCCCTGCGTGCTCCACGGCTGATCGATACGCGCCAGCGGCCAGGCGGAGTCGTCGAAGCCCGGCTCGGACCAGTGGGGATCGTCGCCGGTGTGGAAGTGCCCGAGGCCGTGGAGTTCGGCGATGGGAATGCGTGCATCGCTCAGGTTGAATTCCTGAGCGGCGGCCGGGAAGCCCCATGCGAGGACCAGCAGGTAGAGCCCGAGCTTACGCATGGGTCACAGCCTCCGGCACAAGAGCTATAGTGAGCACGGTAATGTCGTCTTCCTGGCCGAAGGCTTTTGCAGCACGCGCGATCGCTTCGGCCGATTGGGTGGAAATGGCTGCGGTGCGCTCGAAGCCGAAGAGCTCGCGCTGCACATTGCGAGCCTCCACGACGCCATCGGAGAGAAAGGTGAGCGTGTCGCCGGGCGCGAGCCGGCAGACCGTCTGCGTGTACTCGACGTGCGGCGCAATGCCGAGCGGCAGTCCGGAATCGAGCGCGATCTCCTGGCCGGAGCGGTAGGGCGCCAGGTGGCCGGCGTTGGCAAGGACAACGTTTCCCGTGGGGTCGAAGTCGGCGCAGAGGCAGGTGGCAAAGCCCCCGAGGCCATTTTCGACAAAGACGCGGTTAAGGTGAACGAGTAGCCCCGCCGGAGTGTCCATCTCGCGGCCCGATGCGGCACCCAAGAGCAGGGTACCGGTCATGGCAGCCGCGGTACCCTTCCCGCTGACGTCGCCAATGAGGAGGCGTTGGTGGCCTTCCGGAAGCACGCGGCAAAGGTAGAAATCGCCGCCCACCTCGCGCATGGGAAGGAAGGCGACGCGAAGCTCGAAGCCCGGCGCGGTGGCCACGGACGCGGGTGCGAGCATGCGCTGGATTTGCGCGGCTGCCTGCAACTCGCCGGCCAGCGTGGCGCGATCAAGTGCGATGTGGCGCTGCTCGCGGAAGAGCAGGCCGAGGAGCCCCGCGACGACACAGGCGGTGGCGGCACCGCGGGAGCTCAGGAGATTCAATCCCCAGCGGGCGTAGATATTGGGAATGGAACGGGCCGTGATCGCCACAAGATACCAAGCGAAATCGATGGCGCCCCAGGCAAGGCACAGGATGGCCAGCGCCCGCATGCGCCGGGGAATGGCGGAATAGGGCCAGAAAACCACAAATGGGGTTAAGGAGAGAGCCATCACCGAACCAAACACAACGGGATTGATCACCGCGTTGTTGAATCGCAGGAACCATGCCGCAGCTCCAGTGGGGTCGAAGGCGTCGAATAGAAGTTGCACGTCGTCGATGTTGGGCAGCGCAACAAGAATGAGGAAGAGCGGCGGCATGCGGCGTCCAGCCAGGGCGAAAAAGAATGGATATTGCGTAAAGAGAGTGAGTAGGGGGATGAAGATGGTGACGATACAAGCGGTGGAGATTGAATATCCGGCAAACGCGGCCTCCGCAAATTCGTTCGAGCGGCTGCAGCAGAGCCCCAGAGAAGCAAGGCACAGGAGCAGTACCGGCTTGCGCGTGCGATCGAAAAGATAGAGAGCCAGCAGGGGAATGCAGAGAATGCCGACGATGGCGTAGTAGATAACCGTGGTGGAGTAGCCCCGGGCGCGCGATACAAACTCCTGCGCGCGGAGGGCATCGAGCAAAGAAGCGTCTCCCGCGGCTAGCCGGAACGGCCGATTGACAATGCCCCGCAGAGGGCCGACGTAGTAGAGCGTGCTGCGATCGAAGACGCGGAGTGCGATCACTCGCGGGGAATCGGCCACCTTCGCGGGCGCGAGGGGATAGGACCGGATGACATCGAGGCGAAAGTTGCCGGTACCCAGGTTTCCGGCTGCGCCAACGCGGCTCCCGTCGAGATAGAGTTCGTAAGCGCCGTAGAGACGCACCTGGATGGCGGGGTGGGCGGCGCTGCGAAGTTCGCTGAGGTTCGTGTGGCATCGAATCCAGAGGCGGGGATGGGCGAGGTCGGCGTGCCATTCGGAGTACGGGCGCCAGCCGGATTCGTCGATCGACGGCGCAGCCCAGGCTGGGTCATCGCCCGGATGGTAAGCGCAGTCCTTGGGCGTGAGCGTGAGCAGGGACTGCGCGGCTGCCGGGGGCAGTACGAAGAGCAGGAACAACGTCTCCAAGAGAATCTGCTTAGGCATGGGTCGCTCCCTGCTCCACAATTTGCAGGGTGAGAACGGTGATGTCGTCCTCCTGGCCGAACGCCTGGGCGGCCTGCGCAATTGTTCTTGCGGACTCCGACGCGATAGCTGCCGTGCGCTCAAAGCCGAAGAGCTCGCCCGCCGCATTGCGGGCTTCTACAATGCCGTCGGAGACGAACGTGAGAGAGCTGCCGGTGTCAAGGAGAAATTGGCTCTCTTCGTACTCGCGGCCGCCGTCGATGCCCAGCGGCAGTCCCGCGATGACGGGTAGCTCGGCTCCATCGTGGTACGGCGACAGGTGACCGGCGTTGGCGATTGTCATGGCCCCGCCGTGGTCGACCCTGACGGCGCAACAGGTGACGAATCCGCCCTGCATCTGGCCGACGAGGCCTCGATTCAACGCGGCGAGAATGCGGGTGGGCGGCAAAGGCGGCATGGTGAGCAGTGCCCCGATCACCATGTTGACCGTCATCGCGGCCTTCAGTCCTTTTCCGCTGACGTCGCCGACCACCACCAGAACGCCACCCTGCTCCAGAGGGCGGATGCAGAAGAAGTCACCGCCGACATGGGCGGCCGGTTTGTAGACGCTCTCGATGCGAAAGCCGGGTACATCCACTGCCGGCGGCACCAGGCGCTGCTGCATCTCGCGCGCAGTCTCGAACTCGGATTGCAGGGCGTCGCGTGCGCGCCACTCCTTCCATGCGCGTTGGGCCAGAACTACAGAGAGGCAGATTCCAAAAAGGAAGAAGGCAAGATCGAACAGGTTCGGCCCGCCCTGGAAGGATGTCCGAAAGCCGCTGATGAGCGAGGCCGCAGGAACCAGCATCATGGCCACGGCAATCGGGCGATTGCGGGGCACCGTGAAAGCCGCCCACAGGTTGGCTCCGATGTTGATGATGTCGTAGAGCTTGAGAGCAATCGGAAAGGTGATCGATGCAGCAGCCACGAGGGGCGAAGGCTCCGTCGCCATGAAGGCGATGAGCATGCCCAGGTTGAAAACCGCCATCGCGGCGAGCATCAGGCGCTTGAAGAAAACGTCGCGAAAGTCGTTGATCCCCCAGATGAGCACGACCGAAACGATCATGGAGGGAATTTGGGAGATGGCCTGGAGAACGGTGTAGGCCGCAATCGACAGGACCAGAAGCCGGGCATCAACGAATTGAAGGAAAAGAGTCAGCAAGGGAAAGGTGGACAGCATTGCGCCGCAAAGGCGTACATCGCGGCTGCCCACCGAATACCCCACGAAGAGCACGGCGAAGCCGATGAGCAGGATGAAGCCGTTGAGCGCGATCGCGGGCAGATTGCGCAGCAATGCGCGCGCGCGGACGGTGGTTTCTTCGGCATGCAAGGTCTGGCGATGGTCGAAGGCGAAGGCTGCGCTGTCGAGTCCGCGCAGACGGCGCGCCGCCGGCGGATACCAGACGCGAAGCGTGATGAGCGCGACCTCTCCGGGCCTGGCGAGGCCGACGGGAAGGTCAATGACCACATCCCGGGGAAAGCTTTCCACGAATGGGCGGGGAGGAACCCGGCCAAAGCTGCCGACGCCGGCGCCATTGACGAAGACGTCGTAGGCGACGAGGATGTGCCACACGCTGCTTACGCGGAGCGCGAGCGGTTCCGCCATACCCGCGCGCACCAGCACCCGGTAACGAACCCAGACAAATCCGTCGGAGTAGAACGCAGCCCTAAGCCATCCCCCTTGCTGCGCTACCGGCCAGGAACTGTCGTCGAAGTTTGCGTTGGCCCAACCCTTACTGCCATCCGGATCGTCGCCGAAGTGATAGCGCACAGCCGGGGCGGGAGGAGCGGGCGC
>Ga0209004_1000203_pt1 | contig 13791 bp, 13 predicted proteins | sample TexAe_RefH0_M1_FD_187948 | JGI IMG/M metagenome (GOLD analysis project Ga0209004, IMG submission 187948) | Forest soil microbial communities from Davy Crockett National Forest, Groveton, Texas, USA - Texas A ecozone_RefH0_M1 (SPAdes) (version 2) | ecosystem: Environmental > Terrestrial > Soil >... | reverse complement strand
CGAGGTTCTGCGTGTCGTTTTTGTGGCACTGGCGGCTGTAGCCGTCTGGTTTCATCTGTGGGAACCGTTCCACCGTGTCAGCGTGATTGGATTGGTGGCAACGCTGATTGGCGGCTATCCCATCTTCAAAGAGGCGTTCGAGAACATCATCCAGCGCCGCATGACGATGGAGTTGTCCATGACCATCGCGCTGGTCTCCGCGCTTGCGATCGGCGAGTTTTTCACCGCGCTGGTGATCACAGCTTTCGTACTCGCCGCCGAAATCCTCGAAGGACTGACTGTCGGCAGAGGCCGCCGCGCAATTCGAGATATGCTGAACTTCCTCCCACAGACTGCCACCGTACTCCGCGATGGGCAGACTCTTCAAGTGCCGACGCAGACGATCCTTCCGGGCGAAGTCGTCCTCATTCGGCCAGGCAGCGGGATACCCGTCGATGGCGAAGTGATCGGCGGCCACTCATTCGTCGAACAGGCAGCCATTACAGGCGAGCCCATGCCTAGCGAAAAGACACCAGGCAGCGAAGTCTACGCGGGAACTATCAACCAATCCGGGGTACTTCAAATTCGTACCAAACGATTGGGAAAGGATACGGCCTTCGGGAAGATTATCGAAGCCGTTGAACGTGCAGAGCATTCGCGTGCGCCGATCCAAAAGACTGCCGACAAGCTGGCTGGATACCTTGTCTACTTCGCGTTGGGCGCGGCACTGCTTACGTTTCTCCTGACTCACAACATTCGCTCCACTATCTCGGTAATCATCGTTGCAGGTGCTTGCGGAATCGCCGCCGGCACTCCGCTGGCAGTTTTGGGAGCAATTGGCCGTGCAGCGAGACAAGGTTCGATTATCAAGGGTGGCGTTTACCTTGAGGCATTGGGCCGTCTGCATACGGTCTTCCTGGATAAGACAGGAACGATCACCTTTGGCGCACCATCAGTAGCTCAAGTGCAGCCTGCGCCTGGCATTTCAGACGAGGTCATCCTCAGAGCGGCAGCCAGCGCCGAACACGGGTCAGAACACCCTTTGGGGCGCGCAATCGTTCGCTATGCCGAGGGGAAAAACATACCCCTCTCTCAACCAAGCGAATTCCGTTATGAAGTAGGCCGCGGCGTTGTTGCCCAGGTTGAGGGCGAACGCATTGCTGTGGGGAATCGCGCCCATCTTCTCTCCCTTGGTATTGAAGTGGCCGCTCAGGAACCCGACATTCATGGCATGTCGGTTCTAGTGGCAGCCGAAAACCGCTACTACGGTTCCATTTCGATCGAGGATCAGATTCGCACGAGCGCGGCATCGGCGGTAAAGGAACTCGAAAAGATGAAAATTCGGGTCATACTTCTCACCGGCGATTCACAGGCCGCGGCATTGGCAGTCGCTGATCAGATGGGAATTTTTCACGTTCATTCAGACCTTCTTCCGGAACAAAAAGCGGTCGAAGTCGAAGCACACACCAGGAAGGGGCGAACGGTGGCCATGGTTGGCGACGGGATCAATGACGCCCCGGCACTCAGCAAGGCAACAGTAGGCGTAGCCATGGGCGCGGGCACGGATGTCGCTCGCGAATGCGCAGACGTCGTCCTGATTGGAAACGACCTCGAGAAATTCGTAGAGACGGTTCGCATTGCCCGCCGATGCCGGGCAATCATCTTTCAGAATTTTTACGGCACTCTGATCGTCGATACCATCGGCATCGGTATGGCTGCGGCTGGTCTGCTGAATCCATTACTCGCGGCATTCATCCATGTCGCGTCAGAGCTGACGTTCATTCTGAATTCAACCCGCCTGCTGGCACCGAGACAAAGAGTCTCGAAAGGTAGGCCTCGCATCCAAGATCTCGGCGTCGATAAGCATTTTGGACGTCCCAGTTTGCGTTGAAATAATCGGGACCAAAGCCTGACGCCCACCACGCCGCCTGAGGTGACGTTGCCGCAGCTGCGAGCGCCCGAGAATGTGCAGGATCACATTCCAACCGGCGCAGAGGTGACTGGCCCGAGCACGCACTCTGCTAAATGCCGAATCACGCGGAATCCACGGGAGGGTTTGTTCCCGCGTGCGCCGCTGGCAAGGTAAAGTGGAACGTCGCGCCACGCCCGCCATCGCCGTTGGCCCAAATCCGCCCGCCATGCGATTCGACGATCGACTTGCAGATTGCCAGGCCCATGCCGCTGCCTTGCGGCTTAGTGGTAAAAAATCCGTCGAATATCGGGTCGATCTTGTCCACGGGTAGGCCAGGCCCTGTGTCTTTTACAGCGATCTCGATCTGGTCGTCCTTACCCAATTGCGACTTCATCGTAAGCACGCCGCCCGTGTCCTTCATCGCCTCGATGCCGTTTAGCATCAGGTTCATGAGCACCTGCTGCAGTTGCACACGATCTGCCACGGTCATGGGAAGATCGTCTTTCGGATCGGTGCGGATCGATACTCCATGTTCTCTGGCCTCACCTCTCATCATCCCGGCCATTTCGCCGATGACCTCATTGATCGCGACTAACTCCTGTTTGGGAGGAGATTTTTTGTATAACGATCGCAGACGCTTGATGATCTCCGACGCAAGGGCGCCAGCTTCGATGATTCTTTCCGTTCCTTTGCGAGCTTTCGTCACTTCGGGCGGGTCGCGCTGAAGCCATCGCAAAGATGCCCTGGCATGAGCGGTTGTCATCTGTAACGGCTGTGCGAGTTCGTGCGAGATGGAGGCAACCAGTTCTCCCATCGCGTTGACCCGGCTCGCATGGGTAAGATCGGCTTGGAGCTGTTCGGCGCGTTTGCGGTCTTCAATGTCCGTTGCCGCTCCACACCATTTCGCAATCTTCCCGCGCTTGTCCCGCACAGGCACCGCGCGTATCAGGAACCAGCGATAGACTCCGTCCGATCCGCGGCGCAGCCGCGCTTCATAATCCAGCGGTTGGCCCGTCCTCTCGGACACGCGCAACCGCTCGGTGATGCGGTCGAGATCATTAGGGTGAATCGTTTTCTCCCACCCTGATGCTTCTTCCCGGCTCAATCCTGTGTATTCCAGCCAACCCCTGTTCATAAAAGTGCGATTACCCTTGGGGTCGGCAACGAAGGCCAGGGCCGGCATGGTTTCTACCGCGTCGCGGAATTTCTTTTCTTGCTCCTGCAACTGGTGAACACGCATTTGATAAACGGCCCAGAGCAGCGCAATAGAGACGGCGAAGCACGAAAATCTGAACCAGTAAGTTTGATAGTAGGCCGGAGCGACGTTAAAAGCGATCGCAGTTTCCGGCCCGTTCCACAGCCCCTCGCCGTTGCTGGCGACGAGCCGGAATCGATAAGTGCCGGGCCCAAGCTTCGTGTAAACGGCTTCTCGCGCTGCAACCGGCTGGCTCCAGCTATTGTCGAAATCTTCGAGAAAATATCGAAAGCGAATCCGCCCGGGAGCCGCGAGGCTCAGCCCCGTGTCCTCAAATGTGATTCGCCTGGGAGATGGAGGAATTCGAACGGAGACGTCGAGGTTTGCGGTGTTGTTATCGGCGATGATCGCCTCGATGTGTGGCAGCGCGGGAACTGAATTCTCAGGGATCTGGGATGGATTAACAACCGACAAGCCTCTCCTGAGTGAAAACCAGATGTTGCCCGCTGAGTCTGAGACTACCGAGCGGCACCGCTTCACACCCTCCGTACTCTCGAGACCATCCGCAAGCCCATATTCCCGAACATCACCCTCTTCCAGTTCGCCCCCTAGGAGCTTGTCGCGCCGCGCGCGCAATACATGGTTTGCCGTTGCTATCCAAAGCCATCTGTTCTTGGCCTCGGCAACAGTTGAAACAGAAGAAGACCCTACTTTCGGGGAGCCTATCGTGGGCAACCAAGCCTGGCGTCTCTCGCCAGGCGTCAATTGCAACCAGTTGTTTCCGGCGGCGGCAGATTCAACCAAAAGTGGAGGGCGATAGCAGAATTATTATTCTGATCGACTCTGCTCCGGCTTTCCGGAAGCTGATTTGCGTCAAGCACGTTGCAATTCGCGCGCGTAAAGTGCAGAGTTAGCGAGGATACACCTCAGGAGGCGATATGCCGAAACCGTCAATTGTTGCGGAACAGATCCGAACGAAGAATCCAGAGATTTGGAAGGCGTTCAACAGCCTCGCTCAGGCCTGCCACGATGCCGGCTCACTCGATGAGAAAACTCGTAGATTAGTGAAGTTGGCAATCGCTGTTGGGGCAGGCACTGAGGGCGGAACACACTCAGCCGTAAGGCACGCTGCGGAAGCCGGAGTTACTCCCGAAGAAATGGAGCATGTAGTTCTACTTTCTATAACAACCATTGGATTTCCGGCTGCCGGGAGAGCGCTTAGCTGGATTCATGATAAACCTGAGTGATCAAACACATCAGCGTGGATACAGAGAGGGATTCGAACCTCGTAGCGAGATGGGGGACTCGATTGCTCACGATCTTCTCGCCAACGCCATCGGAGGGCGAAATTCTCGATTCCGTGAGTGCGAACCTGTCCGCAGACGCACTCTTCCAGATGGTTCACGGTCTCACTGATGGATCGAGCCTTGCAGGCATTGCATCTGCTGGCACTAGATCCTGTTGCGGAAACCACGGCTGACAAAAATTCCTATGGGTTTCGTCAGCAACGGTCCTGCGCCGATGCGATTCAGAGGAATTACTTCCCCAGCGCTCGCCAACATGGCGCTGGACGGACTGGAGCGAGTCCTGAAGGAGAAATATCCAAAAAGGCCGCTCAGGCGTCCAGTGAAGTGATACCGGTCAGCACGACGGGCTCCCGATCAGGGAACTCGGCGACCAGAGATAGCTTCCCGCCCATCGCTTCGACCGAGCGGCGAAGCGTCGAGATGTGCATATCGGTGCGCTTCTCGATTTCGGAGATTTGCTTCTGCGCGACCCCAAGATTCTTCGCCATGCGCACCTGCGTCATCTCCCGCGCGCGGCGTAGTTGCTGCAAGGTCATTTCTTCGGCAAGCAGCACGTTGGCGCGCTTTTCAATCTTGCGGCGGCGGCTGACTGGCAAATTCTTGATGATGCCGTTGACGTTCCGGGCCATGATCTACTTCCGTTCCGTAGAGAATATACCCCTACGCGTATATACCTACAAGAGTATATTCGCCAGTCTGTGGACCATTGTGCCGCCGCAACTGAGCGCCGGCTGTCGACAGGATTTCGGGGAACCGTGACTACGGGCAGGGGGAGCCAAAAATCCGGCATAGACCGCAAGCGGCGGCGGCTAAAGTGCCATTCGGCCCGCCATTCATTGGTAGGCTGCAAAAGAGGATCGCTCACCACAACGGCCAAGTGCCGACATGCGGTGACGCGGGCGTGAGGGATACAGCGAAAGTATTTTTATTTTCGCCTTATGTTCGCTATGCTGGTTTTATACTTCTTCTGCACAGTTGCACCAAATCTAGTGCATACTGACGCTTAGCAAAGGTTGCTATGCTTGGACTGGTAAAGGAGAAAATCTCATGCCCAAGGGCGAATTGCTGAAGAAGCTATTTCACAGTCTTGGCAAGGAAGGGCAAAAGAACATCGCGCAGCTCGGCAGTGACGTGGTCTGTTCCGAGCAACTGCAATGCGTTCGCGAAATCGATCATTTCCGAGACCGATGGCGGCTTTTCGAGCGAGTAGTTGCGGAAAGAAAGCGCGATCCCTGCCATCTCGCGATGGAAGCTCTCATCGGCCTTCGGCGTGCGGCTGGCGATGATCTCTGCTTCGCGCTCGGGCGTGGGATGCTCGACGCGCACGTAGAGGCTCCGCCTTCTGATCGGGTCGCCCAGTCTTCGTTCTTCGTTGCTGGTGAGCACGACAAATGGTATGGTCTTTGCCGCAACGGTGCCGAACTCTGGAATCGAGAGCTGCCAGGCCGAGAGGATTTCCAAAAGCATCGCTTCGAAACCATCGTCGACTTTATCCAATTCGTCGATGAGCAGCACACAGGGCCTGTCGCATTCAAGCGCGCGCATCAGCGGACCGGGACGGAAGAAGTCCCATCCCTTGAGGTTTGCCTGCACGCTCTGCCAGTCCTCGTGCCGGCCCTTTGAGAACTCCATGTAGAGACGCTGAAGGCCTTCGTCGAAGCGGCCGATTGCTTTGTCCTCGGTCACGCCGCGGTAACACTGCAGCCGCTCGATGTGGGTTCGGGCTGCGGCGGCAACAGAGACGGCTAGTTGCGTTTTGCCCGACCCTGCGGGTCCTTCGAGCAGCAGTGGTTTTTGCAGCTTAGCGGCCAGAAAGACCACCTGGGTCATCACCGGGTCGATGAAGTAGCCCGTGGCCGCAAGTTTGGTTCCGAGGTCGTCGATTGAATCAAACATCGCCCTGTCCCCGCGCTTCTACTTGAATTCCAACCACAGTTTGCTCGCGGTCGGCTCTCCGGCCGCAAGGCGGATCGTTTCGTGCGGGAACCACTTGGGCCCAGACATTCGCGACTGACGTGACTCCCAACGCCGTAAGAAGGACCCAAAGCCCGCGCTCCAAAATGTCTCCCGACCATGCCGTCCAGACAGGCCAGCCGTGGCAAACAGCCACCGCCAAGTCGAGAAACGTTAGCAATGCCGCGATGATGAGAAACCCTGGTCGCTTCGTCACCTGAGCCTCCTCAAATGCGGAGACAGGATGATGTGAACTCTAAACTCGGTCAAATTCACAACTTCATGTGGGTTCATTCCAGTTCGATAGGAGTTGTACGCCCGGTCTATTTATGAGAGCCCCTGCAATCGACGGTGTACCCGCTGGGCAATTCGTTCCGGAATCCTCAATGAGGTGTAACCCCTTTTCACTCTGGTAGGTTGACGGGCAATCTTGATGACTCCAGGCTCCCGGCTAAACAAGCGCCGGATGGTGTTCTCACTAAAAAACCAGAGCTTAGATAGCTCGGAAACGCTGTAATGACGTTCCAATGCCGTTGGGGCGAAGCCATTCTGTGGTCGTTCGGAAGTTATCGGAACATTCATCTGTTGTTGTGCGGCTTCCATGGATCACCTCTCAGAATCAGGATTTGCGACGCAAAGGGAACACCGCCCGATGCGTCCGAAGAGACTGCGGGCTGCGAGATCGAACGGCCCAGATTTAGCGTGGATCTAGGATTCGGTCAAACAGCCCCCCCTTCGCCTCAACAGTCGGCTGCGCGAAGGAGGAGAATCGACCGACGTAAAATAGTGCTCCATGAGGAAACTGAGCGGCGAACGGAACCTAGCCAAATCCAAGCCTGCATCGGAAGGGAAGTTACCGGTGCCCGCTTCATTCGACGCTGTTGAATCCGACCAGAGCGGCGAGTCTCTAGACAATGTCGCACGCAAAGAAATCGCCAGAAGACTCCGTCAGGAACGGGTGAGCCCTGATTTCATTTACGCCTTCGAGAAAACAGGCAACCTGGTCACTGACGAAAATCGGGAGCTGTGGACCGCCAAAGCACGTCGTGCATGGGATCGGGCTCTCGGTGAGTATCGACGGAGAGTAGAAGGCGACAGCAAGGCCATTGATCTCTGCTTTACCTTACATCACGAGACCGGCCGAACCGACTCCGCGAACAAGAAGCGCTTTGCGGCATCTGAATTCGCGATCGCTGTGCTCTGCGCGCACGATCAGGGGCTCAGTTCCTTCGCTGTCGAAGAACTTTTCTCGGAGGCTTGGTTGGATTACGTCTTGAGGCACCGGCGTACTCCGGAGACCGCCCCCGACCCTACAGACCATCAGCGCTTTGACGAAATTGATCTTGGAGCCATTCCAATGCTCCTGTATGAGATCTGCGAAACGCTGCCCGACCGGACGTGGAGCACCTCAATCGACAAGCGAATTGCCAGGATCGAAGCCGATCGAGCAGAGCCGGACACTTGGCTCGGCAAACTGCCCGATCTCTTCAGCCAGGAGGAGCCAGAAGAAATTCTGACGATCGATGACCTCCAGAACGCAATCTCCCAATGCGAACTCGAAGGCGTCGCGCCAGATTTGATCGAGTCGATGTTGCTTCGTTCCTGGATTCGCATGCTGGTAGTGAACGGGTACGCAGAGGAGCGTTTTTTTCAAATCCTGGATAAGAATTGGGATGAAGTACATGCCAGGGTCCAGGTGCACATTAGCCGATATTCCGGCCTGCGACTCCAATGACGACTAGCCGGTCCCAGTCTTTTTCCGCGTTTGAATCACCTGCCAGCCTGTGCTCCTTTTATGAGAAGCCGCGGATCCAGGCGGGCTCGTTCCCGGGCCGCTCCCGGTGGGCTGACCCAGTTTCCATGCGTTACGGACGCTTTCCTGCAGTTGGACCTGCCTGGCCTTCACAAACGGGGAATAGCTCTTCTCGGTGATCTTCACGGAAGCATGGCCCAGCAGAAGCGAGACCTGATCGATGGGTACACCCGCGAGGAGCATCTCGACTGCGAAGGTGTCGCGGAACATGTGCGGGTGGCATCTTTTGATCTCGCCGTCCGGGGTCCTGATATCAGTGAGCTTGAAAAGACGACGATAGCTTCTCTGCCAATTGGCGACCGCGCTCTTGGGATCCCCATTGCCGCTCCAGAAGAAGTAACGGAGATTGGGTTTCGGACCGGCCGGCAAATTCTCCAGTGCCTCGACCACAAAGGGAGGGAGGGGAACATAGACCGGTGTTCCGGTCTTTGCCTGGTAGAGGAGAAGGCTGTCGCCGTGAAGGCGGTGTCGTTCGAGGGTGATGGCGTCGCGGATGCGCAGCCCGCTCCAGCGCATTAACAGTGTCATCGTGCGGAGCCGCGTGCGATTCGAATCGGTATCGATGAATCCGCCCCGATTGTCACACACCCGGTAGGTGGCGTCGATGATGCGGTCGAACTCCTCAGGCGGAAAGTAATCCGTCGGGATCTGGACAACCTTGATTTTACCCAATCCGAGAGCCGGGTTCTCCTGAAGATACCGGCGGCGCACGCAGGCCCAGAAGAAACCGATCACTCGGCTTTGCTTCTTTTGCTTTGCCAGAGCTGCATCAGTCCAGGTGCTGCGAAAATTCAGGAGAGCGTCAAGGTCGATCTCATCGAGATAGGCAAGTCCCTCCGATTGCGTCCAGGAGAGAAACTGCTTGCGGAAGATCGTCGTCAGTTTGGTGTGCGTGGCAACCGCGACGCCGCGGCTCGTTGCATCGGCCAGGTAGGCCTCAACGGCCCTCTCTACAGTGACCCTTGGCCTTTGAGGCCGGTCGGAATTTGAGCCTTCGCGACGCGGAACCGGCGCGTCGACGGCGAGATCGGTTTTTGCCGCAGGACGACTTGCCGGCAGCAACCCTTCGCTTAGTTGACGCCGAAGTTCCTCGGCCTCTTCCCAGCGAGGGGTCTTGGCGCTCTGGCGAATGAACTTGCCGTTGAGCGATCCCCATATCCACTTGGGGCAGCTACAACGGCGCCAGGTCTTGTCGCCGGCGTTCTTACAGTCTGGATGGTGGCGGGTATAGACGGAAAGCATGAGCACCCCGACTTCAGCGAGATTGTGCTCGAATCGCCAAATTGGGGCAAACCTGGAGCGCGACTGTACAGTGACTGTACAGTTTGGCCTGAGTTTTTCCGTCTGAATTTCCAAGCTGCTGAAAAATAAACAGCTTAGTGTTGGTGGAGGCGGCGGGAGTCGAACCCGCGTCCGAAACGAATTGGAACCGGCGTTCATATCAGCAGCGTTCGTCGGCATTCCTCCCGCCCAATATGTTGATCCAGAGTCAGCTATTCGGACAATCTCTATGCCGTGAACTAGGTTTGTCAGTCACGATAGTCCAACCACTAATTACACGATTCCATCACTCGCTCGCGTCGAACTCTTGGCCAGCTCGCGCCCAATCTGATTTGCGTCTCCGAGCAGTACTTTATACCGAAAATTCGCCGGTTTCTCCATTTCTACGAATGAGTACCATGACTGAATGCTGATGCTTCGCTTGCGCGCTTTGAGCATCAGCAAGACTTCTTGCCGCGGCCAATCGATTACGGCCTCGAATCCGGAGAAAGTTCTTCCTGACTCCCACGCTTGTTTTTGAAAGATCTCCACCCATTCGTGCTTCTTATCCAACCCGATGCGGGATTGGAGGTTAACCGCAACATCAATGTCTCCGAGGCGCTCGATCTGTTCAATATAGCTCCCGAATACTACGACACTCGTAACCGAGTACAGATATTTGGGGTCCGTATTCGCGAGATGCACACGTCTCATGAACTCCGAAAGCACTTTTTCTGCTGTTTCCCGTTTGATTCGTTTGTCACCGGAAGCACGCATCAGTTCTCGTCCGGCACTAGTTATTGAGTACCAGCGGAAGGGACTCTTGTACTGCGCTTCTCGTTCTTTGTCGCGCTGCACATAGCCGGCCCTTGCCAACTCTCTTGCGAGTTCCTCCGCTCGACCCGGGGAATAACGAAATCGATCTGAGAGCCAATCTTCACGGAAACCGCCATGCGCACGAAGAAGAATCTCTCTGATTCTGATCGCGCTTTCACCGGCGACCGCTGTAACTGTATTGAGATCGATAGTCACATGAGCCTCCACATACAAGCTCATAATTAGCCGCTTTCTGAATTCGGTCAAATCTTCATGGAGACTGGAGGGGGGATCCAAACGGCGCCGGCACCCGAAGCCAATTTGACCGAATGAAGAATCTGTACCAAGATTTCCAAGCTCGCCCACGCTTTCAGTTGCGCGGAACTGATGCGTTGCGATCGAGAGCGGGAGAAACAGAGGAATCACAGACTATGGGAACGAACTCATTCGAGCGAACATCGGACCGAAGCCTGCTTCGCCCACAGCCCATCGACAAGGACGCTGAAATGCTCGACAACAGAAAATTTGTCGAGAAACATTACAGGATCGCAGAGCTTGCCGAACTCTGGGGGCTAGGAAGAGAGACAATCAGAAAGATGTTGATCGATGAGCCTGGAGTCGTCAAGATTCGACTCGGTCGCAAAAAGGCCCACACAACCTACACAGTGCCAGATTCGGTCGCTCGACGAATTCACAGCAGATTGTCCAGCTGAAAGTCGCTTGCTGGGCAGTTTTTAGGTATCAGGTCCAACACGAGATCCAGATCTCTTCTGAAGGGCTTGGAGTTTCGAACTTTCACGGCGAGTCGCCTATCGAATCGACACAATGCGCGCCCTAGGCTTCCCTTCAAACGCTTCCTGCAGAATCTTGGAAAGCCGCTCCTGTCGACCCGGGATCCACGCCGCGTAATGCTTCCGCAAGATTTCCTCTGTATCGCCGATAAGCTCGGCGACATCAGCAATTGGTACGCCCTTTTCGAGAAGAATTCGGACGAAGGTGTGTCGGAATCTATGGGGGTGAGCTGGACTCTCCCATGGACTAGCCAACTCAAACACCTTCTTCAGCCTCTTATTTCGCCAAATGTCGCAAAGCTGCTTTGCGTTCCGAGCGACACCAGCCGCGAAGATCAGAGACCCATGGTTTTTCTCCCGCGCATGCAGTCGTTCTACGAGCCAATCTGGTACCCAGGTAAAGAGCGGTCGCTTGGTTTTGTGCATACGCAGGAACACATTATTGCCTTTGAGGCGCTGCCTTACGTCAAAAGTCACCACGTCGGAAATGCGCAAGCCTGTATAGATCGAAAGATAGATGAAATCTTTGACATCATCTCCAGCCCATGTGCGAAAGCCGGGGCCGTGTTTAAGCCGCGGTCCGATCTCGTCGCAGGCAGCGTATAGCCGGTCAAGTTCTTCGTCGGTAAATGGCGCTTTAGGCACGAGCACTGAAGAACCTTCGGGTGCCTGCAGGTCATCGGCTATGTTCTTGGAGAGCCATTCCCGTTTGACGCAGAACTTGATAAATGCCTTGAGCCGCTCGAGTTTCTTTGCCTTCGCGCGGAGGCCGTCCTTCCAGGTCGCATAGAACCTGTCCATGTCGATGACTGTGAGTTGGTCGACATAGACGTGGCCACGATCCGCACAATATGCCGAAAGTTGGTTGGTAAAGGTTCGGTATTTGGCGAGAGTGTTTGGTGCAATGCTGCGATTCTTGCTTTTGGCAAGAAAAGCCTCGACGGCTTCCTCGACGGTGATTCGGACGACCTCTGATTTCTCGGCGGAAATCGAGACCTGAGCCGCTACCTTCCATGATCCCGTGCGCTCGAAAGCGGCGGCTACGGCCCGCGCCGACTCGAACTCCCAATGTCCTGTGTTGTGTCGTTTGAAGTGTTTGCCAAAGGTCCCGGAGGCGAAAATCGGACATTCGCACCGTTTCCATCCCTTCTTGCGCTCGTCGTATTCGGATGTGCGGGAGTTGTGCGGATGACCAACCTTACAGCCTTGGCGGTGTCGTCTATAGAGGGCGAGAGGCACGCTCGAGATTATAGCTCGGTTGGCCCATATTGGCCCATGGAAAACTTGACAAATCTATAAGCCTATATATTTTATATAGATATACATTGGGGCGGCTAGTGGGGATCGAACCCACGACATCCTGAGCCACAGTCAGGCGTTCTGCCGCTGAACTATAGCCGCCACGTACCATTACGATTGTAGCATCGAATTTGTGGGCCTCATCGCGGCCGAACGACGCAGTTTATGCCCAATTCTGAAGCCAAATCGCCCCAATTGAACCCACCCGGGCCTCCGGCAATTCAAGGCGTGGTGGTGCCTCCAGGACGCTGGGCTCGCGGCGCATGGCTCTTCCGCGACGAGACGCTGCTTCGACTTGAAATTCTGCTCGATGAAGCCTTCCGCATTCCCTTCACCTCCATCCGATTCGGCATTGACGGAATCATCGGCCTGGTTCCGGGATTCGGAGATGTCATCGCGGGCTTGCTCTCGCTCATAATCCCCATTGCCGCCTGGATTCGCGGCGTTCCCTATATCACCCTTTTCCGCATGGCGGTCAACCTCGGCATTGGCGTACTCGTCGGTTCAATCCCGATTCTTGGTGACGCGTTCGATATCGCATGGAAACCCAATCGCCGCAACTACCGACTGCTGCAGCGCCATCTAGGCGAGCCGCGCCGCCATACGTGGAAGGACTGGACATTTCTGATCGGCCTTGCGTGCGCAATGGCACTTATTTTCGCCATCCCCATCGTGCTCGTAATCTGGATGCTTGCGTGGCTCATTCAACATTGAGACTGGAGGTTCGAAGGTGTCAGACGCAAGCCGTTCCGCGATACAATCAGAGAAACGTCGGGGCGTAGCGCAGTCTGGTAGCGCATCTGCTTTGGGAGCAGAGGGTCGGGGGTTCGAATCCCTCCGCCCCGACCATCTAACCCCTTCCCTTTCAATAAGTTTGACCGAGTAGCGCAGATCTGCGATGCATTCTGGCCTTATGCGGTATCGGCTCCAGCGGAAAACACCGATGGCGCTCACGATTACGTAAAACGCATTCGTACGCTCTTGGGAACTCGCGGGTGCGTTCGCCTCAGTTTTGCGCCGGCAGACGAAAAGATGGCCTGGTCTCTGTTTTCTGATCGTGTTCCGATTGAAGACGTTGAGCATGCATTTCTGCTAGGGTGCACTAGAAAGTACGTCTTCTGGCTGAATCGGCAGGCTAGCGGGCCGATCGCCAGTTTCGGATATTTTCGATCCATCGTGGACCAAGTTGCCCAGATGGAACCATCGCCTGAGTATTGGCGCTATATTGGCGAGAGTCTTGATAAGTATGAGCACGCGTGGTTTGCGCAGAGTGCCGATGGCGAAAAGGATGTTCCGTAGGCACTGGATCCAGTGCACCCCGATTTTGCTGCCATCCGACAGAAGCCTAGTGCTCCCACCAAGTACAGTTTCGGGATGCCCAGTGTTGCCGGTTTGAGTGAGCCGGGCAACAGATGGTGCCGTCGGGTCTTCAAGAGGGCGAAGAACTGGCAAAGGGAAGCATCGGC
>Ga0209004_1000202_pt1 | contig 14015 bp, 9 predicted proteins | sample TexAe_RefH0_M1_FD_187948 | JGI IMG/M metagenome (GOLD analysis project Ga0209004, IMG submission 187948) | Forest soil microbial communities from Davy Crockett National Forest, Groveton, Texas, USA - Texas A ecozone_RefH0_M1 (SPAdes) (version 2) | ecosystem: Environmental > Terrestrial > Soil >... | reverse complement strand
GGGCATCTTTGCCCGCCGTGACTGCTTCGCAGACAGCTTCCTGGTTGGGTCTGAAAGCTGAGAATCCGAACGCGTTCTGAAGGAGTTCAGTGAGCGTTGCAAAAGTTGAGAACTTCTTTGTGTCTGCGAGAACACGAGATGCGAAACTTTTTGGTGAATCGGCAACGTTTGCTCGTGGCACGATCGGTGTTTTTTGGCCGACCTTGCTGACTACGGAGCGAACGTATTCACTGATGCCATCTAGAAATGGTTCCATCCGGGATTCGCCCTGCTGAATCTTTTTCAGAAATGCTTCCCACTGACCCGTCATCACCGGACTCTTCACCTCGGGATGAACTACATCAATGAGATGGATACCCTTGTCTGTCGCCTCGAGGTTCTTCCCCGCACGGGCGATGAAGCCTCGCTTCAACAATACCTCGATGGTTGCCGCTCGTGTGGCGGGCGTGCCCAGGCCAGTCTCCTTCATGGCTTCGGACAATTCCCTCTCATCCAATGTCTGGCCCGCTGTCTGCATCGCAGTCAGCAGTGTGCCCTCAGTGAATCGCTTCGGGGGCCGGGTCTTCTTCTTCAGGGCTTCAATATTTGTGACGTTCTGGAACTGCCCATTGGCAAGTGTTACGGGAAGGACTTGCTCCGGCGCTCCCTCCTCAGCACCGCTTCTCGCTTCTCGTCGCCGTCCTTCCGCCCCGATATCGAGTACCTTCCAGCCCATCTGTTGCACGAGGGTCCCGTGGTTCGATAGCGGTCCACGATCTCTCCAGCGGTGATCGCCGTAATCACGGTCGTCACTGCCTGGAGGTAATCGTCATGCCACATCATGAGGAAGCGCCGACAGATCAGGTCGTAGATCTTCCGCTCGTCTCCCGCAAGGTTTGTCTTCACACCAGAAGCAGCCGTGGGAATGATGGCATGATGATCGCTCACCTTGCTGTCGTCTACGAACCTCTTGCTCAAGGGGCGCTGTCCTGTGCCGGCAGCGAGTTGCTGCATATAACTCGTCGAAATCGCAGAGACGATATCTGGAGCGGTGGTGGCAACATCGGCGGAAAGATGGCGGCTATCCGTCCTCGGGTAACTGATTAGCTTGTGCCGTTCATAGAGGGCCTGGGCGAGGTCAAGAGTCTGCTGTGCGCTGAAACTGTAGAGACGATTGGCATGCCGCTGAAGTTCCGTAAGATCGTAGAGTAGCGGCGGTTGCATCCGCTTTGTCTCGGAAGTGAGTGACTCGATGGCCGCTTTTCCAGTTCGGCCGCGCAGAACGATGCAGTTGGCTTCCTCGCCATCGGCCGGCAGTCGCGATGCCTTTGCGAGACCGTCATTGTCGTTGCCAGGTTTCGCTTCAGAACGGAACCAGGTTCCTTGATAGCTCTCCTTGTTTGGACCCTCTTGTCCCTGAAATGTGGCTACAACCTCGATATAGTCTTCGGGTACGAAACTCCGGAGAGCAAGTTCACGATCAACAATCATGGCGAGGGTCGGCGTCTGCACCCGACCGACCGAAAGCTCCTCGCTGTAAACAATCGAATAGGCCCGCGAAAGATTCATGCCAACGAGCCAGTCAGCTCTGCTTCGGCCGGTGGCAGCATCCGCCAGGCGATCGTACTCGCTTCCGGGGCGAAGTCTGTCGAACCCCTTGCGGATGGCATCCGGAGTCAATGAGGAAATCCAGAGTCGGCTGACAAGCTTTCTGCACCCAGCCGCCTCGTAGATGTAGCGGAAGATCAGTTCCCCCTCCCGCCCGGCGTCTGTCGCGCAGACAATCCGCGATACCCGTCCGGAGGTCAGGATTTTCCGCACGACTTCGAATTGATCTTTGGTTTTCTCGTAGACAACCAGCGGCCAATGCGTGGGCAGGATCGGCAGATGATCGAAGCGCCATTGCCGCCACTCAGGGGTGATCTCGTGAGGTTGAGCAAGGGAAACGAGGTGCCCGATCGCCCAGGTGACAACGTAGCCGTTGCCTTGGAGATATCCTTTGCCTCGCACATTGGCGCCGAGAACGCGGGCGATGTCCTGCGCGACTGATGGCTTTTCGGCAAGGATCGCAATGGTTTTGGAATCGCTTGCTTCCATGGGCAACCTCAGTTTACCGCTACGCTCACTGTCGCTGGCCTCAGCCTGACATCGCCAGTGCCGTGATACCTCAGTGGTCATCGTGAAACTGCATTTGTCAGAAGGATTTGAAGAATCGGAATCGACTCTGATTTCTGAGGTTTGACCGTGGTTTCAGGCGGCCCTGAACGGTAAACTTTTCTCCATGCGCGCATTGCGACTCCCGCATTCGACGAGTCAGCCGTATCTATGACTACCGAAGTTGCGCGCCCGTCATCATCCTGCCTGCTCTTCCGAAGACCTCTTCTCGAATAATCCGCTCTGTCGCCTCATTGTTGGTACCAAGCGCTACGGGATTCCAGACCCGGATTACGATGACCCCGGTGATGTCATCGTCGAAAGCAAAATCGTTCTCTCCGAGGTCCTGCCCTCAGCCGGCGCAGAGATTAGCTACGTCTACGATTTCGGCGATAACTGGCGACACCTGATTGCACTCGAAGAAATAGTTCCCGCGTTGCCGGACGGCGAGTACCCGCGCGTGATCGACGGAGCGCGAAGTTGTCCGCCCGAGGATAGCGGAGGCACAACCGGCTATGCCAATCTGCTCGAAGTCCTCCTCGACCCGGCTCACGATGAATATGAACATATGCACATGTGGGCGGGCGAAACATTCAACGCGGAGGTGCTTTCCGTGAAAGACATCAATCGCCGCCTGCGACGCAATCCGTCCCTTTCGGCAAAGGTGTGACTCGCAATTGAGCTGAGTAGATAAGCATCCGCGGGATTGCCAAAGGCTGAAGGAAGCGATTGGCTGCACAGATAAAGCGAAGAAGGTGGCCGTTCCCGATCGGCATTTTGTCACCACCCGATAATATGATTTTCCCGGGCAGTGAAAAACGGTAGCGGTCCGAAGCGATGATTTGCCGCGTCGCTGAAATTCCTTTGGTCAACGGCAGGGTGTGCACGGCGAGCTTCCCTGCCCCCTTCCCCTCTTCGTTTGAGTGTCCTCCACTTTTGCTGCACACTTTTCGCACATCAGCTGCAACATGACATGGCAATAACCGCAAACAGATGGCTCGAGATCGCTGATGCCGGATCAGCATATCGGCGACAGAACCTTCGGGAACCGCCAGCATAGAGTCAAGCACTTGCCTCCAGAATAGGCCCGCACGGAAGCACTCAGCCTCGTCGCGGTTCGGCATTTGGGTATGGAGCCAGGTGTGCCGCAAACTGTGCCATGCCGCGAATAGACGAATGCGTCAAAACGAGCCAGCTTTTTTTGCCATTTTCCGATGAGGTTTTCCGCTCAGGTCATTGCAGCCTGTCGGATGTGTCCAGAATTCGACTCAGCGTGCTAGGAAGCTAAAAAGGTCGGATCTGTGAGCATAACGTCATTGAGGGTCTAGAATTTCCGCTCAATGAACAAAGATGGACACACGGAGACGAAGAAAAGGAAGATGGCAGCAGACCTCTTAAGCACCGAAACATTGTTCACGGCCACACAGTTGTCCGCCTCTAATGTGCCACGAATGAGTCCGGTATGCGGACTCGGAATCAGAGGGACAAGAGGTTCGCGAATATCGCCAGTACCGGCGAAGGGTGCCTGGTACAAATACGGTACAGTGCGTATCCCTATTATGTTCCATGGTTTGACGGGTTCGTTCGTCTCTCTTTGTCGGGAGACCACCTTATATATAGCGGATGGCGCGGCGGATAATCGGTCCGTTACAGGGGGCAAAAACCCAAAGGCATCTATGTGATGTCGAAGGTTCCAAGCCGCTTTGGATTCCAGGTACGGGCTCGATCGCTGCGATTTTGCTCGATGAGCGCGCGGTCTAAAGTCAACAGAGAACGGAAAGGTCAACTGTCCGGAAAGACTTCTCGCCCTAGCGCGCAGCACGGACTCGGACTGCAGCCGCTAGATCGCTGGAGAGGCGCAGATTCTTCGAAGACGCACCGTTGCCCAGAACGAAATCGTCGGCAGAACAGTTTGTGACCTGTAATCGAGCGCCTGGAGTGATGCCATGAGTCTTGAGCCGCTTCAACAGTGGCGCATCATGATCCGAGATGCTCTCCACAATGAATGTTCCTTCCTCATGAAGATCCGTTAAGGGAATGGAAGTCTGTTTGGGCATCTTCCCGTCCATCGCCGGAATGCAATGCCCGTGAGGATCGAACTTTGGGTGGCCGAGTTTTGCGGCGATGCGCTCCTCGAAGCGCTCCGAGATGAAATGTTCGAGGCGCTCCGCTTCCTCGTGAACCTCTTCGAGGGGGTAATCCAGGACTTCGTAAAGGAATGTTTCGATCAGGCGATGATGGCGCACCACCTCAAGCGCCCGCCGTTTTCCCGCTGTCGACAGGAGAACTCCGCGGTGTCTTTCGTATTCCACGAAAGGCGAGGGAGACGATGCCAGCTTTTGCAGCATATTGGTGACTGAAGCTGGGGCAACTCCCAAACGGTCAGCCAGAGACGAACTCGATACGCGCCGTTCCTCAGTTCCGCTAAGAGCAAGGATCGCCTTCAGATAGTTGTCTACTGATTCTGTGTTGGCGTGCCCCTGGCGTCTCGGCGGCATGAGTTGGCATCTCCTCCATGGGTTGACACTTCCGCTATTTTAGGTCAACCTAATTTTTAGGCAAGCCTAAATATTGGCAGCCGAGCAATTCTCTGCCTCTGTTCCCCCATCGCGCGGTCGGACCGGCTAGTGCACCCACGGCAATTATTCCCTATCTCAGGAGTTCATTGTTGATGCGAATCAGAACCACAGTGCTCCTCGCGGTTCTCTTGATGTTAACCGCGGTTAACGCGAAAAATTTGCGGGCGCAAAGTGGCACGAGCAGTGCACTCACTGGAAGCATCAACGATGCGACAGGGGCGGTTGTTCCCAATGCCACTGTGAAAGCTACGGAGGTAAGCACGGGAGCGGCACGAAGTGCGCGAAGCAACGCCGAAGGGCGTTTTCTCTTCGCGCAGGTCAATCCGGGAATCTATCGGATTTCCGTGGCGGCCGAAGGTTTTGGACCCGCTGAGTCGCAACCTTCGAAGGTTGCAGTAGGTCAGACCATCGCGGTGAACTTCACTTTGAAACCTGCGTCCACATCGCAAACCGTAGAGGTGATAGCGCAGACCGGGCTCCTGAGCTTGGATAACCCAAACGCCTCAACGACTCTGGAAGCGAAGGCCATCGAAAAACTGCCGAACCCAGGGCAGGACCTCACCTACATCGCGCAATTTGCTCAGGGTGCGCTGATGAACACGGCGGGCTCTTCCAACGACGCGAAAGCTGCGGGAGGTTACGGCAACGTGGAATTCAACGGACTGCCTGCAACCTCGAATGGCTATATCCTCGATGGTTACGACACGAACGATCCCTGGCTTGGACTGAACATCGGTCTTTCTACAAATCTCGTGATCGGACTCGATGCGGTACAGGAAGCGACTGTCAATACCAACTCGTTCTCTGTCGATCAGGGAAGGTACGCAGTAGCCCAGGTGAACTACTTCACCAAGTCGGGCACCAACGCGTTTCACGGCGACGCGTACGAAATATGGAACGGTTCGCTGTTCAACGCGGAGGACTACTTTCTTCACTCGAACGATACGGCCGATAGCAGCGCGAAGAAGCCCCGGTCTACAGTCAACGAATTTGGCGTCAGTATTGGCGGACCCATTCGGAGAGACAGGCTGTTCTTCTTCGGGCACTACGAGGGTATTCGCATCGCGCTGCCGATTGTGTCCCAAATTACGCTGCCAACGCCGGCTTACCAGCAATACGTCTTGGGTCAACTCGCCACCGGCGGAACGGACCCAGTTACGGGCACCACTCTTCCGGCTCAGCCCGCCGAGATCCCCTTTTACCAGAAGATGTTCTCTTTGCTACCCGCATCGGGCGGCTCTCCAGTGCCGATTGTCGGGTGCCCGCTTGGTACAAACAACGATGGTTGTGCCAGCCAGCGCCAGGCTTCATTGAACAATAGCGACGGCGAGGACCTCCTTGTGGTGAAGATCGATCACACCATCAACGCCAAGGACAGCATCTGGTATCGCTTTCAGCAGGACACCGGGCTCCAGGCGGCGTACACAGATCCCGTCAATCCTATTTTTAACTCCTATTCGCCGCAGCCGCAGCGAACTCTCGTCGCGGGCTACACTCACGTGTTCAGTTCGAACGTCGTGAACCAATTGAATCCTGGCGCGAGTTGGTACTCCAGCATCTTTGAACCGAACCACTATTCGCAGGTGCTAGAGACTTTTCCCATTGTGCTTGCGTCGGGCAGTGACTCCGTTCCGTTTACGACGATCGGCGGCAATGACAATACCTATCCTCAGGGCCGTAAAGTCACACAGTGGCAAATTAACGACAACCTGACATGGACGCAGAAGAAGCATACGTGGAGGTTCGGAATCAATACGCGGCGCCTCGATGTGAGCAACTACGACCTCGGCGAAGGCGCTGTACCAACGGTGACCGTCAATGATCTCGCGCAGTTCACCTATGGCGCTGCCTACACGGCCAGTCACAGCTTTCCCGTGTCGCTGAAAGAGCGGGTTTCGGCGGGCAATCTGGAATATTACGCGATGGATTCCTACAAGCCCGTTGCAAAGGCAACCATTACTTATGGCATGCGCGTCACCTGGAACTCGAACGTCACCAGCGAGAAAGATCTCTTCGCCCGCATGGCCGGCTCCTTCCTTGATGCCTCACACAACACCGATGAACCTCTGAACAAAGTGATAGTGGGAAATGCCCACGACCTGTTTCCCGCCACGCCATTGTTCGTTTATCAGCCGCGAGTTTCCTTCGCCTATCAACTGCGATCGCGGTTGGCGGTTCATAGCGGCTTTGGAGTTTTCAGCGACATCATTCCCATGCAAATTGCCGATCTTGCCGCGATGAACGCGCCCAACGATCCGACGTTCGTTGGTGGCATCGGGGGCCAGGTCGGCGGCATCGGCATCGCCCCCGGCGTCACTGGAAGTGCAGTCGACGCGGCGGCAGATGCGAACCATTCGTTCCAGACGATCTTTCGTTCCGGCGGCGCTCCCTGTGCTGGAGTTCAGTCTGGCGCGCCGACCTGTCCGCTGGCAGTCAGCCTGAACACGTTCCCGAGTGGAACACTCAAAACACCGTATTACTACCAATACAACCTCGGCGTTGAGCAACAGATCAGTTTGAGTGGGAATCTGCGGATTGATTTCGTTGGTACGCGAGGGCTCCATGAGCCGTTCCAGGTGCAGCTCAATGGGTATCAAACTGTCTGCGATGGATGCTTCGCGCCGTTTCCATACCAGAAGCCGCTCGATCAACGCTTTGGGAATGTGAATGAGTTCCGCACGGACGCCAATAGCAGTTATGCAGGTCTTCAGGGCGCTTATACGCAACAATGGCGCGGACTCACGCTGCGCGGCAACTACACGTTCAGTCATTGTCTCGATGAGGTATCAAACGGCGGTTTGCTGGCCTTCTCCACACAGGGACTCATGTCGCCTTTGCCTGGGGAACTGAACCGGCAGTATGGCAGTTGTGACTACGACGTTCGCCATAACGTTTCCGCCTATGGTTTGTACCAGGTGCCATTCCATTCCGACCATGCGTTCCTCCGTCAAATGTTTGGAGGATGGTCGATCTCGGAGACTGCAATCCTGCACTCCGGTCTGCCCTTCAGCGTGCTCAGTCAGCCTCACATCGCCAATGGAAACGGCGTGTTTCAGGCAAACGGAGCGAGCACCGTCCAGTTCAATGCGCCCGCTTACGCGAGCCGGATTCCTGGCGGTCCAGTGTATCGGAAGAGTTCTGTTGCAGGCGTCACCGTGGCGGGCACCAAACAGTGGCTCAACCCGGAAGCCTTCGTCTCGGTGGTGGATCCGACGACGGGAGCATGTGTGGGAGGTGATTCGCCTACGAACTGCCAATTTGGCAATTCCGGACGGAACTCCGTACGCGGACCTCACTACACGAACTCCGACATCTACGTCACCAAGGCGATCTCGTTCAAGGAGGGAATCAGCTTTCGTTTCGACGCTCAAATGTTCAACGCGTTTAATCACCCCAATTTTGCTCTGCCAAGTGAGGTCGAAGCCGGCGTACCGGGCGTGTCGGTTCCGGCCAGATTCGGAACTCTTGAAAGCACGATCTCGCCTCCTACGGGGTTGTTGGGTGTTGGGCTGGGAGGCGACAGTTCCCCGCGCATGATCGCGTTTCAGGGAAGGATTGAGTTTTAGTCTAGGAGGACATAAGAGGGCGGTACAGGGCTGCAATCGCGGGCAGGTGAAGCCTTCTCGCTTCCTGCCCGCAGTTTGGCGAATACCCTAGAAATTCAGCGTGATCTTTGCAGTCAGCGCACGCGGAGTTACATAGTGGGTTCCGCTGAATGTTGAGAGGAAGTTATACAGCGCGTACTTGTTGGTGAAGTTGATCGCTGTCAGGTCAAGGTTCACCTTGTAGCGCTCTTTATGGAAGATGTTGTCCTTGCCGAGCGATGCGTCGAAGAGGTTGCGCGGCGCAATGCGTTGGGGGTTCTTGTCGTTGTCGCCGGTATTGGGAGCGGGAATGCTGATCAGCGTGGAGGAGAACTCCGTCGCCGGGCAGACCGCTGGGAGGGGGCTGGTAGGTGTGGCGCGCTGGCCGTTGCACATAAAGCCAGCCTGGAATTCCTCATCGGCAGTTAGCGGGATGCCTACCGCGTTCACCATCGCGATAGCCGGCTGCCCGTTGAGCATCGTGGAGGTGGCACCACACGGACTGTTGGGGTCTGTAATGCCGTAGCAGGGCGCGTTACCAGCCACAAGGCCTGAGTCGTAGCGCCAGTTGAATCCACCCCACAGGCCACCCACAAACTTGCGGTCGGGGATCGTGTACTGCAGGTGAGTTGTCTGGTTGAACTTCTCGTCGTGATCGATGCGGAAGGGCAAACCCGTCTGACCTACAGTAGCGCCCGCTCCGGCCACCTGCGGCGGGAAGAAGCGGGCAGCTACTGAAGAGGTTACGAAGTATGCGCTGAAACCGCGAACTACCGGAACCTCGGCACGGATGGCATAGCCGGGAATCTTGGAGTTATGCCAGTCGATTGGGAAAGTGATGGGCGTGTTGCCGAGGACGCTGAAGTCGAACGCGTTGTGCGTGTATTTCCAGATGTACTCGCCGCTGACCACGGCATGTTTTCCGAAGGCCTGCTGCAGGCTTGCGTGGAACTCGTTGCGGAAGCCAGGCTGAAGTGTTCCTTGGCCTCCCTGGCAGGCCAGTAGCGGTGTCAGCACCGGGTTGGAGCAGCCTTGGCTAGACAATACTAGATTCTCGTTGAACGGCGTTTCCAGGGTGCGGGCGTACGACACGCTAAGCACGGTTGTGGTGGGTTTGATGTTGTAGGAAATGCCTACTCGCGGTTCGGTCTGGTTGGCAGCGGTGAGGCCGTTGTATACGTCCTCACGCAAGCCCAGGTTGAAGTTCCAGTTGCCGGCCTTAATCTGGTCTTCGATATACAGAGCCAGTTCTTTGATGTCGGTGTGGCCAAAGTAAGCGTACTCGCTGCCGCCGCGGGTCAGGTCATACGGCGCAAGGACCGGGAGGTATTTGGGATTTGGAAATGACACCACGCCGTCACATTCCGTTTGATTGGCGTATCCCGGCAGCGGATTGCTATCGATGTCAACGCACGGAGCATTGTACGTGGGATTCACCACGCCGAGGCTGTCGTTCTCGCGCAGGAAAGTTTGACCGTACACCGCGCCGATCTTGAGCGTCTGGGGTCCCTTGGTGTAGTTGAAGTCGGCGTGTACCGCGGCGTTGGTGAGAGTGCGGTTCTGAGAGATCGACGAAGTTTGCAGGTTTTCCGGCCCCTGATCGGCGAGGGGGTTGCCGCTGGGGTAGTAGTTGTAGTCGTCACGGCGGACATAGGCGCCGAAGTTGAAAACGGAATCGTTGCTGATGATGCGGGTATAGGTAGGTGCGATGTTGAAGGTGCCGATCTGGGAGCGCTGGTCGGCGTTGCCGACATTCACGAAGGTTGGGTTGGCACTGGAGCCACTGTTGGGGCCGGTAGTCTCCACATTTTGCACATTGAGGTTGTCAAAAGCGTTCGGTGTCTGGAACCACGACCGGCTGTAGTTGAAGTCGATGTGAACCGAGTCGGCTGGGGTGAAGGCATAATCGACACGGTCGAAGAAGTTCTCTTCATTGCCTTTGTCGTGAAAGACGGTGAACTCCGGGGGATCGAGGAAGCGTCCGGTGTTGAGCCCATCGGCTTCAAGAAAGTTTCCCCAGTTCTTGCCGCCGTAAGACAGATCGAAGCCTGCCGCGGCTGAACCGAAGGTGCCGTAAGAGCTATAGATATCGCCGGTGGGCTTGGTAATGCCCTGGCCAGAACGTGTGGTAGCCACGATCACCAGGCTGGTTTTTCCGCCAAACTCGGCCGGCGGCGCGCCGCTGATGACCTCCAGGGATTGAACGGCATTCGAAGGTAGCTGGTTGGAGAAGACCTTGCTCTGCTGGTCGGTGATTGACTGGCCGTCGATGGAAAACGAGTTGGAAGCGTGGTCACCGAGCCCGTGGAAGAGGCCGTTGGAGTCGGCCGCCACGCCGGGGGTGGACAACGTGACTAAGGAACTGAGGGTCGACGACTGGCTCTCGAGCGGCACCTTGATAAATAAATCACGGTCCACGTCTGTGTGGAATGTGGGATCATCTTCAACCAAGTCGCCAGCCGCTTCGACCGTCACGGTCTGGCTACCTCCAGTAACTTTCAGAGTTAAGTTTACGTTTGTACCCACTGACGAACGAATTTCAACGTTCTGGTTCAAAGGAGCGAAGCCCTTGGCAGACACGCTGATGCGGTAAGGGTTGAAAGGGACGTTAGAGAACACAAAATGACCTGTGCCGTCTGTGGTAGCAGTCTGTTCGAACCCGCTCACGTCATTGACTAAATGAACAACCACGTTGGGGACCACAGCTCCCGAGGCGTCGGTAAGCGTGCCGCGCACCGCGCCAGCGTTGCCGCTTTGAGCAGTTGCGCCGAGCGCCGCCAGGAATAAGGCAACAATAGGGAGAATGCGAAAAATCGTGCCGCGTAGGAACGGCATATGGACCTCCGAATATTTGGGGTTTGAATTGCTCAAAGCGGGCCGCGGCTCTTGCAGCCGCGGCATCATCTTTGCGATGAGACATCGTTCCGTTCTTGGATCAGCCTGGGAAAAACGACGAGGTCTCATTCGTCATAGGGGCCCGACGAATTAGAGAGATCAGACTTGAAACGAAGATAGGAAGGATGCGCTAGCAGCAAGCGGGCGGAGGACGAGTAAAGAGATTCGGATGCCAGTACCGGATAATCGCGCGAGTTTCAAAGAACTCTGGCGCTCGGGTACCAATCCTGACCAGGATCATGGCGACGGCCATGATTACAAACGGCGTCACCGTGTGCATAACAATGCAAAGTGGGCAATGGTCAGCGTCGTTCGTCGCTGAGTGCGCATCAGCCACATGGACCAATGCCAGCAGCATCAGTACCACAAGGCACACCGAAATCATCACCTTCAAAGCTCTTAACTTTGGACGGTGATCGGTTCGTGTGTTGGCCAGAATTGCTTTCAACGCAACATCCTGAACAAGATAGTACACAGAATAGGGGAGGTACGGGAAGACGCGCTACTGCGACTTCACTCCGGTCTGAGGGCGAGAGTCGCCGCAAGCCCCACAAGTTCTTTAGATCGTGTCAGCTCCTCGTCAAGATGTCGCGGGATAGAAGCATATTCTTGGCGGATCGATGGCGATTTTTTTCATGACCGTGTCGCGTGCAAAGCGATACTAGCGTCGGTCTTGAAGGTGCGGTGTGTCGGGCTCGATTGAATCGTGAGAGATCTCCCAAGACAGCACGACCGCGATAATTGCCAACGTCCCGAGCGAGATCAGGAGAAGGCTAACGATTTCGAGGGGCTTCCACCGGATTTGACGCATCCGCCGCTTGCTGCCTTTGTCGAAGGTAATAACTCGCGACATCATGGCCTCCATTAAGGTGGCTGACGGATGCCGAAATGAGGAGAACCTCCGTGGCATCCTCTTAAGGTTTGGTGGGATCGTTCCGTTTCTTGGTCAGCATGTGGGGTACGCAGATGCGTCGTCAGCCGAAGGCGACGGGGACGGAATCAGGCCAAGAATTGGAATCGGAAGGATGTGCTAGCAGCCAGCGGGAGGGGGACGATTGAGGAGGATACGATGCCAGTATCTGGTGATCGTGTGAGTCCGGCGCAACATGGGCGCCGCGGTTCCGATCCTGATTAGGAGGACTCCAGCGACGAACATCACAAAAGGCACTACCGAGTGCATCACGATGCAGAGCTGGCAATGATCGGCGTCACTCCCAACCGAATGCACATGCGTTACCTGGGCGACGGCTAGAAGCGCCAGCATGACAAGGCACACCGCTGCCAGCTTCTTCAAAGCGACAGGCCTTGGGGGCGATTGCTTCCGAAACGTGTGCGAATTGCGGTCAACCCAAAATCCTTACGAGGAATAGTACACGGACTTACGGTAAATTGGAGCCGTCGAAATACTTCGAACACTTCGACTGTTCCGATCTTGATGCAATGACCACACAGGCCAAGAACGCTACAAGACGTGATCTGTGTATGCCCGGTCCGGTCCGCGATTATTTCTCGAGCATTCAGTCTGCTTTGCTGCAACAGCAATGGCGGCAGAATGTGTGATTCAATTTGTGAGCGGCAATCATGAAGCCACTGCCTGTAAGAGTGACCAGAACCTCGACCGAGTGGGATGGCAGTCGATCTCCCCACCAGGCGCCTCCGAAGATGAGGGCCAAACCGACAAGCATGAGCAATAACACGCGAGACGACCGATGATTACGGTATCCCCTTACCAAAGCGGCTGCTCCGAGCGCGGCAATGGCGACTGCAAGTGTGCGATGAGTTCGTTCCTCAGACGGAAGAAAATGGACTGAGACTGCCGAAAGGGAAAGCACGACTGGAGTCAACAGGCAATGGATTACGCACAGACTGGAGGTCCAGATGCCGATCTGGTCTACGGGAAAGAGTCCCATATGTGGATTGGTTGTCGCGGGGGACTCTGGGAATTGAGGCTCAGTCATTTCTTTATCCTATTGAAGGTTAGCGCCATGGCTCGATTACATGGTCTTTAAATTCGCGCGGAACTTCGAGCAGCCGACCGGCTTGCACGGAACGCGCAGCCCATTCGACGAGGGAACGGTATTGGTTAAATTGGGTGATATTGCCAAGCCATTGTGAGCCTGCCTCCGAATTCACGACGACGATATTGGGAAGGTCGCATGGACCGACACACCCGCTGACGGTAAGTTGGAAACGCTTGAGCAGACCACGCTTGCGCCACTCCTCCTTCATCCAGTCTGCCGGGACCGCCGGACGGTCCTTGTGGGTAGCACCACAACAACAGCCCTGACAAACGATCATTTGACCGATCACGCGTCGTTTGGTTTCCAGCATTGCTCCGCTCCGATTTTTCAGATTATAGTATAGGGGAGTATATTACAAGTTAAGAAGAGGTGAGATTTGTCGCATACCACGAAAGACAAAGTGAAGATGCTTAGCCGAACTCGTCGCATCAAGGGTCAGGTGGAGGCCATCGAGCGCGCACTGGAGGGTCCGAGCGAATGCGAAGAGATTCTCCAACTCGTTGCCTCCTGTCGCGGCGCGCTCAATGGATTGATGGCCGAGCTGATAGAAGGTCACCTTAAGTTCCACGTTCTTGTTCCTGGTCAGAAGACGCTTCCGTCGCAGCTTGAGGCTGCCGATGAACTGATTGCGGTCATCAAGCGATATTTCAACTGAGTAGTTTGGAGGTCCCATGACTGTCATCCCCAAGACAGAGGAATGTTCCGTTCTCGACCAGGTTTCTGAGGAGTTCATTCGTCGGCCCCGGCTCGAGGATATGTCTTCGAGCAACGTGGAAGGTTATGATCACGAACCTGGCTTCGAA
>Ga0209004_1000201_pt1 | contig 14020 bp, 13 predicted proteins | sample TexAe_RefH0_M1_FD_187948 | JGI IMG/M metagenome (GOLD analysis project Ga0209004, IMG submission 187948) | Forest soil microbial communities from Davy Crockett National Forest, Groveton, Texas, USA - Texas A ecozone_RefH0_M1 (SPAdes) (version 2) | ecosystem: Environmental > Terrestrial > Soil >... | reverse complement strand
CCGATGACACTACAGACCACCCTTGAAGTTTGCCTGAAAGCCGCACCGGAAAATCCGCCGGTACTGCTCCGTCGTGCTGAGTCACTGGTGGTCCCCATCTCCTCGTCGTACTTCACAGCATATGGAATGGAAGAGCTCTAACGAAGTCGTAACACCTCAAACGGACCCATGCGAAGTTAGGGTCCCCCCAACGAGGGAAGAGTCGACAATGAGAAAAAGACTTACGAACGTGATGAGAACGAATGCGATGCGCCTGGTTCTCGTGTGGGCGGCACAAGTGATGCTGTTCGCACTTGCTGGAGTGGCCGCATTTCTATCACGATTTGACTTCAGCCTGCCATCAATCTACTTTCGTGACCTTGCCTATGCCGTTCCCGTGTGGATCGTTGTCAAAAGTCTTGCATTTCATTTTGCGAATCTCGACAAGCGGGGCTTTCGTTATGTGTCGATCTCTGATGCGTACAGGCTCTTGTGCGCGAACCTGGCCGGCTCGGTAGTGAGTTTCCTCTTGCTTCTCATCGTTGCGCCTGGTGGAATCCCGCGATCAATTTACTTGATCGATCTCATTTTCTGCACCCTTGGTACGGCTGGACTGCGTGTTGCGGTCCGCTTGATCAGGGAGACGATGCAAGGCGGACGGGGATGCGGACCGGAGAAGAGGACCTTTATCTACGGAGCGGGCGACTCCGGTATCACGCTGCTCAGAGAAATTCGCAATAACCCCAGATTGGCCTACAGCATTTGTGGATTTCTTGACGACAGTGCTGATAAGCGAGGCGTCATCATCAACGGTGTGCCTGTGTTGGGCGGCGGAGAAAAAGCAAAGGACCTTGTAACCGACCTCAACATTGAAGTCATACTCATTGCCATTCCATCGGCTTCCGGAATTGAGATGACCCGGATTCTGGAACTGTGCCACGACGCTGGAACGGAGTGCAAAACCGTCCCCGGATTGGGCGAGATGATCGAAGGGTACGGACTCGCCGGTCAGATTCGGGAGGTCGCAGTGGAGGACCTGCTCGGTCGCACGCCAGTGCGTCTCGAAGAGAAGCAGATCAGCGCGACCATCGAAGGGAAAGTTGTCCTCGTCACCGGTGCGGCCGGATCCATCGGGTCCGAGCTTTGCAAGCAGATCGCTCGCTTTCATCCCGCTGGGATTGTTGGATTCGAAATAGCTGAATCTCCGCTCTTCGAAATCGATCGCGAAATGAGGCGGTCATTTCCAACCATACCCTTCTACCCGGAAATCGGAAGCGTCCAAAACCGCGTTCGTCTTGACGAAGTCCTGAGCCAGTACAGGCCGCAAGTCGTCTATCACGCGGCCGCCTACAAGCATGTTCCTCTGATGGAAACGCATGTTTTTGAAGCGATCGAGAACAACGTCTTTGGCACCTATAACCTCGCCGCAGCTTCGATGGATCATGGTGTAGAAAACTTTGTCATGATTTCTTCCGACAAGGCAGTTCGTCCCACCAACGTTATGGGCGCCACCAAGCGAATCGCTGAACTTATTCTTCTTGGACTCCAAAACGGAGGCACCCAATTTGTTGCTGTTCGTTTCGGAAACGTCCTGGGCTCGAACGGCAGCGTTATCCCGATCTTCAAGAAACAGATCGCTGCGGGAGGACCGGTCACCGTGACGCATCCAGAAATGCGGCGGTTCTTCATGACGATTCCAGAAGCTTGTCAGCTCGTACTCCAAGCATCAGCAATCGGCAAAGGTGGGCAGATTTGTGTCTTGGACATGGGACAACCGGTCAAGATTGTTGATTTGGCCAGAAACCTAATCCTGCTGTCCGGGCTCAAGCCGGATCAGGACGTCAACATTGAATTCACCGGCATGAGGCCTGGTGAGAAGCTCTACGAGGAATTAAGCTCTTTGCTTGAGGATACCGTTTCGACAGATCACGAGAAGGTGCGGATCTTTGTCGGGAACGGAGTGCCGGAAGAAGATATTCAAACGTGGATCAACTCTCTGCGCAAAATCTGCGAAGCGCGCGATGCTGGTCGCCTCGTTGTCGCGCTTAAAGAACTCGTCCTCGACTACAACCCCAGCACCCACCTGCTTCGACGCATTCTTGAGCATGAAGCCTTTATACCTGCGGGATTGAATGAGCCATCGCACCACGCTGGGATCCACGTGTAGGCCTCGCGGCCAATACACACTGGGCGGAGCAGGATTTGTCGATATGAAAGCTCGTAGCAAAACGAAGCAGCACACAGCGTTCAAAGAAGAAGCATTTCTCCGACAGGATCCAGACGCAATGACTCAGCAACCCACTTCTAGTAAACAATTGATAGATCGGTTGCGATTGGTGAGCCGCCAGGCACACAGCAGCCTATCGCAAGGCAACTTTCACAAATTGAAACTGCTTCTCGGCGCCGCCATCATTGTTTCAGTGATGGTCAGAGTCTTATCGAAGTTGAACGACATATTGCAGGGAACCCAGTTTGCCTCGCAGATTTCGCTCACCGGTCCTGCGTTGGGCGTGATCAAGTGAGTTGGCTTCGATGAAAGTAGACACCTCCACCATAGAATCCGAGTCCGCGGCAAACTCGATGGCATTGCCAGTGACCCTGGGCCAACCTCCTGAAGTCTCCGTGATCGACATTCTTACTCAACTCGCCAGACGCAAACGGCTTATCGCAAAGGTGACCTCAGTTGCGATTCTGGCCGGTCTCGTTGTTAGCTTTGCCCTGCCGGTGCGGTATACGGCTGTCACAAGGATTATGACTCCGCAACAAACGCAATCCAGCGCCACACTCATGATGAGTCAGTTAATGGGGTCGAGCGGTTCTTTAGCTGCGATCGCCGGCGGTGGTTTGGGCCTTAAGAATCCGAACGATATCTACATCGGGCTCCTTACTTCGCGGCCGATTGCGGACGCCATCATCGAGAAATTCCATTTAGTATCCGTGTATCGCTCCAAAGACATGACAGCCGCGCGAAAGAAGCTGGCGCAGGCTACAGATGTCACCTCCGAAAAAAGCGGATTCATTTTGATTTCTGTCACGGACAAAGACAAAAAACGTGCTGCAGAAATGGCAAACTCCTATACGGCTGAACTTCACACTCTCAGTAAGGAAATCGCGTTAACAGAAGCCTCCCAGCGGAGATTCTTTTATGAGGAACAGCTGAAGCAGGTCCGGGAGGCTCTGATTGCGGCAGAAGAGAACTTTCAAAAGGTTCAACAGACCAAAGGCCTGGTTCAACTCGACGCTCAGGCCAAGGCGATGATTGAGAGTCTGGCGGCACTTCGCGCTCAGGTGGCAGCGAAACAGGTCCAGGTACAGGCGCTTCGTTCCTACTCCACCGAACACAATCCGGACCTGGAACTGGCGGAGCGCGAACTGTCCTCTATGCAAAGCGAGGTCAGCCGTCTCGAGCAGCGCAATCACTCTTCTGGATTTGCGGACCTTGGGATGCAAGATGTTCCTGGAGCGGGCCTCGAGTATCTCCGTGCAGACCATGAACTGCGTTATCAACAGGCTTTGTTCGATATGCTGATGAAACAATATGACGCAGCCAGGTTAGATGAAGCCAAAGAAGCAGTGGTTATTCAGGTGGTCGAGGCTGCCATCGAGCCGGATCGCAGGTCTTCTCCGCAACGGACGGTGATCATGATCGCAGCAACTGCGGGCGGTCTGCTCTTGAGTTTAGTCTGGGCATTGATTCTCCGGTGGATTGAAGTGCTTCAGTCTGACCCGGTCATGGCCGTGAAGGTTGATCATCTTCGCTCTTTACTACGAGTGAGACGCGTAAGCAATGTGTCAGAACCCTATACGTGACTTCCAGTCAATCCAGATGCCGTTGCGTTTCGATAAAACATATTCTCCAGCGCGATCGCGCCGATAATTCATAACGAAAATGAAAGATATCATGGCACAGCCGAGTCAAATCGGATCTGGTTCGGCGTCCTCCGCACCTTCCTTGTGGGCGCAGTTCTTTGGCTATCTCACGGCAGACGGCCTGAATTACTTGCTCGGGTTCGCGATTTACGGGTGGCTCATCCGCATATTGACCGACCGTCAATATGGAAATCTCAGCGTTGCCACCAGCATCTACCAGGTGCTGATGATGGTGACGGCTCTCGGTCTCGACTTGATTGGCCCCAGGCTGATCACCGATGCGGGAGGAGATGCCAGTCACATTGCCCAACGTGGTCTGCGCATACGAATGGCAGTCGCGTGTCTGGTCTGCGGCCCAGTGACGGCAGTGGTCGCATTTTTTTACCTGCGCCAGGGGCAGGTTGACGTTGCTACAGTCGTCATTGCCGGGTTCTGCATGGTGCTTGCGCGCGCCCTGGACGTCACTTACCTGGCCGTGGCGCTTGGCGCACCGGGGGCGCTGGCAAGAACACGGGCGCTCGGGCTGGGTCTGTTCCTGGCGGCACTTTTCGTCTGTAAATTGATCATTCCGCACTACGTGTGGATTGTTCCAATCCTCAATGCAGTCGGACTCACAATTGGTCGCTACCAACTGATGGCGATTTTGCGAAAGAGAGCATCTCAGAGAATCACGCCACCTGGTCTCGCAACACCCACGATGTACATCTTGAGACAGGGTGCAAAGGCCGGTTCAGGCCAATTACTTCTGTTCATCCTTCAAGGCCTGGACGTTGTGCTCCTGGCGCGATACGTGCCTGCGGAGTCGGTCGGGCAATATGCGATGGTAAGCCGTCTGTATCTGTTCGGCACCGCCGTTCTGGCATGCCTGCTCAATACTTATATCCCCAGCCTGATTGCAGTTGCCCAGGATGCGAATGCACTTACGAGGCTCTTTCGACGGTTCATGTTGACAAGCACTGCCATCGGAGTTCTGGGTGGTGCGGTGTTCTGGGTCGCGGCCCCTTTCACCTGCGAGTTGCTTGGCCACCGGCAACTGGCCATCGTTCACGGGATATCGCCATTGTTCGGGATCCTGTTCTTGATCATGGCTGTCTGCAATCCCTTCTTGAGCTTCTTGCCAAGTCTGCATCGTAGCGGAACTTATCTTGTGGGTATTTGTGCAGGGACGTTGCTACTCGCGGGCATCGACTTAGTCTTGATGCCTCGATTGGGTGTGACGGGCGCCGCGATCGGCCAGGTTGCGGCTACAACGTTCCTGGCACTGTTTATGGCGCGAGGCTATTGGAACTATATTCGAGGGTTAAGAAGAACGGGAGTGACCGGCAGCAGTATTGAACCCAGCCAAGTGCGGGAAAGAGTGCCGGCGTAAACTCCAACCAGCGAAGTATGCCGAATTCTGAGCTTCTGGAATAGCGAGATTGCATGCTGCTTTTTCTCTGTATCGTCTTTCCCCTGTGGTTTGGGTACAGACGTTCCGTGTCACCTGAAGGGGTTGAAGTGAACCACGTCACGCTCTTCACATTCGGGTTTTTGTTTTATTGGATTCTGCCCATCGCCGTAGGGCAGATTTCAAGTACGTTTGCCGGGGATAACTGGTCCGACCTATTTGGTGCCGCAAATTTCACGTCAAAGTACTTGGCTGTGTCAATTACTTCTTACGTCGCGTTCGCAATTGGCGACTCGATTGCTCGACGCACTGTGCGAACGATCTTAGGCAAGGCGCGAGCATTCAGTTCGACAGGTCTTGCTATTTGCCTGGTGCCCGCAATCCCGGCAGCTATCTTCACAGCATACATCTACCGGAGTCTCCTCTTTCAACAGTATGGACGCGATATACCCGCCGAGCGGGCACGAGGCACAGTCTCAGCTTTTGTGATCTTTTTTGGCGTTATAGCCCTGTTGCATATTAGCGACCAGATCGGACAGAGCTTTAAGAGAATAGCTACAAGTTGGTTCGTGCTGCCCTTTGTTGCGGGGTGCATCTTCATGCTCGTCCTCGCCAGCCGAATTTATGTTGTGTCCTTCATATTGATTTTTGTTGTCTACTCGACTTGCTTTATTCATCGTTTCAAGATCAAGAACCTGATCCTCGGAGCAACGATTCTCGCTGCCATCTCGGGAACAATAGGGGCCCTCCGAGTTGGGTTGTCTATCGGCGACAGTGGAAGCAATCTTATTTTGGAACCCATGCTGACGAGTTTCTCGCTGATCTACTTTCTGCGTTATGAGTCGTTAGCGTGGATACACTTTCCGACGTATCTCATATCTGACCTCGTCAATTTAGTTCCAACTGCGTTGCTGCCAGGGAAATCTGACCTCATTCAATTCCCCTTTGTCTATAATCCAGGCGGTGCTGTGCACTCATTCGTTTCCTTCAACTATAACTTTGGCATTATCGGAACGGTTGGCTTTATGTTTTTGTTACCGATAGTACTGCGATGGATACGAGCACAAAGTTCGATTCAGCTTTTCCGCGTCTCCTACTCCATGTTGTCCGGATTCCTCGCATTCACGTTCTTCAGAGACCCATTTTCAGTATCGTTGGTTAAGGCAATGCTTGAGTTTTCCGTGATCATGCCAGCCGTATTGGTGGCCTTCAATCGACTGATTCAGTCAACTGAAAGCGGCTACATCAGTTCATGCGAGAGTCTCCACACCGACATCTGCTCCACCCTTATCAATAATGCAAAATCATAAACTTATCCTTTTCGAACCCTGGAACCTTGGCGATGCGGTGATTGCATTCGCGACCGCTCTGCAAGATCCAGAGCGCATTGCTTTGGCGTGCAGTTCCCGATGGCACAGCATCTTGCGGCATGCGGCATGCGGTATGGACGTTCCTACTCTTATCCCGGCTGATTTGGGGTATGTTACTCGCCACAAGCACAAAGCGTCGATGAAAGCTTTGCCGATGGAGTTGACCCGGGGCGCGACGGTGTTGAGCATTCGCGGAGATGTTCGCGACTACCGCGCGGCCAAAGCCCTCTTTCCCGATTCAACGATCAAGATGACAGGATGGATATCGTTTCTGGCGAAGCGGTCGGCCTTGATCGATTACGGCTTCGCAAAGGGGTGGTTGGGCGTACGCAACAGGTATGAAGCATGGGCTAGATTGGCAGGAGTGGACTGGTCAAAGATCCAAGACTTCTATGCGCAGCACCGTACGTCTTCAATCCCTTCCGTCGTAATTCATGTCGGGGCGCAATGGCGCTCAAAACAATTTCCCGATGCCGCCCATCTCCTCCAGTCATTGCGAAGGATCTGCAACGTGAAAGCAATTGCGGGTCCTGGCGATCCTCTTCCAGAGGGCATCCGCGAATCTGATGTGTCGCGTTTGGTAGATGGCGGGCTCGTGACGGCCTTCGCAGCAAGCACCCATGTTGTGGCAAACGACTCTGGACCGATGCATATTGCAGCGCTACTGCGCTGCCGTACCTTCGTTGTCACAAATCGAGCAGCCATGCGCGAATGGATGGCGCCAGCCGCGGTATCCATTGAGGCCCAGGCCTCATTTCGTGGATATCATGCCCCACGATTATCCGATGCAATCCTTCCCGAATGGCCCGAAACAGAAGCTATCGTGAACCAGCTTGATTTGAAGGGATTCGTACCGTCCCGCGATGTCCACAGCGTGGCAGTTTCTTGAATCAAGACGTAATCATTATTCGTAGGCAGATTCGAAAACCGGAGTCTGAACCAGGCGAAAAGGAAAAGGACTAAACAGTTGACGCATCAAGGCAATCGGCGGCGCGTCTGGATTGTATCCGAACTCTACTTTCCCGAACTCACGTCGACGGGCTATTTTCTGACAGGAATCGCAGAAGGGCTTGCAGAGGAATTTGACGTCGGAGTCTTGTGCGGTCAACCCAGTTATCTCTTGCGTGGGGTACGGGCGCCAGTTCGCGAGTTTGTCAACAATGTGGATGTGCATCGATGCTGGGCGACCACCTTCGACAAGAACAAGCTCTTCTGCAAGCTCATTAACGCTGTGACGGCGAGCGCTTCTTTCTTTCTGGCATCACTTTTTCAAATTCGCCGCGGAGACATTGTTATCGCGGTAACAAACCCACCGCCTCTGCCATATCTAGTGGCGCTTGCCTGCAGATTCAGGGGTGCCAGTTTCGTACTGTTGGTCCACGATGTCTATCCTGACGTTCTGGTGCGGCTCCATATGCTCTCTCAGCGGTCGCGGATGGCTTGGCTAATCAATCGGGCCAGCAAATGGCTTTACGGACAAGCTGCTCACATATTGGTTCTCGGACGAGACATGCAGGATCTAATCCGTTCGAAGCTTGCGACCCGTCACCAACGTGTGATCATCGCCACAAACTGGGCAGATGTAAGAGCGATTGTTCCTCGACAGACGGCAACGAATTCTCTATTGGAGAAGTTAGGTCTGCAAGACCGCTTCGTTGTGCAATATTGTGGGAATATAGGACGCACGCACGGAATCAAGGATATTGTGGACGCTGCAGAACTTCTTGTTCCTCTACCGTCATTCCATTTTTTGCTGATCGGATGGGGTGCCCGAAAACAATGGGCAATCGAGAAGAAAGCAGACAAAAATCTAAACAATTTGACAATTCTCGATCCGTTGCCAACAAAGAACTTCTGTGACGGCCTCAACGCTTGCGACGTGGCAATCATCTCTTTCTGTAGCGGTATGGCGGGCATATCCGTTCCTAGCCGGATGTACAACGTACTGGCCGCCGGAAAGCCCATCCTGGCAGTATGCGATGAAACATCGGAGCTTGCCTCTGTTGTGCGAGAGGAGAATATTGGATGGGTTATCCCGCCAGGACGGCCAGACTTGATCGTCTCAGCCCTTCGCGAAGCTAAGGACAACCCGGATCGTCTTCTGGAAATGAGCCGACGCGCACGGCGCACTGCCGAGACGAAATACACGATAGGAAACGTGCTTCCTATCTATCGAAATCTGATCAAAGGCCTTCTCGCAAATTGAGTTCTCCTCAAAGACATCTTCTGGTCACCGGTGCATCTGGCTTCTTCGGCTCTGAAATCATCAATGCAGCTCGTACCTCGGGTTGGCATGTCAGAGCCTTTGACAGGCGGCTAAGAGAGTTCCACGCAGGCGTTGACACAATAATCGGGAATATCGATGATCGAGAAGCGCTCGACCAGGCATGTCATGGAGCTTCAGCCGTCATTCATGCTGCCGGACTAGCGCACGTATTTGGGCGCGCGGCCAAGAATGCCTCGCTCTTCAATGAAGTGAACGAGATGGGAACAGCGCATCTGATGGATGCAGCGGTCAAGGCCGGCGTCCCTAAGATTGTCCTTGTAAGTTCGGTTTCGGTATACGGCAAGTATACGGGCGCGTCTTGTGACGAAAGCCAGCCATGCCATCCTCAAGGACCGTACGCCATCAGCAAATGGCGAGGTGAACTTAGGGCTATAGAGAAGTTGCAGGGCAGATCGGGATCTCTTACTATTCTTCGTTTTGCCACTATTTATGGCGAAGGAGATCGAGGAAATGTGGCGAAACTGATCGATTCGTTGGACAGAGGCTGTTTCATTTGGCCAGGTTACGGCCTTAATCAAAAAAGTCTCATCTACAAGCAGGATGCGGCGCGCGCATGCGTCCGTGCATTGGATAGCTCGAGGTCTGACATTGGAATATATAATGTGTCGGCGCCGTCGGTGACGATGAGAGAGATCGTTTCGGCTATCTGCGATGCCCTCAACCGCCCAGTGCCTCGAATTACAATTCCGGCACCGGCACTCGCTCTTGGAGCAGCGATGTGCCGCTGGATTGGCGATCCAGGTCAATTAGGTCAGCGCGTGCAAAAATTTCTTCATGACGATATATACGATGGATCAAAGTTTGAAACTACCTTCCAATACAAATCCGCAATTTCACTATACGAAGGCATGCGCAGAGAGATAGATTGCATGCGAGCAATTGACTCCCGATTCTCAAAATGACCAAAACTGTTCTTATGGCGGCAAAACGCGCCTGACCTGAAGGAGGGCTAAACATGAGCGACATCGTTGTGTCTCTCGCGTCCGATCATAATGGAGTACAACTGAAGGCAAAGATTAAGGCATCCTTGGCTGGGGATGGTTACCGGGTGCTTGATCTCGGTCCATTTACCGACGACGTATCCGTCGATTATATCGACTACGCGCAACTTGTCGGCACTCTGATTCAAAATGGTGACTGTGACCGTGGAATTCTGATCTGCGGCACTGGAATTGGCATGAGCATCTCGGCGAACAAACTTCCTAAGGTGCGCGCAGCCGTTGTCCACAATCATGAGAGCGCACTGAAATGCCGGGAACACAATGATGCGAATATTCTCTGCCTCGGGGCCTGGATTCGCACCGATGATGAAAACATTACGATCAGCCACAGCTGGTTGGCGGAGAAGTTTGGCGAACATAGGCATGTGCGGCGCGTGGAGCGGATTGCACCGGATCCGCGCGGTAAAGTTGTGTTCGCGAATGGTATTTTCGACATCCTGCATCAGGGGCATCTAAGTCTTTTGAAGTGGTCGCGTAACCTTGGTGACCATTTGGTGGTCGGCATCAACTCCGATGCTTCAGCGCGAAGATTGAAGGGCGAAGGACGTCCAGTGAATTCCCAGGAAAATCGGAAGGCGCTACTGCAGGCACTCCGATTTGTCGATGAGGTGATCATTTATGAAGAGTTGACGCCAACTGCTCTGATTAATGTTCTGAAACCATCGATCGTCGTGAAAGGGGGGGAGTGGCTGGCAGAAGAGGTACGTGCGCAAGACCAGATCCCGCCGGAGATAGAGGTAAAAATCTTTCCCATTGTGAAGAGCTATTCATCCAGTCACATCATTCAGCAGATTCGCGATGGCGAATCTGCAACCGCTGCGCTGTGACGTCGCGCGGTCTGATCGATCATCCGGAATCCTTCCGAGTGGAAAACAGAAGCCAGTGAGTTCATTGCAAGCAATTATCGAAAAGTTTACGTCCAAGCGCGTCTTACTGTTGGGAGACACGATTGTGGACATCTACACCTACGGCACGGCGATGGGGCTTTCCGCTGAGACGCCGACCATCGTGGCCCGCCGCAAAGAGGTGAAGTATTCACTGGGAGGCGCAGCGCTGGTGGCCCGCAATCTGCTGGAGTTAGGCGCGCAAGTGCAATTTGTAACTCTGGTCGGAGGAGACCAGGAATCGGCGTTGGTGAGCGGGTTTTCTGCGCCTAAACTAAAGCTCAGGGCGATTGTTGACTCGAAACGCCCCACGACAGTCAAGCACCGATTCTGGGTGGACGGATACAAGCTCTTCCAATTGGATCAGCGAGACGACGAGCCGATTTCATCGTCGTTGGCTCAGCAGGTGCTCGAAGAGGTGCGGTGCGCTCTGCCCGAAATCGACGCCGTGGTTTTATCCGACTACCGCCACGGACTGTTGTCGTCAGAGTTGTTGGCAGAGCTCTTGAAACGTCTGCACTCGACGGGGAAGCCCGTGTACGTGGATTCGCAGGTATCGCAGAGCGCGAGCAATCACACCTCGTTTGCGGGTGGCTGCGTAATAAGCCTCAACCTGAAAGAAGCGCGCTGCATCGATCCAACGTTTAAACCGGAGGCGCACCCAGATGCGTTTGCGCATCTGAATCGCTCACTGGATACACAACAGATCGTGGTGAAGCTGGGGCCCGATGGAGCGATGTTTCAGGATGGGCAAAAGGTGACTCACGTTCCCGCGTCCAGAGTAACCGTGTTGGACACCACTGGTGCGGGGGACGCGTTCCTCTCCGCATTTTGTCTTGCGGGCTTGGACGACGCCGAAAATACATTAAGACTCGCGAATGCGTGGGCAGGCCTTTCTGTCCAGATTCATGGGACCATTCCACCTCGTAAGTCCGACTTGCTTCAGGCGGCTAAGGAGCTTTGAAATGTCATATGGATTAACCCTTGACCAGGTACGCAAAACCAACCGGCCAGCGGCAGAACCAAGACAGTGGGGCAGTGTAACCTCTCTGACGTCTGTGCCGGAATATGCGATGTACCGTGTGGATCTTCTGCCGGGTGTGGCCCAACCGATGCATTTTTATGCGAATGGTTATCATGCGTTCGTGGAATCTGGAGACATTATCGTCCGCAGCCTTGACGGCCTGGGACGGACCGAGACTGGATTCGCAACGACCGGCGATGTGCTGCCGGTAGGGCAGTTCTGGGTGCACGGCTTGGCCAGCAAATCGGGAGCAGTGGTTTATCTCTTTGGGGCGCGCGTACCCGAGGGCCCCATAGAACATCTGGTGGAACCCTGGGAAGAAGCGGCGGTTGCCATGGAAGGAGTGGAGACCACGGAATTGCAGCGACTCGGTGATCGGACATCGGACGTTCGCGAGAAGTACTGGGGCCGGATCGAGACCATTCTGAGCGGGGATGTCGCGGCCAAGCGAATCTTCCTAAAGAACGGCAGTCAGGGAAGTCTTGAGTACCATGTCGAGAAGAGGGAGACCTACTATGTCCACTCGGGAACGGTGAAGGTAGGGTTGCGTATCGGGCGCGCCGAAAATCACAGCATTGTCCTGCGCGCCGGAGAAAGCTACGATGTGCGTCCAGGCGTGATGCACCTTCGGGTTGGGCTTGAGGACAGCGTGATTATCGAAGTGTCGACACGGGATTCAGATTCAGATTCCTATCTCGTCGAAGACGGCCAAACTTATCGTCATATTGACGCCTCTTTTACAACCTCAGCCTAATAATCATCAGGAGCAGACAGCGTGAAACTATTTCTTGATTCAGCAAATCTTCAAGATGTTGAAGATGCATTGATCCGCGGGCACATAACCGGCGTCACAACGAATCCTTCGCTATTGGCCAAGGAGCCAAAGTCCAATTTCTACGAACATATCAAAAAAATCGTGAAGCTGATCGAGACGGATGGACGCGGACTGCCCCTAAGCGTTGAGGTATTTGCCACAGAGCCGGATGAGATGATCGCGCAGGCGCAGGACATCATGCAGAAGATCGCTTATTCGCAGTTGAATATCAAGGTGCCGATCGGCTGGGATGAATTGAAAGTCATCTATGCGCTGGCGAAGCTGGGTATCAAGGTGAACTGCACTTGCATTTTCACTGAACAACAGTGTGTTCTAGCCGCATCGAGCGGCGCCAGCTATGTGTCGATTTTTCACTGCCGGTTGAAAGACTTGGGCGGCGATCCGGTACAGACGATCGCGAATACCCGGAAGATTCTGGATCAAGCGGGTCACAGTGCCGAGATTATTGTCGGGAGCATTCGCTTTCCGAGCAACGTATTGGAAGCCCAGGTCGCGGGAGCTCATATCGTCACCGTCGGCGCCAAAGTAATGAAGGAGATGGCGACTCATCCCGGAACTGATAAGTCCGTACAAGGTTTTCTGAACGACTTCAAGGGGTGGATGTCGTAATGACAATCTGTTTTGATATCGACGGAGTGCTGTGCAACCAAGTCGCAGGTGATTATGAGACCGCGCAACCCAATGTCGAGATGATCGGAATGCTTAATCGGCTATATGAGCGGGGTGATCATATCCTGCTGTTTACCAGCCGGTTCATGGGCAGAGCCAAAGGCAATCCGGAAGAAGCGGAACGCATCGGAAGAGAGTTTACTGAAAAGCAACTTGCAGGATGGGGTGTTCGCTATCACGAATTGCGAATGGGGAAGCCGCGTTACGATCTTGTGATCGACGACCGCTGTTTATTCTTTCAGGACGACTGTTCTGTAATTGAATCACTGCTGGAGAAAAAATGCAGGAATTGAGACGAAAAGCGTCCGGTGCAATGAGGCTACGGTACCAGGGCAATGCGTAGTCTGATGCCAAGGAAAATTAGCTTTTTCTCGATTTTGAAATAGAGGCGCGTGCAATGATCTGCGTCGTGCTCATGCCCGACACAAAGGGAACGATCTTCACTCGGCCTCCCCAAGAGCTGACTTCGGATGCCCCAACGATTTCGTCGGCAACGTAATCTCCCCCCTTTACTATTACATCCGGACGAAGGTGGATCATCAGATCCAGGGGGGTTGGATCACTGAAAATTACGACCGCATCGACAGCTGCGAGGGAGGCGAGCACACGCGCTCGTGGGTATTCCGGAACGACCGGGCGCGATGAACCTTTTAAGCGGGCGACGGACTCGTCGCTGTTGATTCCAACGATGAGGCGGTCACCCTCTCGTCTCGC
>Ga0209004_1000200_pt1 | contig 14043 bp, 9 predicted proteins | sample TexAe_RefH0_M1_FD_187948 | JGI IMG/M metagenome (GOLD analysis project Ga0209004, IMG submission 187948) | Forest soil microbial communities from Davy Crockett National Forest, Groveton, Texas, USA - Texas A ecozone_RefH0_M1 (SPAdes) (version 2) | ecosystem: Environmental > Terrestrial > Soil >... | reverse complement strand
GGGCTAGCGAGCCCAATCGGCGCCGTCGGCGGAGTGCTGTGTCTGGATGGAACATTCTTTTGGATCTCCATCGACCTCGCAATCGGGACGTTGATACCGCGGCCTGTAGATTCCAAGCTTTTTCATTTTGGTAATGAGTGATGTCCGTTTCAATCCCAATCGGGCCGCAGCGCCTTTCGGCCCTCCAATCATTCCACCGGCGGCTCGGATCGTCTGTAGAATTAGGGTTACTTCGTGATCTCGCAGCGTGCCTTGGGCATCGATGCTCGCGATGATTCCATCTTCCGATTGTGGAAGAGGATTCGGTAGCACGCCGTTGTCCGATCGGATTACGGCTCGTTCGATCAGGTTCTGCAACTCGCGTATATTACCTGGCCAACTATAGGTGACGAATGCGTTCATCGTTGTTTCCGGTACCTCATCGATGTCTTTGCCCATCCGCCGCGCGAACACATCGACGAAATGGAGGACCAGTTGTCGAATGTCTTCTCGGCGTTCTCGTAGAGGAGGGACCACAATCGGAAAAACATTCAACCGATAGTAAAGATCACTACGGAATTCACCGCGCGCCACCATCTGAGTTAGATCGCGGTGCGTGGCGGCAATCAATCGTATGTCGATATGATGCGTGCAACAGCTGCCCAGGCGCTCGAACTCTTGCTCTTGCAATACGCGCAGGAGTTTCGGCTGCAGCGCCAGGGGAAGATCACCGATTTCATCCAGAAAGAGAGTGCCTGTATGGGCAATTTCGAAGCGGCCTTTCTTTTGCGCCACAGCTCCAGTAAAGGCACCCTTCTCGTGTCCGAAGAGCTCACTCTCCAATAGGTCGAACGGTATGGCAGCACAGTTGAGCTTGACAAAAGGGCGACCGCAGCGCGCGCTGAGATTGTGGGTGGCCCGAGCGATCAGTTCCTTGCCTGTCCCGGTCTCTCCCAGAACCAGAACGGTGGAATCGGTAGGTGCGACGCGTTCAAGTTCGCTCAGGACAGATTCCAAACCAGGGCTGCATCCAACGATATGATCGAAGTGCCCGCCTCTTTCGTCCTGTTCACGAGATGCAAGTGTCTCGACGGCGTTCACAAAATACCTCCCCTTGAGCTTCGCCGACATTTGGAGATCAAGCCCTCAACAGTCGAGTGCTGCTCGAACGGCTTCAATCAAGATTTCTGCTTCAAATGGCTTCGAGAGGAATTTCACGGCACCTGCCCGCATTGCTTGCAGCCGCATCTTCTCGTCGCCGTGCGCGGTTATAAAAATGATGGGAATGTGGCAGTTGTCAACATTGAGTTTCGACTGAAGATCTAGCCCTGACATCCCGGGCATTCGGATATCGGCAATCAGACAGCCGAATTCCCGAGGGTCTCCAAAGCCCAAAAAGTCCTCCGCAGAGGCAAAAGATTGCACTGCAAAATTCACCGTTTTCAATAGCCGTTGCAGGGCGATCCGATACGAGTCGTCGTCTTCCACAACGGCAACCATTTTGTCCTTCAGGTTCCTAATCATGCAGTTATAGGATTGCTCTTGCCGTTGCAAAGCGCAATTATGGCTTCCGATAGAGAAGCGTATCGGAACCGATAGGAATCATTTAGGGATGTGTGGCCGGTCGTCGGAATTAATTCGGTTCAGGTACTTCGAGGAGGGTGATTAGAGAATGGACGGGAGCTTAAGTCTCTCCGCCATTCTTCCTAGCTCAATGGGAGAGCTAGCCTGCATTTTGCGCATCACGTGACCGCGATGAACCTGCGCCATAATCTCACTGGTTCCGAGCCGTGTTGCAATCTGCTTCGTGATCATTCCCGAGACCAGTAGCACCATCACTTCACGCTCGCGTTCAGTCAACCTTTCGTATCGTTTCTTCAATTCCAGCAGGTCGCGCTGCTGTTGGCGCGTTTCACTCCAGCGGCTCAGAGCTTGCTGAATTGCATCGATCAGATCCTGCCCTCGCAATGGCTTGGTCAGAAACTCGAATGCTCCAGACTTCATCGCTTTGACAGTCATGGGTATGTCTCCATGGCCAGAGATGAAAATGATGGGGATCTGGACTCCAGCCTCGTTTAACTTGTTCTGGACGTCCAGTCCACTCATTCCAGGCAGTCGCACATCTAGCACCAGGCAACAAGGACCTTCGGGGAGCTTGTGTCTGAGGAAATCGTGCGGTGTTGCAAATGACTCGGAGTGCAGATCGACGGTCTTCAATAAACGCTGCATGGCCGCTCGAATACGGTCATCATCATCGATGATCAACACAGTAGGTTGATCGGAGGAAGTCATGCGGGAAAAGTTGTCCTCGCGGGAAGCGTAAAGTAAAAAGTTGTACCTCGTACGGGGTTAGCGGTGGCCCATACGCTGCCGCCGTGTGATTCTACAATGGAGCGAGTTATTGCCAGACCTAGACCTGTGCCGTGAGGTTTGGTGGAGAAAAATGCATTAAATATCTCATCTGCTTTTTCAGGTGGTAACCCCACGCCGCTATCAGTAACCGAGATGAGCATTTGACCATCTTCTTTCAACTCCGACTTGATGATCAGTTCGCCACCGTTGTCCTTCATCGCCTCCATTCCATTGAGCATGAGATTCATGAATACCTGTTGGAGTTGAACACGATCGGCCGTAGCTTGTGGAAGTTCCTCGAAGAGATTCGTTTGCAACGAAACTGCGTACCGCTGGGACTCGCCTCGCAGCAACATGATCATTTCGCCGATGATTTCATTTATATCGACTCTGTCCAATTGTGCAGGGCCTCTTCGGTAGAGCGAACGGACACGGTCGATGATTTGTGCGGCATGCCTTGCGTCTCTGGCGATTTCCAGTGCAGCTTCTCGCGCCTCTAATACATCCGGCTGCTCGCGATCAAGGAGTCGCACGCACGCTTCAGAGTTCATTATCGCCGCTCCTATGGGCTGTTTGATGTCGTGTGCTAGCGACGCGGTCAGTTCGCTCAAGGTTGTTACGCGGCCTACATGGGCAAGTTCTGCTTGAAGCTGCTCAGCGCGCTTGCGGTCTTCAATGTCAGTGGAGGTTCCGTACCACTTGACAACCTTGCCTCGGCTATCATGCAGCGGCACCGCACGACTCCAAAACCAACGATATAGACCATTCTCCGCGCGGCGATAGCGTACCTCACTTTCAAAGTCGCCCCCAGTCGTTACGGAGGCACGCCATCTCTCCTCATGTTGCTTTAAGTCATCGGGGTGGACAGCCCCTTGCCAACCCGAGCCGATAGTTCCCGCGATAGACAGACCCGTAAATTTCATCCAGTGGTGATTGACGAAGTCGATTGAGCCGTCAGGCAAAGCCGTCCAGGCAAATGTCGGTATCGTTTCGATGACATCTCGCAGCTTTCTTTCTTGGCGCTTTAGTTGCCTGATTCGCCGTTGATACGCTCCCCAGAGCAGCAGAACGAACAAAACTGCCGAAGCGGACCGGAACCACAACGTACCCCACCAGGGTGGTAAGACTTGGATGTGCAAGATCGCGGTGCTGAGCTTCCAATCACTTTGTCCGGTCGTGGCTTGAACAAGAAATGTATATTTGCCAGGAGCCAAGTGCGTATAGGTGACGGCGCGTTGGTCGCTCACGGCCTCATTCCATTTCTCTGGCAGACCTTCTAGCCGATAGCGATAACGGGTCATCGCCGCGTTCGAATAACAGAGTGCAGCGAACTGCAGTGAAAAGGGAAATTGTGCGTGCGAAAGCGTGATGGCGGTCGTGTAGCTGGCCGATTTCTTTAACGGTGAGCTTCCGCCCACTTCCAGGGAATGCCCAGCTACCCAAAAATCGGTGAAAACGACGGGTGGGGCATATGAGTTGTTGACTACTTTGTCAGGGAAAAATGATGTTCCTCCATCGAAGCCTCCGAAGAACATTTCACCGCTGGAGCTTTTGAAACAAGTGCGCCAGCCAGTTAGATCCATCCCTGGAAGACCATCGGCCATCGAGTAGTTGTCAAATATCTTCGTCGCGGGATCGAACCTAGATACACCCCGAGCCGTACTCAGCCACAAAGCCCCGTGCTGATCTTCCAAGACACAACTGACTCGGCTGGTTGGCAACCCGTCCTTGGCGTGGTAATTGGTAAATGAACCACTCGCCCGGTCCAATTTGCTCAACCCGTTGTAGGTCCCCGCCCAGATGTTGCCTGAATGATCGATGAGAACTGATGACACGACGTTGTCGCTGAGAGAGTTGGGATTCTCAAGCTGATGTTCGTATCCGCTAAATTTGCCCGTCGCCGGGTCGAATCGCTGTAGACCTGAGTTGCCGCCGAGCCACAACTGCCCATCATGATCTTCCGCGATGTCGTAATATTGCTCAGCCCGACTCTGTTTATCCCTTTTGTACACGATGAACCGTCCGGTAGTGGGGTTGAAGCGATCAAGTCCATTCCATGTGGCAAGCCACATGGAACCCGTGCGGTCTGTGAACAGCCGTATTACGCCATTGTCGGAAAAGCTGGATGGGGAGGGATTCGGAAGGAATCTCTTGAACTGGCCGGTTGTGGTGTTAAGCCGGTAGAGTCCTCCGCCTTCAGTTCCGGCCCAAATAGTACCCGAGGGATCTTCCGAAATCGAGACAAGATCGATGCTTTCTCCCGCCCCTGGAAGGTGATAGGAGCTGTATTTTCCGGTCTTTCGATCAATGTGAATTAGAGATCGCGCAACACCAACCCAGATTGCGCCTTCGTGATCCTCATAGATTGCGTTGACCATTTTTTCGCCACGGCGATTGCGTGTGAATGCTCCTCGAAGTAGGGAGCTAAATGACGCATTCCGAGTAGCAAAGAAGACCGGTTGACTAGCGTGCAATCCTACCCAAACGTTTCCTTCGCGATCCTGACTGAGAGAAATCACTCGGTCATCGTCAAGACTATTGGGATCATCCGAATGATGGCGGTAACGGATGACTCTCCCGGTTTTCCGGTCGAACTTCAGCAAGCCCGAGTCCATCGTCCCCAGCCAAAGCACACCGTCATTGCCCTCAAGGATGGTATACATGGATACGGGTAATGTTTCGCCAGATTGTCGATCGTAGAACCAATATTCAGTCAATTCGTGTCGGCTGGGATCAAGAGCTACGAGTCCGCTGAAACCTCCGACGGCATCGCAGGCAATCCATAATTTACCGTAGCGGTCCTCGTGAAGAGAAAAACTCTCGTGTATTGATTGTGGTAAGGGGAACCGCCAACTTACCGTGCCTTTCATCCGGTCCAGCTGTTCTATGTTGTCACCGTCGGCAACCCAGAACCTTCCACTTCGATCCTCAAGTGTTGACTTGATGTCATTTGCACTCAGGCTCGCGGGTTGTAGCGGATCGTGCGTGAAATGGTGAACAATCTGGCCCGAACTCGGATCCAATGCGTACAGACCTTTGCCGGTCCCTAGCCACAAAAGCCCGGAGTTGTCTTGCGTAATCGAGGTGACGGTGACCGGCACATCGCTGGGATCCTCGCTTCCAACACGATAATGGCTGAAAGTCTCGGTACTCGGGTCAAATCGGTCGAGAAATTGGTTACATCCAATCCATAGGTTGCCTGATCGGTCTTTGAATAAAGAATAGATCCATCCGCCGCTGAGACTATTTGTGCGTGTGGGGTCGGGCGTAAAGACTCGAAACTTGTGTCCGTCGTAGCGGTCCAAACCGTACTGTGTTCCAAACCACATAAACCCTTGGTTGTCCGGCATCATCTGGCTCACACGCGTCTGTGACAAGCCAGCATCGGCAGAAAGTCGACTAAATCGGATATCGGTACCTTCGACCCAGGGGAGCCGTACAGTTCTAACCATGACATTCGCTCGCTCCGCAGTGTTTGGCCCGCTTAAAACAGGGAGTGCTTGCGCTACAGTCGCGAAAGTGAAGAAAAGTATCATCGAGGGGGTAAGTGAAAATGATGCCGCTTTAAAGACCGCTCTGCGTATGCGGTGCGACCTGAGGAGCATCACTAAAAGGCCACCTTAAGCGCAACTTGCAATTCTCTCGGCGAATTTGCGGTTGACGTCACCACTCCAAAATTGGGACCGTTGATGACATTTCCGGGCGCAGCAAACACGACATCATTGAGAGAGTTGAAGGCTTCAAGTCGGAATTCAAGGGCAGTTTTCTCAAAGAGCGGAAATCTTCGGAAGATTGAGAAATCGAAATTTCTGAACCAATCGGACCTTAGCGAATTGCGTCCCAGATCGCCAAAGGAGAACGGCGCCGGAATAGCGAAGGCATTCTTGTTGATCCACTCAGCGGGGGTGGAGTGTTTCAGGCTCGGATTGCCGATGAGGTTAGCTCGCACAAACGTATTCCCTGTATTTGCAAGATCCCCCTGGTAAATGACGTCGTAGGGCGTGCCGGAATGGAGACTGAGAATGCCGTTCACCTGCCAGTTTTCCGCCAGGTGCCGGAGGATTGGACTTGAAGGCTCGACCGACTTTCCCCGTCCGAACGGAAGCTCATAAACAAAACTACCAGCAAATAAATGTGTCAGATCAAAGCCGGACACACTGCGATCCATGGCAGGAACATAGGCATCTTGCAGCTCGCATCCTTCTGCTCCGTAATTCCCTGAACAAGCCAAATCGATGGATTTTGACCAGGAGTACGAGATCAGGAAGGTTAATCCGTTGCTAGTAGTTCGATTCAGCCGAACTTGTAAACCGTTATAGTTGCTGTTGCCAAGACTTGTGTCGTAATTTGTCGCCGTAATGAAAGGAAAAGGGCGACGGCTCGCGACGATTCCTGCGTCTCCCGGGCCTGGAAATTGAGCCGCATTGTGTATACCGCCCAAATCCAAGTGTTCATCGTGCGCACCGACGTAAGCGAGAGATAGCGCCATGGACGGGCTCAATTGTTGGTCCACTTCAACATTCCAGTGATCCACAGAGGGCGTTTTGAGGTGCGGATCGTAATAGTAGCTCGCGCTTGCAAACGGTGTCGGCGGGGGAAAAAGTCCAGTCGTCCCAAGGCCGAGAGGGTCCCCCATTGACGCAGTGGGAATGTTCTGGTTCTGTGAGTTAATGTTCAGTGCACCCACCGATGGCCAGGTTCCCCCGATGTTCTGAGCTGTCTGCGTGACTCCGTTCCACTCGTCATAGGAGCGCCCATAGCCGGCCCGGATCGATGTCGTATCCTGAAGCCGGTAAGCAATGCCAGCCCTTGCCTGCCAGTTGCCGTAATCGGTATCGTGCAGATTGCCGCTGCTGTTGCTCGTAACCATCACATTTGTGGGAAGAATGCCGTTTGGAATGCATGGCGCCTCTCTTGTAGGAGAGCACGGAGGAGGAACCGCACTCAGGATATACGTCCCGTTTGAGAGGTTCATGTCGCCGACGTATCCGCTACCCTTCGAAAGCGAACCGTATGCTGGCCACCTGGAAACGTCATAGCGGACTCCCAAATTTAACGAGACTCGGGCCAGAAGTTTGTACTGATCCTGAACATATCCGTCTTGAATGGATCCGCGATGCTCTGAAACGAGAGCATCGCGCCAGTATGAATTATTGGGAGCGCCCAGCAGAAACGATGCGAGAGCGTCTCCAGTGCCCGCTCCGCTTGGCCCGCCGGGATTCTCAAGATTCGAAGTTTGAAAAGCGCTGAAGCCCTCGCCCGCAGCATAGAGCGGGCTCTTACTAAAATTGTCGCTCGAATAGTAGTACCCGAGTTTGATCGTGTGTCGCTTCAAAACCTTCGTGAAATCTCCTCCGAATTCATATGTATTTGCCAGTTGTTCAGTTTGTCGATCATAGCCATTAGTGGAGGCATATCCACTGATCGCGATAATCGGGATCACCGAACCTGGAAAGGAAGTGAAGTTGGAAATGAAGTTTGGCGAAAATCCTGCAGCGATCAGAGCCGCCGGAAAGTTCGTTGCGGCGTGAGGAAACGCTGCACTGACTCGATCGTCCCCGAGATTGCGTCCGAAGTGAAAATCCAAGATGCCATTCCGCTGAAAAACGTGGGAATCGTACACACTCGTGTTCCAACCGTCTATCGAAATCTCGCTGAGGGAGCCGGGAAACCCCGCAGAGGAATTAGAGGCCTCGTTAAAATAGGAAAACCGCCCAAATAACGAATCATGGGTTCCAAAGTTTTGGTCAACTCTTCCTGTGTAGCTATCCTGGTCTAGGCGCGTTGGCGTGCGGTCGTAAAGGTTTCCTCCGGAAACCGTTGTGCCAGCTGGAGGAAACAAGGTTGCGTAAAGCTCAGCCGCAGACGACAAGAGTTGAGATGGAATGATGTCGCCCGCAAACGGGTCTCGAAGAAATTCACCTGGGTTGGCCGGGTCGGGTCTGGTTGACAACGGATTGTAGATCTGGATTCCCTGTGCCAAGAGCGAGCTAAAATTCCCGGTGAGTTCATCGGCCGTGGGCACACGGATGATGCTCTGAGCGGTCTGGCTTTGGCGAAAACCCTCGTACGCAAAGAAGAAAAAAGTCCTGTTCTTACCGCTGTAGACGCGTGGGATCAGGACGGGGCCACCGCCCGCGACGCCAAATTGGTTTTGGCGAAGTGGGTTACGAATTGGCAAAAAGAAATTCCGGGCATCGAGATTCTCATTTCGCAAGAACTCCCAAACAGAGGCGTGGAACGCATTGGTTCCAGCCTTGCTGACCACGTTAATGAATCCACCGGTGACACCACCAAACTCTGCAAGATCATTGTTGGACTGGACCTTGAATTCCTGAATGTCATCAACGATTGGAGCGTAGTTATAGTTTCCGAGAAATGCTAAGTCATTACTGCCATCGAGCAGAAACATGTTGCTTCTGTTTCTCTGCCCATTCACCGAAGGAAAAGTGAACGCACCGATGGCGAGTCCTCCCCAACCACTGCCTCCCCCCGCATTCTGCGCCACGCTGATTGGACTTACGCCCGGCATCAACGAGAGGAGTTGAGTGAAATTTCGCCCATTAAGTGGTAGGTCAATCACAGGGGTTGTCGTGATGACTGTTCCCAACTCGGACGTGGTGGAATCAACTGCCGACAGGTTTGCAACTACGGTCACAGTTTGCTCGAAGGAACCGAGACTCAATGTGAAATCTAATGTTGCTGTTTGATTCACGTGCAACACGATTCCTGTTTCCTCCCTCGTGGCGAAACCATTTGTAACAGCGCGGGCAGAGTAATGCCCTGGCGGGATGTCCGTGAGGGAGTAGACACCGGACGATCCGGTTGTGTCAGTGTGCTGAACACCCGTATCGGCGTTTGTGAAGACTATCTGAGCTTCTGAAATTATGGTCCCTGTGCCATCTCTTACTGTGCCATTTACTGCTGCGGATGCCGACTGACCAAACGCTAGACTCTGCTGGAGAGATCCAACCAAGACTACGAGCGTGAGAGCAATTTGTTTAAATCTGCATTCAGAGTGGCGTCGTTCGAGCAAACTGGTCGCGCTGCAATTTTGCATTTGTCCACCTCTGCTGGGCTTGCACAATGTTTTGTACCAGTGGATGAGTTAGTGAAGCGCGGCTACCTCTGAGTTCGGGTAGCCGCCGTCGGGGGCGCGCCGGTCCCTTTCGTCTGGTTCGCGAGATGGAAGGTTTCGGCGGTGTCACAAAATACCTCCGCTTGAACTTCGTCGACTTTTGGAGTCAAACCTCAACAGTCGAGTGCCCCTCAAACGACTCCAATCGAGATTCCCGCTTCAAACGGCTTTCAGAGGAATTTCACGGGACCTGACCGCATTGCATGCAGCCGTATTTTGTCGCCGCCATGCGCGGTTATGAAGATGAGGGGAATGGGGTAGTAGCCAGGATGGAGCCTTGACTGAAGATCTAACGCTGACGTCCCGGGCAGTCGGATATCGGCAATCAGGCAGCCGAATTCCTGACCGTCGTCCAAGCCCAGGAAGAGCTATCCCCGTGACCGATCGTTTCACGAGCAGGCCTAACCCTGCCCATCTACTTGCAAACGTCGTGAAAAGTCGTTGCAAACATCCTCCTACGGGAGGCTACGGTACTTGCAACGAAATGAGAACTCCCGAAAGTAAGAGCCAGGAATCTTACTTTTGGGGGATCAGAGCGCGACAATTCCTCTCTTGAACCAATCGTGAGCGTGGTCGCTCGTGCTGAGTTTGGAGAAAATGTTCGTGTCGTACGGCTTGACTGTTTCTCATCCTGACCGAAAATCGTTATTGAGGTTCAGACATGTTGAACCCTGGCATGCTGCAGCCGAAGTCGAAGGAACGGTCGATCGCTATATCGGTGCCCTCGGGCGGGTCCGGAAGAGCATGGCGTCCACAACGAACGGTGTGGAGTGTCTTCGCAAAGACGCATGTCTTCCATGCGACGTCTAACAATCCTTCGGTTGTTTTGAGCAGCGCGGATCGTGATTTCCTACCATCCTGATTCACCCCGCCCCACCGTGTGCCTACGTCCGCACGCCTTGGCAATTCAACACTGACATGAAGCGAGCAATGCAACGCTCCAATACAAACAGCCCATGAATGGGTTCGCATCGGCTCCGCTGGGCCCCCGCTCTTTTGAGAACGGTTATGTTTGCGGCAGTGATGCGGCAGGTGTGAATGGCACACGAGTTGCTAGGAACTACTGCGGAATCTCGAATCGACATTTTACTAGGCATATAGCGGAGTTCGCTGTGAGAGACAAGGATCAATCGACTGGTATCAAGGACAAGAAGCTAATGGGAAAAGTCGCGGTCATTACGGGAGGCTCCTCAGGAATGGGCCTGGCGACCGCAAAGAGGTTCGTTAAAGAAGGGATGGATCTCGTATTCATCACAGGTCGCCGTAAGAATGTGTTGGATGCGGCGATTACTGAAATCGGCTCCGAGGCAGTTGGAGTCCAGGGAGATGTGGCAAATGTGAAGGACCTCGATCGTCTGTTTGAAATCGTTCAGGCCTCCGGTCGGAAACTCGATGTAGTCTTCGCAAATGCCGGGCTTTCCCAAATCGCGTCTTTAGGAAGCGTCGATGAAGCATTCTTCGATCTCCATTTCAATGCCAATGTGAAGGGCCTTTTTTTCACAGTACAGAAGGCTCTCCCTTTGCTAAAGGATGGCGCATCCATCATTCTTAATGCATCAATCGCAACCATCAAGGGCTTCCCAGGTATTAGCGTCTACAGCGCCACGAAAGGAGCTGTGCGCTCCTTCGCGCGCACTTGGACAAATGAACTCCGCGATCGGCGAATTCGAGTGAATGCAATCAGTCCAGGCCATATCGACACGCCTATTTTCGAAAGCTGGCAAACAGGCGATGCCCTCATCAGGTTGAAAGATGAACTCGCGAAAACCGTCCCTCTTGGCCGCCTTGGTGACCCAGATGAAATTGCTAAAACTGTCGCGTTCCTCGCGTCGGACGAGGCAAGTTACATCTCGGGCGTCGAACTCTTTGTAGATGGCGGAGTCGCTCAAATCTGATATTCCACACTCTCGTAGATTGTCCGACCAGCCTCAACGATTTCGAAGTTAAACAATCAGCTGCGCAATTGAGCCCACACGCCGAACCGGGAATGAATGTTTTGTCAGTGTAGAGATGCATCGAAGGAGCCTACAGTGAGTGGTCATTATGCGGTTTTTCCGAATGTAAGCGCAGCGGTGCCACGGGGTCATCTAGATGACGAAGTCGTGTTAGCTGTCCGGGCCGGATCGTCTGCAGCTTTCACAGAGCTTTATGACAGCTATTCGCGTCGCCTGTATAAGGTCATCGTTGCTATAACCAAAAATCCAGAAGATGCTGAAGATGCGTTGCAAGACGCCTTCCTTCGCGCCTATCGGGGAATTCGTTCCTTTGAAGGCAGATCCACACTTTATTCGTGGCTAACCCGAATCGCCATTAACTCGGCACTGATGATCCTTCGCAAACGACGTGTTCGATCAGAGGTATTGTTTGACACTCAAGCGGATCGCACGAAGGAGACTGTGTTCCTTGAAGTCCAGGATCCTTCGTTGAGTCCTGAGGAGGTTTGCGATATTCGAGAGCGCTTAGCCACGGTCAAGCGCGTGATCGGCAACCTTAGTCCCCAAATCCGGGAACCTCTGCGAATGCGGATAGAAAAGGAGGCTTCCATAGAGGAGATTGGCCAAACTTTGAAGATCACAGGGGCAGCTGTTAAGGCTCGCCTCCATCGAGCGCGACGGCACCTTTCCACGAGACCTGATCTCAAACGCCTTGCAGTAAACCATCACGGAGTGCACAAGACTGCCTCAAAGAACGACACTGCACGACCGGCATTCCCTTCGCTATAGACGCCGTACGAAGTTTAAACACTCTCAGTAAGGAGCAACGATCGTGACTGAACGCACATCAGCATACAGAATGAACTCCGGAAGCGATGACCTGTCTTCTTCCAGCTTCACGCGACAGTCGAGAAGCGGGCTAACGAGACTGGCAGGTTGGGTTGGCGATCGGCATCTTCCATTTCTGGCACTCAGCATCGGAATGATTGTGATGCTTCTATGGGCCGGGTTGTACAAGTTGACGTCTCCTGGCGCAGAGGGCATAGTTCCCTTAGTTACCAACAGTCCCCTGATCTGGTGGCACTTCAAAATATTTGGGCCCTACATCGGCTCCGAAATTATCGGTTCCACCGAGATGCTGGCAGCCATATTGTTCATGGTGGGCTACTCGAGGCCGAAATTTGGCGTGATTGGTGGCCTGATCACGACGTTGATGTTCTCCATAACCAGCACGATGCTGTTAACGACCCCTGGAACGATCATCACCGTTCCAGGTACCCACGGCATGAGATACATGAGTCTCCTCGGGCTTTTTCTCTATAAGGATGTCATATCACTGGGTGCATCCCTGTACTTGATCAGCTATTTCGGCCGCAAGGCATTCCTTGAGGAGATTAGAAGCTGATTTGAAGCGCCCGTTGTGAACGACAGCTACTGCCAGTAGATGTCGACATCGACACGCCTTAAACGACATTCGAGAGGTGAGCGCATCCGATTGTATCGGACGCTAGTCCTTGCGATGTTTATGGTATTTCCGGAGAAGCAGGTTGTCTTCGGCGGAGACGCTGCGAGACCGCGCTAAAGTGACACTCGTTCAATTCAGTTCAGAGGCTTCCGAGGCTTGCACCGCCATCGACGAAGAGTGTCTGGCCGGTTATGTACGCAGCGCTCTCGCCGGCGAGGAAAGCGACTGCTGCAGCGATCTCGCTGGGATGCGCAAAACGCCGCATTGGCACATGGGTCAGATACCTTGCTTCTCCTTCGCTCCCGTGTGGGTTGTTGACCCGAAAAAGCTCCGTCTCAGTCGGCCCAGGGGCGACAGCATTCGCCGTGATCCCGTCTGGTGCAAGCTCTATAGCCATCGTCCGGGTAATGCTTTCCAATGCAGCTTTCGCTGCTGCATAGCTGGACCGATACGCAAGGCCTCGGGTCACGAGGCTTGTGATGTTGACAATCCGCCCGAACCGGGCAGCACGCATACCGGGAATGAGCGCCTGAGTAAGCTGCAACGCAGGACGCACATTCAGATCCATTACGGTCGCAAAAGTCTCGAGATCGACACGGTCGATCGTCTCATGAAGAGCCACACCTACGTTGTTGACAATCCCCAAAACAGGGCCGTGGGCAAGGAGATCCTTTGCCACAACATCGGTATGATGACTATCGGCGAGGTCGGCCTCAATGAACGAACCCGGAAAGTGCGCTGGCTTACGTCGAGCTATCCCGATGATCGTCCAACCGTCTTTCGCCAAGGCGTCAGCCGCGGCACGTCCGATACCGCGGGATGCACCGGTAATTGCGATAGTTCGCGCCATGTTTAATCCGATCGTCTAAGCTTTTGCTGACTGGAACGACTTGACGAGTGCTGCCGCTGCCGCGCCCTCCAGCGACAGACCATAGCCAACCTCACGAATCAGGCGCTCTTTCAAGGGCTGAATGAAATGAATGCGCGTATTCCGCCGAGTCACCTCGGGGGCTTTCAGGTATTGGGCAGCAAGCTCGTGCGCACGGGGCACGGCGTGGCCGTTTGGCACAACCTCTGCGACAACCCCCCATTCCTGCGCGGTGCGAGCTGTTATGGGCTGCGGGTTCAGGAGAAATGATTCGGCTCGCCCCGCTCCGGCTCGGTAACTCCACGTA
>Ga0209004_1000199_pt1 | contig 14057 bp, 12 predicted proteins | sample TexAe_RefH0_M1_FD_187948 | JGI IMG/M metagenome (GOLD analysis project Ga0209004, IMG submission 187948) | Forest soil microbial communities from Davy Crockett National Forest, Groveton, Texas, USA - Texas A ecozone_RefH0_M1 (SPAdes) (version 2) | ecosystem: Environmental > Terrestrial > Soil >... | reverse complement strand
CGGAACACGAAACCCCGACCAGATTTGAAGCTACTTCCGTTGACGCACAACCTCGGCTTCCCCGGCAGTTACCTTGTAGTCGCCCCACTCAGAATCGCCGATTTTTCTTCGCAGATAGCCTGCGCCTCGGTACCTGCATGCCGCGCCTTCTGCCGCAGCCCCGGAATCATCAGCATCAGCACCGCCGACACCGCCCAACACACCGCCATCGCCGTATACCCGCTCGCCAGCGACCCAGTTCGCGTGTGCAGGTACCCAAACGCCGACGGCCCGAGGATGCCCGCAATATTCGCGATCGTGCTGGCGACTCCCAACGCGCCTGCTGCCGCCGTGTCGCTCAGAATCTCCGTTGGGATCGCCCAGAATATCGGCAGATAAGCCAACGTGACCATCATCAGGCTGAACAGACAAAGCGTCATCGCCAGCGACGGCGGAAACACGAGCAGTCCCACCGCCCCCAGCCCCGCCAGCAGCAGCGGAACCGCCGTGTGCCACCGCCGCTCCAACTGCCTGTCCGAATGCCATCCGTTGAACAGCATCAACACCAGCGCCACTCCGAACGGAATCGCCAGCAGTGACCCCGCCCGCACATCGGACAACCCCGTCTGGCGTTTCAGCAGCGTCGGTATCCAGAAGATCGCCGCATACGCGGGTAGGTAGGCCATAAACGACACCGCCCCAAGCAACAGCACTCGCCCCGACCGCAGCGTCTCCAGCACCGACACGCCTCGGCGGTCCGCAGGCTTCTCCGACTCCAATTCTCGTGTAATCCACTCTTGCTGCCCGTCCGAGAGCCACGCCGCATCCTTCGGCCAGTCCCGCAGCCAAACGAATGCGATCGCGCCCAGCGCCACTGACGGCATCCCCTCCAGCACAAACAGCCACCGCCAACCCGCGAACCCCAGCCAGTGGTGCCCCACAATCCATCCCGCCAACGGCGAACCAATCATCAACGACAGCGGAATCGCCGCCATGAAGTTGCTCGCCGCCTTCGCTCGGTCCTTCTGGATGAACCAGTGGCTCAGATAAACCAACACCCCCGGAAAAAAGCTCGCCTCTGCCAGCCCCAGCAAAAATCGCGCCAGGTAAAGCTGCATCGGCGTATACACCAGGGCCGTCAGCGCCGTCAGCGATCCCCACACCACCATCGACCCGGCTATCGTTCTCCGCGCGCTCCAGTTCTCCGCCAGCAGCGACCCCGGAATCTGCAGCGCCAGGTAACCGATAAAGAACACGCCCACGCCCAGGCCAAACACGCGATCGCTGAACCCCAGGTCGCGAGACATTCCGCTCGCCGCATACGCGACGCTGGTGCGATCAAGATAATTGACGATGTACAGGACGAAGAGAAACGGCAGCAGCCGCAACGCGGTCTGGTGACGGGTGCGGTCCACCAGTGTTGCATCGGCGAGCACGCCGGCTCGTGAGGTACCTATTGCCATTCAAGGGCCCCCAGAAGCCACGCATACGACAAGCGGAGTGTATCAGGTATGAGTATGTCGATGACTTGTCGGCATCTCGGTCAAATATATAAACGCATCGGCGAGCGCATCCTTCCTCGCTTGCCACCCGCGACGTCGAGGCAGTAGAAGGTGTTCCGCTGACGGAAGATGGGTCTCGGTTGGATCGTGGACGACTGGGAACCTGGCAAGAATTTGCGCTCAAAGTGACAGTCGCCGGTAATTCGCTCGGAACCCCTCCGTGCAGTATCCTGTGGTCCACTAACGACAAGTTGAGGGTCGGAGAGAAAAGGTATCCGGTGCAGATACTCCGTAAGATCATGGCCTGGATCTTCGCGATTGAGTGTTTCTTCTTCGCGAGCGTGGTCTGGATCACTCACTACCCGCCACAATACGGACAGCCTTTCATCCTCGGTGGCGACGCTTCGCCATTGCTTACGGTCGTTGAAGTCTGCGCGTTTTATTTCATTGTCATATTCGCACTTGGAGTCGCGTGGTGGACGACTTGGAAAGAAAAAGCATCGTCCCGGATTTGGGGAATTACCGCAAGCATCGCCAGCCTGTTTTGGTACCAGGATCCAAGCTACTGGTATCAAATCCACCGACAAGGTGTTTGGGTTCACTGGGCCATCTGTCTGCTAGGGTTGATTGCTTTCATTGCGCCGCAGCCCGAAAGGCCAGCGACGGACGCGAGGCGCGACCGCCTCGGTGACGATCTACCGAATGCCGGAATCTGTTATGCATGGGGAGTTGTTTTTCCCGTTGTGTACCTATTCACCCGAGCGCGCAATCGGCAGAATGCGTTTTTGCGCTTCCATTGCATTCAGTGCCTGATCCTCTTTGCGCTCGGGGGACTGTGCAACGTGTCGCGAAAAGGATGGCTGGGCGACGTTTCTGGCGTGGCATTTCTGGTGATTTTTGTTTGCTACTTCATCGCCCTATCCCAAGCGGCACAGCATAAGCAATTTCGCCTTCCGTTGATCAGTATGCTTGCAGAGCGTCTCACATAAAGATCGAGACGTCCTCAAAACTCAACCCTAAGACACTCTTGTGAGCGTATCGTCGCCAATGCGGACATTGGCAACAATTTGTCCTCAAAGCGATAGTGGACGGTCACTCGCTCACCAAGGTGCCCCTCACCCTCACTTCGCGAATTTCAATGATTTGATGGCTTCTGAGGCGCGAACCTGAGCGGAGGTCGCAAATGGAGCCAACTGCCGCTCGCTGAACCAGCGCCGGGCAAAATACTGCGCTCTTTGATCGAATCACAAAAGCAGGGGCAAACTGCTTCGGCGTTGCTGTGCCAAGTCCGTAATCTCTTGTAAGCACAGATGGCACGTACAAACGATTTTCAGGGAAGGCACACTCGGGTGAAACGTTTCACTATCCTGAATCACCATCCAAATGTCTCAAAAGCCGTTTTGAGCAATTTGGGCGGTGGATTTTGGATCTTGACACCACCCGCGAATACCCGAGCCACACAGGGGGGAATCAATGAACAGGCCGTTGTTTCTTGCGCTGACCGCCGCGATACTTCTAGTAAACTGCATCGCTCAAAGCGGCGATCAGACCTCGCCTTCTGGGGCGCCGGTTTACCAGTCCATTCCTTCGTGGACTGTGAACTTCTCCGATCCGAAACTGGACAGCCCGCTCAACCTCCCGCTCCCCATCACGAATGGCCCACCGACGTGTTCAGCCGATGGAACTGCTTTCTTTGTGTTCCTGGGCCACCCTCCGGCATTCGACCAGCGGGCCATCTACTCAGTTTCGGCAAAAGGCAAAGTGACGGTGTTCTCGGCGGAAAAGATCCCCGGGCTGCAACGGGTCGAGATCAGGTCCGTTGACCCCGGGATAACGTCACTGGTGATGCTTATTGGGGCTGCGCGTTCCGACGAAACAGCTCCGCCGGGAAAGATCATTCGCAATGGCCCGTTCCTCGTTCGATTCAATTACGACGGCTCTGTGCAGGGGTTCGCTCCGTTGGATGTGGGGTTCCGGCCAGGACAAGCCGTCCAGCTTAATGACAAGTCATTCTTAATCTTTGGGGCGGAACCTGCCAGCGCGGCGCCGCAAGCGGTGATCGTGGATTTGGACGGGGCCATTCTTCGCCAGCCCGACGCATACGGCATGATTCCACCGGAGCAGGACCTGCTGCGAATGGTTGCGGCGGCGGATAGGACAGGGATGCAATCCTCCCTTCCATTGGAATTGCGCCTGTCAGCGGTGATTAACTCTTTGCAATTTGAACATTCGGGAAGGAGCCTGCTGCTCCTCGAACCTGGCGGCGATGCCAAAGTTCTCGAGATCCTTCCCTCACGGGATGTTCGGACAATCGCCATCCGGTTGCCGAAGGGCGATCAAGCCGATTCACTCATCGCTGTAAACGGAAAGTGGATCGTGCGCGCCTACCCTGAAGGCGCCAATGACAAGATGAGCCTGTTTGAGGTTGATCCTGAGACGGGGAACGCGACGCGGGAGATTCGCACGCAGGGCGTCCCGCCTTCTGCAATCGCCTGCGGCAGCAAAGAGGGGTTTTACGGGCTTCGATGGATCGACAAGAAACCATACGTAATCACCTCCAATTCGAACTAAAGTCGCAAACCTCGGCTCAGATTCCAACGAAACCCGGAGCCGGGGACTCGGGTCTCGAGATGCGCGCAGCGCTGTCGCCGTCTGGGTCCTGAACCAGAGTTGAGTGCGGCTCGTAAGCGAGCAGCACGGAAAAGGTTGTTCTCGCGCTGTTCGCAGTTCAGAGCCTATGGTGGGCAACTCGTCCCTTTGACTTCTCTTCGCCTCGCACCTCGGTCCCGGCAAACCGGGAAAAGATGAATTGGTTCCTGTCGCTTATAACTTTTGGTAGCTTGCGGTCGGGTTGCGGTCGGGTAGTAGCCAATACGGAAATACAAATCCGGAGGCGACGGTGAACCGAAGAGCAACTGCAGGTCCTTCCACTTCGGTCGGGATGACTCAACTGTTGTTCTTTCTGTTACGGACGTTGCGCGTTGCGGCGGAGTTCGTTTAGCGGATAGAGGGTTCCACGCCACAGGATGCCGCCGCGCCGCAGCGCAAGAATCATGGAGCGCAGGAAGCCGTAGGCGACCACAAGTGCCGCTGGCGCGAACAACAACGCGTACCAGGTTGAAATCCCTGTGGTGCGCCGACCCGCTCGATACAGGAGTGCGATACCCACGTAGGTTGCGAGACCGGCGGCCATGGTCCATCCTCCGCAGGCAATTGCGAGAAGCGGCACGACGGCGTCAGTTGCGAAGAGGAGGCACGTCAACAAAAGCAACCCAACACGGAAGCGGAGAACGGAGAAGCCATTTTTTTCCACCAGACGGACCACACCGAATGCGCCTTCGAGCCAGCGGATCTTCACCAGGCCCGGACCGAAGATCACTTGCTGCGCGAATCCTGCGCGTTTGACTCGCTGGCCAAGAAATACATCCTCGAGGACCTCCATGCGCAGCGCCTCAAATCCGCCGACCTCGATATAGGCAACTCGCCGAATGAGGTTAAAGCCGCCAGCGCCGAAGGAATCTCTCGCCCGCGGGTCAGCGATCTTCCACAAGCGCACCGCCCACATCGCGAGAGCCTGCATAGCGGAGATACTTGCGCGCTCGCCGGCGGACTTGAGAATCACGGTCGGCAGCAGCACCAGGTGATCGGCACGCAACGCCAACGCTTCGCGCAGCGCCAATTCAAGGGCACGAGGAGCAAAGACTACGTCGCCATCCGTGAAGAGCAGCCACGGCGCAGTTGCTCGCAGTGCGCCGGCGGACATGGCATGAGGTTTGCCCAGCCAGCCGGCGGGAAGATCGGCGATGTGCAGGATGTCGAGTTGATGCGAGGTTTCGCGGACAGACAATTCGGCCGCAATGGCGTCCATGCGCACGCCGGTGCGATCGGTGGAGCGATCATCGATGGCGATGATTTGCAGGCGAACGCCGGTTGTCGCGAGCAGGGATCGCAGAGAGGCTTCGATGGAGGCTTCTTCGTCGCGAGCGGGAATGATGACCGTGAGGTCGGGGCCGCTGCATGCTGGGATTGGGGGCAACGAATCGGGATCGATCCTGCGCAGATCCGGAATGTGCGCCATGCCGCGAAGGGCGTCAATTCCCTTCCCCAGCCAGGCTAAGGCCAGCAACCAGCTGAAGGATGCAAAGACTTGCGCACCGGATATGGGTAATCCCATAACTTCAAGTATCGCCGGTCGGACCGATTCAGCGCCCTGCGTCGATAACGGAGAACTGCGCGGATCACTTCGTTGAGGATCAATATGCGGCAGAGCCTTCTTCGCCTAGGGGCGGTGCGAATCGCGATCCAAACAAAAGGATGGCGCAGGAGAGGACGAGAAAAATGAGCGTGGATCCGAGGCCGACGCGCAGATTGGAATGATCGGCGATTTTGCCGATGATTTGCGGCGAGAAGGTATCACCGAAAAAGTGGATGCAAAAGAGATTCACAGAAACAGCCGTGGCGCGCACGGGAGCTGAAACGGAGTTGATGATCGCGGTGTTGAGCGGGCCGGTGTTGAGAAAGAGGAAGAACTCCGCAGCGAATAGCGCGGGAACAGCCCAGCGGCTGGGGCCGAAGAAAAGCAGGATGCCGAAGGGCAATGTCAGCGCGACGCTCCAGAAGCTGAGCAGGTAGAGGGCACGGTGGTTGGTGCGGAGCCAGCGCTGGGCGATCCAGCCACCAATGGCCGTGCCGAGAATGCCATCGAGCACTGTGCTGGCACCGGCAAGTTGGCTGGCCTTCGCCACGGAAAGGCCGATGGGGTTGTGGAGAAATTCAGGGATCCAGTTGGAGATGCCGCCCATAGCAAAGGTAAGCATGGCGAGGCCGAAAGTCGCGGTGAGAAAAGCTGGATTGCGAAAGAGACCAGCGAAGGTTGCGCGATCGGTTGTTGCCTTGATGCGGTCCTGCGCGCCGCGCACGGGCTCGCGACCCATGACACCGTAGAGTGCGGCGACGATGAGACCGGGAATGGCACAGATGAAGAACGGCGTACGCCAACCCCACATGGAGCCCATCTGGCCGCCGGCCAAGTAGCCGAGAGCGGCGCCGACCGGGATGGCGACGTAGAAGATGGAGAGGATACGATTGCGGTCGCGATCGGGATAGAAGTCGGCAATGACAGCCGGCGCGAAGATGCCGAATGACGCTTCACCGATGCCGACGATGGCGTGGCGAATGTAGAGCGTCCAGTAGCCGTGCACCCACGCGGTAGCCAGAGTGGCGAGACTCCACAGTACCGCGCCGCAGATGATGAGGGGCTTGCGGCGATAGCGATCGCCCAGCCAGCCAGTGAGCGGCGCGGCCAGCATGTAGACGAAAAACATGGCCGTGGTAAGCGCGCCCATCTGCTCGCGGGTGGCGTGAAATTCCTGCTGCACGAGGGAAAGCTCGCCGGGCAGGATGTAGCGGTCGATGTAGTTGAGCAGGTTGAGCGCGATGAGGAGAATCAGCGTGGCGAGGGCGGGGCTGATACGTGTGCGGGATGTTGCGGTGAGTGTCGCCACGGTTTCTCTTCCGTTTCTTCCGAGTATCCCATGACGGATTGCGAGGGATATACGGCAAGGTTTCGCGTGCTCCTTAAATTCCAAGGAATGAAATAGAACTGTCAGTCCTGAGCACAACGATCAACCCTACGGTGCCGTAGACAGTTTCGGCTGAGTTTCGATTGCATCGTGCGGTTCACCCGGTGCGCCTCGGGTCTGAGTAGTTTCCTTCACTTGTCGGGTCTTGGCCAGCGGGCTTCTACGGTGGTTCCGATGCCGCCGCGGGGACGGAATTCACCGCGCACGACTGCCCAGACCGGGTCGCAGGCTTTCACCACGTCTTCCAGCACCTGGTTGACGATGTTTTCCTGGAAAATGCCGAGGTTGCGGTAGCTGAAGAGGTATTCCTTGAGCGATTTGAGTTCGAGACAGCGGGCGCGGGGCATGTAGCGGATGGTCAGCGAGCCGAAGTCGGGCAGACCGGTCTTGGGGCAAACGGAGGTCAATTCGGGATCGTCGATCACGATTTCGTAGCCGGGAAACTGATTCTGCCAGGTCTCAATGGCGGGAAAGGCAAAGTCGAGTCCAGCCTTGGCGTGATCATCGGTGTAGCGCGGTTGCTGAGCCATATTTCTATTGTACGAGGGACCAATATGAACACTCCGTCATGCAAGTTTCTACTTAGTATTCATGCAAATTTCTGCTTCTTAAGGGCTTTGCGATAAGTCTTATATACTGGCGTTGGTCGCCTGCATGGTTACGGAAAGAAAGCAATTGGACCGCCGATGGCTCTGGTTTGGTGCGGTCGTAGTCCTTATCTTCGTTTATTTTGGCGTTCGATCCCTTACGCGCGATCGACTGCTCGTGCGTGCCGCCGAGGTTTCGCACGAGCCCCTTGCCACGACCGCCAGTACCAATGGCCGGGTTGAACCCGATCACAACATCGAAGAGCATGCCGCCGTCGCGGGCCTCGTGAAGGCAGTTTACGTTCAGGCTGGCGATACAGTTCCGGCGGGCAAACTGCTGCTGCAGTTGGATGACATTGATGCCAGGGCGAAGCTGGCCAGCGCTGACAGTGCGGTGAAGTCGGCCCAAGCGTCGCTTGAAGCCGTCACGCAGAACGGCACACTGGAGCAGCGACAGGCTGCGGCGGCCGACGTCTCACGCGACAAACTGGAACGGGACCAGGCGCAGCATGATCTGGATGCCCTGGTGAAACTGAGTTCGACCGGGGCTGCGGCTCCAAGCGAGGTTGCGGCGGCTCGAGAGAGGCTGGCTACAGCCGAGGCGAATCTGCACGCGGCGGAGACTAGCGTGCAAAGCCGCTACTCCCCTGCCGAGGTTGCGCGCGCCCAGGCTGCGCTGCGGGATGCAGAGGCCGGCCGGCAGGCAGCCCAGCAGGTGCTCGCACAGACTTCTGTGCACGCTCCGTCTGCCGGCACGATTTACAGCCTCGATGTGAAGACGACGGAATTTGTGGAACAGGGAAAGCTGCTGCTGCAGATGGCGGATCTTCACCAGGAACGCGTGCGCGCTTACTTTGACGAGCCGGAGATCGGAATGCTTGCCGTCGGTCAGCCGATTTTGATCAAGTGGGATGCAAGGCCCGGCGTAGTCTGGCACGGCCACATCGAACGCACCCCCATCACTGTGATCACCTGGGGAACGCGCAACGTCGGCGAGGCTCTGATTCATATCGACGATGCCGACAGCCGGCTTCTCCCCGATACCAACGTGACCGTGACGGTAACTACCTCGAGTGAAAACAATGCGCTGAGCATTCCTCGAGAGGCGCTTCGATCAGAGAACGGCAAAACCTATGTCTTCAAGATCAACGGCGACGAATTGAAAAAGACTTTTGTCGTGACCGGCGCACTCAACCTTACGCAGGTTGCCATTCTTTCCGGACTGAGGGATGGTGACTGGGTCGCCACGGGAACCACCACAGGAACGCCCCTGCAAGAGGGCGTCCCGATCAAGAGAGTCCCGTGAAGACCGTTCTTGAGGTCACTTTGCTGGCCGCTCTCGCCTGCATCGCGTTCGCCGATGTTCCGAACAACGGCCTTGCACTGGCCAATACTGCCCTGCAATCGGGCGAGGCGGATCGGGCGATCGCTTTGCTGAGTTCCCTGCCCTCTTCCGCTGAGAACCACAATTTGCGATGCCGGGTTTACTTTACGCTGCAACGCTGGGACGATGCGGCGAAGGAATGCGAACAAGCGGTGAGGTTTGACGGACAAAGCGCGACCGAACACCTGTGGCTGGGACGTGCATTGGGCGAGAAGGCCGATAGCGCATCGTTTCTGACTGCATATTCACTGGCGAAGCGCGCGCGAGCGGAATTTGAAGAGGCCGTGCATCTCGATGCGCGCAACGGTGAAGCATTGAGCGATCTCGGAGAGTTTTATACCTTGGCTCCCGGCGTGGTGGGCGGGGGCGTCGACAAGGCGCAGTCCCTGGTTCCATTGCTCGAGAAAGTCGATCGGGCGCGCATGCACATTCTGCTTGCGCGGATTGCCGAGAGTCGAAAGGATAACGCTACGGCGGAGCGCGAATTCAAGCTGGCTGCCTCGACAGGCGAACACCCCGCGTTTGGCTGGATGACCTTGGCCAGCTTCTATCGCAAGCGCGAACGCTGGGATGATATGGAAGCCGCCGTCGAGAGCGGGTACGGAGCGGCAAAGCACGACCAGCATGCGGGCGTTGCGCTCTACAACGGCGCCTCCACATTGGCGCGCAGCAAACGAAACACGGCTCTCGCCGCGAAGATGCTGGAAGAATATCTCGCGGATTATCCCAGAACAGAGGAGGCTCCTGCGTTTGAAGCCTACACGCTCCTCGCCCGTCTCAAGGCTCAGTCTGGCGACAAGAACGGTGCGTTGGAGGCGCGAGCGGCGGCCCTCAAACTCGCACACGAATACAAGCCGGCATTGGGGCTGACAATTTGATCCGTTCACGACTACTGCCGAATTGCAGCATGCCACGTCTCGCGATGCTCTCAGCCGTGTTTGCAACCGCGCTGACCGGGCTGCCACCTATGGTGAACGCACAGGTATCTCTGAAGACGGTGGTGGATCTGGCGGAGCGCAACAGCACCGGGGTGAGGGCTGCACAGGCCGACGTGAACAAGGCAAGTGCAGTGTTGTCGGAAAGCAAAGACGCCGTCATTCCATCAGTAAGCGTCGGCACTGGTATACCGGTTTTTCCTGAGATTGGCTTCACAGGCTCTCCGCCATCGATCTGGAATGCAACCGTGCAGGCGTTGGTCTACAGCATTCCCCAGAAGAGGTACATTGATGCATCGCGATTTGGAGTGCAGGCTGCTAACGCGCGTTTGAAAGATGCGCGCGAGCAGGTGGCGCTCGATGCTTCGACTGCGTACATCGAACTCGACACAGTGAACCAGGAACTGAGCGCAGCGCACGAGCAGGAGCTGTTTGCAACGCATCTTGTGGATATCGAGCAGCAGCGCGCAGAAGCTGGCGTGGATGCACTGAGTGAATTGCTCCAGGCGAGGCTTACCGCGGCAGAGATCAAGTTGAAACGGCTGCACCTTGAAGCGCGCGCCGCGGTGCTGGAAAAACAACTCACTGTCTTGACTGGACTTCCCGAAGGCTCCATCAGAATTGACCATGCAAGCATTCCGGAGATCCCGCAGATGCACGGCGATGCACCGGCACTGGCTCTTGCGGGAGTCCGCGCTTCGCAATTGATTGCGCGATCGAAGTTCACCCAATCAAAAGGGGATCAGGAAAGCACTTATCTGCCTGATTTGCGCTTCTTTCTGCAGTACAACCGCAATACAACCATCCTGAATAGCGTCAACAATTACTTCAAAATGGATCTGCCGGCAAACAATCTGGCTTCTGGAATATCGGTTCAGGTGCCGATTTTCGACATGGGGCGTCGCGCGAGAGCCAAGGAGTCCACCGCAGATGCGCTGCGCGCTACCGTCGAAGCCGAGCAGGCCGAGAAACAGAATGACCTTGCAATTGTTGACCTTAGCGGAAGTATTCGCGAGCTTGATACCCAGGCGGAGATCGCTGGTCTAAGACAACAGATCGCGGACGAGCAGTTGAAGACCGTGTTGGCACAGTTGCAATTAGGCAACGGAACCGGAATTGGACCGGGTTCCGTGCCACAGACGAGCCCAAAAGCGGAGCAACAAGCGCGAATCAATGAGCGGCAAAGGGCTGAGGATGCACTGGATGCGGGATTCGAGCTGGCAAAGGCGCGTCTTAACCTGTTGCGCGCTCTTGGACATATGGATGACTGGCTGAAGGAGCTCCATGGCAAGTAACCATTGAAATACACACCCAGAAGTGGGGTAAAACTACTCTAAATGTTAGAATTGAAGGGATGCCTATGCCTCTGAAAACGCTCTTCCTCAACCCGCCCTCGTTTGAGAATTTCGATGGAGGCGCAAGCTCGCGCTGGCCTGCTACGCGCGAAATCGAGTCGTACTGGTACCCCGTGTGGCTCACCTACCCGGCGGGTCTGCTGGAAGGGTCGCGGGTGCTGGATGCGCCGCCGCACCATGTGTCTGCCGACGAGACGATCAAGATCTGCAAGGACTATGAATTCCTCGTCCTGTTCACCTCGACGGTGGGCTGGGAAGGCGACCAACGGCTGGCCGAAGCCATCAGGGCGGCAAATCCCTCAATTCGAGTTGCATTCGTTGGCCCACCGGTAACGACCTCCCCGGAGAAGGCCCTGAATGAGTGTTCGGCACTGGATTTCATCTGCCGACGCGAATTCGATTACTCCATTGTGGAGTTTGCCCAGGGCAAGCCGCTCAGCGAAATTCTCGGGATCAGCTACAAGCACGATGGCAAGATCGTTCACAATCCGGATCGCCCGCAGATCGAAGACCTGGACGCGATGCCGTGGGCGACCAAGATTTACAAGCGCGATATGGACGTGACCAAGTACAACGTGCCGTTCCTGCTGCACCCGTACATCGCGCTGTATTCCACACGCGGATGCCCTGCGCAGTGCACGTTCTGCCTGTGGCCGCAGACGCTGAGCGGACACGCATGGCGCAAGCGCTCGACCGATGACGTTGCGGCGGAATTGAAGTGGGCGCATGAGAACTTCCCGCATGTGAAGGAGTTCTTCTTTGACGACGATACGTTCAACATCCAGAAGGGCCGCACGATTGAACTCTGCGAAAAGCTGAAGCCTCTTGGGATCACGTGGAGCTGCACCTCTAGAGTTACAACAGATCGCGAGACGCTGAAGGCGATGAAGGATGCCGGATGCCGTTTGCTGATCGTGGGATTTGAGTCAGGCGATCCGCAGATTCTGAAGAACATCAAGAAAGGCGCGACGGTTGAGCGGGCGCGGGCGTTTGCAAAGGACTGCAACGATCTGGGCCTCGTGATTCACGGCGACTTCATTCTCGGCCTGCCCGGCGAGACGAAGGAGTCGATCCGTAACACCATCAACTTTGCCAAGACGCTGGACTGCGAAACGATCCAGGTTTCGATTGCGCACGCGTATCCGGGAACGGAGTTCTACGACTACGCCAAGGCCAACGGCTTCATCACCAACGAAAAGATGGAAGACGGCGGCGGACACCAGATGGCGCACATCGAGTACCCCGGCCTGCCCGTCGACTACGTGATGGAGATGGTGCACCGCTTCTACGACGAGTATTACTTCCGTCCCAAAGCGGCATTCCGCGTGGTCTGGAAGGCGATTGTGAACCGCGACGTTCCGCGACTTTACGTTGAGGCGAAGGCGTTCATGAAGCTCCGCGCAGAGCGCAACAAAGCGGTCAAGCAGAAACGCAGTCAGCCTGCCAAACCGACTGCACCTGTGAACGCGGGCGCGTAAAGTTCAAGTGCACGAACACGGAGGGCGGCGCTCTGCGTCCGCCCTTTCTTGCTTTTAGCGGAAAAATGACCGCAGCGGAACGCATGACTCATCATCGGCTTTCATTCAATCAGCACCTCATCTTGGCTTTTGTATCGGTGAGCGTGCCCCTCGGCGATGCTTCCCTTTCGCGCGGAATGAGGAGCCTTCCGCCGATCTCGCCGGCACATCCGCTTTCATTGATTGGCGCGGTGTTTACACCGTGGATTGCAGCGGGCATTGCGCTGCTGATCGGGTATTTCGCCAGCTACCTGACGGCGTTGTCGTGGGCAGACCTGACGTATGTGATGCCTGCAACCGCCCTGGGCAATGTGTTCGTTGCTCTGCTTGCGCACTACTGGCTGCGTGAAAACATCTCATGGATGCGCTGGATGGGGATTGCGATGGTCACGATTGGCGTTGCGTTTGTTGCGCACGGACCAGCAAATACGACTCTGCCGGTGAATACGGTGGCGCCCCTGGAGCCTCAAGAACTGGACGCGAAGGAGCCCGGACGATGACGTTGGCGGGGGAGTTGCTGCAGGCGTCGTTCTGGAAGGCTGCAGCAATGATGGCAACCATCGTGATCACGTCATCGACGGGCGAGGTGCTGACGGCCGCGGCGATGAAGTCCATGGGGGACCTGGATGACATTCGCGCCAGGAGCGGGCTGGTCGGCGCGATCAAGGCGGTGGTGACGTCGCCACTGTTCATGGGCGGCATCTTTTTCATGGCAGTGGCGTTCTTCTCGCTGCTGTTTGCGCTGAACCACATGAACCTGAGCCTGGTGGGACCGGCTGCGGCTTCGCTTACTCTGGTGACGAACACCGTGGCGGCGAAGTTCTTCTTGCACGAGAAAGTGGACCAGCGTCGGTGGACGGCGGCGGCGCTGGTGTGCGTTGGGGTTTACTTTTTGGCGCACTAAGTGGCGATCGATTGCTGCTCAATAAATCGAGATATCCGTAGCTATTTTGACTCAAGTCCTGGCGGTGCATGTAACGTTTCCGTCTTTGGAAATGAACGGTCAAAGAGCACATTGTTTACGACCTGAACTGCTACCAGCAGAATCAATCCAAGAAAACTATAGCCAACCACGCTCCCGATCGATCTCCATCCTAATGAACTCGCTCTTCTAACAGCTAGCCCCGATTTCTCACGGTGCTATTTGATGAGTAAATGCGTGGGGCAAAAATAAATAGCAAAAGGCCGCTGTTTTTATGGCATAACTGCGTTGTTC
>Ga0209004_1000198_pt1 | contig 14139 bp, 4 predicted proteins | sample TexAe_RefH0_M1_FD_187948 | JGI IMG/M metagenome (GOLD analysis project Ga0209004, IMG submission 187948) | Forest soil microbial communities from Davy Crockett National Forest, Groveton, Texas, USA - Texas A ecozone_RefH0_M1 (SPAdes) (version 2) | ecosystem: Environmental > Terrestrial > Soil >... | reverse complement strand
CCAACCTCGACACAGACGGCCCCCAATACATAACCAGCAACACGCTGGATGAAGTGAGCCACGCTGCCTTCCTCAATGCCTATCTAGAGTCCAAGGGAGCCGAGCCTGTTAATTTTGATCAGTTCCGCACCTTGCAGGGGAGCACAGCAACGGGAGCGGAAAACATCGGCCGTCTTACCAATCTCATGCATCTCAATGTTGACACCAGCTGGTTTACCCGCTATCGCAGTGCTCAAAACCCAGACTTCGGCGCCACATTCCCTCAAGCAATTACGATTACCAACCGTACCGCGATTCCCATCACTGACGCTGATTTCAACAACCCAAATCACATCCAGGTAATCGCAAACATCGCCGCTTTTCACTTCGGATACATTGAGCAGGGTGGTTCCAGTCTTTACGCAGCCATGAACCAAAAGTCCTCTCATCCCGATGTGGTGAAGATTATTCTTGGCATCGGCGGAGATGAGATTGCGCACTTCCTGGAATGGGTCGATTTTGCAGGTAATGGAGTGCAAGCCCCCGTAGCACCGGTTACAGACGCCGGCCTGACGTTCCCGGACTTCTTCGCCACCCCCCCGCTGCAACCGCCTTCCGCGGTTCAGCCAAGCTTGATCTTTCCCGTTCCTTGCGAATTCATCAGCCCAAACCTTCCGCACGTCTCGGTCATTCGCCCATTATCCGACCAGTTTGCTGGCGCCGTGGCCACGATCGCAAGCTTCACTGCCGACGGACTTTTCTTCAATCAAAACAAGCAATTCCTTCGCGAACTGCAGGAGCTCGCAGTAGCAGCCGACAACGCGCACCGCAATTGAACCCTAATCAAAGCCGCATGCAAATCGGGGCCCTGTTGATTCAGGGCCTCGGCGGCGTAAAAGCCGGCGAGGCCAATCGACGGTCTGCGGAAACACAGTTCATTCGGATTTGCATTCATCAGGTCACGTTCGCTGTTTTACGTGATTGTGGCTCTCAGGCGAAGGCTATTCGAGCGCAACCATTTCCCCGCCTCTTGATAGCCCTACAGCTTCCGCGGTCCAACAAAAAAAATACAGCGAAGATGAGAAAAAACAATATTAGCTCTGAAGTCTTCGACGAATCCAACGGTTCCACAAAACGAAAAGACGAAGGGGGAACCATCCCTTGATGTTTTCGCTCCTCTAGCCAGTTTGGCGCTTCGGACATTACTCTGTGTTCGATCATCCACGGCTGGTTTGGGAAGGGTGGAAACCAATGCAAGGCAAGATTCGCAATTTGGCGGTCTGCGCGGTTTTGTTTTCAATCATGGTCGCGGTCGATGGGCAGGACAAACCATTCGCGCCCGTATCCATCCTCGACATCCCCACCATTGCCGGACGCCCAGTACAACTTGACGCGAAGGGTAAGCTGCTTCCATGGCCCATGGCAGACAATATCGGATATTCCTATTCGTCATACTTCCTGAGCCAGTGGACGATTGTGTGGGACCAGTACAATCGCCAGCGCCTGCCTTACTACTACTGCTGTTTTGATTTCGATCGCACCACCTTCGAACTCCAGCCGGATCCACATTGGGTCAATTCCACCGGTTACCTGCGCGCCATGATGGAGGGCTTCATCGAGCGCCTGTATCCCTACACGGGCAACACACAGACCCTAACGTTTCTGCAGTCTTTCGTCGACTACGAGTTGGAGCACGGACTTACTCCGGAAGGTTACGCATGGTCGCAGGTCCCCTATGCCTCGGCCAATCCGGGAGCCGAACGATACAGCGGGTGGAGCAATCTAGGCGAAGACTACATCGAACCACACGTCGTGGGCGAAGACGGCTACGCCTATCTCAGGCTCTACGAGATGACTGGCAACACCAAATATCTGCGCGCCGCTATACGGTGTGCCGAAGCTCTGGTGAAGAATTGGACACAGGGAGATGCAGAGCATTCTCCGTGGCCGGTGCGCTGCTATGCGCGTGACGGCAAGGCGCCCGGTGGTCCGATGGGACCGTACTCTGCTAACGTAGTTGAGCCGATCATGCTCTTCGACGAGCTTATCCGTATCAAGCAGGGTAACGTTGTGGATTATCAGCGTGTGCGCGCGGCGGCGTGGGATTGGTTCAAGAAATATCCTCTGGCAAATAACGTCTGGGTGGGCTACTTCGAAGACACAGTGCCCAGTATGGAAAACATGAACCAGGTGATTCCGCTCGAATTCGCCCGCTATGTTCTTCTCCATCCAGACAAGGATCCTGACTGGCGCGAGCACTCGCGGAAGCTGATTGAATGGGTGAAGACAACGCCGAAATGGCCTAAGTATGTTGTACATGGCGCGACCATAACCACGGAACAAGGCAACGGCAAGGAGTATTGCTGCAACGATCCTGGCCAATGCTGCGACAGCCACACATCCCGACTCGCTGCGGTAGAGGCACTCTACTATGCGAAGACAGGAGATGTGGCTTATCGGGATGAAGCTTATCGCTCGTATAACTGGGTGACTTACTTTCAAGGACTGTCTTCTGCAGCACACAGTCCCTTTGCCGGACAGTGGTGGTTCACGGATCAGTATGCCGACGGCCCGCGTCGCATGATGGATGCTTTCTGGGCCGTGCCTGAATGGGCGCCTGCAGACGAGTCGCACTTACTCGGATCCAGCTCCGTTGTCTCAAGCATTCACTATGGCAAAGGATCCGTCACGTACTCCACTTTCGATCCGGAAAGTGAAGACGTATTGCGCACCGACTTCGTGCCCCAGTTCGTCACTGCCGATGGAAAGCCCATGGCGCGTCGCAAAGATTTGAATGAAGCGGGATTCATTTTTGACGACACAACGCATGTCCTGCGCATTCGGCACGACGAAGCTCACAGTATCGATATTCAAGGCAAAGATGGTTCGCCTGCTTTTCGAATGGTCACGTTCGATGATCCGCATCTCCCCGCAGGAACTGTTATCAAGGGAGAGTACCCCGCAGACGTCATCGAGTGGGGAAAGAACCAGTGGGCCATGCATGTTCCCCAGGGCAAGTTTGGAACCTTCAACCTGGCCATGGCAGATCCAAACGAGCATACCGCCGAGTTTCGGTTTTACTCGCCGCGTTACTTCGTTGGTCTGGACGTCTATAACGGCGGACCTCAAGAGGCTACCGTAACAATCCGCTGCCCGGAGATGCGCGAAGTGACCTTCACCATCAAGCCCGGCGAACTTCGGCGGCTCAGGACCAATTGGCCCGACAGAAGCTCCAAGGTTTCATTCGATCTCCAGAACGGTGAGGGCCTCATCTTCGACAATCTCGCATATCGGTTGGATTAGGCACGGCTTCAGCACGGGGAACCGATATCTCTCGATTAGAATTGCGTCCGAGCCAAACTTCACACAACCGACGCTTTGAAACACCAGATTACGGTGCGCAGAGAATTACGGAGAATAAGTGACGACATCGAGAAGAGACTTCCTGAAGACGACGGCGATCGCAGGTGCAACTGTTGCGGTGGACCGCCTTTCCGCTTTCGCCGAACCAATCCCAGCAACGGGACCGGGAACGTCAGATTTGCAGACAGCGCCCAATGCGGAAGCAGGTGCCGTCAAATACTCGCGCGGCATCGGCGTATATCCCGGAGAGCCGAGCGCAGACTTTGGTCCCACCTTAATACCTGACGCCACAAGCTACCGCAATCTTGCTCTTTTACGCCCCGCGTTTCATTCCAGCAGCTACGACTACAACCTCACCGCACAGCTCGTGACCGACGGCATCAAGTCCGAAGGCTTGCCGGAGTGGATCGTTGTCTCGGATCCCTCGCAAGGCCCGCTGTCGAAAGAAAATCGCGAGGTAATTGTCGACCACGCGCCCATGAACACCATGGAACTGCGTGGAGCGCGCGCCCAGGTAGACATTCAGCTTGCGGGCGGTCAAGCCGCACCCGAAATTGACCGCATCCAGCTCTTCGTGGTCTCACCATTCCAGGCCACACCAGCTTCGCTCACATTCACAGTGTCCACTTCTGAGGACGGACGCACATGGGAGGTGGCAGGCACCACTTCAGCTCCAACGCCGGCCTCCACCGCCGGGTATCCGCCGGACTTCTGCCCCCCGCATCACTTCTTCACGCCATCCATTCCTCTTGATTCGATCAGTCGCAGCCGTTTCTATCGGATCGAATGCGCAATGGGCTCCGGCAATAATCCCATGTCGGTCTACAACACTACGTGGAAACTCGGCCAGGTTGCCTTCTACAAGGGCGATCAGCGCGTCGAGGTCGGCGGCCCGTACAGCTTCACAAGTGCATGGATGAGCGCAGGATCGGGAGAGGAATGGGTCTATATAGACCTCGGTTCGCGATGTGAGTTCGACCGCGTAAAACTCTACTGGATTGCCCGCGCCACCGAAGGTTCGGTACAGGTCTCGGACGACGCCGAAAACTGGCGCGACCTGCAATCGCTTGGCGGTATGTCGGGCACGATCGACGACCTGAAGCTGCCGCAGCCCGCTACCGGCCGCTACGTGCGCGTATTGATGACGCGGCCCAGTTCTCCTCACGGCTACATCCTTAGCGAAATCGAGGTGCTTGGCCGCGGAGGATTTGTTGCCAAGCCCAAAGCGGCGCCCAGTTACGGCCCAGATCGCAAACAGCTTCTTGCTGGCGGCGCATGGCGCATTCAAAGAGCAAACCTCGTCCGGGATACGGGTGAGGCACTGTCGAAGCCCGCCTTCCACGATGCAGACTGGCTGGTGGCTACGGTGCCCGGCACGGTATTGGCCTCTTACGCGAACGTCGGTGCGATTCCTGATCCGAACTTCGGCCAGAACCAACTCCACATTTCCGATTCCTATTTCTACTCGGATTTCTGGTATCGCACGGAGTTCACGGCTCCGCAGAAAGCTGCTCACCAATTCGCATGGCTCAACTTCGACGGAATTAATTGGAAGGCAGAAGTGTTTTTGAACGGTGAGAAACTGGGCCGGATTGAAGGCGGCTTCATGCGCGGCCAATTCGACGTATCGCAAAAACTTCTGCCCGGTCGCGTGAACGCACTCGCAGTCCGTATTGAGAAAAATGCCACGCCGGGTAGCGCCAAGCAAAAGACATTTGAAGTCTGCGCCAAGAACGGCGGCGGACTCGGTGCCGACAATCCTACCTATCACGCAAGTATTGGATGGGATTGGATCCCGACCATGCGCGGCCGTGACATTGGTATCTGGGGAGACGTATTTCTCACGGTTACTGAAGCAGTCACAATCGAAAACAACTTTGTCTCCGCCAAGCTTCCGCTTCCCGATACATCGTCCGCGGACCTGACGTTGCAAACCGACATCGTCAACCATCAGGCTCGTCCCTTCAGCGGCACACTTCACTTCCAGTTGGGCGACGACATCAAGGTTCAGCAGCGCATACAACTCGCCGCGGGAGAGCGAAAGACTGTTACGCTGGATCCGTCCACGATTCCTGCCCTCCACATGAAGGATCCCAGGCTGTGGTGGCCTGTCGGCTACGGTGATCCTTATCTCTATGTTGCAGAGATCTCGATAGAGGCCGGTGGAAAGATAATCGACAAGAGAGCCTTCAAGGCCGGTATTCGCCAGATGACCTACAGCGAAGACGGCGGAAATCTGCGCATCTGGATCAATGGCCGCAGATTCATCGCGCGCGGGGGTAATTGGGGATTCGGCGAATCGATGCTGCGCTATCGTGCGCGCGAATACGATGCCGCCGTGCGCTATCACCGTGAGATGAATTTCACCATGATTCGCAACTGGGTCGGCCAGATCGGCGATGACGCATTTTACGAAGCCTGCGATCGCCATGGGGTTGTGGTTTGGCAGGACTTCTGGCTGGCCAATCCGTGGGACGGCCCTGAACCAAACGACAATGAGCTCTTCCTGAAGAACGTGAACGACCTTGTCCTGCGCATCCGGAATCATCCTTCCATAGGTCTCTACTGCGGCCGCAACGAGGGCTTCCCTCCCCCGCCTCTCGAGCAGGGGATTCGCAAAATCCTCGGTGACATGCATCCCGGCCTTCACTACATCCCAAGTTCGGCTGACCAGGTGGTCAGCGGACACGGCCCCTATTGGGCGAACCCGGCAAAGTTCTACTTCGCAGTAGCCGATAAAAAACTGCACAGCGAAATCGGTGCGCCCAATATTCCCTCGCTCGACAGCGTGCGCCTGATGATGCCCGAGAAAGCGCTTTGGCCACAGGCGCTCGATTGGGGCCTCCACGATTTCTGCCTGCAGGGAGCTATGGGTGGCGCCGGCTTCCGCAGCATCATTGAAAACAGCTTTGGCGGCGCGACCAATGCAGAGGAGTGGATCCGGCTCGCCCAGTTCGTGAACTACGATACCTACCGCGCCATGTTTGAAGCGCAAAGCAAGTACCGCATGGGCGTGCTCTTGTGGATGAGCCATTCATGCTGGCCCTCGTTCGTCTGGCAAACCTACGATTACTATTTCGAACCAACCGCTGCCTACTACGGATGCAAGAAGGGTTCGGAGCCACTGCACATCCAGTGGAACTGCGCCGATGAAACCATCGAGGTCGTCAATTACAACGCAGGCAAAGTCGCGGGGCTCGCGGCAACAGTCGAAATTCTGAACATGGATGGAAAGCGCGTGGACCTGAAGTCCGCTACGCTGGACAGCGCCGAGGACTCAACCACAACCTGCATCAGAATGAAGTATCCGGCCGGATTGTCGCCAGTACACTTCTTGCGTCTGGCGCTCAATCGTGGATCTGAGACGCTCTCATCGAATTTCTACCTGCGTGGCCTCGAACAGAACGACTTCCGCGCCATTCGCCAGTTGCCCGCGCCGAAGCTTGACGCGAAGACCACGTCGGAGCGGAAGGGCGATCGCTGGGAGCTGTCGACGAAGTTGCAGAATACAGGCGACTCGCCTGCGTTGATGGTGCGCGTGAAGGCAGTGCGGGAAAAGACCGGTGATCGCATCCTTCCGGTGATCTACTCAGACAATTACATCGCCCTGATGCCCGGCGAAACTCGCGCGATTGTCACCGAGGTGAACGAAGTGGACACCCGCGGCGAGAAGCCAACGATTGTGCTCGGTTGAAAAGCCTCGGGCATACATACGCCAACAAGGTAGCCATGAATATACAAAAGGGCCAGTCGACTTGCGCCGACTGGCCCTTCATTTATCCGGATTGGTTGTGAAGGAGCGGCGTCAAAACGTGAACTTCGAGCCAAATTGGAACTGACGCGGCTGATTCACTGTGCTGCCAATGAACCCGAAATTCGCCGGGACAGTCAAGCTGGAGACATTGGGCATTCCGAGCTGTGCACGGTTGGCGATGTTATAAGAGGAAACCTCAAACCGAAGTACTTTCTCCTTTCCGATAGAGAAGTTCTTGTAAAGAGAGATGTCAAAGTCCTGTGCACCCATGGTGCGCAAATGATCGAGATAAGCAGGCGCAGTTCCGGGCACAAATGGGCTCGAAGGAATGGCGAAACAGTCCATCGTGAACCAATTTGCCTGCGAACGTGGTGCTCCCTTGCTTGGATCACAGGCAAGATCCGCCCTCTGATTGAAATAGGCTATTCCGGCCCCGACGGTCGGAGATGCAATGGGAACACCGGTGCTCAGGTAAGCAATCAGATTTGCAGTCCAGCCACCGAGGACGGCGTTGCTCACGCCGTTCAAATTCATTGCGCGCCCCTTGCCGACCGGTAAATCGTACGAAGCCTCGCCTGTGAATTGATACTTTACATCCTGCGGGCTGACGGAGTGTTCGAGATTGAGATTCCGCGCGTCCTGAGCCGCGCCAAGGTGCGTTCCTACGAAACCCAGCGGAGGATTGCCGTCGTCGGTTATCAGCTTGGCCCAAGTGAATGAGGCAAGGGTAGTGAAATGGTGCGTTAACCGCTTCTGTACTTTTGTCTGCAACGAACTGTATTCGGAGTCGCCCCCCGGGTAGCCGTGCACGACCACCCCGTTGCCCTCACCATAGCTGCCACTTCCGAATTGTGGGAATTGTTGCAACGAGACCCAAAGCGGAACTGTACTCTGCCCGGCATTGTTATTCGTAGTCGGCTGAATCGGAGCCCACTCGTTCGGCACCATTACGCAACTCGCATTCGACGGATCAACACAGAGCGAATAGTTGTACTTCTGAATCGTGGCCAGGTCAAGCTGATTCAGATCGAGTGTTCCCAGCGGCAGGAACAGCCCGCGGCTCCCAACGTACCCGGCGCTCAGCACTACCTGGTGCGGCAACTCATATTCCAACCCAAAGTTGAAGTTGTAGGTGGTCGGCGTGCGCTGGGAATGAAGCATGGTACTGAGCGAGTTTCCCAGATTGTTCGCAAGACCCGCGGGGTTTGTAATCAACGGAACCACGCCGTTGGGGAAGGGGTTGCTTAGCGAGTACGCGCCCGTAAAACTCGGCGCCGGGCTGCCGGGGGATGCCCCTACACATCCCGAGCTGCCGTTCAACACAGTGTTCCCGTCTGCGTTCAAGCAGGTGGCATTCCATAGTGTGCTCGAAGAGAAGCCATCGCTGTCGAGACTGACTCCGCCAACCATGTTCGGGCTCGGCCCGTAGTAGATCCCCCCACCGCCCCGAATTACGAGGGCTTTCACCGGCTGCCAGGCAACGCCAAGGCGCGGGCCGAAGTCCTTCATATTTGTTGTAAAGGGCGAACGATTGCCGCTGCTTGCGTAAATCTCGGCTCCGGTGTAATTGACTCCATCGACCGTGTTACTCGCCGTCGGATTGAAATATTCCAACCGGTTATGGCGCTCAGTTTTGCCTCCGAAGATGTCCCACCGCAGCCCGGCCGTAATGGTTAACGCGGTGGTTGGGCGGAAGGTGTCTTCAACAAACGCCGCATAGTAAGGATTCGCTTCCGCTGCGAACAGATCCTTGGTGAAGTTTGGATAGCTGTTCGACTCGCTTCCCGGAGGCGTTCCCGTCCCAGTGAGAAAGGATGCAAAGTCGCTGCCGCCATTCGCCGAGGCCACCGACTGGTCCGTTGCAGAAATGTCAAACGCATAGGATCCCGAAGGAGCAGGCGGTTGCCCTACGTTCAGGAATCGCTTCATATATTCGAATCCCGCCGCGATTTCATGCTTGTTGAGCACCTTGGTCACCGAGGCACTCGCGTCGTTGTTCTCGCTGGCATATTGGAAAGTGTTGTAGTCTGCCGTTCCGCCTATGCCGCTGCCGTTGTCGTTGAAGATCACAAACGGAAGAAGCTTGTAAACCTCCTCTGCAGCCAGTGAAGACGGGAAACCGAGCGTCGTGATATCGAAGCCATTCTGCGCGGGGTCGCCGCCCTGGTTCTCGTAGTGACGCGTGAAGGAGTAGCGCAACTGCAGGAATGTTGACGGGTTCAGCGTCAAATCGTCAGCCAGCAGAACATTACGACCGTTGGTCACATTCTGCGCGTAGTTCAAGTCCCACATGTTGTGGAACGCGTTGTAGGTCGAGGTAAACAGACGATCGAATGAGAAGCGTCCAAAGATGCGCTGCTTCTCGCTCCTTACCCAATCCATGCGGATATCGAAGCGTTGGGCAGACGTTGGATCGAGGCCGGGTGCAAAATAGTTAAGCGATTCGTCGTCTGAACTCGCGTCGCAAGTTGTCGGGTTGGGGTAGTTGCACTTGGGGAACTCCGAAAGGAATTTCAACGCAATCGGATTCGGATTGGTGATCTTGTTATTCGCAAAAGCCTGACGTGTGCCGTCCGGATTGTCCGGTTGCGTCGGGTCGTAGATCGTAAAGCCGTCGGCCGAAAAGTCGCCCGTGCGCTCCGCCGTTGTCGGCACAACAAAGTAATTTGAACCATCAAACTGCTGCTGTTGCGTCGCTTCATAATCTCCGAAGACGAAAAGCTTGTCGTGCAGAATTGGCCCGCCAAAGGCGCCGCCTTCCTGGTAGCGATGGAAGGATGGGGGCGTGTTGGAAATGCCATTCGCCAGCTGGCTCTGCTTGTTGAAATATTCGTTCGCCGCCAGCACGTCGGGGCGGAACACTCCGAACAAGTCGCCGTGGAAATTGTTTGTGCCCGATTTGGTCACAAGGCTGATCACGCCGGCTCCGCCGCTTTGGTAAGACGCCGGCGTGTTCTGCGTCTCCACGCGCGTCTCTTCAACGCCGTCTTCGGGAATGTCGAGAGCCGGGATAATGGCGGCAACGTTATTTTCAGCGATACCGATCGGGCTGCCGTCAACCATGTAATAGACCGATCCAACAATGGCGCCGTTGATGGTGTAGGAAGAAACATCAACGCCGGGGCGGCCGCTGGATATGTTCTCAATGGCAAACGAACTCGAAGAATTCGGCGCGCCGTTCGCCGGTGTGACGCCCGCGCTCAGCTGGATGAGATCGAAAACGTTTCGCGTGAGCATCGGAACGCGGTCGATGGTATCGGCCGTGATCAGCTGGCCAACCGTCGAGTTGCTCGCTTCAACCAGTTCCGTGGCTCCATTCACCGTAACGACTTCGCTAACGCTACCAACCTTCAGCGTGAGGTTTATGGTCGACACCTGGTCGACTGAAACCGTGATGTTTTTCTCTATGAGCGTTTCAAAACCTTTCGCGCTGGCCGTCACCTGGTATTCGCCGGGAGCAAGCGAGACAAACGAATACAAGCCGGACGCCGTGGACATCGTGGAGAGTTTCAGATCTGTCGCCTGGCTTTGCGCCACGACCTTTGCGCCTGGAATGATCGCTCCCGATGTGTCAGTGACAAGTCCGCTGATCGACCCTCTGCCAGCCTGGGCAAAAGCTATCGATGCAAACCCGATCAGCAGACAAATGAGAAAAAGGGACCGCGCATACGCAGTCCGCGTACATTGGACATCCATGGCTACCCCCGGGGGTCAAACGCCTTATTCAAACGTTTGAATCTCTTGACAGCCGAATGTAGAATCGTTTCTCCTGCCTGTCAAGCAGAAAAGATGCTCCGCTTATTTCGCCACGCAAACCGCACCCAGAATCCAATGGACCGGCCTCCGTGGCAAGATGACGCTGGATTGCCCAACGTCAATCGCACGAAAGGAGGCAAGATGGTGCAACGCAAGTCCGGCCATGTGACGCTCCTGGATATTGCACAGGCCTGCGGATACTCCGTCTCCACCGTCTCAATCGTGTTGAGCGAAGCTCCGCTTTCGCAAAATGTCGCCGCCTCCACGCGTGACCGAATCCGAAAGATGGCAATTCAGCTCGGATATCATCCCGACGCCTATGCCCGCTCCCTGCGGCTGCGTCGCAGCCAGACGATCGCAGTCCTCGCCTACGATCTCTCTGATCCGTTTTGCATCCCAATCGTGCACGGCATTCAGGCCGGCCTTCACCCGGCCGACTACCTGCCGCTGCTGGTCGATGCGCAAACGCAGCGCAAACTCTTCGACAACTATCTGAAAATGATCCTTGAGCGAAGGGCCGAAGGTGTCATCGTCATCGCCAGTTGGATATTCCAGGAAACCAACCTGCTTGAAGACATCGAGAAGAACCAGGTTCCGATCGTCATCGTCGGTCGCGACCTTACTGACAAAAAGGTCAGTTCCCTGCTGGTGGACAACGAGGCTGGTGGTGCGCTTGCCATGCGCCACCTCATTGAACTTGGACACCGCCACATCGCCGTGATTCGTGGCCCCGAGGAACTATTCGACACAGAACCGCGCCTGGCTGGAGTGCAGCGCGCGGCAGCAGAAGCAGGAGTCCAGATCGACCGCAGATTGGTGTTTCAACTTCCAAACCTGATGGATTCAACCTCTGGCTTTGAGGGAGGCTTGCGCTTTTCAAAGGAAATGCTGGCCTCGGGACGCCCGTTCACCGCCGTGCTCGCTTTCGACGACCTCACCGCTCTTGGAGTTCTGCGCGGTCTCACTGACGCAGGCCTGAAGGTGCCCGCTGACTGTTCCGTTGTTGGTTTCGATGATGTTCTCCCCGCCGCCGTATCCACGCCCGGCATCACCACCATCCGCCAGCCGCTGAAAGAGATGGGGCTGCTCGCTGCAGAATGGACTTTGCAGGCGATCGCGCGCGAGCAGCGTAAAGAGAAACCGGCAAAGTTATACAAAGCTCCGCCTGAACTCGTGGTGCGCATGTCTACCGCCCGCCGAACTCCGGCATCGCGCCGAGGTAGTCCCACAAAATCGCGCTTGACAATCTAGTCACCACGGGAGATATTCCTTTATTCAAACGATTGAATTAGCCTGCTCGACAATGGAAGTCCTCAACAAAATCGTGCTCAATCCAGAAATGCCAGGTGCCCATGAAACCAAAATCGCTTGCCTCCCTTGCAGCCTTTCTCATATTGCCAGGATTTCTGACCGCTGAGAAAACCACTCCGCTCCACGATGACTGGCAACTGCAGTCGGCATGCAAAACGACCGCCGCCGGGGAAGCGATCTCGGCCCCGCAGTACTCGACCGATGGCTGGTTGAAGACTTCGGTGCCGAGCACAGTGCTTGCTGCGCAGGTGAAAGACGGCATCTTTCCCGATCCCTACTTTGGCGACAATCTGCGCAAGATTCCCGGCACCAGCTATCCCGTCGGTCACAACTTTTCCAACATGCCCATGCCTGCCGACAGCCCATACGCCTGCGGCTGGTGGTACCGCAAAGTATTCACCGCCCCGGCTCTCTCAGCAAAAGACAATCGTCTCTGGCTGCACTTCGGCGGCATCAACTATCGCGGCGAGGTCTGGGTCAACGGCCACAAGATTGCCGATTCCTCCTCCGTAGCCGGAGCCTACCGCACCTACGACTTCGACATAACCGACGCTATCTCTCCCGGCAAAGCAAATGTCCTCGCAGTCAAAACGACAGCGCCGACAGAAAAGGACCTCGGCATCAACTGGGTCGATTGGAATCCTTGTCCGCCGGATAAGGACATGGGCCTTTGGGGCGCGGTCGACGTGGTTGAAACCGGCCCTGTCACAGTACGATCGCCGCTGGTTGTCACGCATTTTTCTGACGGCTCATTGAGCACAGCCAATCTCACTGTCTACGCGGAATTGCACAACGCTACCGCCAGCCCGCTGAAAGGCATCGTCGCCGGCACCGCTGCAGGCATGAAGTTCGAGAAGCCTGTTGAACTGGCCGCGCACGAAGATCAGACTGTCGTCTTCAGCCCCGAACAGTTCCCTGCTCTTCGCGTGTCGAATCCAAAGCTGTGGTGGCCCCGACAGATGGGAGAACCACACCTTGAACAACTCACCGTCAGCTTCAGCACCCAGGGCCGCACCTCCGACCAGGAGAGCACGACCTTCGGCATTCGCGAAATCACATCGGAGCTCACCCCGAGCGGCGGACGGCTCTTCCGTGTCAATGGCAAACCGATTCTGATTCGCGGTGCAGGCTGGTCGCAGGACATGCTGCTGCGCACCGACGATAAACGCCTTCGCGACCAGTTGCAGCTTGTGCAGGACATGAATCTCAACACCATCAGGCTTGAAGGCAAACTCGAGACTGAAGACTTCTTCCGCCTTGCCGATGAACGCGGCATTCTCGTGATGCTCGGCTGGTGCTGTTGCGATCACTGGGAGCACTGGAAAGATTGGAAGCCCGAGGACCTGACCATCGCCACGGCCTCGCTGCGTTCGCAGATGCTTCGCCTTCGTCACCACGCCAGTCTGTTGGTCTGGCTGAACGGCAGCGACAATCCACCCCCTGCCAATGTTGAGAAAGCCTATCTGCAGGTCGAATCCGAAACGCGCTGGCCGAACCCGATACTCTCGTCTGCAACCCAGGCTCCAACAACCGTGACCGGCGAGAGCGGCGTGAAAATGAACGGCCCCTATGACTACGTGGCTCCGAGTTACTGGTACACCGCCCTCAAATTTGGTGGTGCGATCGGCTACAACACAGAGACAAGTCCCGGCCCAGCCATTCCCTCTCTCGCAAGCCGCAAGCTGTTTCTCCCCGATCCCGAGGCTTGGCCGCCATCCGCAACCTGGAGTCTCCACTATGGCGGTGGTGAGTTCGTAAACCTGAAAGTCTTCGACTCCGCGATGGAGGCCGTCTACGCCAAGCCCAATTCCGCCGCCGATTATGAACGCATCGCGCAAACCATGGAGTACGACTCAGAACGCGCCATGTTTGAGGCATACAGCAGAAACAAGTACACCTCCACCGGCGTCATCCAGTGGATGCTGAATAACGCATGGCCGTCGATGATCTGGCACCTCTACGACTATTACCTCGAC
>Ga0209004_1000197_pt1 | contig 14141 bp, 13 predicted proteins | sample TexAe_RefH0_M1_FD_187948 | JGI IMG/M metagenome (GOLD analysis project Ga0209004, IMG submission 187948) | Forest soil microbial communities from Davy Crockett National Forest, Groveton, Texas, USA - Texas A ecozone_RefH0_M1 (SPAdes) (version 2) | ecosystem: Environmental > Terrestrial > Soil >... | reverse complement strand
CAGCATTACGGTATCAGGCCCGACGTAACCACGTTAGCCAAGCCAATTGCAGGTGGAATTCCACTCGGAGCGATTCTGTGCACAGAAGAAGCAGCGCGCGCGATTCATGCCGGAATGCATGGAACAACCTTCGGTGGCGGCCCTCTGGCCTGCGCAGTGGCCATCGCGGTAATCGATACGATTGAGACCGACGGCTTGCTGGCACATGCGACCGCAGTGGGCGATTACTTCCAGCAGCAGTTGCGCGGGTTGGCGAAGAAGCACGATTGCATCAAGGATGTACGCGGCAAAGGATTGATGCTGGCTGCTGAACTTGATTCGGCAGACCTGGCGAAGCTTGCGGTTGCCGAAATGCTGAAACGGAAAATCCTGATCAACTGCACGAGCGACACCGTGCTGCGGTTCTTGCCGCCATACATTTTGCGGCGTGAGCACGTTGACCATGCGATCCAGGCGCTGGACGAAATTTTCACAGAGAAAGCCGCGGCTGTAAGCGCCGCAAATCAGACCGCAGGAGGAGACAACCGTGGCTAGCAGAGCAACTATGGAACGCCGGGCGCCCGCAGTTCCCGTGCAGAAGGACGAAGACATTCTGGCCGCCGCAGCGCGACTGGCAGGAGAAGATCTGTGCTCGATTTCCGATCTCACCAGCGGTGAAGTTCGGGCGCTCCTGAAGCTTGGGCACGATGTGAAGATGAATCCGCGTGAGTATCGGCATGCTCTCGATGCCAAGCAGATGGTACTGATGTTTGAGAAGGCGAGCCTGCGCACGCGGCTGGCTTTTGAAACGGGCATCAACACGATGGGCGGCAATGCAATTTTTGTCGACCAGACCGGCTCCCCTCTTGGCGAGCGTGAGGCGGTTGCGGATGTTGCGCGCAACGTGGAGCGCTGGGTTGATGTGATGGTGCTGCGCACGTATGCCCACGACACCATTACCGAAATGGCGACGAATTCGCGCGTGCCGGTGATCAATGCTCTGTCGGACTTTGAACATCCCTGTCAGGCGCTGGCGGACTTCATGACGCTGGAGGAGCACTTCGGCTCGGCCGCAGGCCTGAATTTCACCTACGTGGGCGACGGCAATAATGTCTGCCACTCGCTGATGCTGACGGGAGCACAACTGGGAACAAATGTGACGATTGCTACGCCACGCGGATACTCGCCCGATATCGAGATTGTGACCAAGGCACGTGAGATTGCTGAGGTGAACGGCTGCGAAGTGAAACTGACGCAGGACCCGCAGGCAGCTGCCGAGAACGCCGACGCCGTGTACACAGATGTGTGCGTCAGCATGGGCATGGAGCACGAGTCGACCAAGCGCGCGCCGATCTTCCGGCCGTTCCAGGTAAACGAGGCGCTGATGTCGAAGACGGCTGCGAATGCGGTGTTCATGCACTGCCTGCCTGCGCGTCGCAATGCAGAAGTGACCGACGCGGTGCTGGACGGGCCGCAGTCAATTGTGTTTGATCAAGCCGAGAACCGCATGCATGCGCAAAAAGCCCTCTTGCTGCTGTTGCTGGGTGGGTTGGCGAATGTGGCGAAGTTTTCAGCGATCAGTGGTCAGTGATCAGAACGATTTTTATTCATTTACTCAACAGCCGGTTATGGCAAGGACAAACTGATCACTGATCGCTGTCCACTGCTTTTTTGAGGTTCTCAAGCATGTCCGTAATTCTCGAATCATTGCCCATCGGCCAGAAGGTAGGCATTGCCTTCTCCGGCGGGCTCGACACCTCCGCTGCTCTGCACTGGATGAAGCAGAAGGGTGCGCTCCCCTATGCGTATACAGCTAACCTCGGCCAGCCCGACGAAACCGACTACGAAGCCATTCCGCGTGCCGCTCTCGAATACGGCGCCGAAAAAGCCCGCTTAATCGACTGCCGCGGCCCGCTTGTTCGCGAAGGAATCGCGGCACTGCAGGCCGGCGCCTTCCACATCAGCACCGCCGGCGTCACCTACTTCAACACCACGCCCATCGGTCGCGCTGTTACCGGCACCATGCTGGTCACGGCCATGAAGGAGGACGACGTCAACATCTGGGGCGACGGGTCCACCTTCAAAGGCAACGACATCGAGCGCTTTTATCGCTACGGACTGCTGGTCAACCCCGATCTCAAGGTCTACAAGCCCTGGCTCGACTCGGCTTTCATCGACGAGCTGGGCGGCCGGGCTGAAATGTCGGAGTTTATGCAGCGCTCCGGCTTCGCCTACAAAATGTCTGCGGAGAAGGCCTACTCCACTGACTCCAACATTCTGGGCGCAACTCACGAAGCCAAGGACCTGGAACATCTTTCTTCATCAATCAGGATCGTAGTTCCGATCATGGGCACGGCCTCCTGGCGGGACGATGTGGAGGTCTGCCGCGAAGAGGTCACGGTCCGTTTTGAAGAAGGCTTTCCTGTGGCTCTCAACAGCGAGAGATTCGATGATCCGGTCGCCCTCCTGCTCGAAGCCAACCGCATCGGCGGAAGACACGGCCTCGGGATGTCGGATCAGATTGAAAACCGCATCATCGAAGCCAAGAGCCGCGGCATCTACGAGGCTCCGGGCCTCGCTCTGCTGTACATAGCCTACGAGCGTCTCATTACTGGAATCCACAACGAGGACACCATCGAGCAGTATCGCGACAATGGCCGCAAACTCGGCCGCCTGCTGTACCAGGGCCGCTGGTTCGACTCCCAGGCCATCATGCTGCGCGAGTCTGCCCAGCGCTGGGTCGCCCGGCCCATCACCGGCGAAGTCACGCTTGAACTGCGCCGCGGCAATGACTACTCGATCCTTAACACCGAGTCGCCCAACCTCACCTTCCACCCCGAGCGCCTCAGCATGGAGAAGACTGATTCCGCCTTCTCTCCGCGCGATCGCATCGGCCAGCTCACCATGCGCAATCTGGACATTACCGACACCCGGGCAAAGCTGCTGACCTATGCCGAAGCCGGCCTCCTCACCTTGAGCAAAGGCGCGGAAATGCCACAGTTGAACGGCGGTAAGGAGAAGAACCTGTGAGGCAAGCTTAAAAGCAATGTCGAACGAACAACAATCCGGGAAGATGTGGTCCGGCCGCTTTCGTGAGCCGCTGGACAAGGAGTTCGAGCAGTGGCAGCGCTCGATTGTGTTTGACTGGCGGCTTCTCGCGCAAGAGACGGCTGCGAGCAAGGCGCATGCGTCTGCGCTGGCCGCTGCTGGAGTGATTACTCCGGTTGAACTGGGTCAGTTGCGCACAGCGCTGGATCACATCGCGGCGGAGTATGAGTCAGACGAAGGCACGGCGCTCGTGCGCAACCATCCGGTTGCGGAAGATATTCACCATTTCGTGGAGTTGTCTCTCGTTGAACGCGTCGGCTCGCTGGGACGCAAACTGCACACGGGGCGCTCGCGCAATGAGCAGATCGCGACAAATCTGCGGCTGTATGTGCGTCGGCAGATCGAACTGGTCATTGACGCGCTTACCAAGTGGGCTCAGGCGCTGCTGGAGCAGGCTGGCAAGGCCGACGATGCGGTGATGCCGAGCTACACGCATCTGCAACGCGCCGAGCCGGTGCTGGTGGCGCACTGGATGCTGGCCTACGTGGAGATGATCCTGCGTGACGCGAAGCGGTTGCAGGATTGTTCTGCGCGCTTGAATTATTGTCCGCTGGGATCGGGAGCCGTGGCCGGTGCAACGCTCAAGCTGGATCGCACGATTGCGGCGCGGGAACTGGGATTCACGGCGCCAACCGCAAACTCGATGGATGCGACCAGCGATCGGGACTTCATTCTCGAGTACCTGCAGGCGCTGACGTTTGTAGGTTTGCACCTGAGCCGCTTCGCCGAAGAGATCACTTTATTCGCTACTGCGGAGTTCGGATTTGTCACGCTGCCTGAGGCATTCTCCACAGGTTCGAGTGCGATGCCGCAGAAGAAAAATCCCGACTTTACGGAGCTGATTCGCGCGAAAGTGGGACGCATTCACGGCGCTGCCGAAGCGGTGACGCTGCAATTGAAAGGATTGCCGCTGGCCTACAACAAGGATATGCAGGAGACGCAGGAGCCGGCATTTCAGGTTGAATTTGTAGCCCAGATGCTGGGGCTCGTGGCGCGATTCACTTCGGCCCTGCATTTCAACTTCGAACACATGCGCGAGGCGGCACAGACCGGCTATCTGAATGCGATGGCCGGCGCGACCTATCTTGTGCACAAGGGAGTTCCCTTCCGCACGGCACATGAAAAGATCGGCAACGCAGTTCGGTTCGCACTGGAGAAGGGCGTGGAGTTGGATGAACTCAGCCTCGAGGAGTTGCGGCTGTTCGGCTCCGAGTTCGGTGAGGATTTCTACGCTGCTATATCGCTTCAGGCTACGCTCGATTGCCATGACGTGCTGGGTGGGACGGCGACGAATCGCGTGAAGACAGCACTACTTGAAGCGGCAGGCCGCGTAGCTGCACTTAAGAACGCAGGCGCACCGGAGGTGATTCATGCTGGTGCGTAAGGCATTGCTGCGCGATGCGACGAATATCTACGACTTGGTCAATTCCCTCTCCGGCGACGGCACCCTGCTGAAGCGTTCCTTTGCGGAGATCTGCGAAAACGTGCGCGATTTTACAGTAGCTGAGTCCGACGGGAACGTATTCCTGGGCTGTGGCGCGCTTCACTTCTACGGCCCGCATCTGTGCGAGGTGCGCTCCATCGTGGTGAAGCCCGAAGCAAAAGGCCAGGGCGCTGGCGGACGCATTCTCGGCGCTCTCATCGAAGAGGCCGAGGAGCACGGCATCCAATCGGTGTGCCTGTTTACGCGTATTCCCGACTTCTTCTTTAAATATGGATTTCGCCCGGTAGAGGACAAGACCGAGCTGCCCGACAAGATCTTCAAGGACTGCCAGATCTGTCCACGGCTTCATCGCTGTGATGAGGTTGCGATGGTACGCGGCCGCATTCCACGGATCTCGATTCTCGGCCCCAAGATCGAGGCGGAGCAACTGGTCCGGATTTCGGGCTGACTACCTGCCCGGACGCCAGAGCGATGAGCGGTCATCTACAAGCTGCGCGATAAGGGTCAGGATGACGACGGCGAAGAATCCCAGAACTACGTTTGTGCTCAAGGTCTGCATCACGGTTGCAATAAGGCCTCCGCAGTAGCCCAGTTCGGAGCAGGTGCGCCAGTTGAGCGCGGAGTACGCGCCAAGGTAAGTGAGAGCCATGAGCGAAAGCAAAACGGCAGATCGGCTCGTCGGACGAATGAGCAGGAATACTGGGAAACAGAGGACAGGCAAAGCGCAATAGAGAAAACTGAGCGCGGTGTCCTGCCGCAGATCGATGCGAATGGCCGCGTAGAGTCCGTAGAGGGTGACGCCGGCGCTCAGAATACCGGCGAGGGCAAGCAGTACTACCCAGATGATTCCGCGAATCGTCATTCTTTCAATCCGTAACTCTTTCAATCCCCGGACGGGGTCAATGGGTAGCTTCACTGTACATGATCGCGGCGGCAACGGCAGTCTGTCCGTAGCTCAGTCCGCCATCGCCGGGGCTCACCTGGCGCTGCTGGAAAACTTCAAGCCCGTGGGCCTCGAGGCCGGAACGCAGCAGAATCGCCAATCTGCGGTTATGCATGCATCCGCCGGAGAGCGCAACCTGGCGGATCCCTGTGACAGAGTGGGCGCCCCATGCGGCCTGGACTAAGGCTTTCGAAATTGCGGCATGGAAGCGAGCGGCGATTTCGGGTCGGGCGACGCCCTCCACGACGTCGGCGACGATTGCTCGCCAGAGCGGAGTGACACCAATTAACACCGGCTCGCGCTTGCTCCAGTCGGCGACGGGCAACTCGATTTGGTACGGGACCGGAATGCGCAGCTCGGCCGATGAGTCGATGGCAATCCCTTCGAGTTCAATCGCGGCCTGCGCATCGTAGTCCACTTTACGACGATTGAGAATCACGGCTGCCACGGCATCGAAGAGGCGCCCGAGGCTTGACGTAAGAGGCGCATTGATTTCACGCTCGATCATGCGGGTCATCACGCGGGCCTCCTGGTTGGTGGCGCCCACCAGTTCCCGCGCCTCGTTTTCAGAGAAGCCGGCCGCGATGAGATGGCCGAAGGCCATGCGCCAGGGCTCGCGAATCGCTGCTTCGCCGCCGGGCATCGGGACGTAGTCGAGATGGGCGAAGCGCTCAAAGCTGTCGAGACGGCAAATCAGTACTTCCCCGCCCCAGACGCGGCCATCGGTGCCGTAGCCCGTGCCGTCAAGCGACAAGCCTATGACGGGATCAATGAGCGAATGCTCCGCCATGCAGGCAGCGATGTGCGCGTGATGGTGCTGCACGCCAATGAGGCGCAGACCGCGATCGGAAGCCCACTGCTTCGCCCAGCTTGTTGAAAGATAGCCCGGGTGCAGATCGTGCGCGACGGTCTGCGGCTCGATTTCGAAGGTGTTCATGAGGTGGCGCAACGACTCTTCGAAAAATTGCAGCCCAATGGGATTTTCAAGATCGCCGAGGTGCTGGCTCTGGTACGCAAATCTGCCGCGAGCCAGCGCGAAGGCATTTTTCAAGTGGCCGCCTATGGCAAGCAGCGGAGGAGTTTCGAGCGGCAGAGGAACAGCAAGCGGAACATAGCCGCGGGCGCGGCGGACGAGCTGTGGCGCACCGTCGACGAGCGCGGCGACAGAGTCATCGCAGCGCTGGAGGATTTCGCGATCATGCATGAGGAATGCATCGGCTATGGCGCCAAGGCGAGAGCGAGCCTCGTCGTTGTCGATGGCAATGGGCTCTTCGCTCAGATTGGCGGAGGTCATCACCAGCGCTTTGACACGCGGGTCGGCGAAGAGCAAATGTTGAAGCGGTGCGTAGGGAAGAAAGACGCCCAGCCAGGGAATGCCGGGCGCGACTGAAGGCGCGATGCCGTTCTGCGCACGCGCCCTAGCCAGCACGATGGGGCGTGCAGCCGTTTGCAGCAGCGATTCTTCCTGCTGTGTGAGATCGCACAGCAGCCGTGCCGCAGCGAGATCGCGTACCATGATGGCCAACGGCTTGCCGTAGCGATGCTTGCGCTGGCGCAGGAGGGTGACGGCCTGCTCGTTGGTCGCGTCGACGCTCAGGTGAAATCCGCCGATGCCCTTGATGGCCAGGACGTCGCCTTGAAGAAGGCGCTCGATGGTTTCGGCCACCGGGTCGGGACTGTCGATGGGAGTGCCGTCCGGCGATTCGAGCCAGACATGCGGCCCACAGCGCCAGCAGGCATTCGGTTGGGCGTGAAAGCGGCGATTGAGCGGATCGTCATATTCAGCCTGGCACTCGGGGCACATGGGAAACCTTGCCATCGAGGTCTGCGGACGGTCGTAGGGGATGCGGCGCGTGATGGTAAAGCGTGGGCCGCAGTTGGTGCAGTTCAGAAACGGATAGCGGAAGCGACGGTCTGCGGGGTCGAGCAACTCGCGAAGACAGTCCGTGCAGGTGGCCGCATCGGCGGGGATGCCGGTGCTGACGCGGCCCAACACTTCGCTGGCAACGATGCGAAAGCCGGTATCGCCCTGGGGAGCCAGTTCGCTGGTGATGACGGAGTCGATGCGCGCCAGCGGCGGAGTTTCAGTGGTAAGGCGGGAGAGAAACGCCTGAAGATGTGCCGCCGTCCCTTCCAGTTCGATGGTGACGCCATCCGTGTCATTGCCGATGAGCCCCGCTAGCTTCTCTTCGCTGGCGAGGCGATAGACGAACGGACGAAAGCCAACGCCCTGGACAACGCCGCTTACCCTGACACCGATGCGCTCAAACGCAACACGTGGTTCCGGCGTGGGCGATGTTGATGACGTCACTTTCCTGCACCTTTCGTACCAGCATAGCCCAAGGGCAAATCGAGGACCCGCCTGAACTTCCGCAGCACGCGTTGCGAATCGAGGAATGGGGCAACCAAATCTTTAATTGCTGGCTCAAATTCGATTAGCGGAAAGGTGAAGAAAACACCAATCCGCCTCTTTGCGCAGCGCAGAGAAGACTGAAGCTTAACTCCCCTCCCCTTTACTCTCCGCGGGCCATCAGCACAGGGGTCCTGCAGGTAAACCGAAAGGTGAATGATTATGAGAAAACTCATGTTGACTCTCGCGGCGATGAGCCTTGCAACCACGATGACCTGCACCGCCGAACAGGATAAGCAAGATACCACCGGGCGGCTAGACAAGGCCGCGACGGTCTTGCACGAAATCATGACAACGCCCGACAAGGGAATCCCTGACGAAGTGATGGATCACGCAAAGTGCGTCTCCGTGGTGCCGCACATGATCAAGGGCGGCTTTGTCTTTGGCGCTGAAGGTGGACGCGGCGTCACCACCTGTCGCACCGATCATGGCTGGAGCGCTCCAGCATTCTTCGCCATCACCGGTGGAAGCTGGGGACTGCAGATCGGTGTCGAAGGCGTTGACCTGGTGATGATCACCATGAACGACGAAGGTATGAAGCATATGCTTGCAAGCAAATTCAAGATCGGAGCCGATGCCTCGGCCTCAGCCGGACCGGTGGGGCGCCATGCCTCGGCGGGTACCGACTGGAAGTTGAATGCCGAGATTCTCACCTACTCCCGCTCCAAGGGTGTATTCGCCGGTCTCACATTGAATGGCGCAGATGTTCGCCCGGATGACGATTCGATGAAGACCGTATACGGTCCGGAAGTCACATACCGCTCCGTTCTGACCGGAGCCGTTCCTCCTCCGCCGGCTTCGCATGCGTTCCTCGCCGCAGTTCGCGGCGCTCGTGCTGAGGCTGCCTCGCGCTGAATCTAGCTGTGTTGCAAGAGACTGCGAGCACCCGGATTGCACTCCGGGTGCTCGCTTTGTCTGCAAACAACCTTGAGTCCAAGCGTCTAATGGTCTGCGATCTGAACCGTCGCCAAGCTGTATTCACAACGGATCGCAAATGACTCCATCGCACATGAAAGAATTGACACATGATTGATCCGTGGCGAATTCCGTTCGCCAGATTTACGCTGATTTTGCTGCTTCTCCCCTGCCTTGCTCCAGGTCGAACTTGTGCACAGCAGCCACCAGACATCACTACCGTCATTCGCGGCGTCGACGCATCCGTGAAGAACCGGATCGATCAGCTTGCCAAGTACACGGTCACAGAACACTACGCGGTATTTCGCGGTAAGGATGAAACCCATCCGGCGGCAGAGATGCTGGTGAAGACCACCTACCGCAAACAGACCGGTAAGAGCTACGACATCGTGTCCCAGAGCGGGTCGTCGCTGTGGCGCAACGAGGTCCTCGGCGCCCTGCTTGACAACGAAAAACGCATGAGCCAGCCCGGCAACGTTGAAACCGCGCTAATCAACAGCAGCAACTACGACATGCAACTGGATAGCAATCCCCAGGAGCAGTTCAACGGACGCAACTGCCTGGTGCTGGACATTACGCCAAAACGCAGCAGCCAGTATCTCTTTAAAGGAACACTGTGGGTCGATGCGCAGGACTTCGCAATTGTTCAACTCAAAGGCACGGCTGCCAAGAGTGCCACTTTTCTGGCCGGCGCGGCGGAAGTCACTCGCCAATACGACGAGATGAGCGGTCTGCCCATGGCGACCCACGCCCAGGCCATTTCCGGCAGTACGTTTCTGGGCCGGACAGTGGTCAAAATCGATTACACAAATTACCAGATTGATTTGGTAACGCGTAACTAATCCCGTCCCAAATTATGGCTGTAGCTGAACTTGTTGGCCCAGCCGCGACAATCAGAATGCTGAAGTCGGGTGACGAATGAACACGCCAGCAGCATCGATCCTGAACTATACTGAGCACCTGTGACACCGATCTTGAGCGACTGGAAATTGATGGCCGCCCTCGGCTCCTGCCTTGTGCTCGGGCTCAAGCACGGGTTCGACTACGACCATCTGGCCGCCATCTCAGATATCACGGCTGTTCAGAAAAACTGGCGCAGCGGGCTCCGGCTGGGAATAACCTATGCCCTCGGCCACGCCTTTACCGTGGTAGCGCTGGGCATCGTCGTGCTGCAACTGCATCTTGGATTGCCTGAGGGCCTGGATCACTGGACAGAGCGGCTGATTGGCCTGACGCTGATCGTCCTGGGCATCGGCGTGGTGGCCGGCATCCTCCGCAAGGACGCGCACGGACACCGGCACAGCCGCATTGAGAGCCGACTGGCTATCGCCATCAATGGAATCTTGTGGATGGCTTGGCGCGTGCGGCGCATCTGGAACCCGGCAGCGCCGAAGCCGGAGCGGTTTCAGTGGATGTACAACGGCAAATCGGTCTTCGTGATCGGCATTCTCCACGGAGTAGGTGCAGAGACGCCGAGCCAGCTTGCCCTGTTTTTCCTGACCGCCAATCTTGGCGGGACTTCCCGCGGTATGCTCGGTCTCGGCGCGTTTGCGGTTGGCCTGGTCGCCATGAATGCGCTGATGACGGCTTCGCTGGGCGGAGCATTCAACGCCGGCGGCCATCATCCGAGGCTTTATCACCTGATTGCGTGGACCGGCGCGGTGTACAGTTGCGCCATCGGATTGATCTTCCTTTTCGGCATCTCCGATCGTCTTCCAGCCCTGGGCTGAACGGTTAAATTCCTCGCACCTTTTCATGCCTTTTCAGTGATTCGTTCCGGCTTGTGAAATGGCCGTCGAAGCGCGTGACCGTGGTCACGGTCAGTCGTATGCTTTGGGGCGTAAAACAACACCAGACAGAGAGCGGAGCGTAGGGTTAAGTGCTTCGCCATCAACGTCTGGAGGGATTTGTGCCCGCATTCACACCACCGCCGCTGCCCAGCGACGACAAACGCTGGAAAATCGTGAACGGCACCATGCGCAAGAATGGGTTTGCCCGCCACGCGCTGATCGAAACACTCCACACCGCGCAATCTGCATTTGGATACCTCGACGACGATGCGATCCGTTTCGTCGCCAAGTCGCTGCGTGTGCCGCTCAGCCAGGCTTACGGAGTGGTCACGTTTTACCACTACTTCAGCCTCAAGCCACCCGGCAAGCACACCATGACGATCTGCACGGGAACGGCTTGCTACATCAAAGGCACTGACAAGCTTGTGGCCGCGGCTGAAAAGCGACTGGGTATTCCCCAGGGCCAGACGACCAAGGACGGCAAGATCAGCCTGATGACCGCACGCTGCGTTGGCGCCTGCGGACGCGCGCCCGTGGTGCTTACCGACGGCGAATTGCAGGGGCAGATGGTTGGTGAAGACATGCTGGCACAGTTGGAAAGGTGGGCCGTCGAATGACCGTCGAAGAACTGGATCAAATCGCCGAATCGGTTCGCACCGAAAACGCAAAATTCGACCACGAAATCAACGTTTGCATGGGCACCGGCTGTCTCAGCCAGCACTCCGACAAGCTGAGGGACGCCCTCACCCAGGCAGTGACTGACTCCGGCAAAAGAGCGATGGTACGCCGCACCGGGTGCATGGGATTATGCGCCGCCGGTCCGCTGGTTCTGGTCGACCCCGAAGAAACGCTCTACCAGCATGTCAAAGCAGACCATGCCCAAGCCGTCGTCGGCAGCCTTGGCGGTAAGCCCGTTGCGGAGTTGCAGTGCAACCTGCGCGACCATTTTGACCAGCAGGTCCACGTTGTTCTCGAGAACTCCGGCCAGATCGATCCGGAAAAGATCGAAGACTACATTGCCCACGATGGCTACCGGGCCCTGCTGACTGCCCTTACCGACATGACACCGAATGGCGTCATCCATCAGATCACTGCAAGCGGCCTGCGCGGACGCGGCGGCGGCGGATATCCGACTGGCTTGAAGTGGGGCACCGTTGCCAAGGCATCCGGCGACATGAAGTACGTGATCTGCAACGGCGACGAAGGGGACCCGGGCGCATTCATGGATCGCAGCGTTCTCGAAAGCGATCCCCAGCGCGTGATCGAAGGCATGGCCATTGCGGCTTACGCCGTAGGCGCCAGCAAAGGCTACATCTATGTGCGTGCGGAATATCCCCTCGCCGTCGCCCGCCTGACTGCTGCACTGCGCGATGCGCGCCGTCGCGGCTTGCTCGGCAACAACATCGGTAACACCGCATTCAACTTCGATGTGGAAATTCGTCTCGGCGCCGGAGCCTTTGTCTGCGGCGAAGAAACCGCGCTCATCGCCTCGATTGAAGGCAAGCGCGGCACACCCAGACCGAGGCCGCCATATCCCGCGGTGAGCGGCCTATGGGGCAAACCCACGCTGATTAACAACGTGGAGACATTCGCCAACATCGCACCCATCATCCGCAAGGGCGGCAAATGGTTCGCCAGCATGGGTTCTGCCCGGAGCAAAGGCACCAAGGTTTTCGCACTCACCGGCAAGATCACCAACACCGGTCTCGTCGAAGTGCCCATGGGCATCAAGTTGCGCGAGATCATCGATGTCATCGGTGGCGGCGTACCTGACGGACACACCTTCAAGGCCGTGCAGACCGGCGGCCCTTCCGGTGGATGCCTGCCGGCAGAGATGCTGGATATCGGCGTCAGCTACGACGCCCTGGTCGCAGTTGGTTCCATCATGGGATCCGGCGGCATGATCGTGATGGACGATACCTCCTGCATGGTTAACGTGGCTCGCTTCTTTATCGAGTTCTGCATGACGGAGTCCTGCGGTAAGTGCATTCCATGTCGTGCCGGCACCGCCCAGATGCACACCCTGCTCACGCGCATCTGCGCCGGCACCGGCACCATGGCCGACCTTGAGCTGCTGGTTGAGCTGTGTGCCACGGTGAAGGAAACGAGTCTCTGCGGCCTCGGCCAAACGGCGCCCAATCCTGTGTTGAGCACACTGCGCTACTTCAAGAACGAGTACATCGAACACATCGTGCACAAACGTTGTCCCGCCGGCGTGTGCAACATTGCTGGAGCAACTACTGTCGAACAGGCTCCCCTGGAGGTTTTGGCATGAGCGAAAGCGTTGGCGTAAAAACACTGCAAATCGACGGACAGGAAGTAAGCGCACGCTCTGGCCAGACCATCCTGGAAGTCGCAATTGAGAACGAAATCTACATACCCACTCTTTGCCACCTTGACGGCCTCAGCGATGTGGGCGCCTGCCGCCTGTGCGTGGTTGAGATCAAGGGCAACAACAAGCTGTTTCCGGCCTGCGTAACCACGGTCTTTGAAGGCATGGAAGTCAGCACGGATACCGAGCGGCTGCAGAAACATCGCCGCAATATCCTCGAATTGCTCTTCGCCGAACGCAATCACGTTTGCTCGGTCTGCGTATCGAACGGCCACTGCGAATTGCAAACGATGGCGCAGAAGCAAGGCCTGACGCATGTGCGCCTGCCCTACCGCAATCCCGAGCTTACGATCGACGCATCGCACGAGCGCTTCACCGCCGACCACAATCGGTGCATTCTTTGCACGCGTTGCGTCCGCGTGTGCTCCGAAGTTGAAGGTGCGCATGTTTGGGATGTGATGGGCCGCGGCATCAACTCCATCGTCATCACCGATCTCCACGAAGAGTGGGGAAAGTCGAGTTGCACGCGCTGCGGCAAATGCGTGCAGGTATGCCCCACCGGTGCGCTCTTCGACAAGAGCAAGATCGGCTCCGACCACCCCAAGTATCCCGATTTTCTGCCTTACCTGAACCAGATGAGGGAAGCGCAATGACCAAACTGAAATTAGCAACGGTATGGCTCGACGGATGTTCCGGCTGTCACATGTCGTTCCTTGACATGGATGAACGGCTGCTGGAATTAGCGGACCTCGTAGACCTGGTCTACAGCCCCATCGTCGATACCAAGGAGTTCCCCGATAGCGTTGACATCGCGCTGGTTGAGGGAGCGGTAGCCTCGGTCGATGACGAGAAGAAGATCAAGAAGATTCGCGCCCACTCGAAGATGCTGATTGCGATGGGAGACTGCGCCATCACCGGCAACGTCCCCGCGATGCGCAATCCCATCGGGCCGGAGGCGATTCTCGATCGCGCCTATATTGAGAACGCGACGATACAGCCGCAGATTCCCTGCGTTGTGGTGCCGAAACTGCTCAAGATCGTGCGGCCCATTCATGAATTTGTGAAGGTGGACGTCTTCTTGCCCGGTTGCCCGCCCTCTGCCGACACATTCCATGCAGCGCTGACAGCGCTCATCACCGGCGAGCCGCTGGATATTCCAGCCCTCACCCGCTTTGGAGCCTGATCCCCGAAGGAGTTCGAGTTATGACACAGACCATCAC
>Ga0209004_1000196_pt1 | contig 14238 bp, 11 predicted proteins | sample TexAe_RefH0_M1_FD_187948 | JGI IMG/M metagenome (GOLD analysis project Ga0209004, IMG submission 187948) | Forest soil microbial communities from Davy Crockett National Forest, Groveton, Texas, USA - Texas A ecozone_RefH0_M1 (SPAdes) (version 2) | ecosystem: Environmental > Terrestrial > Soil >... | reverse complement strand
GATCTTCCTTCCGTTCCCGGGCATCAACGTCCGCTGTTGGCACAAAAGTGTTAGCAAGCAGCAGTCGGTGTCCACTACGCGCCCACACCACCTGAGGCGCCTCTCCACCGTAGCCGAGCGCAAGACCGAAAGGCGCATCGATTAGTGGATGAGTCATTCCATTAGAGAGCTGTATCGACACATATTGTCTCGCTCGGAAATAATTCGACGATGAAGTGTTGAGATTCGTTGTCCAAGTCTCCGACCCATCCCGAGGAACATACGACCGCCAAGAGGCCGGGACATTAGTAACCGCTTTGAGTTGAACAACGGTGCTGCCATCGGGCGAAATAGACAATACGTCGGCGTGTTCTGTATCTAGCTGCGACGAACTCGATGAGGTATCAATAACCCGATGTGCTTGTCCATTCTGGATCGACCACAATTCATGAATCCGCGGAATCGGCCATCCTCCACCATCGGCAAAGAGAATCCGATATACCGGTAGACCTGTGACCGCCGACGCGTCGGCGTTTATTGCGCTGCCGACGATCCGTCCAGAAATGGTGGAGTCTGTGGCGCGAGTTGCAGTATAGACAATAGTGTTTCCGAGAAAATTGTACCGTTCGACGTTGGAGTCTAAGGCGCTCAATCGCCGAACGAGTTCTGTCTTTAGATCTATTCTGCACAGATGACGCTGTCCAGTTGAATTCTGATCTAGAAAATAGATTGTGCGTGAGTCCGGTGCCCAGCGCAGATCTGAAACGACTGGGGAATATGGGCGGGACGCATCTGCTACTGGAATGGCCGCTACCTTGCCGAGCATTCTTGGTGCTGGGTTATATGCTTGCGCTCCCTCCCCGCGCAAGTACTTCTGTATTGCTGAGTTGTCAAATAGCCATATCGTTGATTCAACCTCATTGGATTTCATCAGCCCACGTGAACTGACAACCAAGAAATATTTTCCATCTGGAGACTCCAGCGGAGTGGCATCCTGTTCAAGTCCAGACGGTTCGCTGAATGTGGTCATCGCAATGGAATTCGCGACTGTGAACCCTGGAGCTTCGGCCATCAAACGTGGAAAGCCACCGCCCAATAAGATTAATAACATACAGATCTTGAAACTCATGCAGATGAGGGCCTCTCTGTTTTCTGTAGCCTTAGCGTGAAATTGAAAAATGGACTTGAACAGCCATGAGCGTAACGACCACCTAAAAGATCAACTTGAGCGCAAGCTGCATGGAGCGCGGACCACCCATTTGATATAGCGGATTCAAACCGCCCAGCGAATTGTTCAGTGTGCTATTCGCACGACCGAATAAAGTGGGGCCATCGGTGATGAAATTGTCCATCGTGCCGAAATTGGGATGGTTGAATAGATTGAAGGCCTCGGCGCGGAATTGCAGCCTAAGCCGCTCGTGCAGGGGGAACTCGCGCCGAATTGCCAGATCGGTTTGCCACGCGGGAAAACCACGAACGAAGTTTCGCGGCTCGTCACCATTAACGCCCACCGGAGCAGCAAAGGCATTGATATTCACTACCCTTCCGCCAGGAAGAGTCGGATCGCTAAGATAAATGGGAACCCCAGGAATCAAATCCGGGCGAATATACACCTGCTCACTATTTGGCAGGGCACCATACCCATAGTAGATATCAACGGGCAATCCGGATCGCGCCGTCTGCCGAAGATCAATGCCCCAGTGCTTCAAGATTGCATCCGCAAATTGATTCGCATAGCTTCCTGGCACGTCATACGTCAGAGCTCCAGAGAAGTTGTTTCGTACGTCGAAATCAGCGTTGCCTCGTAGCAAGGGAGCGTAGTCGTTCTGGTTGCTTGAGAGATCGTCAATCGCGTGCGACCAGGTGTAGGATGCGAGGGTTTGCAGGCCATGTGAGAGACGACGCTGGAACTGCACTTGTAGCGAGTTGTAACTCGACGTCGCGCCGTTGGTGAGAAGATTCAGACCATTGAATAGCGCGAAGTTTGGGTTATCCGAAGGGAAAAAGTACTGTGTATGGAGGAGTTCCCGCCCGCCTGCAGCCACGTAAGAGACTGTCAGTGTTTGGTCCTTCCCCAGTCCCTGCTCAATCGCCGCGTTCCATTGAAGTGTATAGGGCATTCTCAAACGAGGATCGGGGGCGTTCACGAGCCCATTGTATGGCGATGCAACACTCGGCGGAGGAGGCACCGCTTCTGCTTCCGTGAATGGGAAGGCAGCATTGGGATACTCAGCAGTGGATCCGACTCCGACTCCGCCAAAGAGCCCGTTAAGGGCGGAGTAGTTTCCAATGTCGTAGAAAATCCCGAATCCGGCGCGCACCACGGTCTCATATCCGGGATTCTGCCGGAGTTGGTAGGCTAGACCGACACGCGGGGCAAAACCCCAATAGTTGGTATGCCACAAGGGTGTCCCAGCTGGCGCGAGCTGCGCCGTGGCGAGATTTGTGATTTGATCCAAGGTGTAGGGCTGCGGTTCTCCCGTAGGCGGAGGATTTAGATCCCAGCGGAGCCCGAGCGAAAGATTTAGCCGGTTCGTTGCCTTCCACTCATCCTGCGCGAAGGACGAGAAGTTGGTAAAAATGCCGGTCGGAGGTTTGGCACCGAATGTCTCCGCAACTGCAACAGAAGCTGCATTTGATAGGAAGTCGCTCGAAGAATAGTATCCAAAGACATTAACGAGCTGGTCAACTCCCATCGTTCCCACTTGCTTTCGATAATCGATTCCGTACTTCAAAGTGTGGGAACCAAACGTAGAAGTGAAGGAATCGGTGACGTTCCATTGATGCTGGGGATTGGCAGAATCACTAAGAAGGAAGCCCGGACTGGTTCCAAAGAAAAGATATGCCGCGAAATCATAGTATTGGGGGGGCGTAATCCCAGGAGCAAACTGAGCGGACGCAAGCGGGGTTGCTCCTCCAAAATTGTCCAGGGACAATAACTCGCCATTAGTGTTGTACGTGTAATTGAACCGCAGTTCGTTAGTAACGCGCGGCGATATCAGGCTAGTGGCTCCAATCGTTACCGTTCTAATGTCGGACGTATTATTTTCCAGAGAGGCGAAATCATCGGGGACATTGCGTCTCAGCGAATTGGAGGGAGTGTCCGCAAAACGTCCGAAGATTCGCAATTTCTCGGTGAAATTATGATCTACCCGGATGCTATAGGCATCGAGACTGCTAGGAGAGGAATAGGAACCAGTAAACAGGGCCAGACCGTTGCCTTGCTCCGCCCCGTTCTGAAAGGGAAATGCGTTCAAAATGGGCTGTATGGCAATCGGAGAGTCTTGCCGCAGCGCGGTATCTGGGACATCTACGGTAAACGCAGGCTGAGGCACCACCAGGCGCAGGCCTTCGTAGGAAAGGAAGAAGAAAGTCTTGTCTTTCCCGTTATAGAACCCCGGAATTCGAATTGGCCCGCCTGCTGTGCCACCGAAATCGTTCTGCCGTTCGGCAGTTTTAGGGAGCCCCGCGGCATCATTGAACCAATTGTTGGAATCTAACGCGTCGTTTCGGAAATAGTCGAAGAGGGAACCATGCCACGTATTTGTGCCAGACCGTGTTTGGAAGGAAATTTGCGCGCCTGGTGTCCGCCCATATTCGGCAGAGTACGTTGAAGTGTTGATGCGGAACTCCTCCAGGGCATCTATTGAGACCAGACTCTGCGTCGTTCCTAAGGAGGTTTCCGCAGGCGTGGCTCCGACCCCGCTCAGACCTGCCATTCCAGTATTTGCGCTGACGCCGTCAACCATGTAGTAGTTGGATTCCGTACGCTGGCCGTTTACGCTGAACTCCCCGGTGGAGTTGGTGATTGCCCCCAGCGCGGCGGTGACACCTGGGGTTAGCAGGATCAGCGACTGGAAGCTCCTGCCGTTCAGGGGGATGTTCTCCACAAATTGGCGATCGACAACCGTGCTGACGGAGGCGTCGGTGGTGTTGATAGTGATACCGTTCCCGTTGACTTGGATAGTTTCGGACGTTCCACCCACTTCCAGCGTGAAGTTTCGGCTTACGGTGTCCTGAACGTTCAGCGTGAGGTCGCGCAAATCAACCTGCTTGAATCCTTGTTTCTCCACGAATATCCGATACCGGCCGGGATTGAGCCCCGGCGCACTATAAATGCCTGCGCCATTTGTTTTGGTCGCAACCGAGACGCTTGTATCCTCATTGGTGATCGTCACTTGCACATCGGGCACCAGAGCGCCCTTCTGGTCAGTGATCGTGCCCGAAAGCGTAGCGGCGCCGGTCTGGGCGTAGAGCAGTGGCGTTAGGACAGTGGCCAGAAGGACAGGGGCGAGTGTTAAGAACAGTGGAGAGTTGGGGCGCGGGTTTGCGCTGGGCACAAAGCTCCTATGCGCAATGCGGGCGAGCGGGCTGTTTTTAGCCACATGCCACTTATCACTAATCACTGTCTTGAAGATGTTACGCAACTGGGCAGACGGGGAGCATAGGCTCGGAAGAGCGAAGTAGGGCATATGGTTTTCTCCTCTAATATCGTCTACAGACCGTAGAGGCATTTTCTACCACCCCTCTCCAATTAAATCTTCGTGAATGGGTTTCATCGGCCTTCGAGCAAGGCTCGCTTCTCGGTCGAATCGAGCTTTGCGCGGGTATACTGCAAAACATTTAGGCTTCTAAGGAAGGAATGCAGCTATGTCACGAAAGCACATCCAACTCGCTCTGACCGCACAGGAACGCGCGGCACTGTCTATTGCTCTCTCTACCCTGCTCAGGCTTTGGGGAGATTCCGAGGACGCAAGCCAGGAGCGAATTCGTGCCAAGCTGCGGAGCATTGCGAAGAAGCTGGAAGAGCTCGGTGCTGAACGTAACAATGCTGCTGGTCAGCCAAGCAGCCCTGCATTAATAAGCACGACAGTCCGCATTTCCGGCCAGTAGAGCCGCACGGCTCTTCGACAGCTAGGGATGGTTTGGAGCAGTCCCCAGAAAAGCGGTGAGCAGGCGTTTCCCTTTCGGCTGATTCAGATCTCCGCCGTTGGGCTCTAGCGTAATGAATACCGAGTCGATTTCCCTGAGTACCTGCGGATCGCTGAAGTTCAGACTCCAACGGCGCTGTGTCTGATCGTCATGAAAGAGAATCCCGATTTTCTTGACAGTGGCCTTATTCCCGTTGCTCTCGCCCCAGGCCACATAAGAGTATTTGCCTTCGTCTGCTCTGCGTTGAGGCAGATCGTAGGCGTAGTACACCAGCGACTTGCCTTCGGTGTAAAAGGCACGAGCGAATGGCTTGGTGGTCGCGCCCGATGTATCTGTGTCGTACACGTCGATGATGTGCAGATTACGCGCGCCGATGATGTCACGGATCTCGCGGCCGTGCGAAAGCAGATCGCGCTCACGGTCTAGGCTTGCGCTCTCGGTGTTCATCCTCTCGTTGAGGTCATGCACCTGGAGTTCAAGGCCGGCAATCGTAGAGCTGTCCGATGAGCCGGCAGTTCGCGCCTGCGTCAAAGCATTTGTCTTGGCTTCGAGGTCCGCTTTGGTCGCAGCCAAAGCCTGAGCCTGCTGGTCGATCTGGGCGCGCAGCGCATCCTGAGCGGCAATTGCCTGGGCCAGCTCCCCGTCTTCGACAGACAGCTTCCTGGCGAGTTCGGCATTCTGCTCCCGTTCCGCATCGAGGGCCGCTAGCAGCCGCCCGTTTGTGCCGTCGTCATGCGTAGCTGTGTTCACTGGGGCCGCTTTCGGCGCTGACACGGGCTGGGGCGTGGCCACAGGCGGTACAGACGCGATACTGGGACCGACCGGCCCACGTCCATACGCACTGCCATAGAAATGCGCGCCAACCCAGAAACCTGCGACACCGAGAGAGACCGCTCCAAGTCCAGCCCACACTGCGATCAGGAGCTTGCCTCTTGGCAAGCGCGAGGAAACAGATGCAAAAGGAAGTCTGTCTGCAATCGAGTTGATTGGCTGTTGCTCCCGCTCCCTGTCGATCGCGGCCACGTTGAGCATGACCGCTGCGCGAACGTCGCTCCGGCGGGATTCAATGAATTCTTCATCGGCGCGGGTCACTGAGGGGACCACTTGCTGAAAGAACCGGTTATAGTCGATGGTCGCTTGACGGCATTCGTCACACCCAGCGATATGCTGATCCAGTTCGCGGATTTGTTGAGGGCTGAGCTCACCCAGAGGGGCAAGGGCGCACAGCTCTTCAAAGTATGCGTGCTTAGCCAATCTCAACCTCCTCTGCGTCTACATTCAATGTTCCTGGCAACTTCCGTTCACCCTTCTCCGTAATTGGCTCCATCTTCGGCGGCAGGTCCGATGTTTCTTCGGCCTCTCGTGCTGTAGCACGCAGCTTGGCAATGGCGCGATAGTACTGATGCTGCACTCGCGTTCGCGGCTCTCGCATCAATGCGGCTACCTCCGGGATGGTCATTCCATTCAGGACGACCAGTTCCACAATCCTCCGTTTCTTTTCGTTCAGCGTTCCCAGAATCTGCTGCACCAGCCGCTTTACTTCCGGCCCGTTCAAGTCAAAGACACGCTCGCCGGGAGCAGCCAGTTCGGAAGGGGGCACATCGGATAGCTCAACATGATCGAAATGATGACGGACCTTCATGCTTCTTAGCCGGTTAATACTTCTCCCATATACGTATTGCAGCAACCAGCCCCGTAAGTTACCCCTTCCCTCGTCAAATAATTTGACCTGGCGGTAGAAATCGGTAAACGCTACCTGCACGACATCCTCGGCCTCTGTCCGGTTGCGCAGCACGCGAATAGCGACGCGCATCATAATGGCGTAATAGCGGTCGCACACAACGTTCATGGCCTCGCCATGTCCCCGCATCAGCAAGCGCACAAGATCCCCATCTCCCAGCTCCTTGAGGGCGGTGGGTGTGGGGAAATCTCCGGGGATTCCAGAATCCGCCATGCGATATCTTTCTTGCTTCCAGACCTTGTTTTGTTTTCAATCTTCGAGGGGGGCGAAGCCCACACCGTCCCGGCGGCGCCGGCTGGCGCGTCAGTCCGTTTGTGCTATTGATTAGCAGATTGGGGGTGCAGAAGCAAGACAAACTCGCCACAAATCAGCTTGCGAAAAAATATGTATTCGGCATGGTAGAAATCGACCCTGGGCGCTGTATACGCACTTACAGAATCGAGAATTTGACCGGCATTGACGCCATCAGCGATGGGAGAATCCCTAGCTGTCCGCTGTATATCAGTGTAGGGCTTAGTGTTTACACTGCCATGTCGGCCAGGCCCTCGTTCTATACAGCGGGGCGCTTGCCATGAACAACCTCGCTGGCATTTAGACCACCAACCGTCGAGCAGGATGGCACATGCGAATACCCTCCCCCAAGAGCAAAACTGAATTGTTGCGTAAGAACGCCTCGTCCGTCGAAACTAACCGCCATCACCGCCTTGATCTTTGCTGTCGAACTTCGCTGGCCGAGATCGATGGAGAACAATGCGGGGCATCTTTGGGCCAGCTTCGCGCTTCGACAGTGCATACTTGCGGCGAAGAGATCAACTGCGCATAGCCACACCAGACTCAGATCGACATTTTTGAGGCCCTGGAGCGGCGCATGAGTATCTACGATCACCTGGAGTTCCGTCACCTAATCTACATCATCGCGGTCGCAGAGACGGGCAGCTTTACGGCCGCCGCCCTGAGCTTGCGCGTGGCGCAGTCGGCCATCAGCCGCCAGATCGGGGAGATTGAGGACTTTTACCATATTCAGATCTTCCAGCGGGTGGAGCGTAAGGGCGGAGGCAAGCGCAAGGTGCATCGCATCGCCAAGCTGACGGTCTCCGGAGAGTCCTTGCTTGGGTTCGCCCACAAGTTGATCGGGATGCGCAAGGAGATCATCGAAGTCGTACAAGGGATCGAACAGAGCGCTATGCGCCCGTTCCGGCTCGGCTTCACTCCCTTCGTCGAACCTCATGTACTCGAAACGGTTACGCACGCCTACCGCGACCTCTTCCCGAGAGGCGAAATTGAACCGGAGAGCCGCGACACCGAAGTGCTGGTGGAACGGCTGCGCACCGGAGAGATCGACGCCGCGCTGGTCACGCTCCCCATCGCATCGGATGGAGTCGCCGTGCAACCGATCATGCACGAGAAACTGGTCGTGTGCCTCCGCAAGGACGATGCCTTGGCTCATAATGAAACGCTTGCACCTGAGCAACTGAGCGGGCAACTTGGAATCTTCAGCGACCCGCGGCATCACCCGCGTGCTCATGCTCGGCTGCTTGAGATGCTGGAGGAACAGGGGATCGTGCCGCGCATCTCCAATCCCACATTCAATGCCGAGCACGTGCAATGGATGGTGAAGCATCGCATCTGTTTGGCTCTGATCCGGGAACACGAACCGCTGGACGGCGAGCTGACCACCAGATCGATTCGGGATGTCAACTGGACCGTCGATTCGGCACTTGTCTTCAAACCCGAGCATCCGCAAATGGCCTTACCGTTGTTACAGCGGGAATTGGAACGCTGTTTCCCCGTGGCGACAATGCAGAAGCCGTCGTCTGATGAGACGCGTTCCAAGCCCACCCAGGGATCATTTCCATTCGCAGACGGACCGCGGAAACCCGACGATCAGAATTGACAGGCCACCAACTCTAGTGCGGACCCACAATCCCGCCATCATCGACCGCCTGATGCTACCGGGAACTGCTCCGCATATTAGAGAGCGGGGGTTACTTGTCAGTTCTTCACAGCCAACGGCCTCCGTCTCAATCCAGTTCGGCTGTCACGTTGTCCTCACCGTCAGGTTCACGATTGAGCAAAGCATCGATGAATAGTGCGGCGACGACTTCATGTCTCTCGATTCCAACGGGGACCTTACCGTTGTCCGCCGTCCTGTTCTCATGTCGAACGTGCCCATCGTATGAGCGCGTGTCTGCATTCCACAACAGATACATCTCTCGCGTCGGAATCTGAATCAGCTCTGCCGACTGAATGCTATCGACAGAAAAGCTGACGCGATCAAGGAGCTTGGATTTCCTTTGGCCAACGATGGTTGCGAAGACATCGACTTGATAATCACCGGCGACATAAAGGAAATCGAAGCTGGCCCCTTGTCGCGGATTGAAGTGATGGTCTGATGCGACGCCTGCCGTACCCACAGGAAGGCCGCTGCCCAAGGTGAGCTTTCCATTTTCCGTCGTATGTCCCCAAAAATCGAATGTGAACTCTCCCTGAGCCTGCCGGACTCGCAGGAACATGTTCTCAATTACCCGTCCTTTGCTTCCGGTAGTAAACAGGCATGTTCTCAGAAAGATTTTTGGAAGTCCGCTAGGAATTTCACGCTTCAGGCACAGCAACGTTGGCCGAGTCATTTGCAAACGTCCGCGATTAAATTGGGCAACCCACACGGCGTAGGCGGACACCACAAGTGAGACGACAGAGATTCCGATAGTGAGAAAATCCTTAAGTAGTGGGTTCACGGGCAACCCCGAAGAATTTCGGGCAGGACGGGCTCTTGTCCTGCCCGGGCCAAAGGCGAGTGCTCATACAACAGTGGGCATTAGCAGGCCTGCGCAGAAATCATCATAGGACTGCACCTTCGTCCGCGGGTACACGAGCCGAGCAATCTCCGCCAAACACCGCTCCTGCTCGCGGTTGACTTCGGCAGTTAGGAACAAGTCCGTGTACGGCAGATAAATCGCCATGAATTGATCATTGCGACCAGCATGGAATTTCTGCCCATCGGGCCATGCGCGAAGACAGCGGTCATACCACGTCATGATGATCGAATAAACAACACAATGGAACGGCGGGCAAGCATCTACAAAATGCCGGATCGTTTCATCTGTTGCAGGCGTACGCGCTACCTTGTCGTAAAGGCCCTTGGCGATTGCCCACTTCAAGCCAGTTTCTCCGGTCGCATGCGGGAGAATCTCCTGCAAGCTGAGTGGGCGCGGTTCACCGTGGCGCTCATAAATCTTCCCTAGTTCCTCGCGAAGTGGCCGCCACATCATCTCGAACTCAGCGTCCGCTCCCGACAGGCACTGCCGCTGGTCAGCCGCAAGGTTGTCATCTGCGATGTACCTGCGTTGACTCAGCTCCATTGCATACTCAGGCGCACTCACATTGACTGTTTGCCAGCGGAAACGCTGAGGGTCTGCCTCATAAGCAGCAATGAGCAGGCGCAGCATCTCGTTTTGCGCATGAAGACAATCGCTCGGTCCAGCGAGCAGCCGGGCAGTTGACTGGAGCAATGCAACGCGTGTCTCTCCCTTGGTGGTGGACATCAGCTCTTCGATGCTGATCCCGGCAAGGCGAACGTGGTAGCCGGTTTTGAACGCTGCAAAGATCGCCTCGGATTCGAGGCCATCCTTGAGTAAGCGGTTGTGGGCAGTTGTATCGAGCGTAACTACGCGGCGATTCTGGATCATCGAAATGGCCTCCTTTCAAGGCGTTGAGATGTCTGTCTCAATGGTAAGCGCAAAACGATTTTGATTGCAATCTCTGCGCCTTTTGCGCGCAGACCTTGAGTTGTTCCATCCGTCCAGTGACTGCAGCTTGCCCATCGACTCGTTTCAGAATCGTCCTGGCCATACTTGCGCTCTCGGCGACCCGGGGCGGGAACACGCGACTCAATCCCTCAATTTTGCGGACTCCTTTTCGATTTGGTGCGCAATCTCTTTTGGGCATGACCGGGTATCTCTTTTAAGTATTGGACACTTCGGCTGGAACGGACGGAATCTGATTAGTAAATAGGTCGCACACGATCTCGCACATTCAAACGGTGGGCACTCTCATGGATCATAAAATTGAAAAACTTCTCTACTCCAAGCTGGATGCTGCCGAGGCTCTGAGCCTCAGCGTACGCTCCATCGACTACCTCATCACAACTCAGCGACTTCCCATGCGTCGGGTAGGAGGCAAGGTGATGATCCCGGCGGGGGCGGTGCGGCGATTTGCCAGAGGGGACGTAAGCGTCAGGTGAGTGCCGTTGGCGCGGTTGACACTGCGATGTGCGGTATAGAAGAGCTCAGTGACTGGTGCTTTGGCCTTCGCTTGTTTCTGGTAACGATATTGCCAAACCGCTCAGATCTGCGTGCGCGCTTAAAGGCAGCTCCACAATCCTGTAGGCGCGCTTTCCGTGGGGGCCATCTTCCGGAGCAGCAGAAACCGTCAGGATGTAATCTCCCTCCAATACGAAGGGAATCTGAAAAGTGCCGTCTTGGCCGACATGGGCAACGATGAATGTTGATCTGTCGTCGGGAAAACTCAATTGCAGAGCTACCTGCTGAAGAGCATGACCATCTGATTCGGCTGACACGGTTCCCGAAATAGTTCGCAGTTTTGACAGGTTGAAGTGAATATCGACTGCGGACCTGTGTTCCCCCACCGCGACTTCGACCGGCTTCGCAGACTTCTGTCGAACTGTATCACCAAAGTAGATCTCGAGGCGACCGGGATGGCTCGCGCCCAAGTTGGGGGAGACTCCGCCGCCGAGAATTGCATTCAACGATCCGCCGTCGGGGGGAATACGCACGGAAATGAGATAGCTTCCTCCCGGCAGACCAGTAATTCGATACGCACCTCGATCGTCGGTTCTTCTGAGAGGCCAGCCATCAGTCGGCATTTGGACCTCTTGCCATTGCTTCTTTTCTGGTGCGAATCGGTAGACTCTTACTTGGGCGTTGATCGCTGGGCTACCGTCGTCATACGAAATAGTCCCAGAGATCTCGGCACCGCGCTCGAGACGCAGGTTTAAGGAGGTTGTTTGGTCTGGTTCGACGGTGACTTTCGGCAAAACTGCCGTCAATCTCTTTCTGACCGGCTCGGCCGGGGACTGTGAATCAACCACCAATTCGTTCCAAGAGTACTGCGCCGGTGGAAACAGGTATCCGTTCAACGTCGCCAGTACCACATAGTTGCCAGGGCTCAGACCCTCGATCAGGAAACTCCCATCTAGACCTGCAGTAGCTTGTGCCGCGTTCACGGCCGCGGCCCCTAGGCCACCTTCTGACCCGAGCGACGCCACAGATTGAATTCGAATCACTGCGAACCGGGCCGGTTGACCGGTGTCCGCACAATATACATATCCGCGGACAGCTCCTGTTGGGCCGGAGACGGTCTGTCCTAAACCGCTTCTTCCACCCGCGCCACTAAGGGCGACGACGAAACAAAGGAGGGAACCAATGGGTAAAGTCGCTTGGATCGAATCGGCCCAACACCCATAAAGTGAGGTTACTGAACGAAATCGCGGGAGAATAGACATGTGTTTTACCTTCCTGTCTGGTCCCGATGCCCCCTCGCAGGAACGATCAACTGATGCAAAGTCCAATCTGCGTGCTGATTTTAGCAATACTGACTGGACACGCTCTCCAGTTACAGACGTGCGGGGAACAAAAACAGTGCTTCTCACGTCAGCGGTTAGCAATGCAGTGCTGCGCTTCGTGGCATTTGATCGCTTCCCAATATCTTAAGTGTCCATTTATTCCGCAAATGGACACTCGAGATTACGCGAGATCGGTGTGAGGAACGCCTAGGTTCCAGGGCAGCAGTTCAGAGATGCGGTTGATCGGGTGATCCGCAATCCGCTCCAACACCTCGCGCAGGTAGAATTCTGGATCGAGTCCGTTCAGCTTGGCTGTTCCGAGTAACGAGTAGAGGCAAGCCGCACGTTCCCCACCTGAATCCGATCCCGCAAATAAGAAGTTCTTCCTTCCGAGGGCAACGGCACGCAGGGCCCGTTCGGCTGCCGAGTTGTCCAGTTCGATCCGCCCATCATCGAGATAGCGCGTGAGCGCACGCCAGCGCGAGAGCGCATAGCGAATCGCCCCGGCAGTGTCGGATTTACGTGAAATCTTGGCAAGAGTTTTGTTCATCCAGACATGGAGTTCTTCGACCAGCGGTCGAGTTCGCATCTGGCGGACCTGGTGCCGCAGTTCGGTCGGCTTCCCGCGGATCTCCCGCTCAATGTCGTAGAGTGCACCGATACGCTGAATCGCTTCAGCGGCAATCGGTGAACCGTTAGCGACTTGAATATCGTAGAACTTGCGGCGAACATGAGCCATACAGGCGGCTTCCTGGATGCGGCCTGCCTGATAAAGGTGCCCAAAGCCAGCGTAGGCATCCGCTTGAAGTACTCCGCAGAAATGCTTCAAGTGCTGGCGTGGATGTTCGCCTTTACGATCTGGCGAATACGCGAACCACACTGCCGGAGGCACATCCGAGCCTGCGGGACGATCATCACGCACATATGTCCACAGCCGTGCAGTTTTCGTCTTGCCCATCCCTGGTGCAAGCACTGGAACCGGTGTGTCGTCGGCATGCAGCTTGGACCCCGCCATCACATGCTTACGAATCTGATCGATCAATGGGGACAGTAGGTGGCTGACGCCACCGACCCAATCCGCGAGCGTGGAGCGGTCCAGGTCGATACCGTCGCGAGCGAATATCTCTGACTGACGATACAGAGGGCAATGGTCGGCGTTATGTGTTGCACTACATAACGCTGACCATCTGCCGCTATTCCGGCAGTCGGAGATCTATGCCCGTCAGGGAGTGGATATCTCGCGCTCGACCATGGCCGGCTGGGTCGGTGCAGCTAGTGATCTGCTCAGCCCGCTGGTTGAGGCCATCGGCAAGCATGTCTTCGCCGGCCGCAAGCTCCATGCCGACGATACGCCTATGCCCGTGCTCGCGCCCGGCAACGGCAAGACCAAGACCGGACGGCTCTGGACCTATGTACGCGACGACAGGCCGGCGGGCGAGCAGGCTGCCCCGGCGGTCTGGTTTGCTTATTCAGAAGACCGCAGAGGAGAACATCCTCGGCAGCATCTGAAGAACTTCACCGGGGCCCTGCAGGCTGATGCTTATGCGGGCTTTCATCATTTATATGGCAACCATATATATGAGGCAGCCTGCTGGGCACATGCCCGGCGCAAGTTCCACGACATTCATCTGGCGCATGCTTCGCCCACCACCACCGAAGCGTTGGCCAGGATCGGTGCTCTCTATGCGATCGAGGACCAGATTCGCGGGAAGCCTGTCGATCTCAGGCTGAGTGTTCGGCAGACACGATCCAGGCCACTGCTCGATGACTTGCGCAAATGGATGGAGAAGGCGCTTCGCTCTCTGTCATCGAAGAGCGAGACTGCGGCTGCGATTCGATATGCGCTCTCACGCTGGCGTGCTCTCACCCGCTACACCGACGACGGCTTGCTCGAGATCGACAACAGTGCCGCGGAACGGGCACTCAGAGCTGTCGCTCTTGGAAGGAAAAACTTCCTGTTTGCCGGATCAGACTATGGCGGCGAACGCGCCGCCTCCATGTACAC
>Ga0209004_1000195_pt1 | contig 14370 bp, 7 predicted proteins | sample TexAe_RefH0_M1_FD_187948 | JGI IMG/M metagenome (GOLD analysis project Ga0209004, IMG submission 187948) | Forest soil microbial communities from Davy Crockett National Forest, Groveton, Texas, USA - Texas A ecozone_RefH0_M1 (SPAdes) (version 2) | ecosystem: Environmental > Terrestrial > Soil >... | reverse complement strand
ACTGGTCAGTGACCCCGAGATCCGAGCGAAATTCGAGAAGGCCTGGAATGTCACGCTGCCTCCCAAACCCGGCCTCAACAACCATCAGATGATTGACGCCATTCACGAGGGCAAGCTGAAGTCGATGTACGTCTTCGGCGAGGAAATGAGCATGGTCGACTCCAACGCCAACTACGTGGGTGACGCGCTTTCCAAACTCGATTTCTTCGTCATGCAGGAAATCTTCTTCACCGAGACGTGCCGCTTTGCCGACGTCATCCTGCCTGCAACGCCTGCCCTCGAAAAAGAAGGCACCTTCACCAGCACTGAGCGCCGCATTCAGCGCTTGTATCAGGCGATGGAGCCTTTGGGCGACAGCCGCCCCGATTGGCAGATCATTCAGGACATCGCCAATCACCTCGGCGCGCAATGGAACTACAGTCATCCCTCGGAGATCTACGAAGAGATTGCCGCGCTGACACCGCTGATGGCCGGCGTCACCTACGAACGGCTCGAAGGCTACAAATCCCTGCAGTGGCCCGTGGCTGCGGATGGCTCCGATCAGCCGCTCCTCTACACAAAACAATTCGCCTTCCCCGATGGAAAAGCAAAACTCTTTCCACTCGTCTGGACCGAGCCGACTGACCAAACGGATACGCAATTTGATCTGCACCTGAACAACGGCCGCCTTCTCGAACACTTTCACGAAGGCAATATGACCTACCGCACCGAAGGAATCCGCGAGAAAACGCCGTGTACTTTCGTCGAAGTCTCGCCGGAACTGGCGGAGATGCGCGGCTTGCACGACGGCAGTTGGGTGCAGCTTACTTCCCGCTATGGCAAAGTCCGCGTTCAGGCCGTCGTTACCGATCGCGTAAAAGGACACGAACTCTACATGCCGATGAACTCCGTCGAACAACCGGTAAATCGGCTTACCAGCAGCCACACCGACAAGGTAACGAGCACTCCCGCATACAAAGAGACATCCGTGCGCATGGAAGTGCTGCCAGAGTCCGGAACGAATCCTCTGCCGCGCACCAACTCGCGTTTCGGTCACCCCAGTCCGCAGAACGGTGTCGAGGTGGAGCGCAAGTGGAAGCGCGCCGACTATCACACCCCCGGAAATGGCCTGGTCCAGATTGAAACTCGCAAGTGAATTCACTCGGCGACCGAACAGAACAGGCACAGGAGAATTCAAATGGCGAAACCGATTGCTCTTGAACTACCGCCCCGCGATCCGCGCAAGGAACTCATCGCCCGCCTTGATGCCGCTCCCGTCGAGCACGCCGAAGCGCTGCTCGCGTCCTACGAATTGCTCCAGGAGCTTCACGATCGAAGGGTGCTCGAAACCCTGCGCGGTGCTGTCAGCGCCGGCGACAAGCTCCTCGGCGCCGCAGTGAGCGCCGCTGAATCCCAGGAGTCGATTCACGCCATGCGCAATGCAATCATCCTTGGCAAAATGCTCGGCTCCATCAACCCTGACTTGCTGCAATGCATCGCAGCAGCCGTCAACGAAACTCTCGGTAGCGAACGCAAACCCGTCATCGAACCGCCGGGATTATTCACTCTGCTCTTCCAATTCCGGCAAAAGGAATTGCGGCGCAGCGTCGCGCTCATCAATCGCTTCCTCGACGCTCTCGGCAAAAAAATCAACCTGAATGCAGAGGGATGCCGGTAAGAAATCCAACCCGATCACCACATAGTAAGGAGAAAGAGAATGGCAACTCGAAACCGCTGGGCAATTGCAGCGGCTGGCTTTTTGATGCAGATGGCGCTCGGCGCCGTTTATGCGTGGAGCGTATTTCGCACCCCCCTCACCGAGCGCTTTCACTGGTCCATCTCGCAAGTCACACTCACCTTCACCATTTGCATTTTCGTACTTGGCGTCTCAGCCTTTTTCGGCGGCTTGTGGCTGAATAAATCAGGGCCGCGCGTCGTCGCGCTCACCGGCGGATTCCTTTACGGACTCGGTGTCTTCCTCGCCAGCTTCTCCGCGGATAAACTCTGGTGGCTCTATCTCTCTTACGGAGTCATCGGGGGTATCGGCCTCGGCTTCGGATACATCGTGCCCGTTGCCGTTCTGCTCAAGTGGTTCCCCGATCGTCGTGGCCTCATCACCGGTATCGCTGTCGGCGGATTCGGCGCAGGAGCGCTCGTAACCGCACCCGCAGCCACGCACCTCATACAATCCGTTGGCGTACTGCAGACATTCGCGAATCTCGGCATCGCATATCTCGTGATCACCATGGCCACGGGGTTCATGATGCAGAATCCGCCTGCGGGATGGATACCCAAAGGCTGGACGCCGAAGCCCTCGGTTATTGCGCAGCGCTCCGCCACTGACTACACACTCTCCACTGCGCTTGCCACCTGGCAGTGGTGGGCTCTTTGGCTGCTGCTCTTCCTTAATACTTCGGCCGGCATCTCCCTCATTTCGCAGGAAGCACCGATCTTCCGCGAAATTGCAAAGGTCTCCGCCATCAATGCTGGAGTCATGGTGGGCATTGCCAGCATCGGCAACGCCTTCGGCCGAATCTTCTGGGCCGCAACCTCCGACTTCCTCACCCGTCGCTGGACATTTGTCGTCATGTTCATCGTCCAGGTCGGTCTCTTCTGGATCATGCCCACGCTGTCCACGCCGGCCTATCTCACAGAATTAGCTTTCGTCATCCTCATGTGCTACGGCGGAGGATTCGGCACCATGCCCGCGTTCACTGCCGACTATTTCGGCTCAAAAAACGTTGGCCCGATCTACGGTCTCATGCTCACGGCGTGGGGATGCGCCAGCGCATTCGGTCCGCTGCTCATCGCGCATCTCCGTCAAAGCACCGGTTCCTACTCTTCCGGCCTGCGCGTAATTGCGGCCATCATGCTTGTCTCGATCGTGGGCCCCATCATCGTCCGCCCACCCAAGCCAACAACGCAGACCGAATCTCTCGGAACCGCGAAATAAGAAAAGGCGCACGTCGCAACCTTGCGCGTGCGCCTTTGAGCCAGTCTACACTACGGAACAATACGAAACTCTGCGTGATCCGCGGCCTGCGAGCTTCCGCCAACCCACACAGTGTAATCGGACTGCTCGATCACCGCACGCCCCGTATTGTCGTAGAAAGACAATTCAGGAAATCCCAACTTGAACGAAACCTGTTTTGACTCTCCCGGCTTCAATGTGACTCGCTCAAATCCTTCAAGGCTGCGCACCGGTTGCTCCATGCTTGTGCCCAGGTTGCGCACATAGCATTGCACCACTTCTGTCCCGGCACGATTTCCAGAATTGCGAACAGTTGCGGTCACAGTCACAAGATCGCGCGCGTCGCTTCGATTGGCTTCAGCAAATGGAACTGAGTTTCGCGACACAGCAACATCCGTATAAGCAAACTGCGTGTAACTGAGTCCGTACCCAAACGGAAACAGGGCGTCATTGGGCACATCGATGTAGCGCGAGAAAAAGCGCGAATCGAAAGTCGGCCGCTTCGTCAGATCAAGCCCTACAGGCGGCCGCCCGGTTGGAAAGTGGTTGTAGTACAGCGGCTCCTGCCCCACCGCCCGCGGAAAACTCATTGGCAGCTTCCCGCTCGGCACAACATCTCCGTAAAGCAAATTGGCAATCGCCGATCCCGCTTCCGTTCCAGGGAACCAAGTCTCCATGATCGCGGGAATATGTTGCGCAGCCCAGTCCAGTACCAGCGGCCGTCCCGAGAAGACCAATAGAACGATCGGGCGTCCCGTCGCTGCGACCGCCTCCAAAAGCTGTTCCTGGTTCCCGGGCAAATCCAAATGCGCCCGCGATCCCGCTTCGCCGCTCATCTCGCTCGATTCGCCCAGCGCGAGAACCACCGCGTCGGCTTGTTTCGCCGCATCCACTGCTTCTGCAAATCCGCCCTCAGACTCACCCAGAATCTCGGTGCCTTTCGCGTAGGTGACCGATCCTCCGATCTGTTTCGCGCGAGCCTCCAGTGCATCCTTCACCGTGACGACGTCGGGATCTCTCCGGTTCTCTCCCCACGATCCCGTCATCTCCCCGCTGTTATCGGCGAGCGGCCCGATCAAAGCAATTTTCTTCACACTCTCCGAGAAGGGCAACAGTGGCGAGCCATTCCCTGCTGCATCATTCTTGAGCAGCACAATTGCTTCTTCAGCAGCCTTCCTCACCAGCGGCCTATGCTCCGCCACTGCAGACGTGACTTCAGCTCCTTCCGCATACGGATGCTCAAAGAGTCCCAAGGCGAACTTCACACGCAGCACGCGGCGCACAGCTTCATCCACCACGCTCATGGGAACCTTGCCTGACTTCACCAGAGCAGGCAACTCCGCGTCGTAGTAGTGCGACATCATGTCGATGTCCACGCCGGCTGTGATCGCCTTGCGCGCTGCCGTCGCCGCATCTAATGCAACCCCGTGGTTGCGCAATTCCATCACCGCCGTATAGTCGCTCACCACGAAGCCATCAAATCCCCAGCGATCGCGAAGAATATCCTGCAGCAAGCACCGGTTCGCCGTCGACGGAACACCGTTGAGCGCATTGAATGCGCTCATGATGGTGGCCGTGCCCTCTGCAACCGCAGCCTTGTATGGCGGAAGATAGACCTGTTGCAACCGGCTCTCCGACATGTCGGTAGTGTTGTATTCCCTCCCCGCTTCAGCCGCGCCGTAAGCCGCGAAGTGCTTTACCGAAGCAGCCACGCTGGTTGGCAGCGACAAGTCATTCTGCTGATAACCGCGAATATAAGACCGTGCCATGGCCGCGCCCAGGTAAGCATCTTCGCCCGCGCCTTCCTGCGTCCTTCCCCAGCGCGGATCGTGCGAAATATCCACCATCGGCGAGTAGAACCAATCCACGCCGCCGGTCCGCGCCTCCGTCGCCGAGATGTGCGCGAGCGACGTTACCAATTCCGGATCGAATGTCGCAGCCAGTCCAAGCGGAATCGGATAAACCGTCTTGTACCCGTGAATGATGTCGGCACCAAACATCAACGGAATATGCAGCCGGCTCTTTTCGACAGCCGCGTGCTGCAGCGCATTCGTGCGCGCCTGCCCGACCGTGTTGAGCATCGACCCCAGCCGCCCCGTTGAAACCAGTTCCATGGCATCGACCTTGTCATGCGTCGATGGATTCTTCCCTGGCGCAGCCGCTGCCTCCGCTGCCGTTTGCGCCTGGCCATCGTAGCCGCTGTCGCTGTACTGCACAAGCTGCCCAAGCTTCTCTTCCAGCGTCATCTGCTTCAACAGCGCATCCACGCGCTTCTCAATTGCCGGTGAAGCTAGTTGCGCGTTGGAAGGAGAGGTGTGGCGCACAGAATCGGTCTGCGCTTGGCCGCGCCACGGAGTAACTGCGCCCGCAAATACAACTACAAGCACCGTCAGGCTAGCTATTGGATCAGTGCAGAATCTCTTCTTCTCGAGAGTGTCAATCCATCGTAAGTTTTCCATCGTGCGACGAAGCTCCTCTTCAACCAGATACGTCATTTCGAATTCGTAATTTCAATGAGCGCCAGTCCGTTTACCAGCAGAGAAATATCCAACTGGCCATCCTTCAGTCTTTGATGTGCTCCCAGAAGTGCGGAAACGGATGCGTGACAGCCGTGGCGTCAATGGTCACGTACTGCACCGGCGCCTGTGCGGGCAAGATACCTGCCGCATTCGTCAATCCAAGCAAAACAGTCAAACTCCGAATCGTCCCCCCCCGCTATCTTTCTTCATCTACTAAATCTCCCTGACCGCAAAACTCGTCACACTTATCGTTTCACGAGCGGCCACCGAGTTCGTCCAGTGCGCCTGCAACTTCGGCGCCAGCCTTTTGTACCCAGCCGCGGCACCCAGGGTGTCAACTTCCATCCGGCAAGTCGAAGCAAATCACTTTCGATATGCGACTTCGCGAGTTCCCGGTCTATAACAGTACTGAGGCTCCGGACGCATGGACGATTATCGAATCTCAAGTCTTCAACGCCGCTGCCTCCTCAAGGCCCTCGGACTCGTCACCGCTTCCGCGCTCGCGCCGCGCCGCCTCTGGCCTTTTTCCGCGCAAGCCAGCGCGCCGCCTGCCCTGCCTGGTATCCGCTTCGAGGAAATCGCCAAACAGGCCGGCCTCAACTTTGTCACCCGCAACTGCCCCACACCCCACAAGAACCAGCCTGAAACCATGGTCGCCGGCGTCGCTCTGTTCGACTTCGATAACGACGGCTTTCTCGACATATACTGCGTCAACGGCGCCGAGATTCCCTCGCTCGAAAAGACCTCGCCGGCTTACTGGAACCGGCTCTTCCGCAACGACCACGACGGCACCTTCACCGACGTCACAGAAAAAGCTGGAGTCGCCGGCGCGGGCTACGGGATGGGCGTCGCCATCGGCGACTTCGACAACGACGGCAACGCCGACATCTTTGTCGCCAACGTCACCGGCAACCAGCTCTTCCGCAACAACGGCAACGGCACCTTCACCGACGTCACCGCCAAAGCAGGGGTCACCGGACCGCGCGCCCACGGCAAGAAGATGTGGTCCGTCGGCGCGGGCTGGTTCGACTACAACAACGACGGACTGCTCGATCTCTTCGTCGTCAATTACTGTGATTGGGCGGTTAACAAAGACCCCTATTGCGCGCTCAAAGAGGGACTCCGCGCCTACTGCCATCCCAATCTGTACCTGCCGCTGCACAATACGCTTTACCGCAACAACGGCGACGGGACATTCACTGACGTCTCGCACGAAACCGGCATCGACGCCTTCCTCGGCAAGGGCATGGCCGTGACCTTCGCCGATTTCGACGGCGACGGCTTTCTCGATGCCTTTGTCACCAACGACACCATGCCCAACTTCCTCTTCCGCAATGTTGGCGGGAAAAAGTTCGAAGAGATCGCCGTTTCCGCGGGCGTCGCCTACTCGCCTGACGGGAATGCTCTGTCCGGCATGGGTGCTGATTTCCGCGACATCAACAACGATGGCCTGCCTGACATCTGGCACACCGCGGTCGAGCACGAGGGCTTCCCGCTCTACATCAACCAGGGCAGCAGTACCTTCGTCGATGCCAACAACACCAGCGGTATCGGTCAGCTCACCAACCGCATGACCGGCTGGAGCAACGGCGTTTACGACTTTGACAACGATGGCTGGAAGGATCTCTTTGTCGCTCGTGCCAATGTCATGGACAACATTCAGCAGGCCATCCCCGCCGAGGCCTACCCTGAGCCCAATTCCGTCTTCCGCAATCTCGGCAACGGCAAGTTCCAGGACGTCAGCTCCGGCGCCGGAGACGCCATCCAGATCCCCGGTGCACATCGCGGCGCGGCCTTTGGCGACATCTTCAACACCGGCCGCGTCGACGCCGTCGTCACCAGTCTCAACGAGCCCATCAAGCTCTTTCGCAATATCGGCGCTGCGGGCCAGCATTGGCTTCTCCTGCGCCTCGTCGGCGCGCGCAGTAACCGCATGGGCCTTGGCGCGCAGGTCCGCATTACCACTCCCGACGGCCACTCCCAGTGGAACGAAGCGACGACAGCCGTGGGCTATGCCAGTTCCAGCGACCCCCGCGTTCACTTCGGCCTTGGCTCGAATACCATCGTCAAAGAAATACAGATTACGTGGCCCAGCCGCATTATTCAGCGGCTCACCAACATTCCTGCAGACCAGATCCTCACGATCGAAGAGCCGAAATCCTAGCTTTCGCATTTCACCGGTTCGATCTCGCGTCCATCGCGTCTGTAATCTCCACTGCACCCTCGGCCGCCGCCTGTTCCGCCTGCTTCTTACGCGTGAATTCTGCACGCGCTCGTGCCGCGTCTTGCGTTCGGCCCACGTGCGCATAGGCCGTTGCGAGCGAGAGGTCAATTCTCCCCTCCTGCGGGAACGCCTTGCGCGCAATCTCCAACTCCGGTACGGCACGCTCATACGCGCCGGTATCCAACAGCAGCAGCCCCAGCAGGTAGTGTCCCAACGGCAGATCCGGCTCCAGTTGCACTGCCTCCTCGGCAAACTTGAGCCCCGCTGCCGAATCCACCTTGTACTCAGCGACCGCGATGTGCAGCCTCGGTAGCACGCTCTTCGGCTGCTCCGCAATCTCCGCCTCAAACTCCTTGATCGCTCCCGTGATGTCTCGCGCATCAATCAGCACGCAACCGTACGCGTAGTGCACCAGCGGAAAGTGCGGCGCACGCGCGATCACCAGATCGAACTCCGTCTTCGCCGCCTCGTACTCCTTGGCCCCGCTAAGGCAGGCCCCACGTCCCGCGTGCTGCACTACCTGGCCGGCTTCTGTTCCCACGTCTGGCGGCCCAGCATCGCGCATGCGCAGTGCAACCATGCCGAAGGTTCCTGCCAACTCATTGCTGCGCACACCGTTCAGGCACAGTGACGAGAGAGCCGCTTTGGCGGCCTCAAACTGCCCGGCGCGCTGCAGCAGCACCCCTTCGTGATACGTCACCACGTCGCGCAACTGTTTGTCCTCAAGCACGCCCAGAGTCTTGCTCGCTTCGATATCCTTGAGTGCACGTCCGGATTGCCCCAGTTCGAATTCGCATAGCCCCAGCATCGCGCGCGCTGTTCCCTGCTTCGGGTCCAGGACCACCACCTTTTCGAACGCCTGCTCCGCATCGGCATATTTGTCTCCGTCGTAGAGGAGCGTTCCCAGCGACCACCATCCTTCGGCCCATTTCGGATTCAGCGCGAGCGCCTGATGGTAAAGCTTCACCGCCTCGTCGAGCCGCCCAGCGTCGCGGGCCTCATCGGCTCTCTTGGCCATCGCATCAAATGCCTTGGATCCTGTCACGGAAGCTCGCGCAGGAGCAGCCTGTGATTGCGCTGATACTGGTGCGCACTCTACCGCCAAGCTGATGGCGATCAGTACTGCTGCTGTTGCAGCAACTGCCGCTGCTGCACGAGCTGAACCCGATCCCCGCATCTACCCTCGGTAGCAAAATCAATTCTGAATACAATTCTCGCAACAATTCAGAGAAAGAGCCGTCGCCGAGCGTCTGAGACAGTGGCGCATCGACGACGGCCAAAGATTTAAAAATCTCCCCGCTCCGAAGCGCGGGGAGAAAATGGGAGGCCAGGTTTAGAACTTGAAGTGGAATTCGCCTTCGATCGTGCGCGAACCAAGTGCGCTGTTTGCGCGCCCGAAGTTTGCATCCGGGATGTTGGCGTCGACGCTGGCGAGGTTCACCTTGTTGAACAGGTTGAATGCGTTGGCGCGGATTTCGATGCGGGCAGCTTCACCCAATATCTTCATCGATGGCAACCCGAAGGACTTGGTCGCTGCCAGGTCCAGATCCGAGTAGCGCGGACCTACGAACGCATTACGGCCGATTCCCGGGGTACCGGGCAGAGCCGAAGGAATTGGAACAGTGGAAGTCGTACTCCATGCGACCGGCTTTTTCGCCGTTCCTCCGAGCCCATAATTGTTGGCCACCAAGGGAGCAGTAAAGTACGACGTGCCGCCGTTCGGGAAGTGACCGGCGCCCGTCTTGAACGAATCGGTAGACTGGCTCGTGCCGGCGCCGCCCAGATATGCAGCAGGGCGCAAGTTACAGTCGCCGTTGTTGGGATAAAACGTGTTGCAGGCGATCCCGCCATAGGTCGGGTTGAACGGGAAGCCCGAGTGGTAGTTGAAGATTGGACTAAACGTCCAGCCGCCGACCAACTTCTCAGCCATGACGTTGCTGTGGAAGAGCACCGGACTCCACACGCCGAACATCTTGATCATGTTTCGCGAATCGAAGTCCGACGGTCCCCAGTTCAAGCCGGGCCGGAATTGGTAATCGGGCTCGGTATACGGGCCGGATCCGCCATCAAGTGACTTTGCCCACCTATACTGCACATCAGCTTCAAAGGTGTGAGCGAACTGGTGGCGCAATTCGGCCATCATCGAGTTGAAGCTGGATGTACCGGTATCTTCATACCAGTCGATCGAATTCACCGCCGGGTTAAAGGTCAGGGCGCCGGAAAGAATCTCCGGTGCGTACTTGTCGTAGAGGTTGTATTGAAGCGGCAAGTGGCGGCCCGAACTCCCGGTGTAACCCAGCGTCCCCACCCATTCGTGCCCGATGTCATACTGCGCTTCGAGGGAATAACGATAGACGTAGCTCGTCTTCAGCTTGTTGTCGATTCCCGTGATGCCGATAGCGACACCACCCGTAGGCAGGTTGGCCGAGTTGAAGGTTGAAATCAGCAAAGGATTGGCCGGCAATGCACCATACTGATAAATGTTGGCAGCGGTGCCGTACACGATCTGCGATCCCGTCAGAGTGTTGCTGTTGGTCACGAACGGAGGATCGAAGCGCGTGTTTGTTGTGATCGCTTCTTCCAGTCCGTTGAAGCTCAAGCCGAAGCCACCGCGCAGAACGAGTTTGCCTGCGTCGTTAGCCGGACTCCAGGCGAACCCGACCTCTGGCCCGAAGTTTGTCTTCTGCGCATCGACCTGCGGCTGGTTCAGTACGATGGCCAGATTGGTGAACGCATTGGACCCGGTGCCCAGATTCAAACGTGGATCATAACCGTTCTTCTCGGTCATGCCGGCGAAATACTCCCAGCGCAGTCCCAGGTTGAGGGTAAGGTTGGGCCGGATCTTCCAGTCGTCCTGCACGAAGATTGCCGGAATATACTGCCGGTCATCCTTCCGCGAGTCGGTGGGAACGCCCGTAAGCGGATTGGCGCCGGAGACAGCCTCCGTCTGGGGCGCATCGTTCAGGAAGTCCCAGTAGTTGTTGAAGTAGAAGTTTTCGCTCGCCGCCCACGTTGCGGAATCGAGATAAGCCAGGCGCGTGTACTGGCCGCCAAACTTAAGGTTGTGGCTTTTGTAGACCTTGGTCAGCGTGTCCTTGAAGTTGAGCGTCCACTGGTCGAAAATGCTGCCGATGCTGGGGCCAAACCCCTCAGGGTTGACGTTGGAAAACGACGTCGTCCCGTTTTGCTCCACGATAAAGTCATTAGGCAGACCCAATGGAGACTGCGGGTTGCTAGCCAGTTCGTTGTATTTCCAGCCGCCCATGTCCGCGCGCGCTTCATTCAGCAATGTCGGTGAGAACGTGTGGTTATACAGCAGTCCGGTCGAGTAGTTCAGTGCGTTGTGATAGAAAATGTTGGACGCGCGAAACGGGCCGTCGTAGCTTGTGTTGTTGACCGGCACGTAATAGACGTCATACGCGATCAGGTCCCTCTGGGTCATCTGGTAGTCGAGGCGACCGTTGTATTGTGCGTTGATATTGTTGTTGGGACCAACCGTTTCGATATACATCATGTCGGCATTGCCGTCGAGATTGGCATAGTTGCCCGTGCCGTCACCGCCCAGGCCGGGACTGTACACCGTGCCGGAAGTCGTTGTGACCGGGTTCGCGTAGGACGGATCCTGCATGCCGATACCGATCGTCAGCGGCCTTCCGATATCGAGTCCCTGGCCTTGGATCCAGTTGCAATTCACTCCCTGGACCAGGCCAACGAAGGCACAATCGTGACCATCCGCCGCGCCCTCCAGTATCTGCTTGTAGACCGCCTGGGCTCCTTTGATGGTGAGAAACTTGTTGGCGATGGTTCCCGAGGTCGACTCGCCGTCGAGGGACGCAGTATCGTACCAGCCTTGGTTATTCACTGTGCCGGTGTTGCGGATGGTGTCATAACCAAAGAAGAAGAAAAGCCGGTTGTGCAGGATCGGGCCACCGACGGTTCCGCCATACTCGTTGAAATCGGCAGTGTCGCGCTGTCCTGCGGTTGGACCGCCTGGGTTATAGCGCTGGTACGCATTCAATCCGGGGCGGTCGAGCTTGAAGAGCGCCGTACCGTGAAACTGGTTGGTGCCGTTCTGCGAAATCATCTGGATCTGCGCGCCGCTGTACCGGCCCTGCTCCGCGTCATATGGGTTCGCGTCGACCTTCATCTCCTTAATGGTGTCGGGATTGGGCGTAATCACCGCTGCAGAACCCCAGGTCACGCTGCCGATCTGGACGCCGTCAAGCGTGATGCCGTTAGTGTCGTTGCGGCCGCCGTTTCCGAAAACCTGCGGTTTGTTCTCGGTCTGATACGGACCCGAGCTTGCGCCCACGCTGCCATCTCCCTGGTTGCCGGGCAGACTTTGAGCGCCGCCGCCTCCATTCTGTGAGCCGTCGCCAAACATGCCCGGAGCCAACTGAGCCAGCTGCAGCGGGTCGCGGCCAAAGTCCGGCATCTTCGCAAGATCTTCCTGGGTGATCGTGCCTCCCACGTTTCCTGTCTCGGTGTCGATCGTCGGCCTGTCTGCGGCGTTCACTGTCACCGTCTCTGCCTTGCCACCGATCTCCATCACCACATTCAGAGCGTTCGCCTGTTCTGAAATGATGTGAATTCCATCCAGAACTTTGTTCTTGAATCCATCCCGCGTCACTTCCAGCTTGTAAGTGCTCGGAGCCAGCTCATTGAAAGTGAAATTGCCTGACTGATCGCTCGTAGCACTCATCGCGTGGTTGGTTTCTTTGTCGGTAAGCACCAGCTGCGCTCCCGGAACCATCGCTCCCGTTGAGTCCGCAACCGTTCCTTGAAGGCTGGCTCGAAACTGGGCTTGAACGGGCAGAACGTACAGGGCAAAAAGCATAACTACTATCTGCCACCACCCGCTCCTTGTGTGCACGCAACCGCTCGATTCTGCGCGGCTCCGTGTAGAGCTGTTTACGGCGTTTCCTTGCATCACGATCTCCTGAAAGTCGGTTACAGGTGCACATTCAATTCAACTGATATTGGGGCACTTTCAATGGATATTGGGGCACGATGCGCAAACGATTGCGCAACGGAATAAATAGGTATCACCGTCTCTATATCGCTGTCAATAATGAAGTTTAAGACCTCCAACCCGGACACCGGGTCCTTGAGGTAAAGACCCCGTCTTTACCCCTAGTAATTCGTTTTTGCGCGCGGCTGACTGGCAGGATTCCTCGCCTGATTTTCATCCCCACCAGACCCTTTCAGCCTGAGTTTCGTGGCCCTTGCCGCAATGGCCAACGGCGGGCACGTGTATGCTGGTCGGCGGGAATGGCAGCCAGCAATTTGTTTCAGGGAGCGCATGATCTTGAAGCCCGCCAGTTTGCAATCTTCTGGGAAGCACCGAAGCGCCAAGCTCGCGTTTCCTGCGCTTCTGCTGTTCGTTTTCGTGGTCGTCGCCGGCGCGCCGGCCGCCACGCGGCACACGCCAATTGCATTGCACCCCAACGACGTTCTGCCCACCGGAAATCAGTGGATTTCGCTGCCCGACATCAATGCCGGCGATGGCTCGCTCAACACCTTCAACGTGCTCTCCATGCGCCATCGCGGACTGCTCCAGGTCAGAGGCGAACACGGCGGTCCCGTCCTGCAGCCATACTTCATGGCCAACGGAAAGCCTCTCGATTTCCGCAATCCTTCCTGGGAACTCATCGCATACTGGATTCCCAGTGCCCATCTCACCATCGCCGGCCTCGACACAACTCTCACCTGGTGCGCACCACCCGACTCGCGCGCGGCATTTCTGCGCATGACACTAACCAACCACCACAGCGAGCCCGTCGAAATCACTCTCGGACTCAAAGCAGCCTTCGGCTCCATCGATCGCGTCACCTATGTGCCCGTCGAACTGCGTGGTGAACGCACCGTCGGCGCCGCACCCTGGGTCGATCCCGCTGAAGTCTTCAGCTACATCACGCAAGACACTGACTTCGCATGGACCCTGCTGCATCCCGGCTCTAAAGCCAACATCACCACGCCGCCCACCACCGCGACACCCGCAGTCGACGCCAGCCAGACCAAAACTCTGGCCCCGGGCGAATCCATCGAATCCATCTTCGTGCTCGCCGCCGGAATCGAGGAATTCAGCGCCGCGCACAACGCCCGCGCCCTCCGCGAGCAGATCGACCGCAATGGCTCCGAAGCGATGATCGAACAAACCGCCGCATGGCTCTCGGCCCGTACCCGTACCACCGGCAAGCCCGACCTCGATCTACTCATGAATCGCAACTTCCTCTTCACCGAGCTTTACGCCTGGGGCAGAACCATCGACACCGAACAGCTTGTCGGCGTGACTTCGCGCAGCCCGCGCTACTACGTATCCGCCGCTTATTGGGACCGCGACGCAATGCTGTGGAGCTTTCCCGCTCTGCTCGACATGCTTTCGTAAACTCATTCCACGGATTGGAGGCCTCCCAGGATTGTTGGAATTCCTGAAAGGTCGTTGGAGGGCGCTAGTAGGACTCGACGATGTCCTCGGCAACTTTCTCGGCCGACGTTAAGACCGCTTCACTGCTGATCATCCGGATGCGGCCGACAAGCGAATACATCCTGATCAGCGAAGCCTGCTGGGACGTGTCTTGAAGGGTTCGATTAACCGAGTCGAAGTAAAGGTTCCCCACTTCCTTGAGGAATTCGGAGTAAAGCTGTTCACGATTCGCTACGTCCTTCGCCAATAA
>Ga0209004_1000194_pt1 | contig 14404 bp, 15 predicted proteins | sample TexAe_RefH0_M1_FD_187948 | JGI IMG/M metagenome (GOLD analysis project Ga0209004, IMG submission 187948) | Forest soil microbial communities from Davy Crockett National Forest, Groveton, Texas, USA - Texas A ecozone_RefH0_M1 (SPAdes) (version 2) | ecosystem: Environmental > Terrestrial > Soil >... | reverse complement strand
CGGGGCAACAGGCGCCGGAGCCGCCTGCTCCGGCGGCTGCGCCGGCAACGGGGGTAACGGCGCCGACGCCGGCTGCGCCTGGCGCACCAGTGAGCGGCGTATCTAGTCCTGAAGATATTTCCGTGGCGCCTGCGGCGCCTGCAGATCTTCCCGCGCCGCCTGCGCAGGCTGGGGCACCGGCAGTTGTGGCGCCTGCCGCACCTGCGAGCCCTTCAATGCCGACCATTACACTGGCTGCGCCGGCGGCAGGTGCTCCTGTTTTGACGATTCTGCCTCCGGTGCCATCGAAAGGAACGCTGACCCTTGTTGCGCCGAAAGCGCCGCATGCACCTGGAAGTGCGTCGTTGATCCTTGTTCCGCCTGGCGCTCCGACGATGGCGATCATTGCACCGCGCGCGGGGTCTGGCGCGGGATACGGATACGGCGTGGGGCAGAGCACCACGACTGAAAGCGGAAGTTCGTCTTACAGCAACAACGGGAAACACTCCGGCTATCACTACTCCTACTCATCCAATGGCGAATCGTATGCGGTGATCCGGGGAGATGACATGAATCACATGTCTTTCTCGGGCGACTGGATTGAAGGGCGCCGCGAAGAAATCGAGAAAGCGCGCAAGCAGGCGCATGGCGACTTCCTGTGGTTCACGCGCGACGGGAAATCGTACTTCGTTGATGATCCGAGCGCGGTGGCGCAGATTGAAGCGATGTACAAGCCGATGGAGGCGCTGGGAGTTCAACAGGAAGTGCTGGGCAAGGAGCAGGAAGCACTCGGCAAACAGCAGGAAGAGTTGGGCCGGCAGCAGGAAAAGGCCAGTGTGCCGACTCCGGACATGAGCAAGGAGATCGCGGAGATTGACGAGGCGATGGCCAGGCTGAAGGCGAACCAGGGCAAAGCGATGAATGAAGAGCAGTTCGCGGAGCTTCAGGCGAAGCTGGGAGATCTGCAGGGTAAGCTCGGTGAGATCCAGGGAAAGATTGGTGCGCGGCAGGGGGAGTTTGGTGCGCAGATGGGCAAGCTGGGCGCGATGCAGGGTGAACTCGGCGCGAAGCAAGGCAGGCTGGGCGCGGAGCAGGGACGAATCGCTCAGGAGGCAGACCAGAAGGTGAAGTCGATCATCGATGAGAGCATGAAGAACGGGAAGGCGAACCCGGTGCAGTAGTGTGGAAATTCTGATGGGCGGGGCTACCGATAGAACCAGTAGAATCCCGCCCATCATGATTAACGGCGTACATATTCTTCTCTACAGTCGCGATCCGGAAGCGGATCGCGTTTTTTTTCGCGATGTGCTCGATTTCCGGTCGGTGGATGCAGGAGAGGGCTGGCTGGTTTTTGCACTTCCTCCTGCGGAGATGGGCATTCATCCGGGCGACGGCAAGTTTGTGGAACGTCATGCAGATCACGAACTTTCAGGCGGCGTGGTGTACCTGATGTGCGAAGACCTGCGCGCTACGATGGACGCGCTGCATAGCAAAGGCGCGAAGACTACGGAGATTGTTCAGGCTGGCTGGGGGACTACGACGACGGTTCGGTTGCCGGGCGGCGGGGGACTGGGTCTCTACCAGCCGCGGCATGCCACGGCGCTGAGTCTGGGCACACGTTGAATTTCTTTTTGAATTTGTATCGGTGCGGCAGGTGTGCGTGTAAGCTTGGGGGAAAAAGGAGAAAGATCGATGCCCCTTTCGAATCGTATTGCCGGCGCGGCTTATTGTTTCAATCAGAATTCTGGCGCGTTGAAGAAGTCGTTAGAGGGACTGACCGACGAAGAATGGCGCAAGCGGCCCAATGACTCGTCGAATCATGTGCTATGGATCGTCTGTCACATGGCATGGGCGCGGACGCTGCTGCTGAAGAGGCTCGGCAACGACTGGACTATGCCGTGGATGCCGCTGTTTGCGCGTGGCGCGAAGTGCGCAGACACTCCGGAGTGTCCTTCGCCCGAGGATGCGATGAAGGCGTGGGATTCGAGCTGCGCGGAGTTGACGGCGGCGTTGGAAGGTGCGACAGATGAGATGCTGGAGACGCCAATTACGCAGGGTCCGCCGACGGCCGATGGGAAGATGAGCGGTATGGTGGATTTTATGGCGTACCACGAGACGTATCACGTCGGGCAATTGGCTTATCTGCGGGCCTGGCTGGGTAAGCCAGGGGCGATGGGATGATGATCAGCAACTGAATGGTTGCGGTTGTGAAAAGATTTAGATTTGGTTTCGTGGTATCCCACCCATACCGCGAAAAGACCGCGTCATGGATGGGGCACCCTCGTCTTCAACCTGACAATCTTCGCTTCAGATCCTTCGGCTGCGGTCGCTCTGCGACTTCCGCTCAGGATGACAGGATATGAGGTTTAAGAAAGCGCAGCCATACGGTTGCGCATTATTGTTGGAGTTGAACCAGTTTGGCTTCAAACAGGGCTTCTATCGTCAAGAGGGCATCGAGGACTGCGCTGGAGACCGGGGCATCGACTTGCACGACAGCGAGAGCCTTGACCGGCTTGGCTCCGCTGCGTTCGCGGCCGAGGGCGAAGTTGGCGATGTTGACGCCCTGCTCTCCGAGGATGGTTCCGATTTTTCCGATTACACCCGGAACGTCGAGGTTGCGGCAGACGAGGAGATTGCCCTCAAGCGGTGCTTCGATGTCGATGCCATCGAATTCGAGTAGACGCGGCTGTTCGCCGTGAATCACCGTCGCCGTGGCGTGGCTGCGGCCGGATGCGGTGTGCAGATGGATGGTGAGGACCGTTGCTGCTCCGCCGCGATGGCTGTCTTCCTTCTCTTCGTGGACACGGATGCCGCGCTCCTGCGCGACGGCAGCGGCGTTGATGCGGTTCACGTTCTCTGAGCCTTGCAGCAGGCCTTCTATTGCAGAATTGCGGACGAGGTCGGTTTTCGCTTCGACGAGCGCGCCGGCGTAGGTGAGATCGATGGCTTCGATGCCGCTTTTGCCGGCCTGTGCAAGGAACGATCCGAGGCGGCCGGCGAGGTCGATGTAGGGGGCGAGCTGCACGTACTCTTCATGGCTGAGCGAGGGCAGGTTCACGGCGTTCTGCACGACGCCGAGCTTGAGGTATTCGCGCACCTGCATGGCGATCTGGATGCCGACGGCTTCCTGCGCTTCGGCGGTTGATCCGGCGATGTGCGGGGTGAGGATGACGTTGTCGAGCGTTGCGTATGGCGAGTCTTTGGGCGGCTCGACCGTGAAGACATCGAGCGCAGCGCCACCGACGTGACCGGACTTAAGGGCGGCGACGAGTGCGGCCTCATCGACCAGCTCGCCGCGGGCGCAGTTGATGATGCGCACGCCCTTCTTCATCAGGGCCAGAGATTTGGCATTGATGACGCCGGCGGTTTGCGGGGTAAGGCCGACGTGGAGGGGTATGTAGTCGGACCCGGCGATGACCTCGTCGAGGGCAACGAGGCGGATGCCGTTTTCGCGGGCGACGGCAGCGGAGACAAACGGATCGCTGCCGATGATTTCAAGACCGAAACCGCGTGCGCGCCTCGCAACTTCAAGTCCGACGCGACCGAGGCCGACGATGCCGAGGGTTTTGCCGCGGAGTTCGGCGCCCTGGAGGCTCTTCTTCTCCCACTTACCGGCGTGCATGGTGTTGTTGGCGGTGGGGAGTTTGCGGGCGAGCGCGAGCATGAGGCCGATGGTAAGCTCGGCGACGGCTACGGCGTTGGCTCCGGGGGTGTTCATGACGACGACGCCCCGACGGGTGGCGGCTTCGGCGTCGATGTTGTCAACGCCTACGCCGGCGCGGCCGATGACGCGCAGCTTCGGGGCGTGCTCCATGAGCGCATCGTCAACCTGCACAGCGCTACGGACGACGAGGGCGTCGGCGTCGGCAAGGGCGGAGGGCAGGCCGTCGGGTAACTTGTCGTGGGTCAGGACTTCCCAGCCGGGTTCGGCCGCGAAAACGGCTAGGGTTGCAGGGGATACTTTTTCCGCCAGAACGATCTTCATCTTGTCTCCCTTGGCCGCGGTGGCGGACCCGGTTTCAAATTCGTCGAAGCGAATGCTGTGCTTTTCGCAGAGCAGGTCAAACATGCGCACCACGGCGGCGTGCGGTTTGCCTTCGCCGCGCTCGTACTTGGTGATGGAGTTTGGATGCACTCCGAGCAACTCGGCCATCTGGTAGGAGTAGAGGTCGAGCTGTTTGCGCGCGACGAGAAGTTTTTCGGCAAATGTGAGTTCGGGCATGCTAGCTCCTGCGGAGCAGTGAACAGTGTTCAGTGCAGAAAATGAGTGAACAGTGTTCAGTGCACAAAATCAGTGAACAGTGCTCAGTGCACAGTGGACAGAATGATGTGTTGACAAGGTTCAAGTTCGTGCAGTCCTTTCGCTGTTCTCTGCTCACTGCCCACTGTTCACTTGCTGTGCGTAGATCTTCTGCGCTGCCGCTACTGCCTGGCCGTACTCGACTTTCAGGCCCAGTGTGACTTTCGCGATGTGCTCCATGGCGCCGAGAAAGGCTATGGTGTCGAGGTAGTCGAAGAAGCCGAGGTGCGCGACGCGGAAGATCTTGCCCTGCATCTCTCCCTGGCCGTTGGCTGTGACCAGTGCGAACTTCTCCTTCAGGGCTTTCACTACCGCGCCGGAGTCCATGCCTTCTGGAACTGCTACAGCAGTTGCGGCTGCGGCAGGGGCAGTGGGCGCGAAGAGCGTGAAGCCGAGGGCGACGAGTCCGGCGCGGGTGGCGGCGGCGTTGACCTGCGCATTGTCGACGAGCGCGATGCGGCCCTTTTCGAGGTCGCCGCCAGCCTGGCCGGCGATGTAGTCGAGCGCGGCGCCGAGGCCGGCCACGAGAGCTACGGCGGGTGTGTAGGCGCTTTCGCCCTTTACGGCGTTCTTGCGCTCCTTGCGGAGGTCGAAGTAGTAGCGCGGGTTTTTGGATTTCTCCATTGCCGCCCAGGCTTTTTCACTGGCGCTCAAATAGGCGAGGCCGGGGGGAATCATGACGGCTTTTTGCGATCCGCCGATGAGGATGTCGATACCCCAGACGTCTACATCGAAGTGGGTGGTGCCGAGGCCGGTGATGCCGTCGACGACGAAGAGCGCCTCCGGTGCGACTTCGTGAATGAGTTTCGCGATTGCCTCGATGTCGTGGCGGACGGCGGTGGAGGTTTCGGTTGCCTGGACGTAGACGGCGCGATGCTCGGGTTTGAGGGCGGCGCGGATGTCGGCGAGGTTGAAGGTCTGGCCGTAGGGGGCTGTGACCACATCGGGTTCGCAACCGAAGGCTTTGGCCAGGCCCGTCCAGCGCTCGCCGAATTTACCCGCTGTTAGGACCAGAACGCGGTCGCCGGGCGAGGTGAGGTTGGAGACGGAGGCTTCCATGGCACCGGTGCCGGAACTGGAGAGCAGCAGGACGTCGTTTTTTGTGCCGACGAAGACCTTGAGCTGGGCGAGCACCTTCTGGAAGAGGGCGCGGAACTCCGGAGTGCGGTGGTGCATGTCGGCGGCAGCCATGGCAAACTGGGCGGCCGGCAGCAGTGGCGTTGGGCCTGGGGTATAAAGACGAGTCTTGCGAATCATGGACTTAGCCTCCGGAACAGATTGTGAAACAGTCCGTGGCCGCGGAATTATTGGCAGCCATCGAAATCACATAATACACATAATTGTGATTTTTATGAAATTATGAATGTGCAAAAGTGGAAATGTCGGATGGACGCGCAAATAGAACAGATCCAGGGCAAGAAAAATGGCCTCCAGGAATTTCCTGGAGGCCAATTGGTTGGAATCGGCCTTGGCAGAAGGTCTGTTTTAGCGATGTCCGCCGCCTCCGCCGCCAGCGAAACCACCACCACCGTGCATGCCGCCGCCGAATCCACCACCACCGTGGAAGCCGGCGTCTCCGTGGAATCCGCCTCCGTGGCCGTAGTAGCCACTATGGCCGTAGTGGCCTCCGCGGTATCCGTAGTAGCCGTAGTAACCGCCCCAGCCGAAGGGATAGAAGCCCCATCCGAACGGGCTGAAGAAGGGACCGAAGCCCATGTAGGCGTAGTCATAGTCCCACGGATCCCAGTACCAGCCAGGACCTGCGTAAGCACCGGCGTATTCGGCGGCCATCTGGTTGTTGGCCTCAGCCATGTACTCAGAGCGCAGGCTGTTCCAGTTGTAGAGCTCGTCCTTGGCATCGTTTTCGTTGAAGTCCGCCGGTTTTTCCGTGGCGAGCGTCTGGGTGCCATTCAGTGCCAGTTCGTGGTGGCCTTTGATCTCGCGCCACTTGTCGTCGCCCAACTGCACGTGCGCTTCGCCATTGAAGACCATGGCTTCGGGCCTGTTGGCGTCGAATTGGTAGTAGCCGCGCTTGTTGAGACGCGTGGTCACATTGGCATCGATCACCTGGAGATCGTTCTGGTCATGGATTTCGTCGACCTCGACTCCTGCGCGGCCTTTGTCGAGTTCCACCTGGGTTAGAGTTAGGTCCGGTGAAACCATCTTTACGCTGCTGTTGTCGTCGAGGCGGAGGAATACTCCCGGTGTGAGCAGGATTTCAGCCTTGCCTTTGCCGGTTGAGATTTCTTGGCCGGGTACGAGGGTTGCGTTTCCAACGTCTTGTACATTCAAAAGTGACCCGTTTAGATAAACTGCGCCTTCTACATAATTCACCGTGCCCGGAGTTGCTTGTCTTGCTTGTTCCCCTTGATCCGCGGCAAACAACGGTGAACCCATAAGTCCCAAACCGAGCAAAGCAATCATTGTCAGTGGTCGGCGTTTCATATCTTTAATACCTCTGCTGAATTAGATTGCAATGGTGATAAAAAGTCGCGAATGCGAGCACACTGAAAGCAGAAGATAAAACGTTTATGTAGAGGCTTCTGAATATGATCTCGCCTACCTGTGCGATGCAGTAAAGCGGACAAACGATTCGCGAAGATGTTGCGATATTTCCACGAGCTAAAATTAAGAAGTTATCGAATTGAGTTAGAGTAGCGTGCGCAGCAAGAGCGCACCACGAGAGGGATATATGAACGATGCAGGCGCATTGGAAGCACAGATCAGCCAGCAGGTGATTACCGCCTTGAAGTTGCATGATGCCGAGCGCACGCAGACGCTGCGGCTGATCAAGAACGCGCTGAAGAACAAGGCAATTGAAAAGCGCGCGGCGCTGACGCCGGCAGAAGAGCAGCAGGCGCTGGCCACGATGATCAAGCAGCGGCGCGACTCGATTGAGCAGTTCACGAAGGGGAATCGGCCGGAGCTGGCTGCGAAGGAAGCTGCGGAGATCGTGGTGATTGAGGAGTTTCTGCCCAAAGCGCTGGACGAAGGCGGACTGCGGGCGATGGTGGCCGAGGTGATTGCCGAGCACGCGAATGCTTCGGGGCATACGCCGACGGCGAAGGATATGGGGCCGGTGATCAAGGCTGTGCAGGCGCGATTGCAGCAGGCTGGAGTGCGGGCGGAAGGCCGCGTCGTGAGTGAGATGGTGAAGCAGGCGCTGGCCGGATAGGACGCACGAATTCGCGTCAGGCGCTAGCTGAAGCCGATTTGCGCGTGAGTTTGCGCGGATGCTCTTCGTGGAGTTCGTGGTGCAGTTCATCCACTTTCTCACTGGCCTTTTCGAGGGCGCGTTTTCCGGCAGGCGTAATTTTGTAGATCCGTCTGCGGCGGCCTTCAACATGATCGAACGCGGAGCGCAGCAGGCCAGATTTTTCCAGCCCGTGCAAGAGCGGATATAGGGTGCCAGGGCCAATGCGGTAGCCGTGGTGCGCGAGTTCCTTCATCATGGCGAGTCCGAAGATGGGCTCGTGCACGGCATGCAGCAGCACGTGGATGCGGATGAGACCGTCGAAGAGTTCGCGCTTCTGATCTGGCACAAAAATAAATATACCTCTACGCAAGTTTCTCAGTCTTGACTATTATCGAAATTCGATATAACGTCGGCTGGAGATGCCGTTCTCGCTGGTGCAATTTTCCCGTCCCTGGAAGAGTCGGTTGATGCGGATCCCGCCGAAGGCCTTCATGATGGCGATGTTCATGGTGTTGTGCCTGAGCGGATCGAGGCTCTGGGCGCAGGGGCCGCCGTTCCAGGTGGATGATCCGGTACCGGTGGATTTCAAGCACTACGAGTTCTACATTTTTGGGGCTGCGGACGGCACGCCGGCGGAGATGGACTACTCGGGTCCAGCATTCGAATTCAACTGGGGCGCGGTGCCGCGGGTACAACTGCATGCCATCCTGCCCTGGGGCGGGATCTACCCCTCGAACAAGGCGGTCTACTTTCCGGGCGGAACGGGGCCGAGCGCGAAAGGGCTGATCGACGTGGAACTCGGCGCGAAGATCGCCTACATCAAGGAGACGAAATACATCCCGCAGATCGGAACGTTCACCATGTTCGAAATGCCGACGGGTAATTATGACAAGGGGCTGGGAGTGGGGAAGGTGTGGTACCGACTTCCAGTCTGGTTGCAGAAGAACGAGGGCAAGTGGTTGTTTGATGGCGGCGCGGGCGAGACGGTGGTGCCGCAGACGGGGTACCACGATTTTCCGTATGGCGGGTTTCTGGTGAAGCGCGAGATGAATAAGAAGCTGGAGCTTGCGGCAGAGGTGTTTTCGCATGGAGGCGAAGGCGTTGCAACTCCGCAGACCCAGTCTTCTACTATGGTCGACGCGGGAGGGTATTGGCACCTGAGAGGTGAGGAGACGATGCAGCTTCTCTTCGCCTATGGCCACTCCGTTGCGGGGCAAACCGAGAACTATGCTTATCTGGGTCTCTACTGGACGTGGGGCAAAGACGACAAAAAGGATGACGACAAGGACAAGGATTCCAAGGACAAGAAGGCGATGCTGCAGAACGCGATGTACTCAGGACACGCGCTGAAGAACGGCTTCTGATTCCCTTGCATTGGGTCGTGACGGATCGCCAGAACGACGGGAGCAATTGCCATGGAGATGACGACACGCGGTCTTTGGACTCTAGTGCATGGCATGGGATTCGGCGCGCTGTATCTGCTGGCGTGTTCGTTCGCAATTGTCGAGTTGTATCGCCGTTACAAGCCCTACTCGCTGCAGCCGATCTCCGTCGAAGACGAAACGTTTCTGGGGCGGTGGCTGGTGGTGATGGCGGTGGTTGCGTGGATCACAGTGCTGACGGGCGCATACGTGATCTACCCGTGGTATCGCGCTGTACCGCCGGCGGGAATGGCGGCACTCAACGCGTTTCCGCAGGCGCTGCTGAAGTCAAATCAAAACACAATCGAATGGCATGCAATCGGCATGGAGTGGAAAGAGCACATTGCGTGGATCACGCCCATTTCGATCACCATGGCAGCGGCGGTCTTCCTGCGGTACCGGCGATGCCTCACCAACTATCCGCAACTGCGCGCGGCGGTCTTGATTTTTGTTTTTACGTCGTTCGCGAGCGCCGGGGTTGCCGGATTTTTCGGCGCGGAGTTGAACAAGCACGCTCCGGTTGAGGGCGGAGAGACGACCAAGCTGATGCATGGAGGGGAGCGGTGATGGCGATCAACGCAATGGCGAGCAAGACGATGGCGAGCAAGCCGGAAAGCAGCGTCTCCGTGATGATGATGCCCAATGGCCCCGGAGCAGCGGCCGTGCTTGCAGCCGGTATTGGTTGCTTTGCGATGGGAGTGGTTGCTGTCGTTGCGGACAAAGTGCCGGCTCTCGCACGGACGCTGAATTTCTACAAACCTACAGGGCCGCTCTCGGGAGTTTCGTCAACCGCGATTGTTGTGTGGCTCGCGGCCTGGGCGGTGCTTCATTACTACTGGCAAAGGCGCAACGTCGACCTGGGGCGAGCCGTTACGGCTGCTTTGGTTCTGCTTGGCGTCGGCGTGCTGCTGACGTTTCCACCGATCGGAGATTTTCTCTAAAGCAGAAAAACGCCGGAACCAGGGCCGCTTTCGCAGCGCGGGTTCCGGCGATTCAAGTGCTCAGCTGCTTAGTCCAAATTCAACTCAGTCCAGATCGTCGACGTAGTGTCCCACGAGAACGGTGTTGCCGCTAATCGGATCTTTCAGCAACAGGCCGACCACACGGACGTTGGTGGCAGACGAAACGTCGGACAGTTGTGTGAATCCGTCGCGATACTCGCAGTTGTCGGGAATGAAGACAGTGACGGTCTGCGGAATCAGCAGGCCAGCGAATCCGTTCACTGTCATCTGGAACGTGTTGTTGCCGGTGTTGACGCTGCCAGGCACGACGGTTCCGTTGAAGCCCCAGTGACGGAGGACAACGCGCTTTACTGTGACGGCGCCGGCATTCGTGGCGCCGCTGGCGGGTCCGCCGACGGCGATGTGCTGGCCGGGAAGCAATCCGCTCTGATTGAAGAGGAACTGCGCGAACGGCCCGTGCATCCAGTAGATCGAATATTTTTCAGTGCCGTTCAAGTCGATGGTTGCGAGCTGGCCCAGCTTGAGGCCGGTGGTTGTGGGCAGCAGGCCGCGCACGTAGAGATCGAAGCTCGACGCTGGACCGGTTGAAGGATTGACATAAGTCACCTGGCCGCTGGCATAGAAGCCGCTGTCGGACAGGATAGCGATTTCGTCGGCATCGATGGTGGCATCAGCGCGATCGAGGAAGCCAGAGACCTGCACGATGCTGCTGGAGGTCAGATCGCCGAAGGTATCGCCGCCATCCCATTCCGTCTGACCCGTTACATTGACGGTGAACTGGCGTCCGTGGGGGCCCTGGATCGTGATGGTCTGCGTGCCGGGGTCGGTTTTGACTACGGCTGCGTCGAATTCATCGATGTACGCGCCTTTATCATTGTTGTTGACGCCATTCACGGTGAAGGTTGGATTCACGGCGCCGGTGATCTGACCGCCGCTGACAACGATGGATTTGCGTAGATCGAAATCCATGTGCAGGCCGACTGGCGCTCCGGACTGGGCAACGATCATTGGTTTGGCCAGAGTGTAGGTAAGCGGAGTGTTGGGGATGTTCGCGGCCATGGTCTGGACCGTCGGCTCCGCGGTGGTGGTATCGAGGTAGCCGATGGTGCCGTTGCTGAGCGAGATCGAGACAGTACTGTAGGTACCGACCGGGACGTCATTCATATCGATCAGTGTCTGCAGGCCGTTGAAGCGCGCGAAGTCAACCATGGGCGATCCGCTGGTCAATGGCACGGTATCGCCATTCTGGTCAGTGGCGGAGATGCTGACCTGCACGTTGAACGAGATGACGCTGGCCATCGGGGCATCGGTGCCGACGACGAATGATGACCCCGTAACCGGCTGCGAGTTGTTGTTGGTGGAGGAGGTTAAGCTGCTACCGCAGCCTGCTGCCAGAAGAGTGGCAGTTGTCAAAGCAACAAGAGACGGAAGGGTGTGCCTTCCTGACTTTGAAATGAGCATTCCAGATTCACCGCGCTTTCTGCGAACATCCGTGGCCTCACGGAACTTTTCGCGGGTCGGGTCCACAGCATCTAGCGGAAGGATTGTCTGCAGGCTGTGTCCCTGGTAGGCGAACACGGGAGTACGACGGAAAGTTGTGAATTTCTTAAGTTATTTTTAAGGTCAAATTACCTATGTGACTTTTGTCTATGCAGGCACATTACCGTTTGAAAGATTTCTGCAAGCAGAAGGCTCAACCAGCCGTTTGGTTATTCGTCTATCAACATTTTTCGCTGTTCGAGGAAGCAGCGGACAGAGGGATCGCGTTCGAGGCCAATGGCGATAGAGTAGGCATGATGTGCATCACGCCGTGAGTTGATACGGGCCAGAAGCTCCGCGCGTGCTGCCCAATACGGTTGATATTCGGCGAGGCGCGGGTCGGCGGCGACAGTATTCAAGTCTTCGAGGGCCTGGTGCGCGCCGTGGACTTCCGCTATGGCGAGAGCGCGATTGACGACGGCGACGGGCGATCCGCTGAGCGCAAACAACGCGTCGTAGAGCTGCACGATGGCAGCCCAATCGGATTGACCGGTGCGTACGCGCACTGCATGAGCGGACTGGATGGCTGCTTCGAGTTGATAGCGGCCCACGGCGCTCATCGCACTGGCGCGATGAAGGAGCGACTCGGCCTCGGCGATCATATCTGGATTCCACAACGCTGCGTCCTGCTGCGCGAGTGGAACATAATCACCGGCTGCATTGCGGCGCGCGGGACGGCGAGCTTCAGCATGCAGCATGAGGGCGAGAAGGCCGAGACCTTCGGGTTCGTTCGGCAGTAGGTCCGTGATGACGCGGCCAAGGTAGATGGCTTCTTCGGCGAGATCGCGACGCGCTACATCGGTACCGGCGGCATCGATCCAGCCTTCGGTAAAGGCTGCGTAGATGGCATCGAGGATCGTGTCGAGGCGATGGCGAAGCTGGCTGCGCTCGGGAATGGCGAGCGGGATACCGGCCTGGCGGATTTTGTTTTTGGCGCGTACCAGGCGCTGGCTCATGGTGGCAGGGGAGATGAGAAATGCAGATGCGATGCGCGCGGCGTCGAGTCCGAGGATGGCTTGCAGCATCAGAGGTGCGCGGATAGCGGCATCAATGGCGGGGTGGGCGCAGGCAAACATCAGGCCAAGCCGGCGATCGGGAATCTCCGTAGCCTCTGCGTCGAACGGTATGGCCATCGCGTTTTGTTCGATTTCATCGGAAGCAGTTTCGCGTTGCGTGGAGCGGGTGGCGTCGAGGAATTTGCGGCGTGCCACAGTCATCAGCCACGCTTCAGGATTTTGCGGGCAGCCGTTGCGGGGCCAGTCGGCAAGCGCCGAGGCGAAGGCTTCGGAGAGCGCGTCCTCGGCCGAGGTGACATCGCGCGTGCGCGCGGCGAGATAGGCGACGAGTTTGCCGTAACTGCGGCGCGCAACCTGTTCGGCCAGGTCGCGAGGTTGCACGCCGTTTCCGCATCCACTCATGGTTTACATTGTCCAGATCGGACGGACTTCGATGACCCCGTGTTGCGAGCCGGGGCAACGCGCCGCCCATGAGAGAGCTGCATCGAGGTCGGGCGCGTCGATGAGATAGTAGCCGCCGAGTTGTTCCTTGCTGTCGGCGTAAGGGCCGTCGAGCACCTGGGTTTTGCCGTCGGCTGTGCGTACGGTGGTGGCGGTGGCGATGGGCTGCAGGCGGTTTGAACCCACGTATGCACCCGCCTGTTTCAGAGCCTCAGTGTATGCCATGTATGCGGCCATACCCTGTTGCTGCTGTTCTCTGGTCATACGCTGGAAACCGGATTCTTCTGCGTAGAGAGTTAACAAATACTGCATGAGTTGTTCCTCCGTTTCGAATTTTAGGCGGCGGTTGAAGGCGCCGTCACCACGATGACGCGCGACGCATTGGGATTTCGACAACGAGCGACGAGTTTTTTTAGAAGACTTCGAAATCAGTTCAAATGACCGGTAAGAATGGAGGAACTTTCTTCAGAAGAAGCTCTATAAGCGCTGGATCCATGTGGCGATACTTGTCGGGGATCCCCAGAACGACGAGCTTCTTCTGGGAGAGCAGTTTTCCAAACTTCTCCTCGAGATGACGACGGTGCACTTTTTCCATGGCAAAGATAATGTCTGCCCATTCGATGAGTTCGGCGGAGACGGGGGTCTCGGCGTCCGGTGCTGTACCAGCCGATAGCGTTTCTAGGTCAGGCCGGTTAGAAAACAGCGCTTCCGCGGTCGGGCTGCGCAAGCGGTTTCTGCTGCAGACGAAAAGAACGCGCATGGTGCGGAGGGTCAGAACATCCGCAGGTCGCCGGCGGGTAAGGGTGCGAACTTAAGCAGGCCGAGTTCTCCGGCGAGGCGCTCGAGCTTGGCGCGTGTAGCGGGCATGGGCGTCACCAGCGGGAGACGCACGGTGTCTGATGCGCGGCCCATCAGGTTGAGGACAGTCTTCACAGGGCCGGGATTCGACTCCCAGAAATTGGCTTCGAAGAGGCGTCCGTAGCGGCGCTCGATGTCGCGCGCCTCGGCCCATTCGTCGCGGAGGGCGGCGCCGATCATGCGCGCCATCTCGGCAGGGATTTCGTTGGAGGCCACGCTGATGAGTCCCTGTGCGCCAACGCCGATGGCGGCGAGGCCAAGGTTATCGTCGCCTGAGAAGATCTTGAAGCTCGATGGAAGGGTGTGTACGAGTTCGGTGATCTGAGGCAGGCGGCCGCTGGCTTCCTTGATGGCCTGGATATTGGGGGCTGCTTCGGCAAGCCGAACCACGGTCAGCGGATCGAGATTGACGCCGGTGCGGCCGGGCACATTGTAGAGGCAGACCGGGGTGGGGTCGACCAACTTGGCCAGGGCCAGAAAATGCTGGAACTGACCCTCCTGGGTGGGCTTGTTGTAGTAGGGGTTGGCGGAGAGGACGGCATCGACGCCGGGCACCTGGTGCAGCATGGCGGCGAGGCGGAGCAAAGTTTTCGTGGAGTTGTGGGTGCATCCGGCCCAGACGGGAACGCGCCCGGCGGAGGCTTCGATGACGATGCGAACGGCACGCAGCCACTCCTGCTCATCGAGAGTGG
>Ga0209004_1000193_pt1 | contig 14464 bp, 9 predicted proteins | sample TexAe_RefH0_M1_FD_187948 | JGI IMG/M metagenome (GOLD analysis project Ga0209004, IMG submission 187948) | Forest soil microbial communities from Davy Crockett National Forest, Groveton, Texas, USA - Texas A ecozone_RefH0_M1 (SPAdes) (version 2) | ecosystem: Environmental > Terrestrial > Soil >... | reverse complement strand
CGGGGAGCTTCCTGCGCAGCACGATGACCGCGAGCGATACCGGGATCCAGAAGAGCGCGTAGGACATGACGGCCATGTTGGTGAGCTGGTCGAAGGTGCCGGAGGCGGCGAGCAGCGCCCGGTATTCCTCGAGCATGGCTACGATGATGGGGTTGGCGGCCCAGACCTTTTTGCCTTCGAACGCAGGGAGCGAGGCGTGAGGCCACGCGGCCGGATCAACGTGAAGATGCCCGGCGGCATCGACACGGCAGGTCTGATCGAGATCGTAACGCTGGCCGGTGTAGAAGTCGTCGGCACCGTGCGAGGGCGCGGTGTGGACGGCTCCGGTGCCCTGGTCGGCGGTGACGTAGGTGGCGAGCACGCCGAGGATGCTGCGCTCAAGGAACGGGTGCTTGAAGGTGGTGTGCTCGAGCCTGCTGCCTTTAAAGCGAGCCAGTTCTGTGGTCGTGCCGAGCTTGCAGGCGGAGATGACGGCGGGGGCGAGTTCGGCGGCAACGATATAGACGGGGTCTGATGGCGAGCTTGGCGATTTGGGATCACCGCTTGCCGCCAATGCAACATATTCGAAGTCGGGGTGGAAGGCGACGGCCATGGACGCTGGGATGGTCCAGGGAGTCGTTGTCCAGATGATGGTGTACACTTCGCGGCCGGCGAGCGCGGGATCGAGGGGTTCAGGTGCGGAGGTTAGCCGGTAGCGCACATAAATGGATGGGCTGGTGTGCGACTCATACTCGACCTCGGCTTCAGCGAGAGCGGTACGGTCATGAATGCACCAGTAGACAGGTTTGAGTCCGCGATAGACGAAGCCCTTCTCAAGAAAGCCGTAGAAGGCTTCGAGAGTGCGGGCCTCGTAGTCGCGTGCCATGGTCATGTAGGGCTTTTCCCAGCGACCGAAGCACCCGATGCGTTCGAACTGGGAGGTTTGCAGGTCAACGTACTTTTGCGCGTAGGCGCGGCAGGCGGCGAGGACTGCAGGAACAGGCATTTCCAGCTTTTTTCGACCTAGCTGCTCGTCGACCTTGATCTCGATGGGCAGGCCGTGGCAGTCGTAGCCGGGGACATAGGGGGAGTCAAATCCGGCCATGGTCTTTGACTTGACGACAAAATCTTTCAGTCCCTTGTTGAGGGCGTGGCCGAGGTGAATGGGGCCGTTGGCGTAGGGGGGGCCATCGTGGAGGAGGTAGGGAGGACGACCGGCGCAGGTTTCTCGCAGCTTTTCATAAAGTCGAAGCGCGGCCCACTTTTTGAGCCGAAGAGGCTCATTCTGGGGTAGATTGGCCTTCATGGGGAAGGCGGTTTGCGGCAAGGTTAAGGTCGCCTTCAACTCCGGCGCTGGAGACATTGGAACTCCCTGAAGCGGTAAGAAGATCGTGAATGTTTAGTGTAAAGGAGCGGGAAAGAATTTTTAGGCAACAACTGCTCACCGCAGCCGTCTATCGTTTATGGGAGCTTTCACTTCGGAGAAATACGGATCCTTGGAGAATGCAACCACCCAAAACGGAACATCCGTTCATCTAAAGACAAGTGCAGGCAATGTCGAGCATAATGGAGTGATGGGCCGGGAGGCGAGCGATAGCCATCCAGGGCAGTCGCTCCCGAGAGGGCCAACATCGGCAAATATGGCAAACGAACTATTAATCCAGCCAGATGCGGAGACGAAGGAAGCCTTACCTTCGCCTGAGGGTCACGAGCTTGACTCGTTCCTCGGGAAGGCCTTTGACGAAAAGCCAATCTGGAAAGACCTCTACGAGAATATCCACGACGTCTTTTTCCCGCCAAAGCTTCCACCGCTGGTACTGACTTCGACGCCGATCCCGGTTCCGGACCGGATGGCTGTCAAGGCGAATCCCTGGGCGGTAGGAACCTCCAGCTTTGTCAACCTCGCCATTCTGGCTGTGATTATCTGGCTTGGAATCAATTTCATCCATCCGGCGGCAAAACCGCAGATGAGTTTAACCAACGTGGATGTCAGCGACATTTTGAAGGCTCCGAAGCTGGCTACCCCTGCGGGTGGCGGCGGCGGTGGCGGATCGCATGACATTGTTGATCCGCTGAAGGGCAAACTGCCTCCCCGGATGAAGGATCCGATCACGCCTCCGATGGTGCCGATCCTGGAAAAGCCGAAGCTGGCATTTACACCGGCGATCAATGTACAGAAGGACATCACGCTGCCGGATAACCCGGAGATGGTTAACTTCGGTGTGAAGAACTCCGCCAACGTGAAACTGGACTCGAATGGATCGGGCGGCGGCGGTGGCATGGGCAGCGGCTACGGCGGCGGTCTAGGGTCCGGCAACGGCAACGGATATGGACCTGGCACTGGCGGCAATACCGGCGGCGGGGTTTATCACATTGGGGGCGGTGTTTCTGCGCCAGTTCCGATCTTTACCCCCGAGGCTGAGTTCTCAGATGAAGCACGTCGTGCAAAGTACCAGGGTGTTTGCCTGATTTCGCTGATCGTGGATGCGCAGGGAAATCCGCAGAATCCCAGGGTAGTGCGTCCGCTGGGCATGGGGCTGGACGAGAAGGCGCTGGAAGCAGTGCGGAAGTACAAGTTCAAGCCGGCAATGAAGGGTGGAACCCCCGTGCCGGTAATGATGAGCATCGAGGTCAACTTCCGGCTGTACTAAGAGCAGGATCAGGTTTCAGAAAACTGGGATTAGAAGAACCGAGAGCGAGGCGCATTGAGCGCTTCGCTCTTTTGTTTTGCGGCGATAAGGGCATCGCATCCGCGGAAACGTGGCGCTCCAGTGTGAATCGATTTACTCAAGTGCACTTGGAATTCTGACGTGATAGTCTTCGATGTTCGAGCCGAAGAGGAGATGGGGATGCGTCCAGCGTTGAGTCGAGGTGTGATTTGGGTGGTGGGGGTGATGATGATTTTGGGTGCGCCCTTCGCGATTTGGGGGCAGGACAAATACCCGTTTCGAGATACATCACTCGCTGACAGCGCACGCATTCAGGATCTGCTTGGCCGACTGACACTCGACGAAAAAGTATCGCTTATGAGCGACCATCCGAAGATTCCGAGGCTGGGGATTGTGTTTTCGGGACAGGTGGAGGGGTTGCACGGGCTCGCGCTTGGCGGTCCTGGCGGATGGGGAGGACGGGGACGGCAGCCGGTGCCGACAACTACTTTTCCACAGGAGAAGGGGCTGGGGGCGACGTGGGATCCGGAGTTGCTAAGGAGAATTGGATCGTTAGAGGGAAGTGAGGCGCGGTACTACTACCAGAATCCTGTATTCGATCGCGGCGGGGTGGTGGTGCGCGCGCCTAACGCGGATTTGAGCCGCGACCCGCGCTGGGGGCGGACGGAAGAGTCGCTTGGTGAGGATCCTTATCTTGTGGGGACGCTTACGGCTGCGTTTGCGCAGGGGCTGCAAGGACCCGATCCCAAGCACTGGCAGGCAGCTTCGTTGATGAAGCACTTCCTCGCGAATGAGAACGAAGACGGACGTTCGCATACGTCTTCGGATTTCGATGAGCGTCTGTTTCGCGAGTACTACTCGGTGCCGTTCCGAATGGGATTTGAAGAGGGCGGGTCGCGTGCGGTGATGGCCGCATACAACTCGTGGAATGGAACTCCGATGATGATTCATCCCGTGTTGAAGGACGTGATGATCAAGGAGTGGGGCAACGACGGGATCATCTGCACCGATGGCGGTGCTCTGGGATTGTTAATCACGGCGCACAAGAGATTTCCAGACAAGGAACAAGGATCGGCTGCGGCGGTGAAGGCAGGGATCAATCACTTTCTCGACACCTACAAGCCAGATCTGACCAAGGCGCTGAAGGACAATCTATTGACGGAAGCAGACATGGATGCAGCGCTGAAGAATCTGCTGACCGTCTATCTGAAACTCGGGGAGATGGATCCTCCGGGTGTCGATCCCTACGCAAAGATTGGCGTTGAGACGGAAGGCGAGCTTCCGCCGTGGGAGCGCGAATCGAGCAAAGTGCTGGCACGGCAGGCTACGGATGAGTCGATTGTGCTGCTGAAAAACGAGGGGAACACGCTGCCGCTCGACAAGACGAAATTGAAAACCATTGCGGTAATTGGCCCGTGGACCGACCAGGTACTGCAGGACTGGTACAGCGGAACGTGGCCATATTCAGTGACGATCCTTGATGGCATCCGTGAAGCAGCGGGCAGGAACGTGAAGATTCTGTTTGCCGATGGATCGGATTCGGTAGAAGCGGCTTCGCTGGCGAGGAAAGCCGATGTGGCGATTGTAGTGGTTGGCAATCATCCGGAGTGCAATGCGGGGTGGGATCAGTGCCCTACACCTTCGAACGGAAAAGAAGATGTGGACCGCAAGACGATCGTGTTGGAGCAGGAGGAACTGGTGAAGACGGTGTTCGCAGCGAATCCAAGGACGATCGAGGTGCTGCGCTCGAGCTTTCCGTACGCGATTGCCTGGAGTCAGCAGAATGTGCCGGCGATTGTGCATATCACACACAACAGCCAGGAAGAGGGGCATGGGCTCGCGGACGTTTTGTTTGGCGATTACTCGCCGGCAGGGCGCCTTACGCAGACGTGGCCGACTGGCGACGCGCAGTTGCTGCCGATTCTCGACTACAACCTGATGGACGGCCGGACGTACTTGTACAGCAAAGAGAAGCCACTGTATCCGTTTGGATTTGGACTGAGCTATACGACTTTTGAATACAAGAGCGTCGCTTCGAGCGCGTCGCAAATTGATGCGGATGGCAGCGTGCAGCTTCACGTCAAGGTGAAGAACGCGGGCAAGCGAGCGAGCGATGAAGTGGTGGAAATGTATGTGCAGCACTTGGGTTCTGCGGTTACGCGTCCGCAAATGGAACTGAAGGGATTCAAGCGGGTACGAATCGAGCCGGGTACCGAAAAGGACGTGACGATGGAATTGAAGGCACGCGATCTGGCGTACTGGGACGCCCCGGGACATGTGTGGCGCGTGGAGAAAGAGAAGGTACGCGTGCTAGCGGGTGGTTCGAGCGACAGGCTGCCGGTGCAGTCCGTCGTAGAGGTTACGGGAAGCAAAGATTACAAGCCATAGAGCGCTTTGAAGCAAGTTCGGGGACGGACCTTCAAAGAAGAATCCCTGAGCCAGTTTAAGTGCTCTTGTTATTAAAGCTGTGAAATCGATTGTGAAGAACGCCGGAGAGTATGGAAAACAAAGCAGGAATTGCTGGTCTGAATGAGCGGTTTGCCATTCCAGGTGTTGCGCAGGTCGTAAGCGGGAACGGCGGGTTTCCTCGAATTGCAATCGAGACGAGCGCAGCGACTGCGGAGATTTATCTATACGGAGCGCAGGTGACTTCGTGGAAGCCGGCGGGCGCGGACGAGGTCCTTTTTGTGAGCGATAAGTCGTATTGGGAGACTGGACGCGCGATTCGCGGCGGCATTCCTGTTTGCTTTCCGTGGTTCCGCGCCAAGGCCGACGATCCGCACGCTCCGTCGCACGGCTTTGTGCGGACCAAGGAATGGCAGCTGGAGTCGATATCGCGGGAGGATGGGGATTCTGTTTGCGCTTGTCTGTCGACTGCAAGTGATGAATCGACGCGGCGCTGGTGGCCGTTTGATTTCCGTCTTGAATATTGCATCACAATCGGGAAGAGTTTGCGGCTCCAACTTAAGATGATGAATTCTGGACAATCGGCATTGCGATTCGAGGAAGCCCTGCACACGTACTTCAAAGTGGGAGATGTGGAGCAAGCGCGAGTGCGCGGGCTTGACGGTGCGGCGTTTCTTGACAACCGGGATGGTAACAGCGAGAAGGAACAATCCAGCGATCTAACTATCTCAAGGCAAACTGATAACGCTTATATGAATGCGACCGGAGTTATCGAGATCGTCGATCCGGTTCTGAGGCGAAATCTGAAAACTGAGAAGCTGGGTTCGACTTCAACGATCGTGTGGAATCCCTGGACTGACGGCGCCTCTTCAATGGCAGACCTGGGCGAAGACGAGTGGCGCCGGATGCTTTGCGCCGAGGGCGCCAATATCTTGTCGTCGGCGATCACGCTGGACTCTGGACAAAGTCACGCGATGACGATCACTATCAGCAATGTTGGCGAGTCATAATCTGACCACGATGCGTCTTAACTTCTCTTGTGTTTTTCCTGATTCGCACTAACAATTAATTTCCGCCAACCTAGTGACTACCTGATTGCATCACAGCCTATCGGGGGGCGGCGGTGTATCACAAGACCGGATCTCCGGCCATCGGGTGAATTCGAATGCCGAGGAACTTATCCGTCCGCAGTACAAGTAATTGCTGAACCTTTGATTCAGTTGCTTCCTGCTCGATTCTCATTTATGACATCTGATCGGGGGAAAGATCCATGCTGGCGTCTGCGCTATCGCGGGACAATTCCGCACTTGTGTTTGCACATCGCACGTTTTTGAATTTCCGGCCCGCCAAAGCGATAGCTCCTCGCGAGTTTTTCAGAAATGAGAAGCTGAAGACGTGGAGCGCGCGAGTCGCGGCAGCGTGTTTTCTGCTGCCAGGCGGTGTATTGGCGCAGGTATCCGTTTCGCCTACAACCTTGAACTGGGTGTCGGTGCCCGTTGGCGGAAGAGGCGCGCAGAAAGTCGTGACGCTTACGAACAGCGGCACGGCCGCGATCAGTATCAGCAGCATCGTATTTACCGGGGCGGATCCCAGCGACTTTGCCGTGTTGAGCAAAACTTGCGCATCGTCGCTTGCCTCATCTTCGAGCTGCACAGCGAACATTGTTTTTGCCCCGACGACGACGGGAGCGCGGTCCGCTATTTTGAATTTCAATGATTCGGGAAGCGGCAGCCCTCAGACGATGACTCTTACGGGCGATGGAACTTCGCCAACCGGCACTGTGTTGGCGAGTCCTGCAAGCCTTACATTCGCAAGCATAAATGTTGGATCGAGCAGCGCGACACAAACAGCGACGCTTTCGAATAGTCTCAGTTCTTCGCTTACGATCAGCAGCATTGCGATATCTGGCACGGATGCCGGGGACTTCAGCATTGCGAGCAAGACATGCAGCACGAGCCTGGCGGCTTCGGGTTCCTGCACGGCTTCGATAGCGTTCAAACCTACGGCTGCGGGAGCGCGAAGCGCCAGTTTGAGCTTTACTGACTCGGCGACGAACAGTCCGCAAACGGTAGCTTTGGCGGGAACTGGCGCGACAACTTCTGGAGGAAGCGCGTCAGTGAGTCCCACAACCTTGAGCTGGGCATCAGTGCCTGTTGGCGGTAGAGGCGCTCAAAAAGTCATCACACTGACGAATAGCGGAACATCGTCTATCACCATCAGCAGCCTAACGCTGACGGGGACAAATCCAAGTGACTTTGCGATTTACAGCAAGACTTGCGGTACATCGCTTGCAACTTCAGCGAGCTGCACAGCAAACATAGTCTTTGAGCCCGCTGCAACAGGCGAGCTCTACGCTACCTTGAATTTCAACGACTCGGCCAGCAGCAGCCCTCAGACTGTCGCGTTGAGCGGAGATGGAACCGCTGCGGCAGGCACGGTCACGGCCAGTCCATCGAGCCTGACATTCTCAAGCACGACCGTTGGCTCGAGCAGCGCGGCGCAAACTGCGACGCTGTCGAACGGGCTCAGTTCATCAATCACGATCAGCAGTGCTGCAATATCGGGTACAAATGCCAGCGACTACAGCATTGCGAGCAAGACTTGCGGCGCGAGCCTGGCAGCTTCAGCAAGCTGCACAGCGTCAATTGTCTTCAAGCCGACGGCAGCAGGCGCGCGCACGGCGTTGCTGAGCTTTACAGACTCCGCGACGAACAGCCCGCAGTCCGTCTCGCTTACGGGTACAGGTTCTACGGCGACGTTTTCCATTGCACCCTTGAGCCCGACCGTAGCGGAGAACGGCACTATCCAGTTCACGGCTAGTGCGGGTGCTTCATGGACTGCGACTTGCGGAACAATCGGGAGCGGCACGGGCCTTTATACGGCGCCTGCTACGGCCGAGTCCTGCATGGTGAAGGCGACGGCGACGACCGGTGGAGCAACCGCTTTTACGACGGTGACTGTTACGGCGAGCACTGGCACGATAACGATCACACCAGCCACAGTTGCACTGCATGCCATCAATCAAACGCAATTCATGGCGAGCCAGGCCGTCAAGTGGTCTACATCATGCGGTTCGATCAGTAGCATGGGCCTTTTCACCGCGCCGGCTGCAGCTACGACATGCATCATCAAGGGCACGTCTACGACGAACTCAAGCAACACAGCGACGGCTACGGCCAACGTGACTGTTGTGAACTACACGATACGAAAGAACGGCACGGATGGAACCGGTGTGCAATCGAACGAATTGACGCTAACACCGACGAATATAGCCTCGGGCAACTTCGGGCAGTTGTGGAGCAGAGGGCTTGATGGTCCTATCTGGGGCCAGCCCCTCTATATGAACGGCATTTCGGTAGGTGGCAAGGTACGGAATGTGGTATATGTCACCACCGCGAACGATAGTGTGTACGCACTGGATGCCGATACTGGCACGGAGTTGTGGAAGAAGAGTTTCCTGTCGACGGGCGTGACGTCGGTTCCGACCACGGTGACAAAGATCTCAACGGTAACTGGAATTCTGAGCACCCCGGTGATTGATCCTGTAAAGCAGGCAATCTTTGTGGTGGCGGAGACCTCGGAAAACAACGCGACGTATTTCCCTCACCGGCTGCACTCGCTGAGTCTGCTCACCGGGATTGAGCTTACTGCCGAGCCAGAGTTGATCAGCAATCCTGACCTCGAGCCCATTATGAAGTTCCAGCGCCCCGGACTATTGCTTGCCAACGGGACAGTCTACGTGGGGTTCGGCTCCATCGAAGACCGTTCGCCCTACCACGGACTTTTGTTTGCTTTCGACGAAAACACGCTGGAGCAGAAGGAAGTCTTTAATGTAGCGCCCAACGGCCAAGGGGGACTATGGATGTCCGGTGCTTCACCAGAGGCCGACAGCGAGGGCAACATCTACATCTCCACCGGCAACGGCGCCGTCGGGACAAATAACTTCGGCATGGCCATCGTGAAGTTGAGCCCTACCCTCCAGGAACTGGATTACTTTACGCCATACAATTACGCGACTTACAACACAAACGATCTCGATATAGGATCGGGAAGCTTCATTCTTGCTCCCGATCAAAACGGGCCATATCCGCATGAGATTATCGCCTGCGGCAAGCCAACGCCAATCTACGTTATCAATCGTGACGCATTCGGAGGGCGTGGAACGACGAGCGACAATATCATCCAAAGGCTTGATCATCAGCTCGGAAACTACGGAAATGTTCGAGATTCGGGACAGCCGTGCTATAACTCTCCGGCGATGTGGCAACAGAATGTTTACTTTGCGGCGAATTATGACGTGATGAAGATGTTTGTCCTGGATGCAAGCACCGGCATGCTCAGCACGACGCCAGTATCCAAGGGCACGTTTACGTACAACTGGCCCGGCGCCGATCCGGTGGTCTCATCCAACGGCAATTCAAATGGCATCGTATGGACGATTGATGTCATGACCAGTACCCTGCACGCGAACGATGCGACGGATGTGAGCAAATCGCTTTATACCAGCCCAAGTCTGGGGAGCGCTGGGCGATGGGTTCCACCAACGGTGGTAAATGGTCACGTGTACGTTACAGCTTCGGGCAAGATAATCGCATACGGGATGACGCCATAGCCAATCGCAGAGCGTTGTCGCCGGCGAGACTTAACGATGCTGTCGAACCGGCGATGTCCAGGTGGCAAAATGTTGTGGCTTCGAGCACATCATCTGAGCGTGCGCATTGGGATCCCAGTTCAGGCCTCAGCCCATGTTGTCCGTGCACCGCTCGGGTCCCGACACTTACAAGATCTTGAAACGCAACGCGAGAGTTGCCGGACCAATCCCGACCTGACGCCCTTCTGTCGGCAGATGATTGCTGGATTTAAGTCGTTGAGATTAACTAAGGTATATCGGGCATGTACCTTTGGGTGTTACCAAAGTGTGATTGACTCACAAATCCTCCTATCCTACAGTTACAACTCCACATACATGTGGGACCGTTTCGAATCAGGCGGCCCATTTTCCAAGTCCGCGTTGTTTTGTGCTCGTCGAAAGTGTGGAGTTCCGATCAGCGGGCACCAGGCTCTTTGGGGTTCCGGGCTAGTTGCCTCTCCCCATTGTTGCGGTCAACCTCGGTTATTCTCCGAGGCTGGCCCAACCTGACCTTCTTGCGGACATTTGCAAAGCGACGTGTCAGTCGCCCTGCTTCAACTGGGTGGCTTCAACTGGGTGAATGACGTAAGACCGGTTCGCCTTTGAAAGATATTCCCCCAAGGTGCCTTGTGAAACCTATTCTGCTTGCCCTCAGCATTTTCCGATCTGCCGAAACGCGCTTGATGCTCAGTGACGTATTCAGCAGCGCCGGTCACAAACTGCTCCACGCAACCGGCTGCGAGCAGGCTCAGATCCTGCTCAGCAACGGGCTTGACCCCGATTTGGTTATTGTTGAGCCATCACCTGATCTCCGCAGCACCCTTCAGGCTGCTTCCAGATCAGCGGTTTGCCTGGTTTATAGTTCGGGTGAAGAGAAGATCAAGAACCAAGCCGCTGCACTTGGAATCACCTTTTTCCTTGAACGGCCCCTTGCCGGCAGCGATGTCTCCCGGATGCTCGAACAGCTATGCAATGCAGTCTCTAATGCGCCAGAACGGAAGCTGGAGCATGTCTCAGTGGGGGCACCAATCGGCCCGACTTCGCTGCATACCAGTCCTGTCTTGGAGGAATTTGCCGACGGCAGGTACTTCCTCGCCGCTTCCAACTCCATGTTGAAGATCTATCGGCAGGTCCAGCTTCTTGCAAACGTGGACGCGCCGGTTCTGATTCTCGGGGAGAGTGGCACAGGTAAGGAAGTGATCGCGCACCTCATCCACAAGCATTCGCGACGGTCGCAGCATCGCTTTGTCAATGTGAACTGTGCTGCATTACCGGCCGATCTGTTGGAAAGCGAGCTATTCGGATATCAACAGGGTGCGTTCACGGGAGCTATCAAGGACAAGCCCGGCAAATTTGAGCAGGCCAATCGCGGCACGCTGCTGCTCGATGAGATTGGCGAGATGAGCGCTCAGATGCAGGCTAAACTCCTGCACGTACTTCAGGACGGCCAGTTTACCCGTCTTGGGGCGCGCGAAAGCAGCAGAGTGGACGTGCGCGTGCTGGCAGCCACTAATGTGCAGATTGAAAACGCGCTGGTAGGCAAGACGTTCCGAGAAGACCTCTACTACCGGCTGAACGTCTTCACCATCAAGGTGCCGCCGCTACGCGAGCGTCCCGAAGAGATTCCTTATTTTATTGAGGAGACTATTCGCAGATCGCCAGAAACGTTGCGGGGCGGGCACGACTTCACCTTCCCATCGCGGTTGATTGACGCCGCTCTTCTTTACGACTGGCGTGGAAACGTGCGCGAGCTGCGGAATTTCGTTACCCGCACCATGACGATGCGCGATCCTGACGCCGCAGTCCGCGAATTGGAGACAAAGATCGCCGCAGGACAACGGGTGGCGCAGGACGAGCCGGTTCCATCGCTGCTCAACGAAAACACGGGCATGCGCTCCATTATGCGCAACATGAAAGATCGTGCCGAAGCCCAGTTAATACAAGATGCGCTGGAGGTCTCCGGTTGGAACCGGCGACACGCGGCCAAGAATCTCAACATCAGCTATCGCGGGCTTCTCTACAAGATCCAGCAACATCGCCTCTCGCCCAGGGCAGCTTCATTGAGCCGACCTGCCTCTAGCAAATAATCAGGACAACGGCGAGAAACTCAATTTTGGGCCACTCATTCACATGCTGTTGGCGCAAATGTGCGTCCAACGGGTCTTCATACCCGGGCCCGGTTCCCTTCGACCGCGCGCACAAAATGTTCATCACTTCCTGACGCTCACATCGCAATCATTTGCACATAAAGCTGCAAGGTGCGCAAATGTTTGCACACTCCTATTCTTTCGGCGGCCCGAATCCGCACGAATTCGATGTTTTTTGTTGAAATTGGCAGAAAACAAGCTGAAATGTTTTCCGGGTATTCATCACTATTGGTCATGCGTTTGCTAATTGTCACGTTGGATAGCAAGAGAGAACATGCCTGCAGAGACCGTCCAGCCCGTTCGGCGTTTAGAAGTCCCCAGCGCGGAGATCATTTTCGGGAGCACAGCTGGAATGCGCGAGATTCGCGGGAAGATCGAGCGAGCTTTAGAGGAAGATCTGCCTGTCCTAATCGAAGGCGAGAGCGGAACGGGCAAGGGCTTGATCGGTCAGTTCCTGCACAAACATTCGGCTCATAGTGAAGGACCTTTCTTGAATCTCAATTGCGCTGCGGTGCCAACAGGCTTGCTGGAAGGCGAGATGTTCGGATACGAGAAGGGTGCAGCCGCCGCTGTTCGGGAGACCAAGGGTGATTCCATTTCTCGGGCGTCGGGTGGAACGCTCTTTCTCGACGAGATCGGAAGTATGGATTTGACCCTGCAGCAGAAACTTATGCGGACCCTCAAGTCAGGACATTACCGGCGTATCGACGGCAGGGAAGACCTAGTTGTGAACACCCGTTTCGTGTGCGCTGCGAGTGTCTACCTGGAGGCGGGATTACGGAAGCGCACTTTGCTCGAGGAATTGCTGGGATGTTTCGTTCATCATCGCGTGCGTCTGCTCCCGCTTCGCGAACGCAAGGAGGATATCCCGCAACTTTGCGAGTACCTTCTTGAGAAGTTCGCTCGCGATTTTGGCCGCGCAGTTCCACACCTCAGTTCGCCCGCGCTTGAGGCGTTCCAGCGGTGGAAATGGCCAGGGAATATTCGTGAGTTGGAAAACTGGATTGCAAGGATCGTGATTTTCGGTGCCGAGGAAGTTGTAGGCCTTGACTTCAGCCGCCAACTGGCGGCTTGGGATGAGTTTGGGCTGAGAGACCATCACGGTTCTCGCATGAGGACAGGCCGTGCGAGGGGCCTGCGCAGGCACAATTGAGGTTATTTAGGCCAGGCAAGGTGAGTTTGGGTCCTTGGATCACGCAATGGACCAGAAAGTAACAATTCGACCGTTTCCGAAGCCCGGATAAAAGGTAAGAAGCTGGGAACAGGCAACAATCTTGGAATCAGGGGTTTGAATTCTGAGGTAGTTTGCAGAGTGTAGTTACCATGAGTGCCCTGGATAAGTTACCCCAGAGGTACCTTGGCGACCCTAATAGGGCATTGTAGAACCCTTCCGGGTCACCGACTATTAAGCAGGATTTCTTCCCTGCTCCCCGATGCGCTATTAGTTGCCGGAGTTGCGAGAGATTCGGACGTCCGAGGGTTTAAAAAACGTTGGACATGTAGCTCACAGGGCGAAGCTATGCCCAGATCACAAGTGCAGAAGCAACGGGGGCCGCGTAAATGGTGAAACTGCAGAGAATCGAAACGCGGCAGGAGATAGGGTCTCCTTGGTGCGTGGTGTACACCCGGCACCAACACGAGAAGTCCGTCGGCGAGATCCTGGAGACCAAGGGCTTCGAGGTCTTTTTGCCACTCTATGAGTCCACGCGCCGGTGGAAAGATCGGCGGAAGGTACTTTCGTTACCTTTGTTTCCCTGCTATGTGTTTGTTCGCGGAGCAATTGATCGACGACTTCCGGTGCTGACTGTCCCTGGAGTGCACATGATCATCAGCCATGGGGACCGCATCGCCACGGTGGCCGACGATGAGATAGAAGCGATCCGCAGGACGATCGAGGGGCCATTTAGTGTGGAACCCCATCCTTTCCTTCGCTGCGGCGAGCGTGTGCGGATGGTTCGCGGCTCTCTCGAAGGTGTCGAGGGCATTCTAACGCGCAAGAAGAACCTGTACCGGTTGGTTCTCTCAGTCGAGATGCTGGCACAGTCAGTGGCAGTCGAAGTTGACGCACTAGATGTGGAGCCTCTTGCCAGACAAGGTGTAGCGCGAGTGATTTAGGTTACACAGAGGGCCAGTGACGCTACGTGTCAGGAACTCCCTACGGTGTCATTCAACGGGGGTTGATTTCGACGTTCCCATTGATGGGGCCTTAGGACAAAGACAGGAGTTTTCATGAAAGGCATTCTTTGGCATAGGATGCAACCCGCGGTTTTGATGCTAAGTCTGGCAATTCCAGCTTTTGGGCAGTCACCGTCGAGTTCCGCTACGGACGATCATTCTGCTATGACGCCTCAGACGATGCCGAAGGACGTCGGCGCGACGGCACCACATAGCAACAGTTACGTGGTTGGCAACGATGACGTGCTTGCAATCAGCGTGTGGAAGGAGCCGGAACTGACCAAGTCGATCCCAGTCCGATCCGATGGAAAGATCTCTCTGCCGCTGATTGGCGAAATCCAGGCCGCGGGTCGCACACCGCTGCTGCTCGAACGAGAGATCACGGATAAGTTGCAGAACTTCATCACGGCTCCTGAAGTAACGGTCATCGTGGAAAAGATCAACAGCAAGAAGTTCAA
>Ga0209004_1000192_pt1 | contig 14503 bp, 9 predicted proteins | sample TexAe_RefH0_M1_FD_187948 | JGI IMG/M metagenome (GOLD analysis project Ga0209004, IMG submission 187948) | Forest soil microbial communities from Davy Crockett National Forest, Groveton, Texas, USA - Texas A ecozone_RefH0_M1 (SPAdes) (version 2) | ecosystem: Environmental > Terrestrial > Soil >... | reverse complement strand
CCGCAATCGACTGCTCGAGATGAAAATGTAACTCATCGTCCAGTTCGCTGCGCTTCTTGCGAAAGACGAGAAACCGAAGGTGAGTCAGAAATTCTGCAATCACGATGGCGCCTCCGCGCTGCGGCCCAGCACGAGGGCAATTGCGGACGACAACCGATCCCACGTTGCCAGTTCCGCCTCCAATTGCCTCTTGCCGGCAGCGGTCAAGCGGTAGAATTTTGCACGCCGATTGTTCTCCGAGTTTCCCCAGTCCGAGCGGATCCAGCCTTTATACTCCAGCCGATACAGCGCCGGATAAAGTGATCCCTGACCGATCTGCAGCACCTCTTTGGATACTTGCTGAATACGCTGCGCCACACCCCATCCATGCATCGGCTCAAGGGCGAGGGTCTGCAAAATCAGGAGGTCCAGCGTTCCCTGCAACAGGTCGGTAGACTGAGGCATGTCTTCCCTCGATGTTCGACAACAGATTTACGCCCCTTCTTGTCGAATGTCAAGGGGTAATGATTTTATCGCACGAGACTTTTGATTTTCCAAGTGAGCGCACGGCGTGTGTCGCCTGTCGAATTCTGCAGATACTCTCGAATTCCGCAGCAGTTTCCAGTTCCTGGTGTACTGACGGATGGGCCAAAATTCGACCGGAACCTGCAAAAACGCGAGGCTTCCGGCTCGATGAGCACATTCGGCTGTTTGCCTCAGCCGGCCAGCGTGCCAGCGAATCCTTCCAGTCTCCGGAGTAGCTTCAATACCTTCCCCTGATGTAGACTTCGAATCATTCCCGAGACTTCCGTCTTTCCTCCCAGTCGAGGTCCGCTGCATCATGAGTCCCAGTTTCGTTCCGAAACGCTTCACCGGCGTGATTTCGCTGGCCTTTGCCGCCACTTTGCTCCTGCCCCGTCTTCTTCCCCCCCAAATGCCGGCACAGGGACAACCTTCATCGGGAGCGCAGGCTTCAGGAGTACAACTGTCGCCCGAGGGGCAGGCCCGGCTCGACCAACTCCAGGCCGCTCTGAAACCGGCCATTGCCGCTCGCGATGCAAAGGCTGCAGGAAAAGTATTCAACCAACTCGGCGACTTTTGGGTCCGCGTTGGAAACCAGCAGAACGCGCAAGAAAACTTCACCCACGCTCTGGCGGCGGCCAAACTGGCTCAGGACGCCGACCAGGGCGTGACTGCGCTGAATGGGCTGGGCAACCTCGCGCTCAACAGCGGCCAGGCCCAGCAGGCGTTGCAGGATTTTCAGCAGGCCTTGCAGATCGCCACTACACGAGGCCTCACCGGCGGCAAGGCGGACGCGTTGAATGGCCTCGCGCTCCTCTGCAAAAGCCAGAAGCAGCCTAAACAAGCCCTGGAGTACGCAAACCAGGCGCTTGCCATTCGACAGTCCATGGGCGACCGTGATGGACAGGCAATCATTCTGGGAGAAATCGCAGAAGGCTATGGCGCTGCTGGAGAAAACCAGAAAGCGCTCGAATACGCCCACCAGGCTCACGATCTGTTTCAGGCGGTGGGCGACCATCGAAACGAGGCCCTTTCGCTCATCGGAATGGGCACCGTCTACGCCAATCAAAGAGACAGAAAGGCGATGGACTATTACACTCAGGCGCTCGCCATCACCCACCAGTTCAATCTCCCGCGCGTCCAGGCAAAAGCTCTCAACTCGATCGGCACAGTTGCGGAAGAAATGGGAAACAACCAAAAGGCGTTAGACAATTTCAACCAGGCGCTGCCCATCTTTCAACGCATGAACATGCCCGACGACGCCGGGATGACCATGAGCAACATAGCCATAGTTTTGTCCAATTTGGGAGAGAAGGAAAAGGCTTTGAAGTACTACAGCCAGGCGCTGCCCATTGTGCATGCCACCGGCGATCGCGATGGCGAAGCCAAGATCTTGGCCAACTTGGGATTCATCTACCAAGGCCTCGGCGATAAACAAAAAGCAATCGAATACTACAGTCAAGCGCTGCCCATGATCATCGCTACTGGCGACCGGGGCACCGGGGTCAAGCTTCTTGACAACCTTGGCGCAGCTTATGTGGAACTCGGCGAACAGCAAAAGGCGCTTGAGGTTCTGAATCAGGCGCTTTACTTTGAAAAAGGTCTGCCTAATCACCTCGCCGAATCGCTCGCGCGGATAAGCATCGGCATGGCCTACCACAAAATGGGCAACGATCAAAAAGCGCTGGAGTCAATGAATCTGGGTCTTCAACTGCTGCAAAAGTCAGACTCCTGTGCTAACGAAGCGAGCGCCCACACCGCACTCGCCAAAGTCTACTTGGACATGGGAGACAAGGCCAACGCATTGGCAAACCTTGACCAGGCGCTCCCTCTCGCCAAGACCGTGAACGACCCGCTCATCCTCGCGCCCATCCTGTACGGATTAATGATGGCTCAAAAAGCCCACCCAGCCGTTGCCATCTTCTACGGCAAGCAGGCGGTGAATCTTCTGCAGCAGGTGCGCAGCAATATGCAGGGCCTCGACAAGGCATTGCAGTCGACCTTCGTCTCATCGAAGGCTGCTTTCTATCACGATCTCGCCGATCTCCTCATTGCACAGGGACGTCTCCCTGAAGCACAGCAAGTTTTGGATTTATTGAAGCAGCAGGAATACGCAGACTATGTCCGTGGCTCTGCAACAGACGCGCTCAGCCCGCTTACCTTGACTGCCGCAGAACAAAAGGCGGAGGCGGACTACGAAAAGTCGACAGGTCAACTGGTCGCCGCCGGCCAGCAGTGGGCCGGCCTCAGAAGCATGAGCGCGCGCACTCCCGACCAGGACGCCCAACTAAAGAAACTCTCCGACCAGCTCAACGCGGCTGACAAAGCGTTGGACGACTACTACGCACGCCTTTATGTACTGTTCGGCAAAGACACCGCGGCCAACAATCAACTTCGAGATGTAAAAGGCAACGTGAGCTCGCTCTCAAATCAGATTTCTGAGTCGCCGCATACTGTCGCTCTCTACACCATGGTCACCGGCGACCACTACCGCGTGATCGTGATTACCGCATCCGCCACCGTGGCGCGCGATTTCGCGATTACCGACGCCGACCTGAATAAAAAAGTCGCAGACTTCGAGCAGGTGCTCCGCAGTCCCTCACGCGACCCAAAACCGCTGGCGCACGAGTTGTACAACGTCCTGCTCGGCCCCGTGCAAGCAGACCTCGATCAGGCCAAGGCGGAGACGCTCGTGTGGTCGCTCGACGGCGTGCTGCGTTATGTGCCGATTGCGGCCCTTTACGACGGCAAGCAGTTCATGCTTGAAAAATACAACACCGTTACCATCACTCCCGCCAGCATTCCGAATCTTCGCGACAAGCCGGACGTGAGCAACCTGAGCGTTTCAGCCATGGGCATCGCGCGCAAATACGAAGATGGGTTGCCCGCTCTACCTGCCGTCGCCGCCGAACTCGATGATGTAGTCAAGGACGCGCAGGTTCATGGTGCGAATGGCGCTTTGCCTGGAACTATGCTGCTCGACGGTCAGTTTACCGAGAAGGCGATGGAAGACCAGTTGAGCGGAAAGCACGGCGTGGTGCATATCGCGAGCCACTTTGTCTTCAAGGCCGGCGATGACAGCCAGAGTTATCTGCTGCTCGCGGGAAAAGACACTCCGGGCGAAGGATTTCATCTGACCGTCGCCGATTTTCGCGACAACAGAAACCTCAATCTCCGCCAGACTGACCTTCTCACGCTGTCCGCCTGCGAAACCGGCATGAGCGGCAGCGCCAGCAACGGCCGCGAGGTGGATGGACTCGGTACAACCGCGCAGCTCAAGGGCGCGAAAGCGGTAATCTCTTCACTCTGGCCTGTGAACGACGCCAGCACCGGCGAACTCATGGGCGACTTCTACAAACGCTGGGTCGCGGGCGCCGGCAAAGTCACCAAGGTCGAAGCGTTGCGGCGGGCGCAGCTTGATCTTCTCCAGGGCCATGTTGACCCAGTGGCAGCCGCGGCCGGGCGTGGATTGTCCGCCGACAATCCGGTGTCCGCCTCGAAAACCGGCTACTCCCATCCCTTCTATTGGGCGCCTTTTGTCCTCATGGGAAACTGGCAATGAATTCCACCAACGCCTAACCAGCACACCCCGCTTCCTGTCACAAATTGCGAGATCCTGGTCCTACTCATATCCAGATAACTCTTCTGAGTTGAGGCCTCCGAAGAATCAATCCTGCCGTATGAGAGACTCTCCTGGTAACGACTAATGTCTGTTGACGATTTTCTTCCTCGTTCCTGAGCAACCGCCCACCCCGAAATTACCACTCAGTCGACGAGTCCGTTCGCTCGCCGGTAGAGTACCCAATTTGGTGATTCCGCAACCCGTAGATATTCGGTTCCGAGCAACTCGGGATACGATCGCTCGATTGCGGCCAGAGTGTCTCTCTCGCTAGCCGGGAACTTTGGCACCATAAGCAGAGCCACGTCTCCAAACAAGAGTTTCTTCGGCGGCACGGCATACAGAGCAATGTTCGTCTTGCTGAGGTTCACCGCTCCACCGTGAGATGGAGGGCGCAGCGTCGCGAACGAAAACGGGTTACTCATTCCCATGCCTTGCACGGATTCCCCAGGCCGGGTATTCGTCTGAATGAGCGCAATCCCTTCCTCGGTGTACCGCACAAAATTCTGGCCATTGTCGTTCGGCGAGCCCGGCTCTGAGCAGTCGGCGAACTTCATTGACTCCAAATGCGCCTCGTTCAAGTGATAAGTCGCCTTACCCGGCAGAACCTTCTGTTCCATGGCAACGGCAAGACCCGCAGCATCCAGAAACATTGGAAACCCGACAACGAGCAAACCCATCGCCAGCGGCGACGCTGCCTGCTGTAGCACTCGACCTTGCGGGATCGCAACTGTTATCTCGTTCAGCAGCAGAAGCACAGCTGCCCCAAGCAGAGGCAAGCCGGAGGACTGGTCGTAAATATCTGATGTTATTTCGAGTTCCAAGAGAGTTCCAGTTGAACATCCACTAAGCACTGAAGACTCTGGATGCACTGCGTCAATGCTTTTGATCCGCGTAGAATCAAGTACTTAGCACGTTGAATTTGCTGAACTTCAACGGTCTCCGATCTATCTGGAATTGAACACAGCTGCGGCTGAACTGACGTGGGTCAATCTGCTTGATTAGAACTGCCATGTAGACGCAGTTCACTGCACCCCAGAAATGCATTGTTCGCATGGGAGTAACATTCACACCGTGGCTCTCGAGTCTCAACGCGCCGTTTGCAAACATGAACCGTTCGGTCTACCGAACGTAATCGAAAACAAGAAGACACGGTTCGTCCGTGCTCGACCTGACACGCTTTGGTGTGTCAACCAGTTTTGGGAATATACTGGCTACCAATCGGGGGCTATGACCGGTCGGTTTTGTTCATTGAGTGTTCCCCAGGGTCGTCAGCAACAGTTGATTTCGCTTCGCAGAGGAGTTCTTCATGTTGCCGCGCGCAAGGACGGTCAAGGCATGGAGGCGGGCATTCCTGCTAACCCCATTTCTTGTACTGGCGGGTTGTGGCCCGTCGCCAGATGCATCAACGCCAAGTATTGCGATCACGAGAATTCCATCTGCCGACGGAAACAAGTACGACACACTTGCTGCCATTGAAGGCACTGCGGTGGGTGTCCGCCCGGACCAGCAAATCGTGATCTATACCAGAAGCGAGGAGTTGTGGTGGGTGCAGCCCGTCTCAAACCGCCCATTCACGCAAATCCAGAACGGTTCACGTTGGCAGAACCAGGTCCATCTCGGTACCGAGTACGCCGCATTGCTCGTTGAGCCTGGTTATCACCCGCCGGAGACGGCGGAATCGTTGCCGTCAAAAGGGGACGGTGTCGACGCAATCGCGGTCGTGCAGGACAAGCGTGCACCGGCAAGTTCTACACAACCGAAGCTGCTGCATTTCAGCGGTTATGACTGGACCGTACGGACAGCCGCCAGTAATCGCGCCGGCACAAGAAATTCATTTGATCCGGCGAACGCGTGGACGGACGAACGCGGCGCATTGCATTTGCGCATCGCCAAGAGCAAGGACAAGTGGACGTGTGCGGAGGTTAAGCTCGCCCGCAGCCTGGGATACGGAACCTACACGTTCGTCGTGCGCGATACCTCGCCATTGGAGCCGTCCGCCGTTCTAACGCTGCTGATGTGGGATGGGGTCGGCGGTGAACCAAATCACCACGAGCTTGACGTCGAAATCAGCCGCTGGGGCCACCTCGAGAACGAGAATGCACATTATGTCGTCCAGCCCTACTTCATTCCCGCGAATATGTTTCGATTTCGAGTGCCGGGCGGCGCGCTGATTCACTCGTTCCAGTGGAAGCCCGGTCGTGTGACGTTCTCAACTGAGGCCGGATCGCCGGCGCGTGTGATCCAACAACATACCTTCACCTCAGGAGTGCCAGATGCGGGTGGGGACGCGGTCCGTATGAATCTGTATGTCTTCAATAAGGGTGAGGTCCCCCTAAAAAATGAAATGGAAGTCGTGATTGAGAAATTCGAGTTCTTCCCGTAATGCTTAGTGCAGCGGCATATCGATTGGTTACGTCGGCGGTGATGGCATGCCTCCTCTGCGAAGCGCATGCGCTGGACCCACATCGCAAATTCTCTCAGTATGTCCGGGAGAAATGGAGCGCTGCGAATGGTCTGCCGGGCGGCGCGGTTCATGCTATCGCACAAAGCCCGGATGGCTATCTCTGGATCGGCACTGACAAAGGCCTCGTACGTTTTGACGGGTTCACCTTCCTGCCGGTGCCACCGAAGTCGCTTCTGCCTCAAAACGATCCGATTCTGGGATTGATTACTGACGCCGACGGCGATCTGTGGGTGCGCATGCAGACCGCAGGAATTCTTCGTTACAACCGTGGGAAGTTTGAGAATCTCGCGTCTGGCCCCAATGCCACTGTGACTCAGGTGACGGCCCTTGCACGGGAAAATGCCCCCGGAATGCTGCTCTCGGACCTGATCAGCGGAACCCTCCGGCTGCGAAGCGGAAAGTTGGCTCTGGTAGCTCCAGCAAACATCCTGCCGGGAGCGGCCCCGGCGCTGTCGATTGCAGAGACTGCAGGCGGCAAAATCTGGCTGGGAACACTGGGAGCTGGCCTCTTCTATCTGCAAAACGGACGCGCCACGCGGGTTACCCAAGGACTCACAGAGACGAAAATTAACTGTCTGTTGCCGGTTGGAGACCATGAATTGTGGGTGGGCACCGATCACGGACTGTTTCGATCGACTGGTATGGGATTTCAACGTGCTGAATTGGGGCCGCTCCGTGACCAGCCAGTGCTGACTGTTCTTCGCGATCGCGATTCGAATATCTGGGTGGGTACTACGCAAGGTCTTTTGCGAATCAATGCCAGTGGTACTTCCTTTGCTGAGAAAGCCGGTGCTGTCAACGCGCTGTTTGAGGATCGCGAAGGAAACTTGTGGATTGGGGGCGCCATGGGACTAGAGCGCATCCGAGACAGCGCATTCATAACGTACTCCACGGATAACGGACTCTCCTCGAACGCGGGCGGCCCCGTTTATGTTGACGGGGAAGATCGTGCATGGTTTGCTTCCGAAAAGGGCGGACTGTACTGGATTAAAGGTGGCCAGGTTCAGCCTGTTAAGCGGGAGGTGTTCGAGAAAGATGTGATCTATTCCATTGCCGGACACGATCACGAAATCTGGATCGGGCGCCGACAAGGAGGTTTGACCCGTCTGGTGAACCGTGGCGGAATCATCACAACAGAAACCTATGGCCGGGCAAATGGGCTGGGACAAAACAGTGTGTACGCCACTTACCTGGGTCGCGACGGAGCGGTTTGGGCGGGTACTCTGAGCGGCGGGATCAGCAGACTGAAAGACGGAAAATTCACTACCTACACAACCACAGACGGACTGGCCTCGAATACGGTCTTATCAGTCCTCGAAGGTCACGATGGAACGATCTGGTTTGGGACTCCAAACGGCCTTAGCGCATTCTCAAACGGGAAATGGAGGACCTATTCGCACCAGGATGGGCTGCCATCCGACAACGTGAATTGTCTCTTTGAAGATTCGGCCGGTGCATTGTGGATTGGAACCTCAGCGGGTCTTGCGTACCTCCAAATGGACCGTATCCACACCCTCCAGGAAGTCCCGGAATCATTGCGCGAACAAATAGTCGGAATGGCGGAAGACAAAAGTGGAAGGTTTTGGATCGCCACCTCAAATCATGTTTTGCGCGTTTCGCACGACAAACTGCAAAGCGGTTTTGTGCCGGCAGCCGATGTTTGCGAGTATGGGCGGGCCGATGGTCTCGAAAGCACTGAAGGAGTGAAGCGGAGCCAATCGGTAGTCTCGGACTCAGCGGGTAAGATCTGGTTTTCACTCAGCAGCGGCTTGTCGGTTGTTGATCCATCCCACATCACTGACAATTCAGTTCCCGCGCTGCCGCACATCGAGGCGATCACCGCCGATAACAACACTGCGAACCTCGACGCCTCCGTTCGAATTCCTCCATCTCCCCGCCGAATCACATTTGAGTACACGGGGCTGAGCCTCGCCGTGCCCGGGCGGATTCGCTTTCGATATTTTCTTGAAGGTTTCGACAGTATCTGGAGCCCGCCGGTTGCAGCGCGAGAAGCCGTTTACACGAACCTTGGGCCCGGCCCCTATCGATTCCGGCTAGTCGCCAGCAACAGCGAGGGGCTGTGGAACGGGCCAGAAACCGCGATCGCTTTTAACGTAGCCCCAGCCTACTATCAAACTTACTGGTTCCGATTGTCGTGCTTCGCAGCCTTCGTTGCGCTGCTCTGGGCCGTTTATCAAATCCGTGTTCGCCAGTTGCAAGAGCAGGAGAAGAAATTCCGCGACGCAGTCGAAACCATGCCAGCCCTGGCTTTCGTTGTCGATCCCAAGGGGAATCGCACTTTTATGAACAGGGGTTGGCTCGAATACACAGGATTGAGTCCGGAAGAAGCGTCAGCGTCGGGGTGGGAGAAGACGATTCACCATGACGATCTCGACCGCTTCACCGAGCGATTGCGCGCGTCCGAGGCGACTGGCCAACCGCTGGATTATGAAGCGCGGCTGCACCGCGGATCGGACGGGGTTTATCGCTGGTTCCTGATACGCGCCGTGCCTGTGCGGGACAAGCGCGGGAAGATTGTGAAGTGGTGTGGCGCGGCAACGGACATTGAAGATCGCAAACGTGCCGAACAGCTCCAGGCAAATCTTGCTCATATCAGCCGGGTCAACGCGATGGGAGAACTGGTCGCATCGATCTCGCACGAACTCGCACAGCCAATCATGGCCTCAACCGTTAATGCGAAGGCATCTCTGCGATGGCTTCAGCGCGACCCGCCCGAATTGACGAAAGTTCGCGAAGGAACGGAGAAAATCGTCGAAGCGGGCACCCTTGCGTCGAATATCATCGACAGGCTGCGATCGTTGTACAAGAATGCTCCTCCTAAACGAGAGTTGCTTGCGATGAATGGGGTCGTCGACGAGATGGCTGGGATGCTGAGAAGTGAGGCAAGAGAGCAGGGAGTATCGATCCGCGCTGATCTGAAAGACGACATCCCAATGACCGTAGCAGATCGCGTGCAACTTCAGCAGGTGCTTATGAACCTGATGCTGAATGGCATCGAGGCGATGAAGGATACGGGCGGCGTGCTTACGGTGAAGTCGCAATTGGGGGAGGCCAGCCAGATCCAGATTTCCATTCATGACACGGGGCCCGGGCTGCCTCCGGAAAAGGTCGACCAGATATTCGACGCATTCTTTACGACGAAGCCGCAAGGCAGCGGCATGGGCTTGGCAATCAGTAAGTCGATTGTTGAGGCGCACGGTGGCCGTTTGTGGGCCACATCCAACGACGGACGAGGCGCGACGTTCCACTTCACCTTACCGGCGGCTCCCGTGGAAACAGACCCTCCCGCGGATGCCGTGTGATTCGGCATCCAGCAGTGGGTACGTAGGCCCAGTCGGCGTAATTTGAATGAATATTCGTCAACTCACTCATCAACAATGAGATCAAACAAGTTGCCAAATTGTCGCCTCGGATAAGTGACGCCGAAATCCCTTGGTGGCCTTGCCGCTGAAGTAGCGAATGATAAAGGACATTAACGGGGAAAGCGGCGCGGCCCCTCGGGCGGGCTCGGATGGCCGCTCCTCCGAATTGCAGAAGCGGCGCATGATGGCCTACGGACAGAAACATAGAAAGCGCGGAGCCCCTCGTCGAAACCCGCGCCAGCCTCTCGGTTGGATCGAGCGTTATGCCGCAGGAATTGAGCCTTAGCGCCAACCGAGAGCTGGGGCAACCGTTGTCAGAATTGCCTCCAGGGCATGCACATTGTAAGCAACGCCAAGTTGGTTGGGGATGGTGAGCAGAAGTGTATCGGCCTCCGCGATCGCGTCGTCTTTTCTGAGCTGCTCGATCAGGACATCCGGCTCACCAGCGTAGGTGCGGCCGAAGATTGCCCGTGTTGGCCCGTCAATATAGCCGAGCTGGTCCTCGTCCCCACCTCCTCGTCCGAAAAAGGCAAAATCACGATCGTCGATTAGCGCGAAGATGCTGCGGCTGACGGAAACGCGCGGAGTGCGAGCATGGCCGGCCTCCTTCCAGGCTGCGCGAAAGGCGCGAATCTGCGCAGCCTGCTGGATGTGGAACGGCTCGCCGGTCTCATCAAACTTGAGGGTTGAAGATTGCAGGTTCATTCCGAGCCTCGCAGCCCAGGCGGCTGTGGCATTGGAAGCCGCTCCCCACCAGATACGATCCCGTAATCCTTCGGAGTATGGCTCGAGACGCAGCAGGCCTGGCGGATTGGGAAACATCGGGCGCGGGTTAGGCTGAGCGAAGCCTTTGCCGCGCAACAGCTCGAGAAGTTCTTCGGCGTGTCGTCGGCCCATGTCTGCATCATCCTCGCCTTCAACCGGGCGGTAGCCAAAATAGCGCCAACCATCAATGACCTGCTCGGGAGAACCGCGGCTGATACCCAACTGCAGGCGCCCGCCAGCGATGAGATCCGCAGCGCCAGCGTCCTCCGCCATGTAGTGAGGATTCTCATAGCGCATGTCGATCACGGCGGTGCCAATTTCGATTTTTCGCGTTTTGGCGCCGACCGCAGCGAGCAACGGGAACGGTGATGCCAGTTGCTGCGCGAAGTGATGAACACGGAAGTAGGCACCGTCCATTCCTAAGCGCTCTGCCTCGACCGCAAGGTCAATGGACTGCAAGAGTGCATCAGCCGCAGACTGCGTTTGCGATTGCCGCGAGGGCGTCCAATGACCGAATGAGAGGAACCCAATTTTCTTCATACAATCCAGTCTTCACCCGGTTAGGAGCTTTGCTCCGCATCCGATGAGATCGTCTAACACAAGGCCGTTTCCCGTATCAATTCCCTGCTTCAAGACACAGCTGTATCGAGTGAAAATGTTCCTCAGCAGCGAGGAGGCCCAGATCCTTCCCGCAACATACGAGACTATTCCCGCACCGTAGGCTGTGCGGCTAGAACATCTTTGAAGCTTGCGCGATATTGCAGAAAAACCAGGACCCAGAGCAACGATGCTACCAGCGCTGGAGCAATGCTTGCCGGCGCAAGCGTCAGATGAAACGCGAGGATGTTATAAAGCTCCGCTGCCAACAACGTCAACGCAAGTGGTACGAAGTAGCCGGAGAGCAAAAGCAGCCCGCCAATCAACTGCACCGCGAAGAAGAACACGGCAAAGTGCGACGCGCTGATGGCGATGAAGAACTGAATCGCCAGCGGATTCGCCGGAGGCGGTTGATGGATGAAGTTGAGAAATCCGTTCAGGCCAAAGACCGTAAACAGCAGTCCCAATAGATAGCGTGCAATGACAGAAGCAGTTTTCATATGTCGTCTCCTTTAGATCGCTTGCGCATGCGTTTGCACGGCTTGAAGGTGCGGCGCCAGAAACGCATCACGATCCTGGCCTTGGTTGAGTGCGGCGGTTCCACCTGCCGTGAGGAACGTCGCATCTGTCACACCGAGGAAGCCAAACACCGATCGCAGATAGGGCTCGACAAAGTTGAAAGAGGCCATCTGCGTTTGCGCATCATAGATCCCGCCGGTCGCGATGATGAACGTCGCCTTTTTGCCCGTGAGTAGTCCTTTTGGCGTTCCATCCGCATAGGAAAAAGTCCTCCCCACTCGCGCGATCTGGTCGATCCAGAGCTTCAGCACCGAGGGCACACCGAAGTTATGCATCGGCACGCCGAACACGTACTCCTCCGCCTGATCTAGCTCGGCGAGCAACGTGTCCGAAAGCGCCAGCAGTTTCTTCTGTTGCGGAGTGCGCGCTTCCTCCGGCGTGTAGGCCGCACCTACCCATTCGGCGCTTACAGGGGAAATCGGGGTTGCGCTAAGGTCGCGGTCGACCACCGTTCCATTGGGGTGCGAAGACCTCCATTGAGTGACGAACGCATCAGTAAGCTGGCGCGAGACAGATCGCCCATACAGCGGGCTTGAGTCGAAATGAAGAAGCGTCGGCATGTCGAGAAAACCTCCAATACGACAATTGATGTGTAATAGACATGTGTTGATTCAATAAATCGACAAGTGTCGCTTAAGCATCTATTGATCCGGGAGAGGCTATGCTTAAAGGTGCAATGGCAGAGGAACTTCAACGCGGCAATGTTGCGGATCCCCGTGTTCTCCGAAGCCGCCAGATGTTGATGCAGGCGTTAGTTAGATTATTGGCCCGCAAAGAGTTCGACGACATCTCGGTCCAGGAGATCGCCGATGAAGCCACCCTTAATCGGGCCACTTTTTATCTTCATTACCCGGATAAGAACGCCCTGCTCCAGGCCATGACGGCCGCCCGCTTCCGCGATCTGATTGCGCGTCGCGCCCTTTCTTTCACAAATTGCGATGGGGCGTTACGCGCCATTGCGCTAGGCGTCTGCGATTATCTCGCCGACACCGCGGGCTGCCCGGGCCAGTTGGCCAGGATGCCTCTCGAAGGCTCTATCATCCCGGTCGTGGAGGGCATGTTCAAGGAAGGCGCTGCGAATCACGCGACGGTTCCAGGCGTTGATCCCAACCTGCTGGCAACCACGGCGGCCTGGGCCATCTTCGGGGCGGCGCGACGATGGTATCAGACTCCCGACCGCATTCCCGCTGAGGAAATGGCTGCCAAAATTGAAGCGATGGTGAAGCCGATCTTCCTTACCGCTTCTCTGTAGATTCGTGACTAATATTGATGGCCTCCACAAAAACGTCCACATCGTGCGCGCCCTAAAAAAGTAACCGAAAGTCTCAATCTCCCCGTTCGAAGCGGTTCGAATCACCCAGTGCGACTACCGAGCCGTCAACGTGGCGTACCAATCTTTAGATCAACCTACCAGCGCCGACTTGAACTCATCGAGCCAAGTCGGCTTGGTTCAGCCCGGGTCGCCGCGTGAGGACATATATCGCAACCAGGGCAGCGGCAAACCCCGACGACGCACCTACGCCTAGTGCCCACCGGGGACCGAAACGGTTTGCCACCCAACCTACGATCGGAGCTCCTATCGGCGTACCTCCAAGCGCGACAGCGAGCCGAATGGCCATGACTCGGCCTCGCATGGCAGGCTCCGTCGAGAGCTGCATCATACTGTTGGTTGCGTTGGTAAGTGTCAAGGCCGCAGCACCAATGACCACGAGAGCAGCGGCTAACCACCAGTAACCGGGGGCCAGCGCAGCGAAAGTGCATCCGATCCCGAAGACCACTGAGCCGACGAATAACGAGCCGAACTCCGGCTTGTCGCGACCTGCGGCGATCAGCGCTCCGGAGATGGTGCCAATCGCCATGATGGAGGACAGCAGTCCGAAGCCGCGTGCATCGGTGTGGAAGACATTGACAGCCATCGTCGAAGTAAAGATCGGGAAGTTGAGTCCGAAGGTCCCAATTAGAAACAGCATGACCAGAATTGCACGGAGATCCTGGCGACCCCAGACGTAACGGAACCCTTCCAGAAATCCTCCGGCGGTACGTCGAGCTCTGGTGTTTGGATAGAGCTCGGACACGCGGAACAGTGACATCGAAATCAAAACCGCGGCGAATGACAGGCCGTTGATCGCAAATGCCCAGCCAGTTCCGACCTTCGCGATGACGAGACCGGCAACTGCAGGACCGACCATACGGCCGGCATTGAACGATGTCGAATTGAGCGCGACTGCATTATGCAAGTGCTCGTCACCCACCAGTTCTGCAACAAAGGTCTGGCGCACGGGTGCATCCAATGCGGCCGCGGAGCCAAACAAAAACGCAAATACATAGACTTGCCAAAGTCGAACATTGCCCTTGATCGTAAGGATTCCCAAAGCCAGCGCCAACACCCCCATCGTCGCTTGGGTAACCATCAGGAGCTTGCGTTGGTTGAGATGATCTGCGGCAAATCCGGTCCAGGGCAACAAAAGAAGCTGCGGTGCAAACTGCAGCGCCATGACGATTCCCACAGCGGAAGCATCATGATGTGTGAGTTGCGTAAGGACGAGCCAGTCCTGAGCAACACGTTGCATCCATGTACCGATGTTGGAAACC
>Ga0209004_1000191_pt1 | contig 14551 bp, 13 predicted proteins | sample TexAe_RefH0_M1_FD_187948 | JGI IMG/M metagenome (GOLD analysis project Ga0209004, IMG submission 187948) | Forest soil microbial communities from Davy Crockett National Forest, Groveton, Texas, USA - Texas A ecozone_RefH0_M1 (SPAdes) (version 2) | ecosystem: Environmental > Terrestrial > Soil >... | reverse complement strand
AGAAGTTGTAGCCCATTGCCCAGCCAGGCAGCAGATTCACATCATTCTCGACAATCTCTCAGCGCACAAAACACGCCTGGTCGACGAATTTCTACACAACAAGGGCTTCATATTGCAGCCGTGTAAGCCGGGATAACTCTTCTGACAGAGTTTGGGCTTGAGCCTCAGAGAGTTTTTCGCGAAATGTGAGGTCAAACTTCGTCGGATCTCGTTGTGTATCCGCATCCATCCGATTCGCCAAGTGCCGGAAAACGTCTCCCATGCGAAGCAGATGGGGGCGATGTGCAGGGGTAGCGGCGAGCCCCTGGCCATCTTTCCGATCCGAGGAGTGCCCGGACGAAAGCTGTGCGCTGATTCGTCGCCGCTCTAGGTGGCGCCGCGCAGATGAGCCAATAGTGCGGCCAAGAGTTGGACAGCCCGGAACTCTCTTTCGTGCATCCCATGAGCCAGGAGGGAAAGATGGCTACTTCAGGCAATCCGCTTGCACCCGATGCTGAGACCGACATCGATCGCGCCGAAATTCACGCGATTCCGCGAAAGGATCTTGAGACCGGGGAAGTAGAAGTATTGGATCCCGAGGAAGAAGAGCTCGACGAAAACATTGAGCGTTGGGACATCTAGGACAGCCACCAGGGAATTGAAAAGTTCCATCAGAGCTCGCAGGAGAGGCGGCCTTTCCTGAGGAGGTCGCGCATTCTCTCCCTTGAAGAATCCGCAATAATATCTTTCGATTAAAGTGTTCCTCATGACGGGCAAGCCTTTGAGAAACGACTTAGCGGGCAAGTACCTCCGCTATGTGGTCCGCCGTGATTTTGCTGCTTTACTGGCCTTGTGACTGGTTGCACGCGTCAAGAAGAAACATCCAGACTCGCCAGTGCGGTTCCTCTAACCGGACGCCCCCAAGATTTTTCATCTACATATTTATGTTCTGGTTAGTATCTTTCTCGCCAATCATTTTAGTTACTCTCACCTCGCGTCTCACGCAAATTGGTCATTGACTCAGCGACATACACCGGGCCAGACTTTACCTTGCGAGACCAAACTTCCCCCAAACTCATGTGTCTCGCCGGAAACAGTGTCACTTTCCAATTGACTTGGCTTGATTAGCCTAGGTAGTAACGCAGTGCGTATTCGTGGCCTGTGTTTGGAATGTGCTCTGTCGACTGAGGGCTCATGCTTAACTCGTCCGCATGCAAAGCAACCATTCTTATCGCCGATGATAGCGAGTCAAACCGCGAACTGCTCTCCGAAATCCTCACCGAGGAAGGATATCGGGTTATTCTCGCCGCAGATGGTGGCCAGGCGCTCAAAGCGATTCGCGACGAACAGATCGATCTTGCCTTACTTGACGTCGTGATGCCAGTCAAGACAGGGTTTGACGCCTGTTTTTCCATTAAGTCTCGGCCGGAGACGCGTTTTATTCCAGTCATTCTCGTGACAGGGCTCACGAGCGTCAACGAGCGCATAGAAGGAATCACGTGCGGCGCAGATGATTTTCTGAGCAAGCCAGTGAACAAAGAAGAGCTCCTGGCTCGGTGTCGCTCGCTCTTGCGTTTGAAAGAGTACACCGATGAGCTCGAGAACGCCGAATCTGTATTGTTCAGCCTCGCACTCAGCATCGAAGCAAAGGATCCTTATACCAAAGGTCATTGCGACCGCTTATCGGAGTTCTCTGTGGCGCTGGCACGACGTCTCGGGCTGCCCCAAGACCACTGTATAGCGCTGCGACGCGCTGGAGTCGTCCATGACATTGGGAAGATCGGCGTTGCCGAGCAGATTCTGTTGAAGCCGGGTCCGCTGACAGCCAGCGAATGGGAAATCATGAAGCAGCATCCAGTTATTGGCGAACGGATATGCGCCCCTTTGAAATCGTTTCGCCTTGTCTTGCCCATCATCCGCCATCATCACGAAAAGCTCGACGGATCGGGCTATCCCGACGGACTCAGGGGCGAGAAGATCCCCCTTACAGCGCGGATCTTGCAGGTTACGGATATCTACGACGCGCTGGTCACCGCACGACCTTACCGCGGGGCTCTCTCCCATGAAGTGGCGATCGCTACGATGCGGGAGGAATCAAGGCGGGGATGGTGGGATGCATCTCTGATAGATGAACTCGAAGGACTTCTGGCCGATCCAGCTCATTACTTGCTCGCAAAAGAGGTCGCAGTTGCCCCGTGAAGCTCAGGTGAGTCCTTGCTGCTACTTCTATGGGCTCAATCGGCGCCTGATGTTGACGGCGTACGCGATCCTCGGTCTGTTTGTAATCGCCGGAACTGAGCTGAATCTCACTGCGCAGGGGAAGTTTAATGGTCAGAACTCACCTCAAGATTTGAACCAACTCAACCTGGAGCAACTTGGAAGTATTGAAGTGACGACTGTCACGAAGGAGCCAGAGCAGATCTGGCGTGTTCCGGCAGCAGTTTTTGTGATTACCCAGGAGGACATTCGAAGATCAGGAGCCACCAGTATTCCAGAGGCCTTGCGCCTGGCGCCCGGCGTGGAAGTCGGACGGATCGATGCCGATCACTGGTCTGTCGCGATTCGAGGCTTCGCCGGCCAATTCTCAAAGAACTTGCTGGTTCTAATCGACGGCAGGAGCGTCTATACCCCGCTGTTCTCAGGTGTGTACTGGGATGTGCAGAACGTAATGCTTGAGGACGTGGAGCGCATTGAAGTAATCCGCGGACCAGGGGGCACAATTTGGGGAGCGAACGCCGTAAACGGTGTAATCAACATCATTACCAAGAGTGCAAAGGACACGCACGGCGTTTTGTCCGCATTGGGTGGCGGAAATGTGGATCAGGGAACAGGCGATGCGCGCTACGGCGGTGCGGTAAGCAAGAATTTCAACTATCGCATGTATTCCATGGGATCGATGCGAGGGCCTGAATTTCACTCCGATGGAGACAATTTTGATCACTGGCGGATGGGGCAGGCAGGCTTCCGTGCAGATTGGATCAAAGGCGAAAAGGACAGCTTCACCGCGCAAGGCGATCTCTACAGTGGAGAAAGCGGGGAAAGCATACTGATCGCCTCGTTTTCTCCCCTGATGGAGGCCCCGGAGGAAGGCAAGGACTACGTCTCCGGTGGCAACCTACTGGCGCGATGGCAGCACAAAGACTCTGAAGGCTCTGACATCCAGATTCAGGCCTACTTCGACCGAACCAACAGACAGGATTTTGAACTGGGTGAGACCCGCGATACATTCGATTTGGACTTCATTCAACATCTGCGTATTCATAACAATCAAGAATTGACGTGGGGTTTGGGTGCACGAGTCAGTCCCAGTAATTTCATTCAATCATCGGATGGCGTGAATTTCCTGCCAAGCAGACAGACCGACAGCATCTACGGCGGCTTTGTGCAGTACGAACTGCCGATTGTGAGTGACAAACTCTCACTGACGGCTGGAACCAAGCTCGAACACAATAACTTCAGCGGGTTTGAATTTCAGCCCAGCGCCAGATTGCTGTGGACGCCGACGGGGCACCAGTCATTCTGGATGGCGACGACCCGCGCCGTTCGCACTCCTTCCCGAGTAGACCAGGACGTTCAGTTCCAGATTCTCCTGCAAGCAACTCCGCCCCCGCCGATCTTTTTCGAAATCGTTGGAGATCCGAAGCTGAAGGCCGAAAAATTGATAGCCTACGAAGCCGGATACCGATCGCAGATCCAGACCCACGCATACTTGGATTTCACCACGTTCTACAACTCTTACAATGACTTACAGGGCTACGGGCCCATCTCGCTCGCCGTGACAAACAACCCTCCTCCGATTGACCTTCTCTTTGTTCTGCCTTATGCCAACGCAATCGAAGGACGCACGGTTGGCGCTGAGATCGCTCCCAGTTGGGAAATTCAACCCTGGTGGCGCCTGCGCGGTTCGTATTCGTTTTTGCATATGGACCTGAAAGACAAGCCAGGATTCACGGACGTCGGAAATCTGCTTAGTTCCTACATGGGTTCAAGCCCTAGCCACGTTGCGAGTTTTCAATCGCTGGAGGATTTACCGAAGCATTTCGAATTGGATCAGACATACCGATACGTGAGTGGGCTTTCAGAGTACAGCGTTCATCCCAATAGCACGGCTGATGTGCGGGTGGGATGGCGACCGGGAGAGGGTCTCGATTTTTCTGTGATCGGCCAGAATCTCTTCCGGCCATCGCACCCGGAATTCGGCGGTGATCCAGGCCCGCTGGTCGGCATCAAGAGAAGTGTTTATCTGAAGCTCACTTGGACGAGGTGATGCAGGTCATCTATGAAGCATGATTGCATCATGGTCCACGCAACCCAAAGTGCTCTGCGTATCGGGTCGAGACGAATCAAAAACTTTACGCGCGCTCGTGTATTGCCACTCATCGGGTTGGGGCTGCTCGTCTCAGCGAACGTTCAAGCTCAACAAACAAAGCCCAGTGAGTACCAAGTAAAGGCAGCCTATGTCTATAACTTTGGCAAATTCGTCAAGTGGCCTGATGACGCTGCCGCGAACCGCAGCGGAGCCTTCACGATCTGTGTACTCGGGGATGATCCTTTCGGCACAGTTCTCCAGTCGACCCTCGCCGGCGAGTCCCTTGGAGGCAAATCTGTCGCGGTAAAACGAGTTCCCACACCTCAGGATGCGGCAAGTTGTCACATTCTCTTCCTCAGCACAGCACAGGAAACCAAGCTCAAGGAAATCCTTGTAGCCCTCGGTCAGGCATCTGTATTGACCGTCAGCGATATACCTGAATTTTCGCAACGAGGCGGCATGATCCAGTTTGTCCTTCAAGGAGACAGGGTTCGCTTCGAAATCAATCGCGCCAACGCCGAAGGCAATGGACTCATCCTGACCTCCGACTTGCTTAAAGTGGCAGTGGTGGTGCGGGGTTCCATCCGGAAGGGAGACCAATGATTTTCAGGAGCCAGGCGCCATCCATTTCCCGCAAGCTTACCTGGATGAATATGCTGGTCAGCAGCGTGGCTCTTTTGACTGCCTGCTCTGCGTTCATCGGATACGATGTCGTGACCTTTCGCAAGGGCATCGTGCGCAATCTCTCCATCCGGGCAGAGGTCGTCGGCTCAAACTCCGCTTCGGCATTGATGTTCAGTGACCGAGAGTCGGCTCAGCGGACTCTGGCGGCGCTGAAAGCGGACCCCCGTGTGACCTCTGCGGCAATCTATACGCTTACGGGCGAGACCTTTGCTTCGATCTCACAAGATGGCAGAGATATGGTACCCACTCTTGGCTCCATTCCAGCGGGCCAGAATGAGACCCACCGGATTACCACAGATGCGATCGACTTGGAACAATACATCACCCTCGACGGACAGCATATTGGAACCGTCTATATTCGCTCAAATGCCGATGCACTGATAGAGCGTTTGAAGCTTTACTTAGAGGTCAGTGCGCTTGTTCTTGCGGCTTCTCTTCTGGCAGCCCTTCTCGTCTCATCCGTTTTCCGGAAATCGGTTGCCGATCCCATCGTCCAACTGGCTGGTTTCGCAAATGTCGTGTCTCGAGAAAGGCAATACTCCCTGCGCGTGAACAGAGTCCCGGGGCACGGGGAAGTGAGCATTTTGATCGACGCATTTAACGAGATGATGGGGCAGATCGAACAGAAAGAGGCGGGCCTGAAACGAGCCCACGATGAACTGGAGCAAAGGGTAGAAGAACGAACCGCAGAACTCGTCGCGGCCCAGAAAGAAGTAGAGGCATACTCCCAATCGATCCTCCGTGCCAAGGAAGACATTGAGCGCGCGAGCAAATTCAAGGACCAATTCCTGTCGACCATGAGCCATGAATTGCGGACTCCTTTGAATGCGGTGCTGGGCTTCTCCGAGCTCTTGTCGGACACACGTTATGGGCCGTTGAATGAACGCCAGCAGCGCTATATCAACCACATCCACACCAGCGGCCAGCATCTGTTGCAACTGATCAATGACATCCTGGACCTCTCGAAGATCGAAGCGGGCCGCTTGCAACTGAACCTCGAAAACGTGCCGGTCCATATTGCTTTCGAGGAAGTCAGCGGTACACTGCAGCCTCTTGTAGACAGAAAGTCCCAGTCGTTGACCCGAGTCGTTTCCTCAGATCTTGTCGTTCGCGCTGATGACACGCGCTTCAAGCAGATGTTGATGAACCTGGTGGGCAATGCGATCAAATTTACCCCGGAAGGCGGCAAGATTGAACTCACAGCGTGCCAGTTGGGAGACTCTGTGCGCATCGAAGTTCGGGACTCGGGGCCGGGAATTGCGCCGGAAGAGAAACAGCACATCTTTGAGGCCTTTCACCGGCTGAAACAGCCTGACAAGTCCATCGAGGGAACCGGATTGGGTCTCGCCATCACGCGCAGCTTGGTCGAGCTGCACGGCGGGCGTCTGGATCTTGAAAGCGAGCCGGGATCCGGCAGCTGCTTCTTCTTCACCTTGCCGTCGATTCCAACTCCAGAAACCGAAGCAATCCCCGGGGCCATACTCGCCGCTAGCAAAGATCAGGCCCCCGTGAAGATTCTCGTCATCGAAAATGATCTGGCATCCGCCGATTTACTTGACTCCCAGTTGGCATCCGCAGGTTACAACGTCGTCATCTGTAACCAGCCTCAGCGGGCTGTAGAAGCTGCTATCGAACTTCAACCGGCTGCCATCACATTGGACATCATCATGGCGCCGGTCAATGGTTGGGACATCCTGCTGAGTCTGAAGTCAGATCCGCGTACCGCAAAGATTCCCGTGGTGGTGGTCACGATTATGGACCAGAGAGCCACGGGCGCGCTTCTCGGGGCAGACGAATACATCGTCAAGCCCGTCGATCGGTCCATCCTGCTTTCATCGATCGAGCGCTGCCTCAATCATCGTGGTCGAAGCGGAATAAAGAATTCGATATTGGTTGTCGAGGACGATCAACCAACGCGCGAGTTTCTCACGGACCTCCTGTCTAGAGAAGGTTTTGCCGTCCATTCCGTAGCCGATGGTGCGCAAGCTCGGGTCCACTTTCAGGCACTTATTCCGAATCTCGTCATTCTCGATCTGCTATTGCCCGAGATTGATGGATTCCGGCTGATTTCCGAATGGCGCAGCGTTCCCCTCACATCCGAGATCCCCATTTTCGTATTGACGAACAAAGACCTAACGCAGGACGAAAAGGAGTATCTGCGCGCCAATACGGGAGCAATGTTTTCCAAACACGAACTTTGGCAAGACGCACTGATAAAGCGGATACGAATGGCCGTGATTCCTGCCACCGCGGGAGAACAATGAAATATCGGATTCTAATCGTCGAAGACAACCCACCAAGCCGCGAACTTCTCTCCGATTGGTTGGAGTTGGAGGGCTTCGAGGTCATCGGGACAGCGAACATAGAGCAGGCCTATGCCGCATTTGCAGATGCTCCGCCGGACGCCGTCTTACTCGACGTTCAACTCGGCACCGAAGATGGTCTGTCCCTCGCCAAATGGATCCGGCAACACTTTCAGTTCCGAAGCATTCCAGTGATCGCTGTGACCGCACACGCAATGGTGACGGATCAGGAGCGCGTGATGCAGGCAGGCTGCAATGCCTGCGTCTCCAAGCCCGTCGACTTTCAATTGCTCAGGAGACACCTTATCTGTCTCCTCGATCCTCCCAGTTCCAAACGCGGCTGATTCGGCGCCAGAGAGAAGCCCGCGCTATGGGTATCGGAGGTAGTAGGTGCTGGTGGAACGCGAGGGCGAGTCTGGAATCACTCCTGTCTTGTTCCCAGGCAAGGATGGTAGGCGAGCCAACTTTTTACAAACGCAAGGGCCAGAGGATCTCCAGAGCCGAAGCCATCCAGGGCGACGCCACCGCCTTCGGATCGCTATAATGACCTCGCTGAAGGCAGCGAGCTACGCAAGCCGTAGTCTGCCGAACGAATGAAACTGCCGGCTCAGAACAGTCCAGACCCCGCGACCAGCGACGCAGCGTCTTTTTCCGCCAAACTCGTTGCATCCATGGCCAACACGTTCTCGGCCAAAGTCGTTGCATGGATGGCCGGCCACCATATATATAGAGAGTCCCGAGACCTACGTCTCGGAATCGCCAACCCTAACCCATGAATTGGAAGCAAAAACAACCAGGCTTCAGCCAAAGTCGTCGCATCCATGGCCGGCCAAACCCATCACATTTGACTCGGCACAAATACCCAAAGTGGGTATCATAATACCCATTATGGGTATGTTGGACACGCACTCCGGAATCGCTGATGCACTCTATCCAAGGACCCGCCAGGCCGTCCTCGGCTTGTTCTTTACGCATCCCGGAGAGCGGTATCTACAAACAGACGTCATTCGTCGGCTCGGTCTCGGTTCGGGCGCTGTGCAACGAGAGCTTGAACGGCTCTCGGACGCCGAGATTCTCTTTCGCGTGAAAGATGGCCGCCAGATCTATTTTGGGGCCAATCAAAAGAGTCCGATCTTCGCAGAACTGAGAGGAATCGTCCAAAAGACTTTTGGCCTTACGGACGTATTGCGGGACGCACTCGCTCGCCTTCGACCAAGCATCGATGTTGCCTTCGTATTTGGTTCGGTGGCCAGCGGAAAGGAAACCTCTGCGAGTGATGTGGATCTCATGGTCATTAGTAATCAACTGTCCCTTTCCGACTTGTTGGACGTAACATCCAATGTGCAGCGCCAACTGGGACGCGAAGTCAATCCGACCATATATCGTCCTAACGAATTTCGTGAGAAACTTACCCAGGGTCATCACTTTCTGTCGAGCGTGATGAAGACGCCGAAGCTATTCGTGATCGGTGACGAGGTTGAGCTTAGAAGACTGGCAGAAAAACGGATGGCTCTAAGCGCACCAGACGCCGCGAAACGAGATCCGAGATCTGGTCGCAATCGCCGGCCGTGATATAGCCGCTGCTCAGACGCCAGGGCTTCTTGAATGACTGGAGCTTCAACATCGCTTACAATGCCGCGCTTCAGATTGTAACCGCGGCTCTAGCGGCTGCGGGTTACAAAGCGGAACGGATGAATCATCATTACCGCGCGATCGATTCCTTGACTGAGACGCTCGGTACCGACTCCAAAACTGTGGCCATGTTCGATTTATTCCGCAAGAAACGCAACACGTCGGATTATGAGCGGGCGGGAGCTGTTTCTGATGGTGAGGTCAAAGCGATGCGGGAACTTGCAGAGAAGCTGCGGAAGGAATTCGTTGCCTGGATCGAAAAAGAACATCCGGGGCTCAAGGCTTAGCGAAACGGCCCTGATGGACTCCGAGAACAATCCAGGAGTCAATAGTTGATAGGGTGATTGCTCGGTTAGCACTGCTGTCTGGAATAGAATGAGAGCGACTCATGCGCGCCCACTTCATTATTGCCGCTGTCGCCTTTCTTTTTCCTGCCTATGCCCGTGGGCAAGCCGCTCCTGACGCCGCCGCGGCGGCAGCTGACAATCTGGCCATTCACCGTCTCCTGGATCAGTACGCCAAGGCTGTCGATACGGTTGACCTCAAGCTGCTGGCGCAGATCTGGTATCACTCAGCTGAGGTCTCGTTTATTTATCCATTAGGCGAAGAACATGGCTTCGATGCCATTGAGCAGAATGTCTTCGAGAAGGTGATGGGCGGAATGTTCTCGACGCGCGACCTTAAGATGCATGATGTGGCGATCTACGTGAATGGGGACTCCGCGTGGTCAGAGTTTCGCTGGGACTTTCACGCCACCCTGCGCAGGGATGGCTCGGCCGTAACGACGCACGGCGTCGAGACCCAGGTTACCGCAAGGAAAACGGACAGTGGCGTCTTGTCCACGTGCACTACTCTGAGGACCGCCAGGCAATTCAGTAGGGCCGGCAAAGGACTTGCGACAACTGCACACAAGCGAGGATGCGCATCAGAGAGATTGATCGGGCGCTATACTCACCATGGAAATCAGGCGAAGGAGCGGGGCATTCTCCAATGAAAGCCGAACCAACAGTTTCCGAAGCCAAGGGGGCAGAGGATCAGCAACTCGCAGGTTTCATCGCGAAATTTGACTCGAAGCACGCGGCGCTGATTCGTGCCGTGCGTCGAGCATTGCGCAGGCGCCTGCCCGCCGCCCACGAACTGGTGTACGACAATTACAACTTCTTCGTGATCGGATACTGCTCGACCGAGCGGCCCTCCGATTGCATCCTCTCGATCGCCGCTGGCGCGAACGGAGTCGGGCTCTCGTTCTATCGCGGAGCCACGCTCGCCGATCCGCATCGGTTACTTCTCGGCAGCGGTAGTCAAAACCGGTTTCTCCGGATCGAATCCGCACAGACGCTATTACGCCCGGAGGTTGAAGACCTGATCGCTGCCGCGATTGAGCAAGCGCAACGGCCATTGCCGGAGAAGGGGAGAGGCAGACTGATCATTCGATCCATCTGGAAAAAACAGCGGCCACGGCGCAAAGACGGGGACTAGCGCGATTCTCTCGCGAGTCGCCGGCGACTCGGAAGTGATCTGGCCGAAGCCCGGCGGTCGGTAGATTGCCAACGCGTGTTTCGAGGGTGTTGGAGCCTGGAAACGCGCTAAGGCCTGAAGTCGTCAACACTTCAGCCTTCATCAAGCAATCGCTACCTTCATTCACATCGCAGCGCCACCATCGGGTCTACTCGCATGGCCCGCCGGCCTGGAATAAACGTCGCGACCAGGGCCACGGCCAACAAAAAAAGCGGCATGCCGATGAACGCGATAGGGTCGTGCGTGCCGAGCCCAAACATCATGCTTGAGAGTACCCCTGACACGGCGGCACATAACGCCGTGCCAATAATCGCGCCAATCAGAACCGGTCCCATTGCCTGCCACACCACCTGGCGCATCACCTTGGCGCCATCGGCGCCCAGAGCCATGCGAATGCCGATTTCCCGCACCGATCGGCTAACACTGTAAGACACCATTCCATATACGCCAATCGAGCAGAGCAGCAAAGCCAAACCGCCCAGCGCTCCTGACAGCGCAGCCACGATGCGCGACGGCGCGCGCCAGACTTCGAGGTAATCTTCTAGGCGGGTCACATCGATCGACACCTCAGGGTCGATCGATCGCCCCGCATCGCGAATGCTTTTTGCTACATTCGTAAAGTCGGTTGCGTAGCGAACCAGGGCGTAGCTTCGCGAATCGTCCTCGTTCCCGGCTGGGAAATAGAGATAGTTTGTGTCGAGTTGACCGAGATGCGCTATTTGAGCGTCTTTGGCCACGCCGATTACTGAGTATTCACGCCCCGAAATTTCACGCAAAGCTTTCCCTAATGGATCTTGACCCGGCCAGAGCCTGCGCGCGGTCGATTCCGTGACAATGATCCCGGGCGCCGCGTGCGTCTCAGTCGGACTGAAGTCTCGACCTCGCACAATCGGAATTCCAAGCAGCGAAAAATAATCCGGCGTCACGTGGTTGTATTCGACGCCAACCGTGTCGGCGTGGCCGGGAACTGTAAATTCTGAACCGCTAAAGTCGTGACTGAGCGGCGCGCACTCCGCCTGCGCAACTTCGACGACCGCAGGGAGACCCTGGATCCGCTCCCGAAAACGTTGCATAAAATGCGTGGCGCGCGCCGGATCGTAGCCCTGTTTTTCTAAATTCAGAAAAATCGTCGCCACACCCTTGATCTCAAACCCCGGATCAACAGTCTGCGCGCTGTAAAGCCCGCGCAGCAGCAATCCCGCAGCAAGCAGCAACACCATGCACACGGCAACCTGAGCGCCGACCAGTGCGTTAAGCAAGAACCGCCCACTCCTTTTGCTCGCACCGAATGATGTGCCGTCTCCTTTGATTGCGCTGTTCAGATCAAGGCGTGAGCTTCGCAATGCCGGGACCAGCCCGAACGCAATTCCCGTGAAAAGGGAAAGCGCGAGCGCGTACCCGAGCACATGGAGGTTGGGCGCAACATTCACGGCAAGTGGAGGAAAATCATGCGGTAGGTGAGAGGTTACGAGCTGCGTGATCCGAATGAAGGACCAGAACCCAATCAGAGATCCAAGCGCGCCGCCGGCGATCGAGAGCAAAAGACTCTCCGTCAGCAACTGCCGCACCAGGCGCCATCGGCCCGCCCCCATCGAGAGCCGAAGCGCTATTTCTCTCTGTCGCACCGAAGCGCGCGCAAGAAGGAGATTGGCAACGTTCGCACAGGCAATCAGCAAGACGAGAGCGAAAGCGGCGAGGACAACGGAGGCGACAGGAATCAGGAAGCTGCGTTGTTCGGGACTCGTGAAGAACGTGGCAGCATGGATTGCAAGCGAAGTGACGCGTCGCGGTCCCGAGTGCTGCTGGTCAATGCGTCCTGCAATCACGCCAAGATCCGCACGTACCTCCTCGATCGTCACGCCGGGCTGGGTTCGCCCAAGCAAAGCCAGCCAACTCATATTGTCGTTCGAAAGCCGGTCGATCTCAGGCTCCAGAGCCTGTTGCATCGTGAGAGGCACCCAGAACGCGCTTGGAATCGGCTCCGTGCCAGTGAATCCCGGACGCGCAATCCCAATGACGGTGTAGGCGGTCTGATTGAGAACGATCTTCTTACCAACCAGTGAGGAATCCGCCGCGAATTGCCTCCGCCACAGATCGTCGCTCACCACTACAACCGCATTCGCCCCGCGACTTCCACAATCGGAATCGACAAGGCCTCGCCCCTGCGAAGGATGTTCGATCAAAACGTCGAAGTAGTTGCAGGAGGCTGCGGTCCCCAGGACTTGCCGCACGTCGGTATCGCGAAGGTTTGCCTCAATGTAAGGTTCATAGGCCACGAGCCCGGTGAAGACGTGATTATGATCGCGATAGTCCAGATACTCAGAGTAGGAGAACCAGTTCGCACCGTTATGAATGAACCGGTCCCCCCGTCCCTGAAAATGGAATATCTGGTTTACGCTTATCAGCTCTTGTGCGCGCGGAACAGGGAGCAGCCGCAGCGCCAGGCCGTTCAAGACCGAGAAAATGCCGACGTTGATTCCAATGCCCAGCGCGATCGCCATTACGGCCGCTACCGTGAGACCGGGGCTTCGCATCAACGTGCGAATGCCGAAGCGGGCATCTTGAAGAAGCTGCTCAAGCCACACGACGCTCCACACTTCCCAGGTCTGCTCTTTGACTCGCATGACGTTGCCAAACTTGCGCAGCGCCGCGTTGCGCGCGTCGTCTGGAGGCATGCCGCGGTCGATATTGTCCTGGGTTTCCCTTTCGAGATGGTCGCGAATGTCCTGCTCGAGATCCGCCAGCATGCGTTTGCGCCGTGTCATGCTTCCTCCTGCTCTCCCGGGCGGAGAATCTGCGCGATGGCTCGCGCCAGTTTGTCCCATTTGCCGGTTTCAACCGCCAACTGTCGTCTGCCTTTGGAGGTCAATGCGTAGAACTTGGCCCGGCGATTATTTTCCGAAGTCCCTTCTTCGGCCGAGATCCATCGCCGCTTGATCAGCCGATGCAGTGCCGGATAGAGCGACCCCTGTTCGACCTGGAGCACCTCGTCCGATCGAAATTCGATCGCCTTCGCGATGGCATGGCCGTGCAGCGGTCCACGTTGCAGCGTGCGGAGAATTAGAAGATCCAACGTGCCCTGCAGGAGTTCGATCCGCTCGTTTTGTTCTCGGGTAGACATTCTAGGCGATCATAGACAGGCTTCAGGTAGAGTGTCAAGGTGAGTAAGTGATTACATTTCCGTTGGAATCGACGGCGGTTTCCTTAACTTCCATTCCACTTGCGGTCTGATCTGCGCACCAGAGGTTCGCATAGGAACTGGTCTGGCTGCATGAATGCCGCAAAGTGTCCCGCGTCCCCGATCAAGGCCACGCGCTTGATGGGGGCGAGAGCTTCCTTGAAGAATATCTCCGCCAGTCTGTCTCGTAGGCGCATTTGCTATTCTCTGTAGGAAATGCGACCAAAACTGCTGGGCGCATCCAACCTCCAGTGGTGATCTAAGACGTTGCTTGATTCCATAAAACCCAAAGGAGAACTGCTTTGAAGGAAATAATCGCAGAACAAGCGCACTTGTTTGTCCACAATTTGCTGCTGGGCACTCTCAAGAACGAAAGCCGCACAACCAAATCGGTTCTTGCGGCTGTACCCAGTACTAATCTCGACTATCGACCTGACCCGTGTGCAAAAACAGCCAACGAACTGCTGCGACACATTGCAAGTGCGGACAACTTCTTTCTGAGGTCGGTGATCGATGGGGTATTCGTGCCCGGTAGCGTGAAGATTCCGGAAAACGTGAAAACTCCGGAAGAAGTGGCGGAGTGGTATGCAAACGAGTACGCAGAGAATTTCCGCGCGGTCAGCACATTATCGGGCGAGCAATTGATCAAGGTCGTCGATTTTCGAGGGATGTTCCAACGCCCTGCTTTCACTTTTCTCCAAGCCGGACTGCTACACGCCGTTCACCATCGCGGCCAGTTGTCCACTTACTTGCGCCCCATGGGCGGTAAGGTTCCGGCGATTTACGGCGAAAGTTATGATTCAGCTGAGGCGAAAAAAGCTGCGAAACCTCTGGCCTGAGTTCGCTCAATGCTTCTTCCACATTGCAAACGCCTTTTGCATGCGCGGATCGGTAAAGAGTTTCACGCAAACCTCGCGCTCGACCGGCCCAGCCACCACGCAATACAGG
>Ga0209004_1000190_pt1 | contig 14555 bp, 13 predicted proteins | sample TexAe_RefH0_M1_FD_187948 | JGI IMG/M metagenome (GOLD analysis project Ga0209004, IMG submission 187948) | Forest soil microbial communities from Davy Crockett National Forest, Groveton, Texas, USA - Texas A ecozone_RefH0_M1 (SPAdes) (version 2) | ecosystem: Environmental > Terrestrial > Soil >... | reverse complement strand
CTTGTAGCAGCTTGCCAGCAGCTCATCTTCATCGTACCCGCCGCCCTGCCACACCGGGCCCACCGCATGGAACAACCACTTGGCCGGCAAACAAAAACCTGGAGTCGCTTTAGCATCGCCGGTTTTACATCCGCCCAGTTTCCTGCACTCCGCAAGCAACTCCGGTCCGGCCGCGCGATGGATCGCTCCATCCACACCGCCCCCGCCCAGCAGTGAAGTGTTGGCCGCATTCACAATCGCATCCACCCTCATCGTGGTAATGTCGCCCTCCACTGCAATCAATTCGGCCATTTCCCTTCGGCTCCCGGCCTTCCGCTTTGACGATACATCAATGGTCCGGGATGTCCGAGCCAATTAGCACCACTCATTCGCTCACATCCAAGCTCGGGGTTAAGGTGCTAGAGTGTTTGCCCCGAAGGAGAAAAACAAATGAGAAATGCGTTCGTGCCGCGTCTGTTTGCCATCATCCTGCTCTTGTCGGCAACCTCATTCGCGTTGGATCGCTTCGACGGCAAGTGGCTCACCAAACTCACTTGTCCGCCCAAGGGAAGCACGCTGGGATATACCTGGGAATTTCCCGCCACCATCCAGAACAGCAATTTCGTGGGTGAACATGGCACGGCGGGTGAACCTGGCTATCTTCGACTCGAAGGCAAAGTCGCCGACAGCGGTAGCGCCAAACTCAGCGCCAATGGCGTTGTTGCCTCGCGCCAATACGCACGCGGCGTGTTCGCCCACAAGGGCGAAGACTACAGCTACGACGTAAAAGCTGAATTCAAGGAGGGGGAAGGAACCGGCACAAGGAATGAGGGCCTGGGCATTGTGGGGCGCCCTTGTGTATTCGAGTTCAAGAAGCAGGCCACCACGTCAGACGCCCCTGCCCATTGAAACGCGCTCTCACTTCGTTCACGGCGGAGGCTGAAACTGCTCACTGCACGATATACATCACCGACGTGCTTGACATATCCAGTGTCCCCTTGGGTGCAAAGGGAATGTTGTAGGGAAATACGTAACTCACCACGATCTGCACGCGGCTGCCGGGGTTTTCGTTTCCGTCGGGATAGGTTGTATTTGCGCTCAGCGTGCCAGTCCCAAGATTCGGCCACCCCAGATGCGAAACCACGCTGTTGATGGTCGAAGCCGATGCTGTACAGGATCCACCCGTACTTGTTTGGCAGGTAGCTCCGCGCACAATCGCATAGCGAGTGCCTTCGCGCGCAGACTCCGAGATCATGCAAAAGGTATAAAAAGCCAGGCATAGCTCGATCATCGTAAAGGTGAACGCTGCAATGACCGGAAGTGCGATCGCAATCTCAACAATCGCTTGCCCGCTTTCGCTCTTTTTCTCGGCCCCAGTCGCAAGTTCGATCGGGTCCACCGACCGCGCCAAATGCACTAGGAGATTCCGTCTGCCCAGCACAGTGCGGGAAACTCTTCTGATCCAGCAGGCGCTTCGCATCATCATTCCTGAACTTCCATGACTGACGTACCCGTCTCCGTCCAGGTCTTGGGCAATCCAGGGCACTGCACTGGCGGATTGATATTCATGCTCGAAACTACCTTCACAAATTGCAGGTAGTGATTGCTTGCATTCGCCGGGCACACTGCGGATGCCGCGGCTTCGGTTGAGTATTGGGTCCCATCCACGGCGTTGGAACATGCGTAGTAGCTCGTCGGCGTCACCGTCACGTTGGTTCCGAAATCGGCCGCCTCTGCCTGCGCAGCCTTCTGGATTCCCGTCGTATCGGCGGCGAACGTGGAACTGATCATGCCGTACATCGCCCCTGCGTGCGCACAGTTCGAAAGTTCAATCGAGTCATAGATCAGAAGCGCAAGTTCTGATGTTCCCAGTAGCATTGGCGTTCCAAAAATTCCAAACGCAAAGGCGAATTCCAACGCTGCGTTGCCGGCATTGTCCTTCAGCCCCTTACGCAATCCAGCAATGGTCGACCGAAATTTGAGAGATCCCGAAAAATAAATATTCATGTGGCCCGTCTCCTATTCAACTAACTTGGCTACAGATAGATTTAGTGTTCCTAAACTCGATATCGCATAGCTGTTCAGCGCTGCTCCGCCCGAAATGTTCAGCGATTGCGCCACAAAGTCCATCGTCAGCGTTGTGCCCGTCCCGTTATTCAGCGTCACCGCGGCGTTCGGCGCGTACACCAATCCCGAAAGATTGGAGTCAGTCCCGCCCTGGATCGTCACATTGGCTCCCATTGCGTAAATCAGCGTCTGCGGAACACCGCTGACGGTCGGAGCCGAAAGCGTTGCCGTCGCACTGTTGGTGAAGTTCACATTTCCGCCGACATAAAACTGCACACCGCTCCCGGTGATCGGCGCGCCGCCACCGGTCGCGAAATTCCCCTGAATGTAGTAGGTATATCCGGGCGAAAAAGTCACCGAACGTGCGTTGCTTGTATCCAGGCTCGTGTAGCAAAGGGTGTTGCTGGTTGCGGTTTCGCCCGCCACCGGAAGCGTGTAATTGCCGCTGTATCCTGTCGCGGCCGTGTAGCCCTGGATTGGATTGGCGTAGCAGGTTATCCCTGCCGGCAGCGTTGGCACCGTAAGCACCGGCTTGCACTGCGTCGTAATCCCCGCCACAATCTTGGTCGAGGAAGTGATCTGACCATTGTTGTTGACGTTGTTGCTCAAGTTGCTGCTGTTGTTCCAGGTGCTCGATATCGTACCCAGCGAAAGCGCATTTAATGTCGCGCTTCCCACCACGCCCACTGCATTGCTGCTGCTCGAATCCACCGTTATTCCACATTGGGTAGCGTTGATTGCGCCGTTGTTGCTCATGGTCAAGCCCTGCCCGCTCGACGCTTCCAGGCAGACGCACGTGGGACTGGCCAATCCGCCGCCCGCAACTGCCCGGGCCCCGATATTCAACCTCGTCGCGTTGCGGTCAAATGCGGATAGAAAAAATGTTGGAATCGGTTTGGATACGTCTGCTTCGAGGTAGCTCGAGGATCCTGAAAAATTGCCCGAGGTCGGAGCCTTGAGGGTTACCGTGGCCGGATTCACGGCGGCATTCGGATCAAATCCGTTCATCTTTGCCATCGCATTCGCGACCGTCTGTTCGTTCGAGACGTTTCCCGAATTCGATTCCTCGGCGGCAGCCACTGCGGCCGCGTCGGCAGCGGCCTGCGCCATCCTCTTCTCGTGAAACAGATATCCGACATCCAGACCCAGCGCCAGAAAACCCAGCACAAACATGCCGATGAAGATGCAAACCACCATCGCCGCCTGCCCGTGTTCGTCGACCAGAAGATGCCTCTTTCGGCGTCCAAACTGTTCGAGGGTTTGCAGATTGTTAACTACCCGGTCCCGGATCATAGCGACTGATGACTGTAAAATCCTGTTTTTCTTCACGTTGCACCATAAGTAATCGAAAATATACACACAGGTAATGATTACTATGATCGTAGGGTACTAATGGGCCTTTGGAGATTCCACTTTCGTGTGTGCCATATCACACCTGCGTACAGTTCCGCCTCGAGCAACCGTGATCCGGCAGACCACACTTGAAGGTTTTTGGCCGATCCTAAACGCCGAAGCCACGCTACCAGGGATTACGATTTGATCAATATCTGGCACAACCCCGGATGAGTTCCTGCCGGAAAGAGCTAATCTTGAGTCTGTATTCCCATCGAAGCCGACGGCTTCGTTCTCAGCCAAAGGAAAGTTTTCGCCAAGTGCCGCAGTACACTCAGGCCGCCAAGCAAAAGCGATTTCCCGGCGTTCAGATGGCGCGTTCCCGCGGCGCCAGTCGCTGCCTGGGGATCCTTTCGGCCTTCCTGCTCACCGGAGCGGCCCTTCTCGCCGGGTGCGGAGCAGGTCCCGTCACCGCAAATTCAGCCAATTCCACTTTCTCCGTCTCGCCGGGTTCTGCGCACATCGATACCAATTGCACCGGCTGCAATTCCATGAATAGCCACGCCAGCCCGGTTCACCAGTTTTCCGCCGCGCTCACCAACGGCGGCGCAGCTCCCGTCACCTGGACCGTCAGCGGAGGAGATCCCGCGTCAGGCCCGGGCCGCATCAACGCCGAGGGTCAGTACACCCCGCCCAACTATCTCAGCTCCGATCGCGCCCGGGTCATCGTGACTGCGGCGCTCAAGTCCGATCCCAGCATCCGTGCAACATCCCTCCTGACACTGACGCCCGGCTTTCTGCAACCGCTCACCCCCGAGAACGCTGCCGTAGGAGCGGGCGGCTCCGTCACTGTGACCGGCTATCTTGCCGAAGCCGGCGGCAACAGCGACATTCACTTTGCGCTTTCCAATTCCTCAACCGGCGACAGCGGTGGGGAGGGCTCGTTGAGCGCCACCACCTGCCAGCGAACTCGCCGCGCCTTCACCGCCTGTTCCGCTACCTACACCGCGCCGGCCATAGTTCCCTCCACCGGCGTCACCTATGTGGTGGCAAATCTCCCCGGTTCATCCTCAAAAATCGAAACGGCCATCCTTCTGAATTCTCCAGGCGTCTCCAGCAATCCCGCCAACCACCAGGACGCCCTTTCCACTCCCATGTTCCTCGGCAGTTCCGGAGGCAACAACAACGACTTTGACGAACAGGGCAACAACATCATCGACTGCTGCAGCGGCACGTTGGGCGCCCTCGTTCAGGATGCGACCGGACGCCAATACCTGCTAAGCAACAATCATGTTCTGGCGCGCAGCGACCACGCCTCGGTCGGCGACACCATCGTCCAGCCCGGCCTTATCGATAACAACTGCACCCCCAATGGCGACGGCCCCGGAACCATCCCTGTTGCGGCACTCACCGCATGGCTTCCGCTCCGTTCACCGCAAACCAACGTCGATGCCGCCATTGCGCAGGTTGCATCGCACACCGTCGACAACGGCGGCAGCATCCTGGAACTTGGCACTCGCCAGCCCGACGGCTCCCTCGCCGCAGCGCCTCCCGGCATTTCATCCACAGGGGGCAAAGGTGAAAACGCAACCCTCCAGTTGCGCGTTGCCAAGAGCGGTCGCACCACTGGCCTCACCTGCGGCAAGGTGACTGCATTCGATCTCGACGTCGCCGTCGACTACTACCGCGATTGCGCTGAAACCAAGCCCTACCTCACCAAGACATTCACCAACCAGATTGCCGCCAGCGGAGATCATTTCGGCGATGCAGGCGATTCAGGCGCGCTCATCGTCGACACCGCCAACGCCGAGCCTGTCGGGCTGTTCTTTGCAGGCGGCATCGACGCCTCCGGCGTCAGTCACGGCATCGCCAACCCCGCGCCCGATGTGCTGAGCGCTTTAAGCACGCAAATGTCCGCGGACACCAGCTTTTCCTTCGTCGGCGCCGCGGATCACGAGGTCAGTTGCCTCAACTACGGCGACAGCACCACTTCATCGGCCCAGGCACGTATACTCTCAGCTTCTGAATCCGCGCGTCAGCAGGCAGCGCTCGCGTCCGGTCGCACCCTGGTCAATCCTTCCTTGGGTATCCTCGGCATTGCCTCAGGGAAAAGCAGCGACGAGCCCGGCACTGCCGCACTCATCGTTTACGTGGATGAGAGTCTCGCGCCAGTAGTTCCCGCGTCCGTCGAGGGTGTGCGCACCATCGTCGTTCCAACCACCGCCCGGTCCGTCGCCCTCGGTGCGGCGCCCTCCACGGCAACTGCCGCCGGCCTGCCCGCTCTGGCGCCTTCTGCCCTCGCGCCCGCACTCCAGGCCAAGCGCCAGATCGCTCACAACCTCATGCAGCAGAATCCGGCTTTCTTCGCCATCGGCGTCGGTCAGAGTCTCGACAATCCTCGCGAATCTGCCCTCGTGGTTTACGTCGACCGCGAGCGCATCCCTGCGCAGCTACCCACCACCATGAACGGCATTCGCACCCGCTATGTCTTCATGGATCGGCTGCATGTCACGCGCTCCTTCGCGGCCAGCTTTCCCGCACCGCGTCATTGCATGCCTCACTCCGCTGCCGACACGTCGGAATCAGACCAACTCTTCACTCCCCGCCCCCTCGATCTGCCCTAGGGCAAGTCGCGCGTTCCCAGACGATCGCCCTCCGTTCAAACGCGGCGCCGGTGCAACCAAAGAGCAATGAACCCTGACAAGATAGCGAACGGAAAGAATGCATCTGCGATTCGGTGCAGAACGAACGCGTCGATGAGCATGGCGCCAACCATCGTGCCGCCCAGCATCGCGAATCCCACCGTCACCGTCTGCGGAATCAGCACCAGGAATGCGCCCACAATTTCGATCGCCCCCGAAAAGTAGCGAAACCACTGTCCAAAACCGATCTGGTTGTACAGCACCACCCAGGCTCCATTCGCATCCGATTTCAATTTCCCCGCGCCGAAAAAAAGAAAGGCGACAAAGACCACTCCACGCAGGGCCCAGTCGCCGGCAGAGTTCTGAAACTTCAGTTCACTTGTTGGACTTTCGACCATGTTCGTTCCATGTAAATCATGATGTGTACTGCAACTACGAAGATAATCCGCAAGGCCTCAAAGAACCGATTCAAAGCGAACCGATTCGGAGCGTACCGATTTGGCGCCACATGGTTCACACCTGCAAAGAGGGCGCCAATTCGTGGCGCCCTCTCCGTGCAAAATTGAAATCAACCTGCCGATTTCCGCTTCACTTCGATGAGTGAATCCCAAGGTCGTAGACCACACCAACCGTGACTCCATTGGGATTCAGATCGTTCGGTCCGAAGATCGCGTGCCAGAATTGGTAATCGTACTCTGCTCTTGCTGAAAAGCGGCTCCAGAAACGTATGTCTGCGCCGCCGCCCGGCTCATACACGGTCTTGGTGTCATGGACATATGTCGCCCCAGGACTTGGAAAATCAATGCTGCCGATTCCCATCACATATTTTCCGAACGGACGAATCCTGCTTTTGCGCCGCCACTGATAGATCACCCCTCCCAATGCAGTATCCATCCGATGACCTGGCAGGTACGAAGGAGTCGAATAGTTGATGTCGCGGCCTTCGAATTCAATTCCCAGTCCGTCTAGGACAGTCGGCATGTGAGGAACACGCCAGTCGACCCACATCGTAATACCGACCTGGCGGGGATTCAGAACTCCCCAGTCGTCAGAAAAATCTGACACGCCAGCGCCAAGGGTGAACGGCAACTTGCCTTCCTCGGCTGAATATGTCACCTGAGCGCGTCCCGGTAACGCCGCGCCAACAAAAGATAAAGCCAGAATCGGCATTACTATTAACTTCCATCGCATGCTGCTTCTCCTTATGGGAATTCAGCTCACCTGGCTTTTCGCGCAAACCGGTAAGCGCTCAACAACCTGTCAGGTTGGCAAATCTATTTGGATAAGTGCTGCAAACCGCCGGGTAACTCCCCGTACGGTGGGGAAATGAAATACCTTAGTGAAGCATATCGCATGCCTCGTTGTGCAAGGCTATTAGAAACGAGCGTAGCATCTCAGCTCTGGATTGGGCCATGGCCTTTGACCGTATTAGACGTGTCTGGTTGGCCAAATGGTTAACGGCATGACTTAAAACAGGCAAAATTGAAGTGAAACTTGGGTAACGTGTATCCCGCCCAACCTTGACTGTGGCCCTGAGGATGCCGATCGCACCCAGTTGTTCCAGAATGTCCGCGTCTCGCAGCAGTGTTGCTTCCACGGTTGTCGGGTCGTCCTTGGCTTGATGATGGCGAATCGCCTCCGCGACCCCCTCAAGTTTCTCCGCGGGGAATCCCCAATCAGTCAGAAGGTCCCTGCTTCGGGTAATGGTGTATGGAACGTGGTCCCAACGAGAAAGTTGCGCAGGATCTTGCGGACGGTGCCCCAAAAATACACCAAGGTCATGCATCCACACCGCCGCAAACAGTATGTCGTCGTCGTATTCAATGTCCTGGCCTATGGTTTTCGCCAATGCATAGAGCCTGGGCTGATGGCCAAATTTGTCCGCTGGCTGGGCCTCTACGCGAATGTACCCAATCACCGACTCGCGCCATTTCCGGATTGTCATGCCTTCGTCCCCGGCTGGCGTGCCGAAATGCGAATCAAATCGAGTTCTCCCATATCCTGAACTGCGAATACCGGCGATGCCGCGGGAACAGCCACGATACCGCGCGACGGCAGCTCCACCGTGCCAAAGCTCGGACTGGTCAAACGCCCGCTTCCCCCAGCAGCGAACAGGTATGCCAGCCCCGATTTCGCTTCATCGGCGCGCCGCAAGTTCGCGCTCGCTCGGCTCACCTCCACTGGTATCCGCTCCACACTGAAGTACGGGCTGTCGACCAGCACTGTGCGATCCTCCAGCACCCTGGGAACAACTTTGCCGGCCTCTGTCTTCAGCCGCATGGCCTCCAGCGATTTCTCAATGTGCAGTTCGCGCCCGCGCCCGTAGTCATACATCCTGTATGTGATATCGCAATTCTGCTGTGTCTCCAGTAACACCGAGCCCGGCCAGATCGCATGCACGGTTCCGGCGTCCACATAAATCAAGTCGCCGGCTCGCACCGAAATCATCTTCAGACTCTTCTCCAATGTGCCGCCGTCGATGCCGGCCTTCACCTCATCCACGGTGACGCACGCCTTCAGCCCCGCCGCCACTTGCGCGCCGGCTTCCGCTGCCAGCGCATACCAGCATTCGGTCTTGCCGCGAGGCTGGCCGTACTTCTGCGCCAGTTGATCGTCGGGATGCACCTGCACACTCAATTTTTCACGGGCGAAAATCACCTTGATCAAAAGCGGCGAATCACCCGACCGCGCATCTCCGCCCAGCATCGCCCGCGGCAACTCCTTGAAGATCTCGCCCAGCGTCTTGCCTGCATGCGGTCCTGTCGCGGCGCAGCAATCATCTCCGGTCAGCCACACTTCGCCGATCGGCTCATCCTTCGCCTTGCGGTCATACCAGGGATGAAGGTCCATCCATCCCCACACACGGCCCACGAATTGCGGCTCAATGCGGAAAGGCGCCATTTCGACAAATACTGTGCTCTCGTTCGAGACCAATTGGCTGTCGCTTCCTTTCTCTTGAATTGCAAGCTGCACCCGTACCGGGCAAAGCATCGCTTGAGCGGATTCTACCGTAAGCCCTGATCCAATTCCTCCTTTTCAGGTTTCCCGTTGATGGCTACAGTAATGGACGGCACCTCGGAATCTTCACCGGCATTTGCAAGTTACCGTCCATGCTTCCAAAGATGTATCCGGGGGGCGCACCCGGAATCTTCGGTTTGCTAATATTGTCCTGTCATGCCCCCCAAGTTGATTCTGGCCGTAGCCGCCGCTCTCCTGTGCTCCGCGGTTTCCCTGCACGCCCAGAAGTTCCAGCCCAAGTCGATCCAGTTCAGCGGAGATCCCGAATACTCCAACGACGAATTGCTCGCCGCCTCCGGTCTAAAAAAGGGTCAGGTCCTCACCTATGCCGAGATGAACGACGTCTCCAAACACCTGTTGGACACCGGCATGTTCGCCAGCCTCAATTTCAAGTTCGATGGGCAGGATCTCATCTTCCAGCTCACTCCATCCGATCAGCTCCTGCCCATCCATTTTGACAACCTGCCAATTGCGGAGGAGCCGGACCTCGACACGAAACTGCATGCCCAGTTTCCCCTGTTTCACGGCAAAGTTCCCACCGAAGGTGGAACCCAGGATCAGGTGCGCGGATCCCTCGAAGAAATGCTCGCAGCACAAGGCATGAAAGCCAGCGTTCTGGCCACACCTGCAGCGGATCCCAAGACGCACCACGTCAATTCCATCCACTTCACCATCGCCTCTCCTCCGGTCCAGGTCGACGTTAAGCAGATCGATGGCGGTTCACCCGAATTCCAGGAAAAACTGCAGGCCCTTGCGAAACAGGCTTCCAAAATTGCATTTGATTCCGACAACTCGGCCGCCAGCATCGAGCACGCGTTTACCGTCTTCTATCAGGATCGCGGCTACGCGGCTGTCCAAGTCCGTGCAGAACGCGCGGGCAGCATCGTCGCCGATCCCACATCCATCACCGTCCCCTACGCCGTAAAAATTCAGGAAGGCCGCGTCTACAAAATTGGCACCGTCCATTTGCCTGATGACGTGCCGGTCACCCCGGCCGAAGTCGCCAAGACGCTCGCCGCCACCCCCAACGGCCCCATCGAAGGCATACGAGTCCGCACTCTCTGGGGTCTCGTCGTGGGCCGCTACCACTCCAAAGGCTATCTCGATTGCAAACTGACGCCCAAGGCGCACTTCGATGAATCCACCACGACCGTCAACTACGACGTCTCCATCGAAACCGGCCCCGTCTACCACCTCGCCTTTGTCAAATTCGACAACGTAAGCGACGAGCTGCGATCCATGCTCATTCGCAACTGGCAACTGCTTCCCGGCGAGCCCTTCAACGAAACTTATGTCGCCAACTTCATTGCCACGGCGCAGCAGAACGATCCGGTCCTCCGCCGCACCCTCGCCAATGTTAAGACCAGCTTTGACGCCGTGGCCGACCCCCAGACCCACGACGTCAACGTCGTAATTCGACTGGCAAAGCAATAGCTCGCAAGTTATTCTCCCTGCATGATCCTCACACCAGCCTTCGACAGCATGTTTCACCTGCCCGTTCCGATCATCGAGAAGCTCCTCCGTCCCGTTGTCGTGTACCTCGTGCTCGTCATCCTGCTGCGGCTCTTCGGTAAGCGTGAACTTGCGCAGTTAAATCCCTTCGACCTCGTCGTCCTGCTCTCGCTCTCCAACACCGTGCAGAACGCTATTATCGGCGACGACAACTCCGTCACCGGCGGCGTCATCGGCGCCTTCAGCCTGCTCGCCATCAACTGGCTCGTGGTCCGCGTCCTCTTTCGTTCCCCGCGCCTTACCCGTGCCCTCGAAGGTCGCTCCGTCGTCCTCATTCGCGACGGCCATATCGATCTCAAAGCGATGGAACGCGAGGCGCTCACCCGCGAAGAACTGGTCGAAGTCATCCATCGCCAGGGCTTCGGACATATCCACGATGTGCATCGCTGCGAACTCGAGCCCAACGGTACGTTCTACGTCGAAGCCAAGGATCCCTCCATCGCCGACAAGCGCCACGCCGAGTTGATGGCGCGTCTCGAAGCCCTAAGCCACGAAGTCGCCGCCCTCCGCGCTCGCCCCGCAACAACCTAGTATCCTCTCTCCAAAGATCGCAGTAAAAACACAGTGTCGTCCTGAGCGAAGTTTGGCGCGCTTTTCGCGCCAAATGGAGTCGAAGGACCTGCAGTTGGGACCTCCAATTTCTTAAATGAACTTCCGAGAGGCCACACTAGTCCGTGCTCAAGCTCGCGATTAGCTCTGGTCCCCGTCTCACAAGTAGAATCTCGACAGGCAGGAGCCTCATTGATGTATTTGCCCACTTGCTGCCGTTCCTGCACCTTACTGGTCCCGGCAGCTTTTGCTCTCACCGCTTTTGCGGGCGCACAATCGCTCGAACACCGTCCTCCCGCGCCAAATCCTGAACCGGCAACGCCCGCCACGATCGCACCATCCCGGCCAGTCCTTGCCCGGGGCACCAGTCTCCAGGTCGAAATCTCCCGTCACTACCCCGTCAAAGTCGGCGAGCCCATCGAAGCGCACCTGATGCATCCGATTTATACCGACGGCAAACTCGTCGTGCCCCAGAACACCGCGCTTCAGGGCCGCGTCATCGCCCTGCACGCCGACACCAAGGTACGCTGGCACGCCCGCCTTCGCGGCGACTTCACTCCCTTCCACGCTGTCCAGGTCCAGTTCGACAAGCTCGAACTTCCCTCGGGCCCGATTCCCATCGCCGCCGATCCTGCCGCGAATGGCGCGCCCGTTCTAAAGCTCAGTGCGCCCGGCGTGTCTCCCAAGAAATCCTTCATTGCGCGCCATTGGGACGAGGCCAAGGCCAATCTGCACGACCGCATCTCCTACTTCACCGCTCCCGGTAAGGGCGATCGCGCCTTGCAGATGCTCTATCACCAGCTCCCCTATCACCCCGAACGCATCGACGCCAACACCGCGTGGTCCTTCGAACTCACCGCGCCCGTCGACCTGCCTGAAACCACCGCCGCTCTGCCCGCGCCGCCGCCCACAGTCTCCGCTTCCGGCAAATCCGAGATCTGGTCCGTCAACGCCACCCTCTCGCGCGATTTGACTTCAGCAACAGCCAAGCCCGGCGATTCTGTCGAAGCCCTCGTCGTCGAGCCTGTTTATGACAAAGACAAGCAACTCGTCGTTCCCCAGGGATCCAAACTCGTCGGCAAGGTGGCAGTGTCCAAGGCAGCCCGCTCCTTTGGCCGTAACGGAAAACTCCGCTTCACCTTCCAGCAGGTCAAGTTTCCTGAGGGCTACAACCGCGAAGTAGAAGGCGCGCTCGCCGGTGCTGCAACCGAAAAAACGCAGAACCTCTCGCTCGACGCCGAAGGCACCATCACCCCGCGCAATCAGTCCAGCATCATCGCTCCCCTGCTGCTCACGATGCTCGCCGGCCGGGCCCTTGATGAAGATGGCAACCTCACTGCCCAGACCGGCGTTGCCTCTAACGGATTCGGAATTATCGGCCGAATCGTCGGCGTCGCCGCGGGTAATCGCAACTTTGCTGCCGGCCTCGGCTTCTACGCCGCGGGCCTCTCGGTCTACGACAACTTCCTGCACTCCGGCCGCGACGTCGTCTTCCCTCGCGACACCCGCATCGAGATCGAGACCACCCCGCTCCGCGCGCCGGTGATCAAGCCCGAGGGGCAATAACGCGCGCCTCTTCGATCTGCTCTTCAATCACGCGCTTCAAATTTGCCGGAGAATAAGTCGGCGCCTTGATGAATTTTCCATCCTCGCGCTTGTGCACCTTCAAGACCGTACGCCAATTCCCACCGTGGGCACCGGCGTCATCGGGATGAACCAGTTCCTCGCCAACTCCGCGCACCAGCACCGCATCGCACGCACTGCAATGCGGCCACGCCTTGCTCATGTTGCTGCGCTGCACCTCATCCCACGCACTCTGCGCCTTCACACCCGCCGCGTTAAGCGCCCCGTACGTCACCACCAGCTGATCGATGCACCCGTCCACATATTCCGTGAAGTCCGGCTTCACGTCAGCATCGACAACAACACTGATCTCATCGATCACCGCCACCTTTTCGCCTTCTGATCTGGAAAGCGCAACCGTGCACCCGCAGGCCCTTACGAACTCCAGCGCTTCTTCAAACACCAGCCGCGCGCGAAGCAGCCGCGTCGCTTCGTCCGGCAACTCCGGAGCCTCCTTCACTTCCTGCTCAAACTGCGTCATCAACGTAACGATGTCTTCCTGCGGCCGATAAGCCTTCTCCGTCATTCCATCCTCAATTCAATCGGCATCCGATAAATTCCAGCCAGCCGTTCCGCCGACCCAACACACGTGCAACTCTAATTGAACCGCCTCCTCCCCGAACCGTCGGCTCAAGTGGAAATCTCAGCCATATCCGACCGCATCCGGAATCAGAATGCACTTCCTGAACCCACCACGAACTGGGGTGCCCCATCCATGACAACATTTTCATCGTTGCCATAGGTGGAAAACCACAAGCCCCAACCATATTCGACAAATATTGAAACGAAACCCTCGCTGGACGCACTAAGACACTAGGCTCCAAATCCAGGCTCGTATACTCCTCAACTTGGGCGTCACACATCGCGCAATGGGTTTCCGGATAGCAGGTTGTTTCGAATCGACGGTCCCCATGAAGGAGGGCCAAAATCTTTCGCAGACTCAGGTTGCTATGGCTCAAACTCTTCTGGGGTCGCTGCGAAAACTGCGGCAGACGTCCGACGAAGAGCGATCCAAAGTGCCCTAGATGCGCTCAGATTCACGAGGCATGGGAGTTCCTCACTTCCCTATAGTCAGCGGTCGAAAGGCCAACGACCGATATTCTGTCCCAAACCATCTCAAGACCGCAAAACCATCGCCGGCCTTAACTGCCTGGAGAGGCGCGAAGCGTGAAATGCCCAGACAGTCACTGCTCCCAGCGTCAAAAGTTGATGCACACGGACGCAGCAAGATGGCGCCGAAGGCGCGGCTGCCTTAATGGCAAATTACTCCCACTCGATGGTGCCCGGCGGCTTCGACGTTATGTCGTAAACCACGCGATTGATCCCGCGAACCTCATTCACAATGCGGCTCGAAATGCGTTTCAGCACCTCGTGCGGCAGCGGAGTCCAATCCGCCGTCATCCCGTCTTCCGAATGCACCGCACGCACCGCGCAGGTATAAGCGTAAGTCCGCTGGTCGCCCATCACACCCACGCTCATCACCGGCAGCAGCACGGCAAAGCTCTGCCAGATGCGCGAGTAAAGCCCCGCGGCCTTGATCTCGCTGACCACAATCTCGTCGGCCTCTTGCAGCAGTGCGACACGATCCGGAGTTACTTCTCCAAGAATGCGAACCGCCAGCCCCGGCCCCGGAAACGGCTGCCGCCCGAGAATATCTTCCGGCATCCCCATATCGCGCCCGATGCGCCGCACCTCGTCTTTGAACAAATCGCGCAGAGGCTCAATCAGTTTCAGCTTCATCCCAATAGGCAGCCCGCCTACATTGTGGTGGCTCTTGATGGTCTGGCTCGGCCCCTTCACACTGCTCGACTCAATCACGTCGGGATAGAGCGT
>Ga0209004_1000189_pt1 | contig 14573 bp, 18 predicted proteins | sample TexAe_RefH0_M1_FD_187948 | JGI IMG/M metagenome (GOLD analysis project Ga0209004, IMG submission 187948) | Forest soil microbial communities from Davy Crockett National Forest, Groveton, Texas, USA - Texas A ecozone_RefH0_M1 (SPAdes) (version 2) | ecosystem: Environmental > Terrestrial > Soil >... | reverse complement strand
CGGGACGCAGCTTCGTTGGAGGCGTAGAGATAGCAGTCGCCCACAAGCGATGACGCCAGCCGTTCAATCCACGTTTCCAACATCGAATCTTCTCGAAATCACTATTGGCGATTTTGCAACAACTGAGGTACCTGGCTCAGTGTCCGGGTTGCCGAACACACATCCAGAAACCTCTCAATTGCTCTTCCGAGCCCGGTCCTTCGTGCAAAGGATAGGTTTCTTTAGACAGTAGATCGGTGATTTTTGTTACGCTGCAATCTGTTCTGCAAATACTGAGAGAGACCTATTGTTGTGGGCGGATTGGATCCTGGTGAGGTCGTACTCCCAAAGCGCCCGGTAGATCTCAGCCACGAACTCCAGGGCATTCGATGTCGACCTTCATCTATACGAGGCATTTACCCACACGTGACGGGAAGGCAACGATGGTCATGGAAGCGAATACTCCTCCTGAATTTACACTGAAAGCGGACAGGGACGACCTCGACCTTCGCGCCCAACAAGTCGTGGTAGCGTACCACGAGAGAACAAAGCACCACTACCACCGTTATGCCGCCTCGCTTGGATACCTGGATTGGGCTAAACAGCCAGATCCGTTCCGCCGTTACAACGGAGCGCCGCTGGTACGCCTTCCTCTCCCCGAGGAGGGGCGGGCGCTTCCGTTCTGGCAGCTCTATGTCGCCGAATACGTGGTGCCGGCTCCGCTTTCGGTCGACTCGATCTCACTCTTCTTGCGATACGCACTCTCGCTCACGGCCTGGAAACAGTTCATGGGAACAACATGGCCTCTGCGTGTCAATCCGTCTAGCGGGAACCTCCACCCGACGGAGGGATACGTGCTCTTGCCCTCTTTGGACACTATCCACAACCGTCCCGGTGTATTCCACTACGCATCGAAGGCGCACGGTCTCGAGCTTCGAGCGGACGTTGATCCTTCAGTTTGGGCGACCTTGACGGCAGCGTTTCCGGAGGGTTCATTCTTCGTGGGGCTGTCGTCCATTTTTTGGCGGGAGGCCTGGAAGTATGGCGAGCGTGCTTTCCGGTACTGCCAACACGATGTCGGCCATGCGCTGGGGACGATGCGATTCGCGGCGGCCGCCCTCGGGTGGAAAATCCGCCTCCTCGACCGTGTGGGTAGCGCCGCCGTGGCCCAACTTTTCGGACTCGACAGAGAAGCCGACTACAGCGGCGCGGAGCGGGAGCATCCCGGACTCGTGGCGCTTGTGGTCAGGGAGAAATGGGCCAGCGACCGGGGCCTCTGCATGTCCAAAGAGTTGGTAACCCAGGTGGCCGATTCTCAGTGGTACGGCACAGCTAACGCGCTGAGCCCGGCGCACGGCGTCGATTGGCCGGTGATCGAGCAGGTGGCTGTCGCCACTGCGAATCTGAGGATTGCGGCCGACGAAGAGTTCTCCAGATTCCCCTCGGAGGAAGAGCTCTTCGGAGCGCCAGTTCGGTCCGGAGCCTTCACTGCGGAAAGAGTCATCCTGGAGCGCAGAAGCGCGGTGAGCATGGACGGGGCCACAATGATTCCTGCGGCGACCTTCTTCCGGATGTTGGCACGTCTCCTACCCACCCGAGACGGCCGAGCTATACCGTGGGACACCCTACCCTGGCGCCCACGTATCCACTTGGGCCTCTTTGTGCACCGCGTGAAGGACCTTTCTCCCGGTCTCTACGTGCTCGCCCGGGATCCGGAAAAGGTCGAGACACTCCGGCGGGCTATGCGGCCTGAGTTCCAGTGGCAACGCCTTCCGTTGTGTCCGCATGGCCTTCCGCTATACCTGCTGAAAGAGGGAGACTGCCGTCCTCTGGCGGCGACAGTCTCCTGCGGTCAGGACATCGCGGGGGACGGGGCCTTCAGCCTTGGGATGATCGCCGAATACATGGACAGTTTGGTTGTCTATGGCGCCGGCTTCTACCGAAATCTCTTCTGGGAGGCTGGACTTGTCGGCCAGGTACTCTACCTCGAAGCGGAAGAGGCGGGGATTCGTGCGACGGGAATCGGCTGCTACTTCGATGATCCGGTTCACGAGGTGTTCGGCATCTCTTCGCGCGATTGGCAGAGTTTCTACCATTTCACTGTGGGTGGCCCGGTCGAGGACGGACGTCTGACCACGCTGCCTGCGTACAACTTAGGGGAAGCAGGATGAACAGCCCCACATTTAATTGGATCGGTCGTCTGCAGCTAGAAGAATTGAAAGGAGGCCAAATGATGAGAAAAGTGGAGATGGAACGGTTCACAGTAATCTCCTCGAAGCCGTTCGACAAAGTCGTTGCTTTGTCTCAAGGCGCCAATCGGCCGCCCGAACATGGTGGAGTTCTCGCAATCGGTCCAGGCTGCAACATCTGAAGCCGAGTTAGAAACTGCGGTCCAACTCTTCCTGGGCGAGACAGGCCTGATGCAATTTGTCGAATTCGATCAGGGGATGGTTGTTCGCAAGGGAACCAAGGGCCAGTCATCCAGAATCATTCGTCTTGTGATTGGAAATCCTCTCATCATGAAGGAAATGGATAAGCACGTTCCGGATGCCGGCTCGTATGCTCCGGTTACCGTCCTCGTTGATGAGCGCGCTGATGCGTGCATATTTCGTATGACAGGGTGGCTTTCCGAAACTTCGGGTTCATTTCCAGGTCGAACGAGATTGTCGAGATCACATCCTGAAGTAGGGTTGAGCTTTTCCCAAATCTCAGAAGACTCGAGTTCGACGGAGCTGTCCGTTTTTTTGTTGGCTTAGCATCCGCGTCATGAACGAGTTCAGCCGATGGGTGTAGACTTGCCGCGCGCCAGTTCTTCTTTGCGGTTGGGAAGCCGCATCGTCCCATGGACGCCAAGCTCACTGGGGAATAGCTTGCCTTTCATGGAGTTTTCATCTCAACTGCCATACCTTGAGATCAGGGAAGTTAAGGGAATGCCGAAGAAGTCGAGACCTGAACCGACCGCGTAATCGAAGAAGTACAAGTGTGCTCAGCTCGCCCCATTGAACTGTATCACCGTTCTTACTTTCCATACTAAAGCGTGCCTCGTTGTGAATCGATGTAATGATCGTCAAACTCCCACGGATCGCACACATGCGTCTCCTGAGCCTTGACCACTTCCGACGGCCTCATTCTCCGCGCGACAACTTGAAGACAGTGGATGCAAATTAGTTCTAACGTCGAATCGGGGTTCTCGTAGCGGACGAAGGTGACGGCCATTTTGATTGGATGACTCCAATCTCGGAATCGACTCGTTCCGGCAGGCGCGCGATTTCCATCAATCGCCGTCTGTGCTCAGGGGCTTGATGAGGAGAACATCTCACATGCCAGATCGCAGCAAATGCAACCGCCAAGAGATCCGGTCAGGTCAAATTCATGATTGCTTTTTGAAGCCACACCTCCGGCAGGAAGTCGTTTGCCGAATTGGGCCCGCCGTACTCACCCAAAACAACGGTGATGTCCCGGTGATGCATTTGATCGAACGAATTGAACCAAACAGCGGAACAATGGAGGCAAGTAAGCACCTGCTCGTTCCGTGGAACCTTTGCGGCAAGGGCGATGCGCGAAGTGATTCCGGCCTGCCTGTGCGAAACCTTGCGAATTCGATCCGCATAGCCTCCACTGCATCTCTTTGGACAGATAATTTGGTGCCTCATTAGGTCAGTCTCCGTCTTCACAACAAGATGCTTTCACGGATCCAGATTCGAACAGAGCCGATGACGAGGACGCCTCTTATGCCATTGCGGCAATCCTTGCCCTCGGCGCAATTTCACTCTTCACGTTCCCGCTGATCGGTCACGCGCTGCACCTGAGTGACAAGGCCTATGGACTGTGGGCGTGCCTGGCCGTGGACAACACCGCCGAAGCGACCGCCGCGGGTGCACTCTACACGGACGCGGCCGGAAAGTTCGCCGTACTTGCCAAGACCGCTCGCAACGCCCTCATTGGTTGTGTTGTACTCGGTTATGCCCTCTACTGGTCCTCGCGCCGCGAAGCTCGAGCAGTCGTTAACAAGGCCGCATTTCTTTGGACCAAATTTCCTAAATTTGTTCTTGGATTTCTGCTGATATCTCTGCTGGCCGCGCTGGGCTTCTTTGCCAAACCGCAACTGGCCAGTCTTGCCAATCTCTCTCGCTGGGCTTTCTTATTGACGTTTGCAGGAGTCGGACTTCGCACCAAACTGAGCGAGTTGGGCAAACAAGGCTGGCGCCCCTTCGCCGCAGGAGCTATCGGGGAACTCTTCATCGCATTGCCAACCCTAGGTCTGGTCTATGGAGCGGACAACTACTTGCACCTGTAAGCCGGGCCGGACAATTCGTTCCGATACGCCATCCATCCAGGACCAACGGCTTCTTCTCGGACCGTGCGATCCACCAATTGAAGGAATGCCCTGTGAGCTCAGAACTGCCCGAACCGAAGGAGCAGGAGCGCCAGGCAAAAGCCCGCGAGCATCCCTCCTCCGAAGATCATGAAATGCGCCCGCAACTGCAGCGTGGTGTCGACTTGCGGCTGGGCCAGCGCGGAGATGAGGAAGATGGGTTCGTTGGTCCCCTTGCAGATCAGGTTGCGGTCGTTTGCATCCTTCGGCACGGGATTCTCTGTGCACGTTCCAGTGATGTCGTATACGTGACCAGGCAGGATGCAGCGCTCGGTGAAGCGATACCGGCCAGGGGGGGTCGGAACACCATCTATGGAGGCAACGAACGCAAGCCATTTCTCCTGTATTCGGACGGACTTCCGAAATGGCAGTATTCTGAGCTGAGCCAAGATAAAGATAGGGAATACCTGCCGTATGCTAGTCGAATTGGAGAGTAACCGTGGGCCTTGCTGATTGGTTCAGTACATTTCCACTACGAGCATCAGGGCCGACGGACAGGTTTCAAGTGCCCTTCAACGATGGAATCACCTTTGAAGTTGTTCCCGGTTTCGTAAACAGAGATGAGAGCTATACACACACGACATTCACGATTGCTACGATGCACTTGCTGGTTGATCAGACGCGTATCCGGGAATATCGAGATCGAGACGCTATCGTTCTCTGAGTCTTCGTCCCGGTTTTCGCAACTTCGGTGCTAGACAACGCTGAATGGCGCTGCCTGCACCGCCCCTTTCCTGGCGTCTTTCCAAAGATCAATGGCCCCATCCCGCGCATAGCCATCGATCCCACTCAGCTCCGCATCGGAAAATGCAAGCTTCTTCAATGCGTCCAGCGAGTTATCCAGTTGCTCCACATTGCGCGCTCCAATCAGCGCCGAGGTGATCCTCTTCTCGCGCAGCACCCACGCGATCGCCATCTGCGCCAACGACTGCCCGCGTCCACTCGCGATCTCATTCAGCGCCCGCACCCGTCGCAGATTTTCTTCACTCAGCATTTCCCTTTGAAACGAACCTTTCACCACTGCACGAGAAACTTCTGGGATTCCATTCAGATACTTGCTCGTCAGCAATCCTTGAGCCAATGGAGAAAACGCAATGCATCCCACCCCAAGCTCGTCCAGCGTTCCGAGAAGCTCCTTCTCCACCCATCGGTTAAGCATCGAGTAAGACGGCTGATGAATAAGCAGCGGCACTCCCTCGCACTTCAGAAACTGCGCTGCTTCCCGCGTCCGCTCCGGACTGTATGAGGAGACGCCCACATACAATGCCTTGCCTTGGCGTACCGCCTGCACCAGGGCACCCATTGTCTCTTCAGGCGGCACGTCGAATGTCGGACGATGCGAGTAGAAGATATCGACGTAGTCGAGACCCGTGCGGTGCAAACTCTCATCCAGAGACGCGAGCATATGTTTGCGCGAACCACCTCGACCATAGGGCCCCGGCCACATATCCCATCCCGCCTTCGTTGAGATCAGCAACTCATTGCGGTGAGAGCGAAAGTCTTTCCGGAAAATCGTTCCGAAGTTCTCCTCAGCCGAACCATATGGTGGTCCGTAGTTGTTCGCAAGATCGAAATGCGTTACGCCCCGGTCGAAGGCGCGGCGGATTACTGCCCTGCCGGTCTCGAAAACATCGACGCCGCCGAAGTTCTGCCACAGACCAAGCGATATGGTGGGCAGTGCAAGCCCCGATCGACCGCACCGCCTGAACGTTGTTCCGTCGTACCGATTCGCACCCGGTTGATAACTCATCCACATACACTCCTTTTCTTCTTGATATTTGACTCAATGTCGTTAGATGTCGGCGCGCAAACTCCCCGCAACCAGGCTGATTTCACCCGGAAATCATCGCGAACAACAGTCTCGGGCTGGACAAGAATCAGTCTCCGCCTTCATCCGGGCCAAAGCCGCCTCAACATCACCCAGGAGAATGGGTCGGATGCTGAGAACCGTGGCCACGGGTGCCGCCGTCTCAAGACGGAGAGCTGCTCCCAGGTTACAACCCAGTGAGCGCGGTCTCTCTTGAGTCTCCTCACGGAGATTGGTATGGCTTATGACTGTATCTTTGATTTGCAATCAATGGCTTCGCCCAAAAGGATACAGCAAGCACCCAGCCGAAACTAAGATAGAGAAGACACATCCCTGTGCGCAAACCGAAAGAGTCGGCGACCCTCCCTATAAGTAGGGGCAGAATCGCACCTCCCATGATTCCGGAACAGAGAATGCCGGCGAGTGGCCCATGGTAGTCAAGCACTGAGTTCAATGCAAGTGAAATGATAATCGGCCACATCACCGAGGCAAACAATCCGATGCAGGGGAAGCTGAATTTAGCAACACTTGCCGGACCAAATAGCGCTGCTGAGAGGCACAGCAAAGAACCTATTCCAAATACGCGCAGAACCGAACGGCTGTCGAACAGCTTCAATAGAATCATTCCGGTCAAGCAACCAACGGTGAGCAGGCCCCAGAACCATGCGACGGCGGTTGCGCCTGCCGTGTGAGGATCGTAGCCGTGATATTTCCAGAGAAATTCCGAAATCCAATTGGTTGTACCCTGCTCAGAGCCAACGTAAAAGAATACGCTTAGAAAATACATCCACACCGCCGGTCGGCGAAGCAGGGAGCGGTACATGCCGACCGTACCTGATGCCTCTTCTTGCGTACGCTTTACCTTCGGGAACCGTATCAGGGCCAGCGTCAGAGTGATTCCAGCAATCACAAGAGCGATAATCCAGTACATGGAAATCCACTGCATGGCGGAAGGAATGATCTCGGCTAGAGCGGTCAAGAAAACGCCTCTTTTGATTGGCTGCTGCAGGTTGTGAACGATATAGGCAAATATCTGGGGACTGACAAAAGAAGCTACCCCGAAGATCAACTGCGCAAGCGCAGAATTGAATGCAAAATGCTCCTCTCCACCCGCCTCTCGGAGTAACGGGATGATCGCGACCTCCAGGGCGGCCATGCCGCTCCCGATCAGAAACAACGACCCAACTGCAATGCGATAGTCATGCACCCAAGCAAACAGGAGCGATCCAATCATCGCAGTGGAAAAGGATCCGAGGATAATTTGCTTTTCTCCGAACTTTTCCACTAAGAATCCTGCGGGAATCGAGAGAATTCCGTAAGGAATAAAAAATGAGAATGGAAGCAGCGCCACGGCGAAAAGACTCAGATGAAGGCTCTCGATGATGTCGGGGATGATCGGGCCCAGGATATTTGCGATGAATGAAATCACAAAGAAGATCGCGAAAACCATGATGACCATGTGTCTGCTTCGCGTCATGGGGACGGTTTCCTCACTTGAGTACTCTTTGATGGCAATTGTCGTTGCCAATTTATGACTGTGGTACTGTGCCCGGACTAATAATCTCGGCTCTCCCTGCCTGCTTGCGTATCTTTCTCGCCAAATTGCAATTCAACTCGCGGGTAGCACGATCTCTTTCAAACAGGACTGTTTCGTCTCCCTGTCTCTCGGGAGGCAACCTTGGTTGGAATTTCCAGAAAGCCCTGAGTTCATCGTGTGAGAGTTGAACCCATCGTTCTCGAAAACTAAGGAGCAAAAACAGTCTTCACTACGCTGCTTCGTTGATAATGAGTAGGGCGACAAAGTACCTGGGCTTGGAGCGGGTGGCAAATTGTCTTGAACGATGGCTGACAAAGGGATTCCCCAAAACCATTCGCGGAGGCACGGGCAGGGATGTGCTGCTCGTTCGGCCGGGGCCTCTTGCTCGAACTGGCAAAAGGCCCCCGGGGACTCTGCGCAGAAGTCACTGCCGCTTGCCGTTAAGACCAACGTTCAATCTGGTTCAACAATGCCCGCGCCGACTGGTCGTCTCAGTGAGCCTGGCTTCACCCGTGCAGAGCGGCGGGGATAATCGTTCCAACTAACTTAAGAATGACGCTGTCAATCCAGACATCGTCTTCGCCAGCAGGTACGTCCTTGAAGAGCCACCACTCTTCCGTGTGCTCTGCTGTTTGTCCTGGCTCCAGTTTTTGAAGGGGACCGAGTGTTTCTAACTCCAGCGAAGACGCGTCTGTATATACTTCAAAATTGCAGCCGAAGTCAGGGTACGTCAAGCCTTTGTGTACTTTTGACGATTTCACAAACAAGTGACCCTGACGAAAATAAGCGCCCCAGCCAGACGGATTGTAAATCCCACCCATCTGTTCTCTAAATCGACTCGCAGGATTGTTCGCCTGCGAAAGTTGAAGGTACTTGGTGCCAATCTTCCAGCGTGCGTCTGCAAGGTCAGTGTAAGACCATAGCGCCAAAACACCTTCGGGCAGTAACTTGTCCTTGGAAACAGGTGCCCGTGGCGGAAGAGGCAAAATCGCTCTTCCACCGCCGGCCATTACCGAGAGTGCCCACGGAGCCAACTCTGTGGCTTCCTTTCCAAGGTTCCGAATGCGATGAGTAACGGAAACATGTGTTCCCGTTCCATCAAGCCTGATTTCCATCTCTTTCTGTAAGTCTGTTCCGGGATGCTTGGATTCCGGCGGCGCCGTAAATATGAAGGCGCCTTTGTCTGTGCGAACGGTAACTGGCCCATTATCGGGATAGTAGCTGCGCTCTACTTCCGGCGAAACCCACAGCCTGTGCCCCCCATAGACTCGAAACTCATCGCCTCCGCGCTTTCCGGAGTGCTCTGGATTCTCGTAAAATTCATTTTCTTCTCCCCGAAAGCCGAAGGATAGAATGCGAGGCCCGACCTCTGTCAAAATGGTCAGTTGCACCGTGCCATTGGAAATCCTGAACGCCTTTTCCCATCCCTGATATGCCACTTCGTCCGCGCTCAGTGTGTCGACTCCGCCAATTTCCCGCATGCGATAACATCTCCTGATTCAAGAGTTCTGATTTTGCCTAGCTTTGGATGCCTTAAAACAACTATTGAGTTTGGCTCCGCCGAACTCTCGCGGAACACGTGACACGGAACACCTTTGGATTCACTCATCAAAACTTATCAACTTCTTCTTGAAGCCGCGAGTATTGTAGGCACCGTATGCAATGCCCACAGCCATCCAGATAACTCCCAACACCATGGCCCGCCAGCTCAAGCTACATAACAGTAGCAAGCAGGTAAAGAATCCTGCAGTCGGCATTAAGAGATTGTAGGCAGTTCTCTTTCCTTCCCGCAGAAAGTAATGGACAAATGCAGCCGCATTGACGCCCATAAAAGCTAGGAGCGCACCGAAGTTCAGCAGTTCCACCCCTCGCTCAAAGCTGATCGTCAAAGCTCCGATCAGCGCAATAACTGCAATGAAGAGGATATTGTTGCGGGGAATTTGCCGCACGGGTTCAATAGCGCCAAAGAACTTGCGCGGGATAGCACCGCTTCGCCCCATCCCGTAAAGGATGCGTGCAGCGCCAAGTTGCGATCCCGCTCCTGAACCTACGGTAGCAACCAGCAGGGTAATGTTGATCAGTGAGAAGAGCCATGGGCCGGCAGCACGGCCTGCTACAGATACGAAAGCCGTGTCAACGTCGGGAAAGGCTTTTGAGGCGGGCCATACTAGCTGGGCCGCATAAACTTCGATGGACGCAAGCACACCGGTAATCAGACAGACCAATAAGGTAGCGATGGGTATGTTACGGCGGGGGTTATTTGCCTCTTCTGAAAGCGTCGAAATACCATCAAACCCGATGTAGGTCATCACCGCCAGCGAAGTCCCACCCAATACCGCTCGAGGTGAGAATGTCCGGGGATCATAGAATGGCCGAGTGAAAAACCCGGCGGTCCCGTGAGGAAGGAGGCCGACATACTTCGCAGCCTCGACGAGAAAGATCACGATTACCACACCCATCGCCGCCGCCAGGGTGGTGTTAATCCGCGCCGAGGTCTTGATTCCGTGAAGATTAAGAAATGTGAAGAATATGACGAAGAAAAAGACCCAGGCAGTGTAGGGAACGCTCGGGACAAAGTTCATAGCGAACTTGCTGCAAAGAATGATGGCGGTGAGCGGATTAAGGATGTAATCCATCACCATACTCCAGCCGGTGATATAGCCCAGGACTGGATGGAGTTCCTGTCCCACATATGTAAAGGCGGACCCGGCGCTCGGATAGATCCTTGCCATTCTGCCGTAACTGATCGCAGTGAACAGCATAGCGACCATCGCGATGAGCACGGCAGTTACCGCATGTCCGTGCGAACGCATACTCATCACACCGTAGACCGGCATCGGGGCAGTCGGCTGAACGACGATCAACCCAAACAGTACAAGGTCCCAAAGGCCAAGCGCGCGTCGTAGTTGCGGAGTTTCCTGGCCTTGCACAGTTACGCTCGCCATAGTCTGTGGGCTTTTTCCCTTACGTGATAATCCTTGCGATGACAGAAAGCGACGGGCGGCGAAAATCTCGACGCACGATGTTAGAGCCGCGAAACAAGTTGGATCCAGAACTCTAGAACAAGGTTCCCTTCCTGGGCCGTGATTCCGAATGCGGCATCATAGATCCTTCCCCGCCATTCTGGCTGGAATTCGACTGGCGTTATGCTCAATTGCCCCCTTTTCGGAATTGAGTGCCGCGACCGATCTCCATGCCGTATTCAGCTAGCTCAGACCCTCGACTCGACGCATCTGCGAACGACACATAACGCGGGTAAACATGAATGTAAACATGTTTACTAACCATGTCAAGAACGTTTTATGTAGGCCACAGAACACGGTTATATCCACGATGACGTCGGAGTTCTTCGACTGAGCAGCGAGCGTTGAGATCAAGGAGTCGATTACCACCTCGAGCCTCCGGCCTCGCAATATGCCGGATTTCGACGGTACGCGCCAGCGTACGAGTCACAGTTGCACACCAAGCCCACGCGATCAGGCTATGTTCTCTTGATGTTTTCGCCTTATTTCGAGGGGAAGGCTTGAAAGACGAGCATGCAACTTAGCGAGGAAGGGGCCGCTAACGCGCATCGAGCGGTGCTGTTGACGCACGCACTACGAGCGTTGGCGCGATTTTGCGATGCACCGGAGGTGCAACCCGCTTTTCAAAGAACGCATCGGCAAGTTCTAAGAAGATCTCGACCGCTGAACTTCCAAGCACGGCCATTGGCTGCCGAATGGTTGTAAGCGGGGGATTAAAGTACGTCGCTGTAGTCACGTCGTCAAATCCCACAACGGAGCAATTCAGTGGGACGTTTTTGCCGGCCTCGGTAAACGCTCTGATCGCACCAAACGCTGTTACGTCGTCGAATGCGAACAGCGCCGTGAATTTTTGTTTGCTCCGAAGAAGTTTCTGCGCTGCAATAAATCCGGCTTCGTAACTCGTACCCGGCACTTTCATCGGCATAATCAGCTTCCGATCTATGGTGAGCCCTACTTCGGACGCAAATTTATAAATTCCCTTCCATCTTTGTTCACTGTCGAGGATGTCTTCGGGGCCCTTTATGAAGGCGATCTTGCGGTGCCCCAGCTCATACAGGTGCTTCATGGCAAGAGATGCGCCTTGTCCGTTTTCGATGGATACGGAGCTGATATTGGTTCCCGTCATATCCCTGCCAATCAAAACGATGGGGATCTTATGCTTCTTGATAGTCGTAAGGAGCTCGGTCTCCAGTAGAGCCGTGTTTGCGACACCGATGATTCCCTCAATTCTGCGGTCAACCATCTTTTGAAGATCGTCTTTGAATTTTGCACGGCTGTTTTCGATATCAAGCAGGATGGGCAAGTAGTCTGAGGAATGCAAAGAACTGCTAATCCCCTTCAACACCGTCGTGCAATAGGGGTCAGTCACATCCGAAAGAAGAATAGCCACGCTACTGCTCCGCTTGCTGAAGAGAGAGCGAGCGAACGGGTTAGGGGTATAACCAAAACGTTTCGCTGCTTCGCGTACTCGATTTCTTGTCGATTCCGGTATATTGTGAACCGACGAAGATGGATTGAGCGCCAAGGAAATGGTAGTCGGCGACAGACCTATTTCCTTCGCAAATTGGCGAATCGTAATCATCAATCTCGAAGAAACATTCAGTGAGTGAAGTGTACTCGAAGGAGTCCGGCAGTGGCAACCGTATTCCGGAAGGCGCAGGAGTGCGCAAACATGGTGATATCTGAGCCAGACCGCGATTTGACTGTCTCTTCTCGCTTAGCGACCCGCCAATCGCACACGCTGTCGTCCAACGACTTGCAGCGGAAGTGTCTTCTCTCTGAGTGATTTTCCTTACGGCTTGGACAGTCCCTCAATTTCACTGTTCCTTCTTTCGCTGGCTGTGAGGGACATGGTCGCATCGAGCAGGGCTCGCGTGCCCGGCGGTAAATCAAACTGATTTGCCTTCGCAAATTCCGCAACTTCCAATAGTGTCCCAAAGCTAGGAAAGCTTCCCGGAACTGTCACCGATCGCGCGGAGGCAAGGCATCCAAAAGTGGCTGCATCCATAAGGGAGGCGCCATGATAGAGGCCAAAGGCGAGAGCGCCTGTGAAGCAATCACCTGCCCCCGGAGATTCCACAGCGGAAACCTTGAAGGCAGAAAGGGATCGGTGCACATTTCCGTTTGCAACGTAGGCGCCCTTTTCGCCAAGAGTCACAATGACCTGCTTGAGGCCGAAGACACTCTGCAACCGTTCCGCGAGCCAGCGTGGCTCGTGTACGCTGGCTGGCTCATTCAGCAGAGTGCTGGCTTCATTTTCATTTGGAACAAGCAAATCCACGTTGGCAAATCCGTCTGCGGGCACTGGCTCTGCAGGACCAGGTGTCAGAATTGTGTAGGCTCCATGTTTCTTCGCAAGCCGCGCAGCATATAAAGCGGTTGAGAGAGGAATCTCGAGCGTAATGAGCACCAGCCTTGCATGCGAGAAAATATGCTCAACATTGTCGAGATCTTCGTGAGAGAACTCCGAGTTCGCACCCATGGCTGTCGTCATAGCTGGGATACCATCAGGATTGATCATGATGAAGCCACAGCCGGTAGCCGTCTGGCTGCTTCGGAACAGGTGGGAAGTATCGACCCCCGCCTCGGACAACCAAGAGGCTCCGATGTCACCTAACCGATCCTTGCCGACACGCCCCACAAATTTCGCCGGCAATCCGAGGCGCCCACAAGCAATTGCTTGATGGGATCCCTTTCCGCCATCGAGAGCTTCTTTGAAGTCCCAGCCCAGTACAGTCTCATCCGGCCCCGGAAAGCGCGGGACGTTCATGAAGAATCCTTGAACGTGACTACCGATAATCACTACATCATTTCTTCGCATCACTGACCTCGTCCAGCTAAATGCCTAAGGGTGGGCATGCCGCAGTCGCAGCGTCCACGGTAACAAGACAATCCGGGTGCTCTTGAACATAGGTCACCGGGATTTCCGGGCTAACATTGCCGAAAAGTAGAATGCGGATTACTGTCTGCTTCCATGAGCCAGTTTCGCTATAGAGACGGATTCGACCAGCGGCGAGCAGTTCCCGCATTCCAAGAGTAATAACCATCGGAGGGATAACATCGGAACAACCACCGGCGCCTCGTTGACTCAAGGCGACCAGAGTGTCGTCATTCAGGTGAAGAACGCGCGTCGTACAATTTCGGAACTCTTCTTTGCTGATCTTGTACCAGGGAGAGCGAGGCGACTCATTGAAGGCAATATGTCCTCGATAACCTATGCCACCGTAGACGGAATCGACACCTCCGACTTGCTTGATTTCCTCCGTCATTGCATCCAACCTGGCAATGTTGGGGAAGTGTCGCTGTTCCAGGGGTACATTGATCTCGGAATCAATACAACCGTAAAAATTCCTGCCCATCCAGCCCTCGTAGCTGTAGGGATGATCCAGGGGAAGATGGCGCCCTTGCCAATCGAGATGGTCGTCCATGTGGAAGACATGTAGATCCTTCAGATCGATCCGCTCTCTATTCACTCTTTGAGTAAAGATGGGGTATTGCCCGCGGGGCCCGCAAGGAAGGATCCAACGTGTTGGCTTGTTCGCTGCGTTGTTCCTCTTTACTTCATCGATCATTGTGGTCGCGATGTCCTCGTAGACATCTGCTGGCTTGGAAAGGATTCTGACTTTTACTTTCGCATCCGGATGATTGGGCAATTCCTCCGGAGGTATCTTGCACCACTCAAATAACTGCTGAGAATTTTCGTAAGCGGACATTTAAGCCTCCTCGGGCTCAATCGTGTCACTACACTTCGTGTCTGTTTCGAAATCGGAGTGGTTGGCTCGCAGACGCGGACAAACTCTACTCTGCTCCCAGCCGGATCTTCGCGTAATCATGCCCGGTTGCGGCGCATAG
>Ga0209004_1000188_pt1 | contig 14658 bp, 11 predicted proteins | sample TexAe_RefH0_M1_FD_187948 | JGI IMG/M metagenome (GOLD analysis project Ga0209004, IMG submission 187948) | Forest soil microbial communities from Davy Crockett National Forest, Groveton, Texas, USA - Texas A ecozone_RefH0_M1 (SPAdes) (version 2) | ecosystem: Environmental > Terrestrial > Soil >... | reverse complement strand
CGTACCCGCATTCGTCGAAAGCGCGAATGTCATCCCATAGCCTGGCAGCTTCGTCGGATCCACGATGCCCCAGTACGCCGGCTTCGCCTGCAGTCCCATGTCGAACGGGAGAGGGTAATCCGTTCTTGCTATAGGGAAGCTGTCCAGCCAGGTGTCATCATCGGCCATACCCCACATCGTTACCGCGCTCACCTTGCCGCTCAACTCTTTGAATGCGTCAAACGTCTGATTGTAGAGCCAGCCCTGCTCCGCGAGAATTACCGGCGGCAGGTTGTTTCCGTAATTCGACGTGTCATCGCCCGCGTTGTACACGCTCACATCCAACTCGGTGATCTGCTGGTCGATTCCCGGCAGCGCAGCGGCCACCGTATTGACCGCATTCACCATTGCGGGAACCGATGGGTAGTTAATAGCATTGTGCATTTCATGGCCGATGCCATCGATCGGAATCCCACGCGCGCGCAGATCGCTCACCACCTGCACGAGACACGCCAGTCGATTGGGGTCGCTCGTGCTGAAGTCGTTGATGAAGAGCTTGGTTCCCGCCGGAGCATATTGCCTCGCCGCCTGCAGTGCCACATCGATGTAGCTCTTGCCCAGCACCTGGTAGAACGGCCCGTGCACAAGGCAATCAGACTGGGTCGGATCGAGTGGCTCATTGACGACGTCCCACGCATACACCTTGCTGCCGAAGTGCTGCACCTCGCTCTGAATATGCTCCTGAATATTTGCCGTCACCACTGCTTGATTGGCAGTTGAGTTCGTTCCATCTCCCGTCGCGTACGCCGGAGTCTGTTGTCCCGTGGCCCACACCAGGTTCTGCCCGCGCACCCGCATGTTCGCGCAGACCGCCAAGCCCACCTCGGCATCTGCATTCGCATAGTCGTAACTGCCCTTCGCGGCCTCCACCGAAATCCACTTCATGTCGTTCATCGATGTGATGCTGTTGTAGTGCATCGTCAGTAGCTGCGCATGCGGCCCCGAAATATCCGTCATATCCACCGCCGCGCCAACCGGGAAGAATGCCGAGAGCGTCTTGTAGATGGACGGAATATTCGTCTGGATCTGAGGCGGCTGCACATAAGTCAGCTGGAAGTCATCGAGATAGAACGACACCAGGTCATTCCCCGACGGCGGCATCGTCTGGAAGTACAGGAACGCCGCACCCGGGTCGTATGCGCTCGACATGTTGTAGCCCATCACGCTGATCTGGTGCCACGCTCCATCGGCAGGCACCGTCACTCCGGGATAACCAGTGACGCCGGGATAGCTCGTCACTCCATCCAGTGTCGTCTGCAAACTCACGTTGATGATGTGACTCGATCCGTCGGCCGGCGTCAACAATACCCAGCCGCTGATGTTGTACACCGAACCCGGATACATCTTGTTGCTCACATTGATCTGCGGCCCGTCGTAGTTCGCAATGCGTCCCGTCGTCAGCAGGCTGTGCGTTCCAGTATGTGCCGCGGCCGTCGAATTCGTTACGGTCGAACTGCCGGATCGCGAACTCCACCCGTCCAGCCCACCGTCTTCAAACGTGCTCGTAATTCCGCTGTTGTCCTGCTGGCTAGGGTTGGGCGGCGGCGGAGCAATCTCGCCGATCGTCACATCACTCAGGTAGAACGAATCCGTCGCGCTGCTCGACTGTGCATACAGCACCAGCGTCGTTGGCGGCCCGGGCAGATTGCTGAAGCTGAATGTTCCCTGCACCTTCGTCCACGCCGTCGCAGAAAGCGCTCCCGACGTCGCAATATTCGCGTATGCACCCATCGTCGCGCAGTCCGCCGTCTTCGTCGACAGCGTCACCGTCGGATTGGCGCTGTCGGCCGCGGCCAGCAGCACGTAAGCCGTAACCTGGTAGGTCGCACCGGCTGCAAGATTCAAACTCAGCAGGTTCAAACTCGGCCCCATGTACGTCGCCGTCCTGTTCGTTGTCAGCAGCGCATTCGCGTCTCCCGCCGGATCCAGTACCGGTGGCATCGAATTGGTAAGTGTTGGTGACCCAAATGGTGACCAACCATCCAGCCCGCCATCCGACCACGTGTATGTCGCAACCGGGGTGCCGCCCGGCGGCGGGGCCGTTTCCGTAATCACGACGTCATCCAGATAGAACGACTGCGCCGTCGAATTATTCACAAGCTGCGCATACAAAGTCAGCGCAGTCTCCGTTGTGCTCACCGTGTACGACCCGCCAATCTGCGCCCAACCTGAATCGTTCAACGGCACTTCATACGTCCCAATCGTGTCGTAGCAGGTTCCGCCCGAGCAGCTTGGATCGCTCCGCTTGATTGTGAAGTTTGCATTCGACACGCTCTCGTCGGTCGTCAGACGCACGTATCCCGTGATAGTGTATTTCGCCCCCGCCTGCAGAATCCCGCTGACACTGATCGACGGCCCACCCTGGCCGTTCGACGCGGTCGTTGTCAACAGGCTGTGCGAACCTGAGTATGCAGCTGCGGTCGTCGCAACCGGTACAGTTGCTCCATTGAACGATGTCCACCCCTGTGCGGTTCCGTCTTCAAAATCATAGGTGGCAACCGTCTGCGCATTCGCGTGCGCCGCGCACAAAATCGTCAGCACCATTAGGCTGCCGACGAGAGAATTCACTCGATTTCGGCGCGCAAAAATGTTGCTGATTCCGGGGATGCGAATCATGGGGACTCTCCTTCGATTTCAGTGCGTTCAACTCTGGAAGCCCCTCGTTCTCGCTGGAGGGGATCGTGCCCCGGGGAAACAGCTGATCGAAATACTGGCGAGAGTAATTCGATTTACTCAAAACACGGCGGGAGTATAGTCAGGCCCTTCAAAGACTGTCAAGAAATCCTTTTCGCCTACAGATGCGACTGCCCTCGAACCAACAAAACGCAAGATTTGCATTGCGTTCTTTAACAAGCTCGTCATCTCCCCGCAACATCCGGCTGTTACCAATCTCCAAGCGGCAGGTTGATGGTCAGGGCTACCATGTTCGACGACCAGCGTTGCCTTCAACCTCATGCCGCAATTCCCCAACATCGAGGTTTCCATGCAAAGCTTCACACCGCTCCGCCCTCTGGCAGGGCTTGCACTGCTGGCCGCGCTCACTTCTGTCAGCGCCATCGCCCAGAATGACCAGGATGACCGCGGTAACCGCGAAATCAAGCACGTCTTCGTGATCGCTTTGGAAAATCACGACTGGACCCAGCCAGCCACCGTCCCCGGGGGCATTCAGCCCATCTTTCAAAACCCGAACGCCCCCTTCATCAACAGCCTCGTGAATGGAACCGCGGTCGCCTACATCAATGGCCGCAATGTGAACATCAGCGAGAATGTTTCCTACGCCACCGCTTACCACAACGTTCTTGCCACCCAGAGCGGAAACAATCCCCACATCCATCCCTCCGAACCTCAGTACATCTGGTCCGAAGCCGGCACCAACTTCGGCATCCTCAACGATGACGATCCCTATGCAGACACGCCTTCGCATGTGCAGACCACCACGCAGCATCTCAGCGGTCTGCTGCAATTGGCGGGACACACCTGGAAGTCCTACCAGGAAGACACCGACCTCGAGAGCGTTAACGGCAAGCTGATCAACCAGCCCCTGCCGGCAAATCAGTTCACGGTTCCGCTGGTGAGCCTCTCCGGCATCTTCAGCCCCGGCAATTACCTGAACGCATTTAACAACTCCACCCAGTACAACTACGCGCCCAAGCACAATCCCATGGTGTTCTTCACCGACACCAACGGCGGCAACAACCTGACCACTTCCAACCCTCTCGCCAGCCACTACGCGCCCATGCAGCAGTTGGCCTTTGACCTCGCTAGCGATCGCGTGGCCGACTACAACTGGATCACTCCCGACCAGTTCAACGAACAGCACAGCGCCCTGAGTGCCGGATTCGCAGGCCTCACGGGCGATGCATCGCAGGTCAGGGCCGGCGACAACACCGTCAGCCGCCTCGTTCCCATGATCATGGCTTCGAAAGCGTACCAGGACGGCGGCGTCATCATCCTCTGGTGGGATGAAAGCGAATCCGACGGCGAACCCAACGACAACGCCGACGACTTCAACCACACCATCGGCGAAATCGTCATCTCCGAGCTCGCACACCCCAACGAGGGCGGACTTCCCTACGCCAGCGCCATCGACTATACCCACTCCTCTGACCTGCGCACCATGCAGGAGATCTTCCACGTCAAAGCGACCGGCGGAAACTCGCCGTATCTCGGCGATGCCGTCAACGCGAATGATTTGTCCGACATGTTTGCTCCCGGCGTCATCCCGTCGCGGCCCTAAAGCATCTCAGGCTTCTCTCCCAAAAAATTCAATGCAAGACGGCGCAGAGTCCTTCCCGACTCTGCGCCGTCAGCTTTTTCGCGCTCTCTGTCAACGCATGCAAAACGAATTCGTCCAGTCCCAGTAGAAGCAAGACAGGAGGCCTCTAAAGGGCGCGGCGGGGTACCCTCTGCGTCTCGTGTCGTGAACGGCATAGATTGAATGAGGCAATTAGCCCCGGAACCAAACGCAAAGGCATAACGTATGCATTCACATCCCAGCCGCGGAACCTGTCGCGCCGTGGCGTCGAATCCAGGAGGTCTGTCATGTCCTCACGATTTAGATCACGAAATCTCGCATCCCTCTGCGTCGCACTCGGACTCTCCGCAACACTCGCCCTCTCCGTGCGCGCACAATCTGCCGATTCAACCCATTCCGGTGGCATGGCTCACTCGGGTGGCATGGCCCACATGGCCGGACACATGTACATGACGACCCTGCGGCCTAAGCAGCCCGGCGATCAGGCGAAAGCCGACGCCATCGTAACCGCGGCAAAGGCGGCGATGGAGCCCTATCAGGACTACCACAAAGCAATCGCCGACGGTTATCGCATCTTCCTGCCCAACATTCCGCAGCCTCAATATCACTTCACGAAAGCCGAATACGGCGTCGAGGCATGGCAACACTTCGATCCGCTCAAGCCAACCTCGCTGCTCTATCGCAAGACGCCCGACGGCGGCTACAAACTTATCGGCGTCATGTACACCGATCGCGTCGACGCCAACGAGGATGAGATCAACAACCGCATTCCACTGAGCATCGCGCGCTGGCATCAGCACGTAAATTTCTGCAAGGCACCGGCAGGACAGAAAGCCGCATACTTTGGCCCGGATGCGAAGTTCGGCCTGCTCGGTTCAATCCATACGCAGGAAGCCTGCGATGCCGCCGGAGGAGTCTTTCTTCCCCACGTCTTCGGCTGGATGGTCCACGTCTACCCCTACGAATCCGATCCGCGCAAAGTCTGGTCAGTCGACGATGACGACCAGGGCCACGACAATATGGACCACTCCGCCATGCCCGGCATGAAGATGGACTAGCGAATCATGGCGCTCTGTACCACGTGGTCACGCACACGTTGGGTGCCCCATCCTTGACCGTCTTTTGGTCAAGGGTGGGAAACCACAAGCCCTAAATCATCCCTTCCTTCGACGCACGGTACCTTCGATCAGCGAATCTTGTAGCGCATCACACTTCCAGGCATGAGCCGCTCTCCGGCTTTCAGATCGCCATGCTCATCGAGCACATTCCATCCCGAATTCGCAATGTAATAAAACCAATCGCCAATCACCACTCCATGCGTTGGATCGCCCAGCGTATCAGTCGCTCGTTCAATCACATCCTGTGACACTACGTTCGTCTGCGATCGATCGAGCTTCATCCGCACAACCCTCTCGGGCGAAGTCCCATTCTGCGTCAGGATGAATGCGCCATCGACGTAGTAAAGTCCGTCTACTCCGTTGAGTGCCACCTTCGCTCCACCATGCTGATTGAGCCAGCGCACTTGTCCGCTCTTGAGATCGAGAATCCCAATGCCCCGCGCGTAGTCGGGAATCGCTACAAGCTTCCCGCCCGGAAGCATCACCGGCGTCTGCGGAGAAATGAAGTCGCGTCCGTTGAGCAGCGTCAGTCCCCCGGCTTCAACTTTGTAAACGCCTCCCCGATCGCCGTCGCTCACAATCGGAACGCCCTCGTCCGTCAGCACCATGTCGCCGAGCGCAGCGTGCAGCGGAGCCTCAATCCGGCTCCGCAACGCTCCCGTCTGCAGGTCAAAGCACAACACGGCCGATCTGCCCCAATCGCTCCTCGGCGCAATGGTAAAGCCATCCATGGCAACTTCCGTCGCCCACACCCGGCTGCGCTTCGCATCCACTTTGATGGCGAGCACGGGCCATCCGCTCGGCGAAGACGCGAACGCAGAAGACTGCCCTGAAGATGTGACGCGAATAATCTTCTTCTCGAGAACACTCGTAATTAGAAATGTCTTCGACCGCGGATCGAAGTCAATGTCCTCCGGAATAAGCCCGGCGTCCGCCAGCTTGAACGCCAACTCCGAGCGCGCGACAGCAGTCTTGTTCTGCCGGAAACGTTCGAGGATGGATCGGTATTCGGGAAGATCGTGCAGCGCGACAAAAGCCTTGTCCTTGCCGGCGAGCAGCGTATCGTCCGCTTGCCCCATATCGGCAAATTCGTTCAGTGCCGCCACTGCATGTTCGTTGTCCCCCATCTCGGCATAGGCAATGGCGGTAGCTTCAATTGCATCTGGAGCATCGTTCAGCAGCCTGCGAACCTTGAGCGCCGCTTCAAGGTATCCGCGTTTATCCCCAGCCACATGAGCCGCATGCGCCTGCTGCTGCAGCAGCGCAAATTCTTCCACGGCGCTTGGAGCGCTTTGCGCGCTGATGCCCCACAGCAGAATTGTGGCCGCGAACTGAAGCTTTCCCATGTCGACCCCTTTCCGCGGCGGTTAGGCCTGGAAAGAAGAATCGCATATTCGCTCAGCGGGCGGTCTCGCGAATAACTTCTCGTCGTTCCATCGTGAAATAGCGCTTCTGAAACCAGAATGCGACATTCACCAAGCCAATCAATGCGGGGACTTCAATCAGCGGCCCCACCACGCCCACAAATGCCTCACCGGAGTTCAGACCGAATACCGCCACGGCGACCGCAATCGCCAGTTCGAAGTTGTTGCCGGCAGCAGTGAAAGACAGTGTCGCCGATTGCGCGTAGTTCGCCCCCAGCCGCTTGCCCATCCAGAAACTGACCAGAAACATGATCAGGAAATAAATCACGAGTGGAATCGCAATGCGCACCACGTCCAGCGGCAGACGCACAATCAGATCGCCCTTCAACGAGAACATCACCAGAATCGTGAACAGCAACGCCACCAGCGTCAGTGGGCTGATGCGCGGAATAAAGCGCATGCGATACCACTCCTCGCCCTTCAACCGAATCAAGAGAAACCGTGTCACCATCCCCGATACAAACGGAATGCCCAGGTAGATGCCGACGCTCTTCGCAATCTGCGCGATGCTCACATCCACAACGCTGCCTTCAAGTCCAAACCACTTCGGCAGCACCGTGATAAAGACCCACGCATAGAAGCTGTAAAACAGCACCTGGAAGACACTGTTGATCGCAACCAGCCCCGCGGCGTAATCTGTGTCGCCATTCGCCAGTTCATTCCACACCAGCACCATCGCAATGCAGCGCGCTATGCCGATCAGGATCAGCCCGCGCATGTAAGCCGGATCTCCGCGAAGAAACACGACGGCAAGCACGAACATCAGCGCCGGTCCGATCACCCAGTTCTGCACCAGCGACAACGCCAGCACGCGCTTCCTGCGAAACACTTCACCCAACTTCTCGTAGCGAACCTTTGCCAGCGGCGGAAACATCATGATGATCAGCCCGATGGCGATCGGAATATTCGTTGTCCCGCTTTGAAAGCGGTTTACAAATGCAGCCGAACCCCGCACAAAATGCCCCAGCCCGACGCCCACCGCCATCGCCAGAAAAATCCACAGCGTCAAAAACCGATCGAGAAACGACAGCTTTTTCCGCGCAAGTGGCGCGCAGATTTGTCCTTGCGTATAAGGTGTGCTCGCCATCGTCACCTGACCTCAACAGCGATGCCGCAATCCACAGCCGCCGGACGGGGTGCGCTTTGCAATGTGACAAACTTCATCGGGCTGCAGCAGGCCTTCGTCAGCCGCGCCCGGTCCGTCTGCATGGCACGATCCTCCCCAAGCCACGCCAATGTCTGCCGCAACACCTGCGTCGCACCCGCATTCGGCGGCATCACGATGCGATAGTGCATCCACTTCCCTTCGCGCCGTGCCTGCACGATCCCCGCGCTGCGCAGATACGCCAAGTGCCGGGAAATCTTCGGCTGTCCCTGCGCCAGGATCTCCACGAAATAGCACACGCAGATCTCCTGGTCGCCCATCAGGTTCAGCAGGCGCAGCCGCGTGTTGTCGCCCAGCGCCTGAAAGAACCGCTCCATATTGAATTTTGCCGACTTCGCCGCCATGAGTTAAATATACGGATTGACGAATATGTTTTCAACAGATATATTCGTTTACATGAATATGTTTTTCTAAGGAGCCGTCATGGCAGAACAGATTCTGGATTCGGTGAAATCAAAGTACGCAGCGGTAGCAGAGAGTTCCCTCTCGAGCGATCACGCTGGCGTCAAAGCCGTAGCCGAGGCCTTCGGTTACACGGCGGATGAGCTCACTTCGATTCCAGCGGAGGCCAACATGGGCCTCTCCTGCGGCAATCCGACAGCCACCGCGCACCTCAAGCCCAGCGAAGTGGTGGTCGATCTCGGCTCCGGCGGCGGGCTGGATGTATTTCTCGCTTCGAAGCAGGTCGGACCCACAGGCCGCGCCATCGGTATCGATATGACCCCTGCCATGATCGAACGCGCCCAGGCCAACGCCAAATCCGGCGGCTACACCAACGTCGAGTTCCATCTGTCCACCGTCGACAAGATCCCGCTCCCCGACGCTTCGGTCGATTGCGTCATTTCCAATTGCGTCCTCAACCTCGCACCCGACAAGCCGGCGGTCTTCCGCGAAATCGCTCGCGTTCTGAAACCGGGGGGTCGTCTCGCCGTCAGCGACATCGCTTTGAAACAGGATCTCCCCGAATCCATCGCGAAAAATGTTGCCGCCTATGTTGGCTGCATCGCCGGAGCCATTCGCATCGACGACTACCGCAGCGGCCTGCTCGCCGCAGGATTCGAACACGTCGAAATCGTGGACAGCGGTGCCGATCTCAATGCCTATGCCAAAGTTGAAAACCAGTCGGGTTGCTGCTCCCCTGCAATGGAGAAGGCGGACAAGCTAGACGCGTCCAGTGCGCTTCAGGTCGCCGCGACCTCCTGCTGTTCGCCCGCTCCCGCAGCCGGATCCGCTCTGCACGACGAGTTGAAGACGCTTCTCGCAAACTACGATGTCAACGCGGCCGCTGCCAGTGTGAAGGTCTACGCCATCAAGCCCTCAGCTATGCCTCCAAAATCCTGCTGCGGCCCAACCTGCTGTTCATAATGGAAAACTCAGCGATGTTCAAAGTCATCTTCGCTTGTGTTCACAACGCCGGCCGCTCTCAAATGGCGGCCGCGTTCTTCAATCAACTAGCCGATCGCACCAAAGCTGAAGCCGTCTCCGCCGGAACCGAACCCGGCCCGCGCGTTCACCCCGAAGTGCTCGCCGCCATGCAGGAACTTGGCATTGACCTGAGCAGCGCCACTCCGCAAAAGCTCACCGAAGACCTGGCGCGCGAAGCACAACTCCTCATCACCATGGGCTGCGGCGACAAGTGCCCGTACGTCCCCGGACTCCGCCGCGACGACTGGCCCCTTCGCGACCCCAAGGGCCAGCCCATCGAAGAAGTGCGCATCATCCGCGACGAAATCCGCACCCGCGTGCAATCGTTACTAGCGCAGGAAAATCTCGGTAAAGCTTCAAGAGACTAGTTCCATGCTCCCAGCAGCTTCCTGACCAGCACCAACTGTCCGATGTGATATGCATTGTGGTCAGCCGCCAGCAGTGCTTCGCGCAGAATCGTCTGCCCATCTCCGTGCGAAATATTCGCAAACAGGTCTGTCTTCGGGTCCTCGACCAGAGCGGACATTTCCTTCAGATCCCGTTTGAACGCGCGCACGCTCTTGTCCCACGCCTTCTCATCCGCAGGCGCCTTCTCCTTTGGCCAATACCCTTCGGGCCACTTGGGCGACTCGTGCTTCGCATCGCGCGAAAACTCCAGGATGTCCCACTGCGCGATCCGCAAATGTTCCAGCAACTGCCACGCCGAGTACTCGGAGCCCTTCGGCACTTTCCCCCGCAATTCCACCGGCAGGTTTTTCACTGCCTGCTCGAACGTGGCGTGCGCATGCCCGCCTGTCAATAGTTCCACCAGGTGCTTTCGCAACGCCGCATCGTTGTTGTCAGCCATCAAACCCCTCCGCATCAATGGATTCCAGCCCGTCAAGAATGATTACAAAAATCTTCGCCAGCCTTTGCGGATAATATCGATCTTTCGGCGCACAATTACATTGAAGGCTTAACGGGGAAGAACGTAGTTGAGTTCTGTGAACCGTAAAGAAGGAAGTGCGAATCGCGAGGCACCCCAGCTCTCTCAAAATTTGCAGTTTGCCATAAAAAAGTTTGCACGTTTTCGGTCTCTGCTCTTCGTTTCTTCTTCGCTTTTGAAGCGAAAACTGGAAATTAAGGCCGCAACTCTCTGCGATAAAGACTCAGAACTAAGAACTCTGAACTGAAAACCGCACTATTGCTATACTTCCCCCAGCGGCATTCGAGAATGAACATAATTCGCCAGCCTCGAGTTTGGTTTTGGATAGCGGTCGCGGCCATCGCCATCGCCGTCCTCGCGCTCGTCATTCCCCACGGCCAAACGACAGACGCCCCGGCTTGGATGGCGCTTCTTCCAGCTTTCTTCGTCGGTCTGCTTGTCCCCTTCACCCTGCTGCCGCTGCTGCAGGTCCTTTCACTCGGCCACGCGCCCCAGGCGCCATCGCTGGCTCCCTCCTTCCAGCGTCCACCACCGATCTTCGCATAACACTCTCTCGATCCTGGCCCGCTCATCGATGCATTTCGCATCTTTGAGAACCGGGCCGATCTGTCTCTCTCGCTTGCGGCCGCATTCTGTGCCGACCCTGAGGAGTGATTATGCTGATCAATCCCGTTGATGCCTGGCAGGAATTCGCTGTATCTCTTCCTGTCGCCGCCCTTTCCCTCGTTGGAATCGCCGTGTTCCTTTCGCGGCTCAAGATGCTTATCTGGAAACCGAAAGGCTCCAGACGGCGCCGGCGCTTCGGCATGTCGACCGCCAACGCCGCAATTGGATTTTCTTTCCTGCCTTTCGCCGCGATTTACCGTCCGCGCATGATCGAGGTTGCCAAGGCCCAGATTCGCCAGCAGGAAGACGTCGACGAAGACGACAATGGCGACCCTGACACCCCCGCCCGGCACCTCTTGCGTCAATTGCGCCGAATCCGCCGCGGCGAAAAGGTAGATCGGCTAACTTTCAAGCTCGAGTGAAACACGCGTAGAACCGACGTCTCAAGTGCCGGGGTGCGCATCCTCGCCGCACGCCGACCCCTTAATCCATTTACACTTATAAAGGAGACTCCCGTGTTTTTCGATAAGGCACTCACAAAGGTATTTGGCACCGCCAACGAGCGGGTCATCAAGAAATTGCTTCCCATCGTTACCCAGATCGGCGCCTTCGAGCCGGAGATGGAAAAGTTGTCGGATGAACAGCTTAGGGCCAAGACAGCCGACTTCCGCGCCCGCATCGCCGCCAAGCTTCAAGATATTACCGACGCCGACGCCATCAAGGAAGCCGAACGCGCCGCCCTCGACGAGATTCTGCCCGAGGCCTTCGCCGTGGTCCGCGAAGCCGGCTGGCGCGCCGTCAAGATGCGCCATTTCGATGTGCAGCTCATCGGCGGCATGGTCCTCCACCAGGGCAAGATCAGCGAAATGAAGACCGGCGAGGGCAAAACCCTCGTCGCCACGCTCTCCTGCTATCTCAACGCGCTCGCCGGCCACGGCGTCCACGTGGTGACGGTCAACGACTACCTCGCCAAGCGCGACGCCGAGTGGATGGGCAAGATCTACGAGTTCCTCGGCCTCACCGTCGGCGTCATCGTCCACGATCTCAGTGACGACGAGCGCCGCGCAGCCTACGGCGCAGACATCACCTATGGCACAAATAACGAATTCGGCTTCGACTACCTGCGCGACAACATGAAGTTCGAAATCAAGGATTGCGTGCAGCGCGGCCACTACTACGCCATCGTTGACGAAGTCGACTCGATCCTGATTGACGAAGCCCGCACCCCGCTCATCATCTCCGGCCCCACCGACCAGACCACCGACAAGTATGCCCGCGCTAAGAAGATCATTCCTGCGCTCGAGTTGGGCGAAGAGATCGACAGCCTTGAAGGGAAGACCTTCACGGGCGACTACTTCGTCGATGAGAAGCACCGGACGATCGGCGTCACGGACGAGGGCTGGGTCACCATCGAGAAGGAACTCGGCATCGACAACATTGCCAGCGCTGAGAACTGGGAACTCAAGCATTACGTCGAAACCGCCATCAAGGCCCACTCGCTGTACAAGCGCGACGTGGATTATGTTGTCAAGGACGGCGAAGTCATCATCGTCGATACCTTCACCGGCCGCCTCATGCCGGGACGCCGCTGGAGCGATGGACTGCATCAATCCATCGAGGCCAAGGAAGGCGTGGTCATCCGCAAGGAAGACCAGACGCTCGCGACTATCACCTTTCAAAATTACTTCCGCCTCTACAAGAAGCTCAGCGGCATGACCGGCACGGCCGAAACCGAAGCTGCCGAATTCGAGAAGATCTACAAGCTTGAAATCGTCGTCATTCCCACCAACAAGCCAATGCTCCGCAAAGAGAATCCCGACGTTGTCTATCGTACCGAGAAGGAAAAATTCAAGTCCGCGGCAGACGACATAGGCGCGCTGCACGAGACGCAGCAGCCGGTTCTTGTCGGAACCGTGTCCATCGAAAAATCCGAGCGCCTCTCCGCCATCCTGCAGCGCAAAGGCATCCGACACGTCGTCCTCAATGCCAAGCAGCACGAGCGCGAAGCCGAATTTGTGGCCCAGGCGGGCCGCCTCGGCATGGTCACCATCGCCACCAACATGGCCGGCCGCGGCACCGACATTCTGCTCGGCGGCAATCCCGAATTCATGGCGCGCCAGGAGATGGTGAAGCAGGGCCGTGCCCGCGCGCTCTCGGTCGCCGAGGGAGCGATCAACCCCATGGCGCCTCCCGGTTTCCTGCGCTTCTACTACCAGGGCCAGGAGTTCGAAGTCGCCGAGCCCGAGTGGGCTGCAACCTTCGCAGTTCACAACGAAGCCGCACAAGAGGAGCACAAAGAAGTCGTCGCCAAGGGCGGTTTGTTCATCCTCGGCACCGAGCGCCACGAGTCACGCCGCATTGACAACCAGCTTCGTGGCCGCGCCGGCCGCCAGGGTGATCCCGGTGCCTCGCGCTTCTACCTCTCGCTTGAAGACGACCTCATGCGCATCTTCGCCAAGCAATGGGTCAGCACCCTGCTTGAAAAGCTGGGCATGGAAGAGGGCGTGCCCATCGAGTCAAAGATGATCTCCAATCGCATCGAGGCCGCGCAGAAGGCTGTTGAATCGCAGAACTTCGAGTCGCGCAAACACCTCCTCGAGTACGACGATGTCATGAACAAGCAGCGCGAGGCGGTCTATGGACTGCGCCGGCAGTTGCTGGAAGGCGTCGACCAGCGCGAGCTGATCCTCGAAGACTACGTCGGCGGAATCCTCAGCGGAATCCTCGACGAATTCGCGCCCGACGATAAGCACCCCGACTCGTGGAACATCAAGGGCATGGATGAGAAGCTCGTTGGCCAATTTGGGTTCAGTCTCACCGCGGGCGGCATCAATCCGCAGGAGCTGGCGCGTCACGAACTGGGCGATGCGATCTTCGAGAAGCTGAAAGAACAGTACGAGCAGAAAGAGCACATCCTCAGCCCGCCGCAGATGCGCTATCACGAGCGCATGGTCATGCTCAGCGTCATCGACGGCCTCTGGAAAGACCACCTGCTGGCCATGGATCACCTGAAGGAAGGTATCGGACTTCGCGGTTACGCGCAGCAGGATCCACTGGTGGCCTACAAACGCGAGTCGTTCGACATGTTCGAAGCCATGATGGCGAAGTTCCAGGAAGACACCGTACGCTTCCTCTTCCGCATGCAGATCCTCGGTCCCGATGGCCGGCCCATCGATGCCCCGCCGGAACCGCGCAGGATCGTTCCGCCCGCGCCTCCGGTGGCCAGTGCCGACCGGCTGTCGCTGAACGGCAGCGGTCAGCCCTCTCTTAACGATGCACCGCCACGTGAAATTACGATTCCCACCCGCGCTCCGTCCACGACAATAGACCAACTCGAGAAGGAATTCGCCCGCAAGAAGCAGCGTGAGCTCGAAGCCGCAACCCGCGCCGGTGCCGGAAACGGCAGCGAGCCCTCTCAGCGGCGTACCGGCGAGAAAGTCGGTCGCAACGATCCCTGCCCATGCGGCTCAGGCAAGAAGTACAAAAAATGCCACGGTGCGGAAGCGTAAGCGCAGACCTGAGCCTTTGTTTCAACCGGCCTTTCGAAGGTCACGACTTGGCAATGTCTGAAAGAACATTGTTCAAGAAGTAACTGACGAGTTGGCGGTTGTCGTTAGCACATAATATGTCCGGTGTTTATAGCAAGTGAAGTGTCCGCTTTTCGGGCGGCGAGGATGGAGCCATGCGCGAGAGCATGGAGA
>Ga0209004_1000187_pt1 | contig 14748 bp, 12 predicted proteins | sample TexAe_RefH0_M1_FD_187948 | JGI IMG/M metagenome (GOLD analysis project Ga0209004, IMG submission 187948) | Forest soil microbial communities from Davy Crockett National Forest, Groveton, Texas, USA - Texas A ecozone_RefH0_M1 (SPAdes) (version 2) | ecosystem: Environmental > Terrestrial > Soil >... | reverse complement strand
AAAACATCATTGAACGAGCCGTAATCCTTGAGAGCAATGGGACGCTTCCGAACCCCTTACCCCCATCGCATCGCATTCACACCGTTGCGAACTCCGGACTGGGTAGCTTCAAAGAGTCGCAACGCGCAATAATTCTGCGCGCGTTAGAGACGTGTGCCTGGATCATAGGCGGAAGGCACGGGGCGGCCGCGAAGCTGGGACTAAAACGCACCACCCTCATTACCAAGATGCAACACTTTGGGATCACACGACCGAAAACACTGAGTTTGGTACCCGCACTCGATAATCTAAATCGATCGCAAGCTGGGTAATGCTTCTTAGAGTCGGCGAGTCGTCATCCGGCAGCCTTCACACGAAAAGCTCCGTGAATTCCTTGCGCACTGTCAGATATGGAAAGCTTGTACATTATCTAATTCATGCAGCTTTCCGATCTCCACACGTAACTGGACCGTAAGCGCACAGGCCTCGATCGAGACGCGATCTGCCGCGGAGTTCGTGCCCGTTGAAGCTTCGCGACCTGCAACTAAAGCTTCGAACCGCCATCTACGGGATTACTGGCTCCCGTAATCCACCGAGCGCTATCGGACGCGAGGAATGCAACCACATCTGCTACGTCTTCTGGCTTCCCGATTCTCTTGAGCGCCCGCATGTAGAGCGCAAGATTGCGACCCAATTCCGTCTTGGTAAAGTTCGACGTATCGGTGTCAATCACACCGGGCGCTAGCGTTCACGCGGATTCCACTGGGCCCTAAGAGTGAGGCCCAATGTTTCACCGACGTCTCAAGCGCTCCCTTGGTAGCCGCATAGGCTGGGATCGATGGCGCGCCGGCCTGTCCCGGAAACCCAGGTGACACGCGAGCAGCCAATGAGGTGATTACGACGATGCTGGATCCTTCTCGCAGCAATGGAAGAAGCTCCTGCACCAAGAAGAATGGGGCGCGAACGTTCGTTGCGAACAACTGGTCAAAGTCGGTAAGAGTATAGTCGCCGATACGCGCTGCTTTCGAGACGCCGGCTTTTGCAACGATGATGTCGAGTCGATCCCCTGTCAGACCTCGCACCTTTGTCGCAAGATCGGTAACGCCTTGCGGTCCTGCCAAGTCCGAGCCGACGGCATCGGCCTCACCGCCACGAGTGCGGATGTCCGCGACGAGCGAGTCGGCTTCACCTTTCGATTTTCCGTAGTAGACAACCACATGGGCCCCAGCCTTGGCCATGATTTCGGCAGTAGCGCGGCCAATGCCACGCGATGCTCCCGTCACGAGTGCTCTTTTGTTTCCGAGGTTTGTCATAGTTTCCCTCCCAAAGATCTCTCAGCCAATGTTTCTTCACGAGACCGTGCGCCATCTTGTAACCAGACCCCGAGCAAAGCTCGGTCCTTGTAGCAAACTGCATTATGCCCATCTAGTGAAAAGATGCTGAAGATTGGACTCAAAAAGCTGCTGCGGATTTTATTCATCTTTCACTTCTAGACTCTGCCTTTCTGGCGAGTTGGTAGGTCCGCGAGCGATCGCAAGGCGGCAATGATCTCAGCGGGTTCCAGTCGATTGCGATAATCCGCATCGACAAATGCCAGCACGATGATGCCGTTCCTATCAACGACATAGGTTGCCGGTATCGGCAGAACCCAACCATCGTCACCGTTTTTCTCTGGCAATGCATGCCCAAAGCGCGAATAGATCGGCCGCAACTCTTCAGCCAAATCAAAAGCAATTCCATAAGCTTTTGCGACCAGCGAACCGACGTCGCTGAGAACAGCAAAAGCCAGACTGTTTTTCTCTGCCGTTGAAAGGCTCTCGTCCGGAGATTGGGGTGAAATCGCCACTAACTCGGCTCCGAGTTTAGTAATTTCGGGAAGTGCCTGCTGCAACGCACGCAGCTCCAGATTGCAATACGGGCACCACCCACCACGATAGAAGCTGACGACCGTGGGCCCCCTCGCCAGAAGGCCCTTGAGCTGAATGGAATGCCCATGCACATCCGGCAACTTGAAATCTGGCGCACGATCGCCGGCTTTCAACGCGTGTTTGGTAATGCCGGCTGCTGCCAGCTCTGTATCAGCACGGTTCATCGCATCACGAATCTCAGGCGAAGCCTTGGCCATGAACTGCGTACGAAAGGTATCGAGCTCTTCTTTGAGAGTCATATCGTTCTCCTTCCCGGTTCCCTCGGATTTGTAGCGTCTCCGGTCTACAAAAGTGTGGACGCCACATACGCGAGGAATCTGTCGCCTGATTGAGAGCAATGCTTGTGCCATCTAAAGCGATCCGATCAAGCATGAGGGCTCGCTGCCGCAGAGCCGGTTGGTGCCAAGGATGCAGTCGCCAAGCTGCTTTTCAAGTGATGTGACTTTGGATACGTCCGTGAACTTGAACTCAGCTGTTCAGCCGTGAGCCGCCGGCCGACATCCATCGCTTGAATTTGGGTTTAGGACCAGCCGAGAGCAGGCTGTTTGAGTAGGTCATCGCCCTCGGGCTCTCGGAACGAACTCACAATCAAGTATTCAGTGTGGCTCTTGCCGCCGATGCGGAAAACCGGAATGCCGGATTCATTGAGCAGATAACATGTCACCCACGAAATGCAACAAGACACGACACATGTCTTTATTCCGACGCTGAGTTGCTGGCACGCATTCGGATAATTCGCTTCGAAATTGTGGCGAAGTCATTGCATCGAGAGTTCAACCTCTCCACCTTTTGTCTCGGTGCAGAGTGGCAAGCCACTTGCAAGTGTTTGTTCAGCGCCGAGATTGGCGAAGCCGGCCGATCAGGTGTGATGCTAACCGCACGAGGAACGCAATTCTGGAGGTCGTTATGGCAACAGCATCAAGGTCCATTCTCTACAGGGGCTCGAAACTACAGCTTTACGGATGGCGCACCTTTTGCATCGAGTTTCTGTATGGCTTGTTCGTCATCCTTTGGTATGTTCTTTATCTCGCCGAGAAGATCACGCTTCTGGGAGTTACTCGACTGGACAGGTTCACCACCTATGCAGACGGCGCTCCAGACGGCTATCAAAGAGAGAGCAGCGCGCTTCTTCAGGACAGGCAGTCTTGAGTCGAGCTAAAAATACCGTCGAGCGGATGACGCAACTTTACTCCGAGGAGTTTCCGATGCTGCCAGAACGCGAAATACGGCCATCTTCCGAGTGCGTTTCGGACGCAGAGATAGTGTCCGCGATTCACTACCTCGAACAGGATTTAGAACTTCAGAGAAACGCAGCGGGAGCTCGTATATTTTTCAGGATCTACTTCGGTGTGCTGGCGATATTGGCCGTTGTATTGATTTATATCGGCGTGTGCTCTTGGAAGCATTGAATGTCGTCTGGTTCACAAGAACCCAGAAACGTGCCCCACGGGCAAAGAATTTATGTCGCAGTTTGGAGGTTCAAATGGTCGTCTGTGTAGTATGCCAATATTGGTCCGAGCGTCTACGCGAGACCAGGAAACATCTTCGTAGCGAGAAACCGCCGGAGGAAGAGAAACGTTTGATTGCGGCATTCCAGACACACCAACTTGGAGCCTGCGCGTGCAGATTTCCAGAGCTCCTCGAGGGGCTCGTTAAACAAGAGCTCGCGGTGCGGCGCAAACCGCCAGTATTTTGCGATCCTGTGCGCGTTCGAGTCTGGTATGAAGCCGTGGCGAGCAATTGATGGAAATCAGGAGCTCGGGATGAGGCTATCCAACATGATTGTCCAGGAGACCACAAAGAACGAGTTCGTGATTGGAATGCTTCTCACCCTCGGACTGCACAGAGCCAGTGAAAGCATGCTTAAAGGATACACTCCTTGCGAATCCCTTGTTCACCCCGCGTTACGAGTTCGTAGTGATGAAGCTGTCTGTCCCGCGGTTCTCTCGACCTGTTGCTATCAAGGCGCCGCCAGTTATGGCGTTGCGGCTGCCACAGAAGAACTCGCGCCATGGATTTGTCTAAGCCGGGAGATCCCATCAAGTGTCCTCACGACGATAAGGAGTTGAACCGCGACCCCTATTTGAGCCTAATCAGGCTGCGGTTACGATCAAAACGACTTCAGAATCTTCAACTTCAAGTGCCTTGATTGTGACAGCACTCTCCTCACGAATGACCAGGTCTTCGCGAGCTTCGATACGCTTACCATTTTTCGAGATGGTGACAGGGGCAACGGTCCTGAAGGAAGCTCCACGTAAAGCCTTAATGAGTTAGGGCTCTACATGAATGATCGATGGCCACGGTGGACACCAAACCGAGCCTCATGCCCGTATGCTTATGATTCTAAATGACTAGATCTAATAAGGCAGCGCTCTAACCAACTGAGCTACGTCCCCAGATTGTTTTTCAACAACTTGGTTATATATCACATAGAATAAGAGGTTTCGAAGCTTTCGCTTTTTTCGCTCTCTTCTACCTTGTCGATGGATTGGACTGAATTTCCGGCCCTTTTGGACACCAAGTGGACACCAAGCTGGACACCAAATTAGCCAACCCAACAACGAGATTTAGTTTATCAGATGACTCGGAGTTTTGGCGTGCAACTGCTCGGTCACAGGGTTAAAACGCTCTCGCTCAGCTTTGTGCGACGCTTCCTTCGATAAACACCTTCAAACAACTACACATTTTCGAAACCGAGCAGCCGTTTCCCCCTTACTCAATTCTCAAGTACGTGCCGCCCTCCCACTGCTCAGAAATGAAGTCTTCAAAGTCCTGCACTACGCGGGTCTTTTAACCAAGCTTCTAATTGCTTTTCCGGTACGGCTCGCCTTGAACAGAGGATCAGAAAGCCCGAGGCTGCAAATAGATGTCTGGTTCTGCTCCAGAGCAGGAACCAACGGCCCAGAGGCCACAAATGCGAAACGGCACATCCTGATTCGACCAATGCGCGCTCTCCCCAGTGCGCCACGGACACCTGCGCTTTTCTCTTGACGTTGACTTACATAGATGTGGCCGATCCGGACCTAACCCTCGTTTTGCCGTTTCGGGGTTACTGACGGTTGGACGGTGATCCGACCGGAACTCTTTGCAGAATTGGGGATTTCTATCTAGCTCTTTATCTCTAGATGGGTTGTAGCTATGGTCTTTTGGGGGCTGTCTTGGCTAGCGAGGCCACCACTTGACCTCTGCCCATTCGGGGGGAAGAGCTTACGCGCTTCCTCTGCAATCACTTCAGGTTCCTGCACTATTTGGTGGAAGGCGGGACAAGCCTTCACATGGGGATGATCTTCGAGGTCTGCGCCGGAATTGATCAGGTCGTTCAACTTCTTGGGCTTCACCCACTACTGTGGGCAACGGCACAAGACCGGAACCTTCGCCGTCTGGCGCATCACAGCGAAAACGCGTATGGCAGCGAAGCTCAAGGCCATCAAAGGTGAGCTTCATCGCCGTATGCATGATCGCCCCGCCAAGACCGGTGCATGGCTCCGGAGCGTCGTCGTCGGTTATTACCGCTACCACGCAGTACCGGGAAATCTCGGACAACTGAGCACCTTCCGGCAGCGCGTCAAGCGACTGTGGTACCAGGCACTCGCTCGCCGCAGTCAACGGGCACAAACGGTGGGAGACGCTTGTTCCGATCTTCGAACGATGGATACCACGCCCACACGTTCTGCATCCCTATCCCGATGCTCGCTTCTACGCCACTCATCCTTCATAAGAGCCGTATGCGTAGACGCGCTCGTACGGATCTGTGCGGGGGCGATCCGTGAGGATCGTCCCTACTGCGACTGGAACCCTGCCCTTCGAAGTCAAACATTGCTAATCGATTGGCTTTTGCGGCTTTGGCTTGAGATTTCGGATGTCTGAGTCCGGGTAGGCCAGATTATGCTTGCTAGGTGTTCCCCTGGTGGTCGAATGTTACGCGCCCTCTGTTCCGTAACGCTGCCTCCTGTGTCCAATGCAAGGAAGCAGAGACTGTCTCTTCCGAACCCCAGTAGGCGGGGATCAAGCACTACCGTACTGACGGTGAGGAGCGTAGCTGCATGCACGTGACCCGGTATTGGCTGGCAGTCTCGATCATTGCGGCTCTGTTACTGGCGCCCCCCTGGCTGCATGCTCAGAGTTTCGAAATTCTGGACGGCAACCTGCAAGTCACATCCCTCGACGGCCTGTGGCGTTTCCACACAGGCGACAACCCCGCGTGGGCCGACCCGAACTTCGACGACTCCCAATGGCCCTTGCTGCGGTCAACAGAGGGCTGGTCGACGCAGGGGTACAAGGACTACGGTGGCCTCGCTTGGTATCGCTTTCAGGTGACGGTTCCAGCGGGGCTCGAACACATCCTCCTCCGCCTTCCCACGATCGAAACCTGCTACGAGGTCTACGCCGACGGGAACCTCATCGGAACCTATGGCAAGATGCCGCCCAAGATGGCGCCCTATGTAGGAGGAGGAGATTACAGGCTATACACGCTCCCGCCTGGCAAGCATTCTGGTGGAAAGGTCGAGATAGCGCTGCGCATTTGGCACTGGCCCGGATGGGCTAGGTTCTGGGTCGGGGGTCCCTGGCACGGCGGCGGGCTTGTCGGCGATGCACAGGCGATGAAGCTTCTAACTTACGCGGATCGGGCATACCAGTTTCGTTCCGTTGCGGCCGCTGAAACCCTCGGACTGCTTGAGACCCTCGCTGGGGTGGGCGCGCTGGCTCTGTTTGTTCTGAGACGGAAAGAACGGGAGTATCTATGGTTCTGCCTGATGATGCTCCTAAGCGCAACTTCCGAGTGGATTGGCGTGTCGCAGAGCACGCACGTCTTGAATGTCGAGTTCCGCGACCTGGTCGAAAATTCGGCATTGGCCGGAGCCTACTTTGCCTCCATTGTGTTTTATCAAACGCTACTGCAGCCGAAGCGCACATGGCTGCTCAAACTGGCCCTGGCATCGATTGCCTTGATGATCCTGGATCAGGTTGTAGCAAGCGTATCGACAAGCGTCCTGGGAGTCTGGTTCGATAACCTCGTGGGGGCACTGTGCGAGCTCGTCCCCAACCTCTGGATCATCACAGTGGTTTTCACGGGAGTCCGGCAGAAATCTCACGATGCGCGCCTGCTGTTCATTCCGGCTGCGCTGGCAACGTCTGCGACACTCTTTGTGGACCTCGCGTGGACGACATACATTCTGGGATGGCAACACTGGATCACAGATACCGATGTCTTGCTTACCGTTGAACCATTCCCGATTACTAGCCGCCAGGCCGTGGCAGCTCTGTTTCTCCTGGCTGTCTCCGGAATTCTGATCTTGCGCTTTACGCGCACGCGGAGCCAGGAGGAGCGCTTCGCCGGCGAAGTGCAGGCGGCGCGGAATGTTCAGCGGTACCTGATTCCGGATCATCTGCCCGAGACGCCGGGACTGATCATCGAGAGCCAGTACATGCCGGCGCGCGAGGTGGGTGGAGATTTCTTTCAGGTGCTTCCGGATGCGGCCGACGACAGCGTCCTGATCGTAGTGGGGGATGTGGCAGGCCATGGCATGGAAGCGGGTATGCTGGCCACGCTGATGGTGGGCGGAATCCGCATGGCGGCGATATTTACCACTGATCCGGAGCGCATCCTTGCTCTGCTGAACAAGCGTATGCGCGGACGAGGCCTGGCGACCTGCCTTGCGCTTCGCATCGATCGTGATGGCAGCGCAACACTGGCCAATGCCGGCCATCTGCCGCCTTACCTGAATGGCAGGGAGCTCGAGATGGAAGGTGCGTTGCCGCTGGGCGCGATTCCGGGCATCACATTCCCCCTGTTGCAGTTCAAGCTTGCCGAGGGCGACGCACTGGTGCTGATGACCGATGGCGTGGTCGAGGCGCAGGACGGCGAAGGTCATCTATTCGGCTTTGAGCGCATTGGCGAAATGCTGTGCAAGGGTGTGGCCGCTTCGGCGCTCGCCTCAGCTGCACAGACGTTTGGCCAGGAAGATGACATCACAGTCCTATCCGTGATCCGTACAGTCGTCATCGAACCCGCACTGGCATAGACGCACACGGCTTTCGACAGCTCAATTCCTCGTTCCGGCCGGATTGTGATCCACCCTGAAGTTACATTTTCGGCAACGGCGCGTCGCCTTTGCTTAAAGAGTAATTTCCCGTTAGACGGTCAACCACTCAGGACATCTAATTGCGGTCATCGATCCTAGCGGATTCAACGATCCGTCGTATGTCATCGAGTTCATTGCTCCCAATATCAGTCGTTCGCTCGTATGTGAAATACACGAGGGCCGAACCGTAAGCGAGTCACCACTCTGCTAAGAATGTGCCATCGCGCTCACAATTGCGAGTGAAGCCGGAGTATTGCTCCGCTTGGATCGACTGCGGAACTGAGCAGCCTTGATTCAATTCTCCGATGAACTCTGCGACATCAGCGTCAACAATGCATCCGTCCGGCTTCCGAACTGCGCCCTTGAGGACAGCGGCGCGGGAGCCGCGACTGAAGGTGACGCAGTCGTTCCCTTCCGAGGCTGACCAGCCTGAAGGGAGCTTTATTGACCACCAGTCTGAAGAGTAAATCCCGCGAACTTGAGTACACCTGTGAATGGACATGCCCGAGTATGTGGAGATTCACGCCAATAATCTGAAGGCAAATCCCGACCAGCCAGCTCAGCAGTTTCGAGCGAGTCGTGGGCGACTGGGAACCTGGCAAGAAAATGCCCTCAATGTCCTGATTGGCGGTCGCCCGGAACCATGCAAATTCAGAGTACTTAGCTGCTCTATAAGAGCGAAACTTGATGACCGCACTAGAGATTTGTGGCCAACCGAGATCGGAGTGCCGTCGAATTCCGACGCTAAAAGTCCGTAGTACTCCAGCGTTGGAGACGAGACCCCCTGGGCGCCGGCCAAACTCAACTCCCATATCAATTCGGAGCTTGGCCTCCAGACACGGCAGCCTGCGCGGTGCCGTTACTTCTGCAGGAATTCGGTCACACTGGGCAGCTGCGACTTCTTGTAAGCCACGCACAAGTCGATGCCTTCAAGAACTTGCGCGAGGTTTCGAGGTCCTCCAGTGAATTTGGTGGAGCGCCCATCAAAAAAGCTCTTGGCATCCTGACGATGCTGCTCGTCGCAGTATCCTCCTGCGACGAACGGCAGGAACGCGCCCGTATCGGTGGGAAGCTCAGCGACCAGGGCATCCCAGTTTTGTTTGAGAAAGTCGTAGACCAAATCGCGCGTTTTCGTTGACTGGGACAATCCAAAAAGGATGAACAGAGACTGCCGGCTATCGAACTCGTCAGTCAACAAAATGGGCATCGCAACGGCGGCAATCTTCGGGTCAGGGAAGGACCCCAAGGCGAACAGCAGGGTTCCCTGGATTTGCTCGTCTTTCTCGCGCTTGGCGGCGGCGCGCATTTGATCGAAAAGATCACGATCTCCATGCTGAGCGGCGGCCAGGAGCACGGTACCAACCATATCCGGCCCTACCGCCTGGTGATCGTTCAACCATGCCAACGCCAATCGTTTGGCTTCAGCGATGGATGCGGCATCCTCTGCCTGGTCGGCCATCACTTCCTCGAGCACCGGGCGAAGAAGCCGATCGTCATCGGTGTCGTCCGGCCTCGCCATCCAGCCAAGCTTCGCCGCGCGCGCGGCATACACATCCGAAAGATACTGCCGGTATTTGGGCAATAGACGGGGCTCTACCAGATTGTCCTGCAGACCAGTCGTAATCTTCATGGTCTTTCTGACCACCTGGCGTTCGGTGTCGCGTGCCAGCGGCGGCGCCAGGATCAAAGCGGTTGCGAGCGGCAGCATGCCATTTCCGGTCAGTGCCTGGATGTCATCAATCAACGAGACCCTCTCGGCACGCGTAAGTTGGCCGACATTGTTGCCGAGAAGATTATTCAGCATGTCTCCCTGATACGCGACGCGATAATAGCCATTGGCGTCAGCGTTGGCTTCGACCCACGCTGGACAGGTCTTTGCTTTTTCTAATTCGAGTTGGGCTGTCTGATGATCGAGCAGCGTGCACTTGCGTTCCTGGCTGGAGCCTGAGGGGTATCGTACGCACACCGGCAGCTTCCAGAGCTGGGGCGGGGAACCGGAGGAGCCCAGGGGGAGGAATCGCTGCTGCGAAAGGACCAGCTTCGAGGCGCTACTGTTGCATTCAAGCCTCACGGTGACCAGCGGAACACCAGGCTGATCAAGAAAACTGGAGAACGCAGATACGAAGCCGTGGTCATCACCCGCCACGGCTGCAAGGAAATCAGCCGAGGTGGCGTTCTTCCACGAGTACGTCTTGAGATATCCCTGGATACCCGTGCGGAAATGTTCCGGTCCCATGTAGGACTCGAACATGTTCAGCAGAGCAGATCCTTTGTTATAGGTAATGCCGTCGAAGGCGTTGGCAATGTCATCGTTCGATTCAATCGGTTGCCGCACCTTGCGCGCGCTTACCAATGCGTCATTAGCCATTGCGTCTTGATAAGCGTTGAGCTCGGAGATATTCATGTGCCACTCGGGATGATATTCGTTGCTGATCTTGGCAGCCATCCAGGATGCGAATCCTTCGTTCAGCCAAATGTCGTTCCACCAAGCGGTCGTTACAAGGTCGCCGAACCACTGATGAGCAAGCTCATGCGAGGCCACACTTACCCATTGGCGCTTCGTTGAAAGCGTCTCATTTTCGGGCTTGTTGATGATGATGGACACTCCGTAGGTGACCATACCGGGGTGTTCCATCGCGTAACCAGCGAGGGGGATGGCTACCTCGTCCAGCTTTTCGTACGGATACGGAATTCCGAAGTACTTCTCCAGCAGATTCACCACGGTTGGAGTTGTCTCGGCCGCATACCTGGCCTCCGGCCCGCGACCGTGCGGAGTAACAATCCGGATCTTTGTATTCTTCTGACCGGCTGAACCAGCATCCACGAAATCAAAGTTCCCGACAGCAATGGCCACCAGGTGACTCGGCAACGGCTTAGTTTCTGCAAACTTCACCGTTTTCATTCCGTTGTTGTCTTCAGTTTCTGAGATCACCGGAGTATTCGAGAGCGCGGCCTGATCCTTCTCGACATGCAGAGTCAACTGCCATGGAACCTTGTATCCGGGCTCATCGAAGCAAGGGTAAGCCTGCCGGGCACCGATGTTCTCAAACTGCGAGTAGACGTACCACTGGTCGCTGTCCTTCACTTGGAAGATACCTTGCATATCTTTGCGGCTGATCTCGCCCTGATAGGAAACATGCAACGTGGCCTCGCCCGGACCTGCCGGCTGATCGAATTCAAACCGAACGTAATCCTTGGGCAAAGAGACCACTTTTGCAGCGACCGTTTTCGAACCGACGGACAAGCTGGCCTGCTTCACCTGCAGCTTGTTTGCATTGAGCCAGAGGATCGAAGTTGCTTTCTTGAAGTTGATGACGATATCGCTCGAACCAGTAAAGATGTCATGGTCCGGCACAACCGTCAGGTCTACCTGGTATCGAACTGGCGAAGCTACGTCGCCTGGAAGGCGGAACGGATTTGTTTCCTGCGCGCACGAGACTGAAGCGAGCGCCCCAATTACGGTCAGGGCCGCAGTCATCCTTTGAAATGAGAAGAGCCTCATCATTCCTCCTCTGCAGCGCTTGAACTGCATGTTCAATATTTCCGTCGTTTCCCGTGTGGCGGCGATTGTATATCCGCAAGGCCCCATATCGGAATCCATCACTCATCAGTTTCCCAGCGCGCCTTCTCCCGGGCACTGGGATGATGATTGAACATGATTCAGGATTCGGGGAGGATGGTCGGCAATGGGGACACTAACAACTTTTTGCCCTCAAAGCGACGGTGGCCGGTCAACCGGCCGCAATGGCTCGGCGAGAGCGATTTCGCGCCCATTCGTCAGAATTCTCGTCTCTCGATCGCTTTTATCGAAACTGCCAATGTGAGGAGAAGGAACAGTAAGCTCAAAAGGATTTCGGACCATGGGAATGGTCTTACGATAAGCAACGTTTGAGTATCGATGTAGTTGAATCCACCTTCGAGACGCCAGAAATTGAGCGGCTTCAACCAACTCACCGCGTTGGCAATGACTTGGATTATAAGAATGATTCCGAACGTGACAGCGGGCGCGGTGTACTCGCCTTCAATAAGAGACGCTACCAGTGTCGCTAATCGCACAAAGGCCATGCCTCCACCGATCAATAGAGAATCGAAGAAGCAGGCGTCGCGAAACGCCCATGGCTCGCCCATCAAATGTGTAACCAAAAGAACAGCGATCCAGGGCGCAACCGCGAGCGCAACAGATTCCAACACGTAAACGCCGAACCGAATACCTACAAGACGCCTACGATCGACAGGTAACGCGAGGGTGAACTGAGATATGCCGGAGGCTCTTTCTCGCAGTATGCCTCCCATTCCGAGCAGAACAACCGACAACATCCAGATGCCCACCAAATATTGATGTGCGACAAAGAGTTGCAGGTGATAATCCTTGGCGGGCATCGGCCGAACGGAATCTTTCCCCGTAATAAACACAATGAACGCAGCGAATAGCACAAGGCCAGCCAAGGACAGTAAGAATCTGAGGCGGCTTTCCAGCCAGAATTTATACCAAAGCACGTTCAGCTCCCCCTCACTGTTTCGAGGAATATTTCCCTCAGGCCGAGAGGAACAACCTCAACCGATGTTGCATTGAGATACTTGGCGCGTTCGATCACCATGTCGGAGTTCTTGTTGACGAATACGCTCATCTGGCGGCCGTTGCTTTCGATTCTTTGCACTCCCGGAATCCGAAAATCCTGTTCCGAGCAGAAGTCTGGAAAGACCAGATCCATCCGTCGAAAGGACTGACGCAGATAGTCCAGTGGCGAATCGACCTTTAGGCGCCCCTTGTCGAGAATGCAAACGTGATCCGCAATGCGCTCCACCTCTGAAATCTGGTGCGAAGAAAAGAAGACGGTGATTCCTTCGGCCGCACGAGCCACAACCATCTGAAGGAATTGTTCGACTCCGACCGGATCGAGTCCCTCAGTCGGTTCATCCAAAATCAGAAGTTCAGGCTTACGAGCGAATGCCAACAATAGCGCGAGTTTCGTTCGCATTCCCTTTGAGAGGCGCTTGATCTTCTTGTCAACTGGTAGCTGGAATTCCGCAACGAGTCTTGTCGCCATCTCGGGGCACCAATCTTGGTAGAAGGCACCAGTGAAGCGCAACATTTGCTCGACAGTCATGTAGCCGTAGAGGGGCTTATTCTCGGCAACGTATGCGATCTTCTGCCGAGCTACTCTGCTGGCAGCACGATCTCTGGTGTTCTTTCCGAGGATTGAAGCGTCTCCGGTGGAAGGCCGTAACATCCCTAACAGGCACTTTATCGTAGTGCTCTTTCCCGCTCCGTTTTGGCCAAGGAATGCGGTTATCTGATTGCGTTCAACGCAGAAACTTAGGTTACGCACGGCCTCCAAACTGCCGTACACCTTGCTCAAATCTCGCGTTTCAATCGCTGGAAACATTTCTGTCATCGTTTTCTCGCGATCTCGGCTACGCGGTTTAGCAATTCCGCTTCGAATACTCTGCGAATCTCGTCATCATGAAGGCCGTCATCCCGGAGTTCTTCAATCATGTCCGCAACACGTCTTTGCGCCGATTGAAGCCGACCTGCTAACTGACGAGTTCGACGATTGATCAAGATGAAAGCGCCCGACCCATGACGCAGTTCGAGGAGACCCTCATGCTCAAGTTCTGAGAAGGCCTTGGCAACAGTATTTGGGCTAACGACCAGCTCTTCGGCTAGCGTCCTGATTCCGGGAAGCTGGTCGCCATTTTGCAATGCGCCAGTCTCGATCGCGTGCCGAATTTGCTGCATCAATTGCAGATAGAGCGCCTGCCCTGCATCCGGCTGCAGTCTGAATAGTCCCACAACCGCTACTGTATCACAGATATGATACAGAGAAGCACATCCGCTGGCCAGTTTCAATGCCGCACCGAGGCTTGGGTCGAGTTGTTTGAATGCTAAGTCGAGGAGGAGCACGAGGGTGTTACAAAGGCTGAACTCAGCGGTGCGCTGATTCAGAGAACTACCCGCGGAGGCTCCTCGAGACACTATGTACTACATCGGACTTGATGTTCACAAGAAGACGATCAGCTATTGCGTGAAGGACGCGGCCGGCAAGATCCACAGTGAAGGCAAGATCGGATCGACGCGGCGTGAACTTGATGCCTGGACCAAAACCCTTCCCCAGCCCCGGATGATCGCGATGGAAGCGACGATCTTCACCGGCTGGATCTACGATCATCTGCTTCCACATGCGGAGAAGGTAAAGGTAGCCCATCCACTGATGCTGCGAGCCATTGCCGCGGCGAAGCGGAAGAACGACAAGATCGATGCCAGCAAAATAGCAGACTGTCTTCGTTGTGATTTCCTTCCCGAGTGCTACATGACCTCGACGGAGATTCGCGACCGGCGACGCACACTCCGCTACCGCGGCCTGCTTGTGAAGCAGATGGTTCAGATGAAGAACCGGATCTCGGGCTTGTTGATGGAGACTGGGGTGAGCTACAACAAGCAGCGGCTGTATAAGGTGGGCTATTTCACTGAGCTGATGTCGGGCAACGAAGAGATCAACTGTGTCAGGCCGCTGCTGAGGCTGAGCCGGGAGACGATTAATCGAACGCAGAAGCTGGACTATGCGCTGGTGAGTTCGCTCGAACGGGACCCTTTGCTGGCGGAGCGCCTGAAGCGTTTGCGAACGGTTCCCGGAGTGGGTCCGATTACGGCGCTTACCTGGGTTCTGGAGATCGGCGATGTGGCACGCTTTCAATCGATCAAGCAGGCCATCAGTTATTGCGGACTGTGCGGAGCCGAGAGGAGTTCAGCAGACAAG
>Ga0209004_1000186_pt1 | contig 14776 bp, 12 predicted proteins | sample TexAe_RefH0_M1_FD_187948 | JGI IMG/M metagenome (GOLD analysis project Ga0209004, IMG submission 187948) | Forest soil microbial communities from Davy Crockett National Forest, Groveton, Texas, USA - Texas A ecozone_RefH0_M1 (SPAdes) (version 2) | ecosystem: Environmental > Terrestrial > Soil >... | reverse complement strand
TCCCGCCGCTCCATCTCCTGCATCTCGCGCTCGATCACGTGGTCCAGTTTCTTCGCGGAAACGTGGTAAGACCGAACGATTTGCTCGTTCAACACCACGCATCCACCGCTCGCGATCGCGCCCATCGCCAATTCTTCCTGCCCGGGAACGCCCAGCTTGCGCACCACCAGGATGTCCAGCGGCAGCCCGCAAGCCTGCGCGACCTCGAACGCGACCGGCACGCCCCCGCGCACCAAACCCAGCACCAAAGCATCCTTCAAATCAGGAAGCGTGGCCACCAACTCCCCCAGCACCCGCCCAGCCTCCCGCCGATCCTGAAAGATGATTTCGCTCACGCGCAGGATTGTATGCCTTTGGCGAACCTGATGCCTGAACTCCGATCACTGTTCACCGTGACTTACAATTGCCACACGCAGTCCCGAGGTCATCTCATGCGGCCATCCTTCTCTCTCGGCATTGAAGAGGAATACCAGACCATCGACCCGGTCACGCGCGACCTGCGCTCCCACATCCAGACCGAGATGCTCGCACAGGGCAAGATGCGCCTGCAGGAACGCGTCAAGGCCGAGATGCACACCTCCGTCGTCGAGGTCGGCACCCGCGTCTGCCTCAACATCGACGAAGCCCGCGAGGATATTTACGAGCTCCGTCGCGAGATGATCAAGCTTGCCCGCGAGCACCAGCTCGAACTCGTCGCCGGCGCCACCCATCCCTTCGCCGACTGGCGCACACAGGAGATTTATCCCGATCCGCGCTACCACCAGGTGGTCAAGGATCTCCAGCTTGTCGCCCGCGCCAACCTTATCTTTGGCCTCCACGTGCACGTCGGCATCGAAGACCGCGAAGCCGCTATCCGCATCATGAACTCGATGCGTTACTTCCTGCCCCACATCATGGCGCTCGCCACCAACTCACCCTTCTGGCTCGGCCTCAACACCGGCTACAAAGGCTATCGCGCAAAAGTGTTTGAGAACTTCCCACGCACGGGCATCCCCGACGCCTTTTCCAGCTACTCAGAATTTGAAAACTACGTAAGCCTGCTGGTCCGTACCAACTGCATCGATAACGCCAAAAAAATATGGTGGGACATCCGTCCTCATCCATTCTTCAACACGATCGAAGTCCGCGCCTGCGACATACCCCTTCGCGCCGAAGAAACCGTCGCCATCGCTGCGCTCATCCAGGCCACCGCGGCCTATCTCTACCGCCTCCACGCCGCCAACCAGGACTTCCGCCAATACGCGCGCCCGTTGCTGATGGAGAACAAATTCCGCGCCGTCCGCTACGGACTCGACGGCTGCCTCATCGATTTTGGCCGCCAGGTTGAAGTCCCCGAGCGCGATCTGCTTGAGGAGTACCTCATCCTCATCGACAGGGAAGTGGACGAACTGGGTAGCAGGGAAGCCATCGACGGCATTCGCAAAATCATGCGCAACGGTACCGGCGCCGACCGCCAGCTCAAAGTCTTCGAAGAGAGCAAAGGCGATCTCAAAGCCGTGGTCGACTACATGGCCGAAGAAACCCGCGCTGGCCTGTAAAGCGCAACCATTAGGCTGCTCTTTGTTCGCTTCATTGCGATTGCCGGGTGCCCCATCCTTGCGCGTTTTTCCGCGCAAGGGTGGGAAACCGCCAACACAAATCAAGCGTGGGAAGCCACCACAAATTAAGCACTGTCATCAAGCAAAGTCGAAGGATCTGCGGTTGCCTTTCTGTCGCACCACCACAACAGCCGACTGCCGCATCCTTGCGCATTTCTCAGCGCAAGGGTTGGAAACCACCAACCCAAATCAAGCGCTGTCATCCTGAGCGAAGTCGAAGGATCTGCGGTTGCTTTTCTCCGATCGCATCAGCGCGACCGCGAAGTATCCACAAACAGTTGTCAGGCCACACTCCAGTCGGATATCAGCCGAAGAGTGCCTCTACTTCACCACCTCAGCCACCACCGACACCTCCATATGCTTTCCACCCGGCAATTCCATCGACCCCAGCACCATCGGTCTCCCGGGCACCACGGCAGACTCACCCTCCAGCACCGATTGGTGAACGATAGGATCCTGAATCCCCACGTTCGACTTTTCGTCGGCCACGCTAGTCTGCTCTAACTTCGTCCGTAATCGCAACCCATCGCCATTCCCATCGAGCGTCGCATCCAGATTCGTGCCCACATCCATGTATTGCACCTGCGTGTTCTCGTCCGAGCTCTTCCCATAGGACCCCGTCACAATCGGCACGCGCGCCCCCTGTTTCATCGTCGTCTTGTTCCCTTGCGAAACCACCACCACAAGATGCTGCGCCGTGTGCCCGCTCTCTCCGTCGCCGACCGTGTACGTCAGCCGATACGTCTTCCGCGGCCGATCGAGATCCGCCAGAATCTTCTGCGCAATCGCGAAATCCTCAGCGCTCGCACGGATCGAGATGGCATTCGCTGACTCCACGTGGTAGATCTTCGCATTCGGCAGCATGTTGCGAAGATCCGTCTGAATGTCATTCGTATCGCGTTGCCCCGTAGAGTTTGAAAGGTACAACGTCTGGTATTGATCCGGTTGTCTCTGCTCTTTCGTCTGCTCCTGTGCTCCCATTCGTGCACACGTCAACGTCGCTATTACCAACCCAGCCGTCGTCAAAACACACCACGGCCGCCGAACTGCATTCTCTGCATTCCTTGTCATCGTTATGCCTCTCCAAGTGATTCGTTCGCAGAACGCGCGGCTGCCCCGTACCTTCGTCGCCGCGTGCTCTCACTTAGACAGGACTCCAAGCCGGCACATTCGCTCACCACTTTTTCAAAGTGACACACTCATTCCGAACAGATCTCGTTCCAGGGCACGATAATTTCAATAGCGCGTGTGTCGTGCGCGAGGTGAATCCATGCATCTCCGAGCCGCCCGAAGAATCGCCGCGATCTCCTTCGCAGGCTTGCTCTTTGCCGCCGCGCTGAGCGCGCAGCAGCCTGACGTCGCCGCCATCCTCCGCGACCTCGATGCCGCCAACCAGTCCCGCTTCGAAAACGTCCTCGGCTTCACCGACATCGAGCACTACACAGTCTTCCGCGGAAGCGACCAGACGCACCCCGCCGCCGAGATGACCGTTCGCACAACGTACACAAGGGGCGTCGGCAAAAGTTACGTCATCCTCTCCCAATCCGGCTCAGGCCTGATCCAGAAAGTCGGCCTGCAACCGCTTCTCGATAACGAGAAAGCGATCAACGATCCCGCCAAGGTTGCCCAGTCCTGGTTCACTTCTTCCAACTATGAAATGAAACTCAAGCCCGCCGCCCCGCAAGTTATCGATGGACGTACCTGTCTTGTCTTCTCCATCACACCCCGGCACAAAGCTCCCAACATGATTGAAGGCACCCTCTGGGTCGACGTCAACGACCACACGCTCGTCCAGGTCGAAGGCACTCCCTCGAAGAGCCCCTCAGTCTTCGCCGGAACCACGCACATGATGCGTCGCTACACTACCATGCAGGGATACGCCATGGCCACCCACGCCCGCGCCGAATCCAGCAGCATGCTCTTCGGCCGCACCGTCATCGAGATCGATTACAGCGAGTACCACTTCCAGCTTCGCCCCGCGCAATAAGCAGATCACCTGCTATCGAAACGCGCCAGCATTCTCTGCAATCCACTGGTCCAGCCCAATCGGCTTCCGACCCAGCGCACGTTCAACCCCGTCCGTCACCATCCCCGCCCGTCCCTCGCAAATTGCGCGCCACAACTCCACGTGCGCCGCGGTCTCCTCTGCCGATGCGCCAGTCGCTTCGAATCGCCACCCCGCCTCTTCATCCGACAGCGTCTCGTACCTCAGCTCTCTGCCAATCGCAACGCCAATCTTCGTCGCAACCTCGGTGAAGCTCAAGGCCTCCGGTCCTGTCAGCGCCAATGCCTCACCTACATACTTGCGACTCGTCAGCGCCCGCACGGCCACGGCCGCAATATCGTTGGAATGAATGAAGGCCCTCTTGCCATTTCCCGTCGATGTGCGCACTACGCCCTCCGCCCTGATTGATCCAGCCCACGCCAGCAAATTGGTCATGAACCCAGATAGCCGCAGAAAAGTGAAGGGAACTCCGCTCGCTCGAATCGCAGCCTCGCCTTGCTCATGCCATGCTCCAATTGCGAGGCTCTGCTCCACATCCAGCGAAGACAGCTTTACCACAAAACCCACGCTCGCACCCCTGGCCACATCCGCCGCCAACTCATCCAGCATCGGAATCTGCGGCCCAGACGTTACCAGAAAGAACGCATCCACTCCCTGCATCGCAGCCGTCAAAGACTCCCGATCCCCCAGGTCCCCGACACAAATATCCACGGACTCACCAAATCGAATTCGCGCCTTCGCTTCATCCCGCACAAACACCCGAGGTCGCTCACCCCGCGCTGCAAGTTCAGTCACAACTCGCGCCCCAACATCTCCCGTCGCCCCCGTAATCAGATAAGCCATATCCCAACCTCCAATATGTGAATAAACCTCATAAACTGGACAAAGGATAAAGTCTCATTCAATCACTGTAAACTCGCTTTTATGGCCGCAATAAGTCCTGATAAAACATCAACGAATCAATATACATATACAAAAGCTCACGTTTTTATTAATCTAAGCCGTGATGAGCAGACGAACCGCGGCACCTCTCCATCGCCGTGAGCCGCAGCAGCTTCGCGCCCGCCAAACCGTCGACGCCATTCTTGAAGCCGTGATCCGCATCCTGAAGCGGGAGGGACCGGACGCCGTATCCACCAACCGCATCGCTGAGGTCGCAGGCGTAAGCATTGGCTCTGTCTATCAATACTTCCCCGATAAGCGAGCCATCTTCGCCGCGCTTCATCAGCGCCACATCGAACAGATTGACCGCATGATGGAATCCGCGCTCATTCAAAATGCGTCCGCGCCCCTCGACCGCCTCATGCGTGCGTTGGTGGATGCCATGATCGATGCGCACTCCGCCGACCCGGAGCTTCATGATCTGCTGCTGGCACAGGTGCCGCCTCGCTCGGGCGGAGCGAAATCATTTGCCGAGCGGATGCACGGCGCGTTTTTGCTTGCCATCTCCGCCAGATCGAGCGAATTGAAGAAGGGTCATAGCCGGGACAAGCAGGTATTTGTGGTGACTCACATGGTCGAATCGCTTTGCCACGGCGCCGTCCGGCAGCGGCCTCCGCGCCTGTCGCTTGCAGAATCCAAAGCGGAAATCGTCAGGGCAATCCTCGCTTACCTGCATTCCTAGATCGCGCGGGCGGAGAAGGTGGGGAGAGCAATCTCCTTGGCGTCAAATGAAGCAAGCCAGTTCGATCGCCGTACTTCAAACAAGTGTCAGGCCCTCCTCGATCTGTTTAGATCGCGAATCCTCTCACATCCGTTCGAACTCCACGTCTCTCTTTCGCGTTCTGTCAATCGCATCCAGATCCGGCAAGTCGTCATACCACGCATAAAACGCCGCATCAAAAACATAGAACTTCTGAAACTTGATCACCGGCATTAAGGGATCGCGCGGAATCACCTGCAGATAGTGGATATAGCTGCCATCAAAATTCCGATGCATCGTCTCCCGCCGCCCTCGTATCTCTATAAACCGGAGTCGATCCGTCTTGAGCGGCGTTCGTTTTGCGATTCCATCTTCAGACAACACAATCACCGCGCTGAAAACATAGATCGCCCAGCACACCGCGAACGCGGTAATCCCGCCCCATTCCAGCACCTGTGCGGGATTCCGTCCCTGCACTCCCTTGTGCTGGCTCCATAGCAACCCGAACAGCCCCAGCAAACTGAACAACAGAAATGCCACTGCGAATATGCGAATCCAGGGGTTCAGCCGATAGACACGCGTCTCCCGAGTCATCCCTCTCCTGTCCTCAAACGAAGCCATTCACAAGTCATCAAGGTCGGTTTATTCAAGGTAAGTAATCATGGATAAGTCTTCGTTCGTGGGTGCTCTAAACCCACTCTCCGCCGCGCATCAGCGGCTCCAGTGTGCCCGTTGCCGTCACCCCATCGATATCCAGCTTGTCCGACCCGATCATCCAGTCCACGTGAATCAGGCTGTCGTTCGCGCCCTTCGCCGCAAGTTCGTCCTTGCTCAGCTTGTCGCCATCGCGCACAGTCGACGAGTACGACTGTCCCAGCGCAATGTGCGACGCCGCGTTCTCATCGAACAGGGTGTTCAGGAAAAGCTGTCCGCTCGAAGCGATCGGTGACGAATGCGGTACCAGCGCAACTTCGCCAAGCCGCCGCGCGCCGTCATCGGTTTCGATCAGCTTGCACAGCACTTCCTCACCGCGCGAAGCATGCGCTTCCACAATCCGACCCTTTTCGAACCGCACGTGAATGCCCTCGATCATCGTGCCCTGGTGCGAGAGCGGCTTCGTCGCCATCACCGTCCCATCAGCGCGATCCTTGTGCGGCATGCTGAATACCTCTTCTGTCGGCATATTCGGGATGCAATAAATCCCGTTGCCCGCCGTCGTGCCGCCGCCCATCCACACATGATCGTCCGCCATCCCCAGCGTGAAGTCCGTTCCCGGCCCGCGATACTTCAACGCCGCATACCGCTTCGCATTCAGATAATCCGCGCGCTTGTGCAGTCCCGCGTCGTGGCGCTTCCAATCGCTCACCGGATCCTCCATGTTGATCCGCGTTGTCTGGAAGATCGCTTCCCACAGCTTTGCGAGAGCCACATCCGGTGCATCGTTGGGAAATATCTGCACAGCCCACGCCGACGTCGCGCACGACACGATCGTCCAGTTGATCTCATGCCGCGTAATCAACTCCAGTGCCGGTCGGTATGCCTGCGACACCGCGCGATTCGCCCGCCCCACCTTGTCGGGATCCTCATTCGAAAGCAGCGAAGGATTCCCCGCGGCAATCGCCAGCCGCGCCGCGCCGCTCTTGAACGCCGCGCCCATCCCGTCGTACAGCCACTTCGCCGCCGTGTCGAAGCTCGCATCCGGCGCGTAGCGGTATCGCATCAACGTCGTCTCATCGTCGGTGTAAAGCGTCGTTACCAGTGACGCACCGGCGCGATACGCCTGCTCTGTGATCCGCCGCGCCAGCGCGACAGAATCCAGCGACGCCGTCATCACTAATTCCTGGCCTTCCTTCAGTCCGAGTCCAACCTTTACTGCCACTTCCGCAAGCAGATCCAGTTTCTGTTCATGTGTCCGTTCTACCGCCGCCACTGCTGATCCCATCGTGAACCTCCTCTTCGACTCTGCAAGTCTTCCCGGGCCTCGCATTCCTTAGCGATCGACCGCGTCTCACTATTCTAGGTCTCAGACCATAGTTAGATGCACTAATGAAAGGTGCCCGGCTCTCAATTTTGAGACCGGGGAGTCGGAGCACCCAGCTGCCGGGTGCCTTATCCATATTTCGGTTTTATAGGGGCAGGGGTGGGAGAGTAAAAAACCCTCCCACCATCGTCATCATCCAGAGCGAAGCGCCGCGGAGTCGAAGGAACTCCGGCTCATCCTCAATACATCAACTTCATCGTCAGATACGTAAATTCCTCAGCGTTAGTCCGCGCCGCCTGCTTGTTATCCGCGCCTGCGCCGTGTCCACCTTCCGTGATTTCATCGTAATAAAACGGCAGGTGATACTCCTCCATCTTTGCCGCAAACTTCCGCGCATGCACCGGCCCTACGCGATCATCCGCGGTCGTCGTAAAGATCAGTGGCTCCGGATAATGCCCATCCGGCTTCAGCTGGTTGTACGGCGAAATCGACGCCAGAAATGCTCGCTCCTCCGGCACCTTGGTTGATCCGTATTCACCTACCCAGGAAGCTCCCGCCGACATGTGCTCAAATCCCAGCATGTCCAGCAGCGGCACCTGGATCACCACCGCATTCCACATCTCCGGATGTTGTGTAAACTCCACGCCCATCAGCAGTCCGCCGTTCGATCCCCCCACAATTCCCAGCCGCGCCGTCGAGGTATATTTCCGCGTGATCAGATCCTGGGCCACCGCGTAGAAATCGTCGTAGATCCGCTGCCGGTGCGTCTTCAGTCCAGCATCATGCCACGCCGGCCCAAACTCTCCGCCCCCGCGAATACTGGCGAGCACAAACGTGCCTCCGCGCTCCAGCCACAGCTTGCCCATCACTGCGCTGTAGTACGGAGTATTCGAAACCTGGAATCCGCCATACGCCGTCATCAGCGTTGGCGTGCTTCCGTCCATCGCAATGTCTTTGCGATGCACCACAAAGTACGGCACCTTCGTCCCGTCTTTCGACGTCGCCTCCAGTTGCTCCACCACGTCGCGTGATGCATCGAACAATGCCTTCTGTGTCTTGCCCGGCTTCAGCGAACCATCCGCTGCGTCACCCAATAGCACGCTCGATGGCGTCAGGAACCCCGTCTCCGTCAAAAAAAACTTGTCGTTCAGCAAGCTTGTTGTTGCGATTCCAATTGACTGGTTATCTGCGACTGGCAGTTTTGTGCGTGTCCATCTGCCATCCTTGCCATGTGTCAGAACGTACGCGCGCCCCTGCACATGTTCCAGCGTGGTCAGCAACACGTGATTCTTCGTCGTTGTCACCTCCTGCGCAAACTCCTGCGACGTCGGTTCGAACAACACGGTCGGCTTAAGGTGCTCCGGGTCTTTCGCAGCCGCAGTCATGTCCAGTGAGATCACCGAGCCCAGCGGTATGCTTGTCGATTGCCCCTGCGGCATCCACTCCTCGTTAAGCGAAACCAGAAGCTGATTATCCAGCAAGCCGTTCAGATCGCATTTCAACGGCAATCCAAGCTTCTTCGGTCCACTCGGCAATACCACATACCACTCGTGCTCAAAGAAGCTGAGGTCCCTGTTGATGACCGGCATCCGATGACCTTGCCCATCAACCAGTGTGCCCACCGAAACGAGGATGTTCTTGGTCTCTCCGCGAAATATCTCTTTCGCCATATCCAGCGGCTCACCGCGCTTCCACCTTCGCACCGTGATCGCGTAGCCTGAATCGCTCATCGTGCCCGGACCCCAGTCGCGGGCGATCAGCAGCGAGTTGTCGTTCTCCCATGTCACATCCTGCTTGCCCTTGGGAGTGACAAATCCACCCTCCACAAACTTCGCAGTCTTCAAATTGAATTCACGTAAAGTGACCGCGTCCTCCCCACCCACCGACAATGCCACCATGCAGAGATGTTCATCGGGTTGCACGCAATCCAGTCCTTTGCCCACCCAGCTTTGCTTGTCCTGCTTGCCCAATGCGTCGTAGTCGATCACCGTCTCCCACTTCGGATCTTCGCTCAGGTAGCTCTCCAGAGTCGTCTTCCTGACGATGCCGCGCAGGTGATCCTTATCGCGCCACGTGTTGTACACCACTTCGCCGCGAAACTCGGGATTCGGAAGCTTGTCCGGCGAATCCAGCACCTTCAGCGCATCCTCATCCAATTGCGCAAAGGGCTTCTGCTTCTCAATCACTGCGGCCGAGCGCGCATTCTCTTCCTTTACCCACGCCATAGGCTTGTCGCCGCGGATGTCCTCAAGCCATGTGTACTTGTCCGTCTGCTCCGTCGTCGAATCTTGCGCTGCCGCCCTCGGCACCCCCGCGCCCGCAACCAACAAGAGCCCCGCCGCAAGCGAAATCGTCCATCGCGTATATGACATATTCCAAATACCTCCGCAACTCTGTATCGATCTGAATGGATTGTTGTTCCTGGCCAGGAAAGCTGTGTCGTTATACTACTCGACCCGGCAAGCCTCTTTCACGCGGAAACGTATGCACGCGGAAACCTATGATGGGCGGAAACGTATGATGGATGGACCATAGAAATTTGAAACCACGACCAATCCCGTGGAGGTCCCTTTAATGAGATTCCGCAGCCCATACGCGCTGCTTCTGATAGCCCTGTTCGCACTCAATTGCAGGGCCCAACTGCCCCAACCGGATGGCGGCTCCATTCAGCGCGGCATCCTGCCCGAGCGCTGGGCGACCGGTGGTCCCCGCTGCATGGAGATGCCCGAGTGGCAGGTGCATGAGTTCAATGCCGATCTCTACATCCTCCGCCAGTCCGGCTGCAGCGATTTCGAAAAACCATTCCTGTATCTTCTGTTCGGCAAAGACAAGGCCCTCCTGCTCGACACCGGATCACGCAACGGCAACCTCGCGCCCACCTTGCAGAACACCATTCACCGCTGGCTCAAAAGAGATTCCCGCACCAGCATTCCGCTGCTCGTCGTGCACACGCACGAGCATTCAGACCACGTCGCCGGCGACGCCGCTCTCCAGGCACTCAACGACCCTGCAATTCCCATCACCCTGATTGCCGCGAAAGTTGAGGCAAACATGAGCCTCTATCACATCGCGCATTGGCCCGACGACATCGGCAGCGTCGACCTCGGCGACCGCGTAATCGACGCCGTCCCCATCCCCGGACACTCCGCTGCAAGCATCGCCCTCTACGACCGCAAGACCGCAATCCTGTTCTCCGGCGACACGCTCTATCCCGGCCGTCTCTACGTGCGCAACTTCCCTGAATATGTCGCCAGCGTTGCCCGCCTCGTCCGATTCACCGACGGCAAGCCGGTCGCCCAGATCCTCGGCAATCACATCGAGCAAACCAGAACGCCGTTTCTCGACTATCCCGAAGGAACGCTCTACCAGCCCGACGAGCACGAACTCCAGCTCTCCCGCGGATCCTTACTCGAGCTGCAGGCAGCCCTCACGTCCCTGCATGGAGTCCCCGCCCGCCTCGCGCTCCGTGACTTCACCATCTGGCCATCGCCCACCACCCCCGAAGAGCGCAAGGCCGAAGAAAAGCGCTTTGAAGATACGCAAAAACAACAGCTAAGCCATATGTGGGACCAGACTCAACCCTGATTTCCACCGGAACATTCGAGCAACACGAATTGCCTGCGAGCCATGCGCAACAAAGGGACGCGCCCGCGTCCCTGCCCGCGATTTTTGTTACCCTGAATAGATACGCGCTGGGTGTCCATCCAAGCTTTGCTTGGGTCGGGAAGCGCATCCCCATCCGACGGAGCATCATCATCGCAAGCCTCACCGAAACCGCCGCGCACCTCGCAACCACCGCCTACCCTGCCGAGTTCATTCCCGGCGCCCGCTCCGCCGTCTTCACCTGTCTGCGCATCCAGCCCGATGAAAAAGTCACGCTCATCACCGACCGCGTCACTGAGCCCATCGCCGCTTCCATCGCCGCACAACTCGCCGAGCACGGCTGCCCCTTCAACGCCTTCATCCTTGAAGACGTTGCCCCGCGTCCACTCGCGGACATGCCCGCCCAGGTCCTCGAAGACATGGAAACATCGCAAGTTTCGATTTTTGCCGTGCAGGTGCAGCCCAATGAGCTTCGCTCCCGCATGCAGATGACCGATGTCGTCAACCGCCGACGCATGCGCCACGCTCACATGGTCAACATCACGCCCGAAATTATGTGCGACGGCATGCGCGCCGACTATGACAAGGTAGATCGGCTCTCGCAGCAGGTCCTCGACCGCGTTCGCAGCGCCACGCGCATCCGCGCCACCACCGCCGCCGGCACCAGCATCGTCTCCGACATGAACCCCGCCTACAAGTGGTTCAAGACCTCCGGCATCATCTCTCCTGAGAAGTGGGGCAATCTCCCTGGCGGAGAATGCTTCACATCTCCCGGCGAAGTCAACGGGACCTTTGTCGTAGACGGTGTAGTCGGCGACTGGCTCTGCGCCCGCTATGGCCTGATCGGCGCAACGCCTCTCACCATCGAAATCGCACAGAACCGCATCGTCTCCTGCAGCAGCGATAACAAACAGCTCGAGCAGGATTTCTGGGCCTACACCCACACCGACGAAAACTCCGACCGCGTTGGCGAATTCGCCATCGGCACCAACATCGGCGTCTCCCGCGTCATCGGCAACATTCTGCAGGACGAAAAATTTCCCGGCATCCACATCGCTTTCGGCAATCCTTACGGCGAACACACCGGCGCCCCCTGGCGCTCCGGCACCCACATCGACGTAGTCGGCTTAGGCTTCAACATCTGGCTCGAATCCCCAGACGGTGAAGAACAAATCATGCGCGAAGGCAAATTTCTCATCTCCGCCTGAACAGCGAAGAGTTCGTGGTTGTCATCAGGAGCGAAGCCGAGGGATCTGCCCTGAAAATTCAGCGATCGATGGCGGGACCCGGACCAAAAAGTTCCCGGAGGGAACGCAGGAAAATAGCCCATGGTGGAGCGCAGCGGAACCCTGGGATAGCGAACAACGTGAATGCCAGTCCCGGAGGGACGTGCGAACCCAACCGCATTTTCGTGGTCGTTGGGTGGCGCAACGCGCCATGAATGACTGCGGTTGTTTCTCCTCCAATGTCCGAATCAAGGCAACGTATACTCACAGCATCGCTCTCCCAGGAGATCCCCGATGCCCCGCACCCGCAGACTCGTCTCCACCCGCAGACTCGTCTCTCTCGTCCTCTTCCTCGCCGCACTCATTGCTCCGGCACTTTCAGCGCTCGCCGAGCCCGCCATCTGGGTCGTCAAAGGCCCCCACGCCACGGTCTATCTTTTCGGAACCATCCATGCGCTTCAAAAGGGTGACTCCTGGCACTCCGCCAAAATCGACGCGGCCATCCAGCAAAGCCAGACCCTCTGGCTTGAAATCCCCAACGTCGACGACGCCGCATCGATGCAACCGCTCGTCCTTCAGCTCGGCATGGATCAGGCCCACCCGCTCTCCACCAAGCTCACTCCCGACCAGCTCGCCAAACTCACCAAGGCCGCAAACAGCGTCGGTCTCCCCGGCGGCGAAGCCATGTTCGAAACCTTCAAACCCTGGCTTGCTGCACTCACACTCAGCCTTGCGCCGCTCATGCAGGCCGGCTACGATCCCAGCACCGGCGTCGAAACCGAACTCAAGCCTGAGTTCACCAACGCCAACAAGCCTGTCAAAGGATTCGAAACCGCCGAGCAGCAGATGCACTACTTCGCCGACATGTCCGACGAGGTGCAAATCGACTTCCTCAATTCAGAGCTCGACGATTTCGACTCTGCCGTCGACAAATTCAAGCAGATGCTTGCCGCCTGGTCCGCCGGCGACACCGACGCGCTCGACAAGTTCAATAACGCCGAGTTCCGCGACAAGTATCCTGACCTCTTCCAGATCCTCGTCGTCAAGCGCAACCAGAACTTCGCGGCGCAAATCAACGACATGCTCAAAGGCGACGGCGTCACCTTCGTAGCCATCGGTGCTGGCCACCTTGTAGGCAAAGACGGCGTCCCCGCCATGCTCGAAAAGCAAGGCTACAAAGTCACCCGCGAATAGCACTGCATTCCTTCAACATGGCCTGTCATCCCGGAACGCAGGTCGCCCCCGGCGACCGGAGTCGAGGGATCTGCGGTTGTTTTTTGCCCGCCTTGCCACGAATCTGGGTGCCCCATGTCTCGCCTTTGAGACATGGGAATCAGAGGTAGTCTTTCAGCTGGCACCAGCCCGACAACGTGTGACCCATTCATGACACAGTCTCATTGCGCCATGAGTGGATAGCCAAACAATCCATCTCGGACAGACTCCCGGAGGGAGAGCGCGAAAATAGCCCAGGGTGAAACCCTGGGTCACGAGCGGTGCAGGATCGCCCGTCCCGGAGGGCCGGGATGAAACCTTCAGCCGTTCCCAAACTTCAGAAACGCCTCCACCACCCGCCCCGGCAACTCCGCCCGATTCTTCGCCGTCATCAACTCATGCCCCGCTCCAGCAATCATCACCAACTCCGTCCGCCCCGGAATCAACTTCAGTGCCGCCTCCAGCTCCGCCTTTGATCCGAAGCCATCGCGCTCGCCGCTCACAAACAGCGCCGGAGTCTGCAGAGAAGGGAAGTGCGTCGTACGCATCTGCTCCGGCCTCTTCGGCGGATGGAGCGGATACGAAAGCAGCAGCAGCCCCTCCACCAACCCCGGAGCACTCGCGGCCAGCATCGACGCCTGCCTGCCGCCATACGAATGCCCCCCAAGAAAAATCCTGCCCGCCGATTCGCGCCGCATCGCCGCAACCGCCGCGCGCAATGCCTCCTGGTCCTTCTCCGCGCTCCCTCGCATCGGTGGCCCATGCGGCCGCGCCTGCCTGAACGGCAAATCGCATCGCAACACCGTTACGCCCGCTGCACAGAACGCCTCCGCCAGCGCCTTCAACAACGGAGCCTGGCAGTTCGCGCCGGCGCCATGCGTCAAAACAAGGCAATCCGCATCCGCGCCAACCGCCCGATGCAGAAACCCCCGCACCGGCGCTTCCTTCATCGCATCGTCTCTAAATTCTTCGCAGTCTGCCATCGTCAAGGCCTCGCGTAGCCAATAGCTTCTATGCTAAGTCCCCCCATTGTCCCCGGCCGCGAAACTGCATCTCACTTAAGAGCGCACTTTGGAGACCCAATGAACCCCTCAGCAACCGCACGCATGCTGTCGCAACTTTGGTTCATTACCGTCGCGGTTATCGCTGTCGCCGTCCTGTACCTCGCCAAAGTCCTCCTGCTCCCCCTGGGATTCGCCATCCTCTTCGCCTTCCTTCTCGCGCCCGTAGTCGCCCTGCTTGAACGCCTTCGCCTCCCCCGTCCCATCGCCGCCCTCTGCGTAATCTTCGCCTTCGCCGGACTCCTCATGGTTGCCGCCTGGTCCCTCTTCACCCAACTGGTCGCCATCGCCAACGACCTGCCCACCTACGGCGGCAACATCGCCCAGAAAATGCAATCCCTCCACAGCCCCAGCAACTCCGCCTACAGCCGCGCCGAGCGTGAACTCGAAAACATCAGCACCGAACTCGGCATAGCCAACTCCACCACCTCGGTCTCCACTGCCGGCC
>Ga0209004_1000185_pt1 | contig 14871 bp, 13 predicted proteins | sample TexAe_RefH0_M1_FD_187948 | JGI IMG/M metagenome (GOLD analysis project Ga0209004, IMG submission 187948) | Forest soil microbial communities from Davy Crockett National Forest, Groveton, Texas, USA - Texas A ecozone_RefH0_M1 (SPAdes) (version 2) | ecosystem: Environmental > Terrestrial > Soil >... | reverse complement strand
CGCCGAACATAACCCATCGATCGATGCATCGTAGCGAGGAACCGTCGCAGACCCTTCGCCCTCGATATCGAACGCCACAGACATCTTCGCTCAGGTTGAAGATTCCTAACTTGCGAGATTACTGGATTCTTTCGAAGCGGAAGCCGGCTTCGCGCAAGGCGTGGCTTATGGCGGTGATGTGAGTGGCGCCGCGGGTTTCGAGGGTGACGTCGATGACAGTTTCGCCGAGACTGACGCCGTAGTAGGCGCGGTTGTGGATGGTTTCGACGATGTTGGCGCGTTCGCGGGCGAGGATCTGGGTGAGGTGCAGGAGTGCGCCAGGGCGATCCTGCAAATAAACGCGGACGCGCAGAAGACGGCCGTCTTTGACGAGGCCGCGCTCGATGATCTTGGCGAGGAGGGAAACGTCGATGTTACCTCCGCAAACCATGACGACAGTGCGACGGTGACGGAGATTCGTTTTGGACTGAACGACGGCGGCGAGTGCGGCCGCTCCGGCTCCTTCAGCGAGAGTTTTTTCCTGCTCGAGGAGCATCAGGATGGCGCTGGCGATTTCTTCATCGTCGACGGTCACGATTTCGTCGACGTAGCGGGAGACGAGCGGTAGCGTGACGTCCCCCGCGCGGCGGACGGCGATGCCGTCGGCGATAGTAGCTTCGGCGGCGATGGTTACTGGTTCGCCGGCCTCCCGTGCGCGAAGCATAGAGGGCAGACGCTCGGGCTCGACGCCGACAACGCGGATTTTGGGGTTGGTTTCTTTCAGAGCGCAGGCGATGCCGCTGATGAGACCGCCGCCACCGATGGGAACGACGACGGCTTCGATGTCGGGGACCTGTTCAAGGAGTTCAAGGCCGATGGTGCCCTGGCCACAGATCACTTCGGAGTCGTCGAAGGGATGGATGAATGTGCGGCCTTCTTCGACGCGGCGTCGCAGGGCTTCGTCGCAGGCTTCGTCGTAGCTGGCGCCGTGGAGAATGACTTCGGCACCGTAGGCGCGGGTTGCGGCAACCTTGATTTGCGGCGTGGCGAGCGGCATGACGATCTGGGCGCGGATGCCGCGCTGAGTGGCGTGGAATGCGACACCCTGGGCGTGATTGCCGGCGCTTGCGGCAATCACGCCGCGCTTGCGTTCGGTCTCACTGAGGGTGAGAAGTTTGTTGAGGGCGCCACGCTCCTTGAACGAGCCAGTGCGCTGGAGATTTTCGAGCTTGAGGTGCAAGGGTAGGCCGGTCAGTTCCGAGAGATGATGCGAGAACTGGCATGGCGAGACGTGAATGGAGTTCTCGATGCGTGCGCGCGCAGACTGAATGCCGACAAGAGATACGGGTTCCAAGACAATCTCCTCGATCAGAAAAAGTGACTGAAAATGCGAAAACCACCAGCCGCATTCGCGGGTGGTGGCCTTGGTGTTGCTGAACTACTGGATCCTGTTCGTCAGGCTTTTCCCGCGCACATGTTGTGGCTGCTAATTCGAATGGCGGGATTGGATACATCAGCGCGCAGCGCGGGGCAGGAGATGACATGACATGCGATCGCGTTGAGGCTGAAGTTTTGCATGACGTTGATTGCAGTAGAGCAGAGGCGAATGGTGTGCGTCAAGCAGTTACGGAGCTTTCGGGCTCGACTGCGAAGGACTCGCGCGTCGCTTCCTGTGCTCGCGTGATGCGGTTGAGGGCGAACTGAAAGTAGACAAAAGAGAAGAGCAGAGTGAGGAACCAGTTCAAGCGGAGATTCATGGGCTCGCGGCGGTTGTAGTGCTCGTTCAGCTCTTCGCGGAGTTCGTAGATGACGACGATCCAGAGCAGCCAGGAGAAGAGGAAACCAACGCCGATGACCAGAGAGGCGATTGCCCAATAGAGAGAGGTGGAGCTCGATTCGATTTTGCGGGTCCAAATGCAGAGATAAGTGGGCCAAACCGCAGCAACGGCGTAGATGGTGAAATTGCGATAAGGTTCGGGAACGAGCCAGAACGCGAGTGCCTCAGCCGCAATGATGGACAGAAGGAGGACAGCCCAATGAACCCGTGGAGGAGATGGAAAGGCCGAGCCGTGGTTCACAGCCGGCGAGACGGGGGATTCAGGCATGCCCTATCTTACCCCGAAGCGGCAATCCCTAAAAGATGTCAGATAGCTTTGCGATGGCGTCGAGTTCAATGAGAAGTTGCCCCAAGGGGGGTGCATCGAGTGCTGCATGTTCAAGAATCCATGTGTCTTTGTGGAAGAGAAAGACGGAATGGAGACCGGCAGCGAGGGCTGGATTTATATCGCTTTTGGGGCTGTTTCCGATCATCCAGCTGGAGTGCGGGGTGAGTTCGTGGCGTGCAATGACGTCGCGATAGGTGGGCGAATCCTTTTCGGCAACGATCTCGATGGCGGAAAAATATCGGGCCAGGCCGGAGCGGCGGACCTTGTCGGCCTGCTCGGCATGGTCACCTTTCGTCATCAGGATAAGGCGGTGGCGGCTTGTGAGGTCGCGGAGTGTTTCTTCGACTTGGGGGAGAAGTTCAATCTCCTGTTTGGCGATAGAGCGGGCGAAACCGATGACGCGCTGGCGTCTTTCTTCGTCCATGGGTTCGGGGCTGAGACGCTCAAAGGTCGTGATGAGCGAACGCGTGAAGCTGGGCAGGCCGTAGCCGTGCGCGAGGATGGTTTCGCGTTCGACGGCGTTGAGGGTCTGACGAACTTCGGCGGGCGAGTACTCGTGGTGATTGAGGAAGCTGATGAATGTTGCGATGGCGCGTTCAAAATAGACGTTGTTTTCCCATAGGGTGTCATCGGCATCGATGAGCAGCGTCTGGCCGGGAGGAAATCGGGGCATGACACCATCGTACAAAATCCGAGCGGCGACTATTTAGTTGCTGCGGGAAGCGTGTAGTCGAACTTGTAGGAGTGCTTGCCGCTGACGATGGTGATAGTCATAGAACCGGAGATGCCGGAGAGATCGCCTGTGCCGGAGCCGGGCACGACTTTGATGGTGAGTTCGAACTTGTTGTCCTCCATGGTGCCGAAGTGCTGGAGAGCGAAAGCTCCGTTGCGTCCGTGGAGTGTGCCGGTGACCTGCTCAATGGCGACGTAGCCGGCGGTGCCAGTGGCGGGATTGCCGGCGCCGAGCATCTCTCCCTTGCTGGCTGCTTCGAGGTCGCCGTGAAACTGCTTGTCGAGCCCGAAGCAGCCTATGGCGGTGCCGTCGAGTGCCTCGTCTGCCGTTAGCGGTGTTGTCTTAACATCAAATGTTCCTTCGGCGTGCAGGGACATGTTGTTTTCCTTTGCGGGGAGTTTGGGATTGGGAGTCTGAGCGTGCAGGAGCATGGCGCTGAAAGACAGGCGTAAAGGCAGATGCTGATGGACCTGGCGATCGAAGCACGCTGACCCCCCGATCTCGATATGGAGATTCTATCGGATGGATCGAACGCGTCGATGGTGCGATTCTCAGGCCGCAGTCAATCGGCGAGTTTGAATATGCGGATCTGAACCAGTTTTGCGATGGTGAGATTCTTGAAGCCACGGTCCTGCATGCGGTGAACGAAATCTGGCGTGATCTTGAAGATGCGTATCTGGATCAGTTCGTCGAGAGTGGGCTGAAAGCCGAGTGCGCGAATCTGTCGCACGTCGTCGGCGTTCACTCCCTGCGATTTGAGGCCGATGAGTTTGTCAGCGTCGGGGAGTTCATAGCCCATAGCGGAGAAGCCCTGGGCGTAGGCGGGATCGATATTGAAGATGCGGAGGGCAATGAGGTTGTCGACGGTGATGCGCTCGATGTGGGCCTGCTGAAGGGAGCGCGCGTAATCAGATGTGACGTTGATAAAGGTGTAGGCCTGTAACTTTTCGGAATTGAAGCCGGTGAAGCCGAGCTTGGCCATGCGGCCGACGAAGGCGGCGTCGGGGGTGAAGAGACCGTCGCCTGCGAGTTCCTCGGCATGAACAGTACCGGTGCAGGTAAAGGTGCCTGCTTCGGCGGTGAGGGTTGCGGTGAGTTGCGCGCCTTCGCGATCGAGGTCGGCAAGCGTGATGCCGGTGAAGCGGCTCATGGCTTCACTGCTGAAATTGGAGCCGCAGTGGCGGTCTGTGGGGCAATCGGCGTCGTTGATATGGAGACTGAAGTTGCCGGCGTCTTTACTGCGGCCGATTGCACACTTGGCGCGAAGAGGGGCGAGGGATTGCGCGTGTATTGCCAACGCTGTGGCTGCAAGAGTGATGGCGAGAGCGAGTTGGCTGTGCGATTTCATATCAAGCTCCTCGGGAGCGCCTCAGAGACGAGGGCTTCCTGTCCCTCGTCCAGGGCGATTCAAAATACGGCGGCTGGATTGATTTACTTCTTTACGGACTCGTCGTCGAGGAGGCCGGAGATACGCAGTGCAACGAGTTTGTCGAGGGAAAGATTCTTGAATCCGTGCCGTTCCGCGTCGGCGATGAATGCGTCATCGATGTTGAAGATGCGCGTCTTGAGGACATCGTCGGGAGTGGCGGCGGGGTACTTCTGTTTGATTTTCTGCGCGTATTCCGGCGAGATTCCCTGGATTCGCAAGGCAAGAAGCTGCTTTGAATCAAGGTTGGCGAAGCCGGCGGCTTTCATGCCTGCAATGAACTCGGGCGTGACGTTGAACATGCGGATCGAAATGGCATCCTGAAGGTTTTTAACCACAAGGCCCTGCGCTTTCATCGCGGCAATCGCTTCCGGCGTCACGCCTTGCATTTTGCAGCCGATGAGGTCATCGGCGCTGGGTTTGCCGAATCCAACGTTGGCCATGGCGCGGGCGTACTCGGGAGTGACGTTTTGCATCTTCAGCGCAATCAATTTGTCGAGGTCGACGTCGTAGCCGGCAGCTTTCATCTGTTCGATGTAATCGCTGTGCGGTCGTGTAGATGGTGCGGCCTTGTCGTCGGACTGGGGTTCGGATGCGGGCGAGGGTGTGGGCTCGGGCACTGCTGCTTGCGCGGCCGGAAATGGCGATGGCTTGGCAACGGGAACGGCGACTTCAGTTGCGATTACTGGCGCAGCTATTGGCGCGGTTGTTGTTGCGACGGCGATGGCCGGAGTGGGGTTGGGTTGCCGCGCCGGGTTGAAGCTGGCTAATAGATGTGGTACGGGCCAACACAGGACAACGACCCCGGTGAAGGATGCGGCAAGTGAGAAGGGGCGGATACGACGACCATGAATACGAGTCATGGGCTCACCGAGGATGCGTGCAATACGCATAAGAAGGGTTTGATGGGATTGATGGCCATCGAGCGCCATAGCTAAGCGCAGGTGGCGGGAGCGTTGCTCTTCGAGATGCACGAGAGCGTGCGCATAGACGATGGGGTTTGGGCAGATTTGCAGGGCGAGATCGTCGCAGCAGAGTTCACGCTCGTGGCGAATGCGGGCGCTTAACCACCAGATGGCAGGATGAAAGAAGAAGAGTGTCTCGGCGATGGTTTGCAGGATGTTCCAGAAGAAATCTGCGCGGCGCACGTGGGCCAGTTCGTGGGCGAGAACGACTTCGAGTTCGTCGGGGCCGAGCAATGTTATGGCGCTGAGTGGGAGCAGCACGGTGGCGCGGAGCGTGCCCATGGTCATGGGGCTATCGATGGCGACGGAGAGACGGAGCGTGATCACGCGGCTAATGCCGAACCTTGCAGCGATGCGTTGGAATGCAGAGTGAACGGCATTGGGGGCCTCGATGTCGGAGGCAAGGCGTAGTCGGCGGAGATACCACCAGCCGCCGAGACCGCGGATGGAGAGCGCAAAGACGCCGATGAGCCATAGGCCGTCGATCCAGGGAAGCAGTTCGACGAGCGTGAGGGGCTCAGTGGCTGGCTGGTTGGCGACAATGCCGGGCGCGACTGAGCGCGGGAAATCAGCGGCGATGGCGGCGCGGAGACTCGAAGTGGAATCGGCGATGTAAATTGCAGCAGCGTCAGAGCGCATCTCGTAGGCAAACGTGCCGATCGCGGAGCCGAGCATGAGGAGAAGCGCAAAGAGGGCGACGAGATAGCGGGTCTGGCTGGAGCGGCGCGCGGTGGCGATCGTGAGAATGCGATACGTTGCTGCGATGGCGGCGGCCTGCCAGCAGAAGTGGATGAGGGTCCAGGCGATGGCTTGGGGAATTTGTGTCATGGCCGGTCCTTTCTGGAGTCGTTGGTGATTCTGGATTGTTTTGCCGGGCGGTGATCGGAGGATGCGGCGCTACGTCTGCGTTCGATGAGGGCGCGGATTTCGGCGAGTTCGTTTTCGCTGGCGGGCTCCATGGAGAGTGCGTGCAAGGCGAGTTGGGCGGCGGATCCGGCAAAAAGGCGCTTGCTGAGATCCTTGAGGATTTTGCTCTGCATCGAGTCCTGGCTCAGCGCGGCGCGATAAACGTGAGCGCGATTGGCTTCATCGCGGACGACGAGGCCTTTGGCAGTCATGATTTGGAGCATCTTGAGGACGGTGGTGTAGCCGGAGGCGCGATCCTCATTGAGGGCATCATGAATCTCGCGCACGGTGGCCGGTTGTTTCTCCCAGAGGATCTGGAGCAGCTCGAGTTCGGATTCAGTGGGGCGGGGGATGGCGGAGCCGTGTTCCATGATGGGTAGACGTTATACGAAGAGTTTCGTAATTGTCAACGAAATTCTTCGTAGATCGAACGGGCACTTCAGGGTAGTTCGGAAAAAGAAGCAACCGCAGATTTCCTCGACTGCACTCGGGATGAAGCAATCACGTGGAAGTAGCTGACAAGTCTGTTCGGGGGATGGATGAAGCGACTAGCTTTCAACTGTTCCTAGCGGCAGACGGTGTCTACATCGAGGGATCGTTGTGGTCGGGGAGGCAAGGGAAGGCCCCGCGCGTGCATTGCGGCTTCGAGGCTGTCGGGTTGTTCGGGGAGGGACGGATCGATGGCACTTGCGTAGAAGGGGTCGTTTTCCGCGTCCTGAAGAGTGATGAAGGTGAATCCCTTGTCGCGGTAGAGCTTGAGTAGACGCGGGAGCATGCGGGCGTCGAATGCGCCTGCGTGCATCAGCAACACGTAGGGGATGTCGTGGCCGTAGAGCGTCTTCGACATTGCGCGACGAAAGTCAGCATCGGCGGAGGCGGCTTCGAGGTAGGTGGATTCGAGCTGCGCGATCGAAGCGGCGTCATTTCTGGCGACGCAGCGGGCGTAGGGGTCGTTCCACATGTAGTCGCCGAAGCTCATGGTGACGGCGGCGATGCGATATCCGTGGGCGGCGAGGAGTTTGCGGGTCTCAGCGCGCTTTTCGGGAGTGTCGCCTTCGGCGAGAAATGGGTAGCGGAGCCAGTGCCAGTCGCTGCCGGTGGCGTAATGCTGCAGGACGGGTTCGTCTTTAAGCAGGTCGGCTTCCCAGTCGGCGAGGGAACTGGTGTTGAGGTTCATGTGCGACCACGTGTGATTGCCAAGCGGAAAGCCTGCGTCGCGCCAGTCTTTCAGCATGGGCGCGGAGGCGGGCTCGCGCTCCAGTTGAACGCCATTCACGAAACCTTAGACCGGGGGCAGGTGGGCGTCATTCATGGCTGCGATCAATTTGCGACCGATTTCGACGCGTGTCTCGCCTTGGGGCAAGGAGCTGTGGGCGGGGAGGTCGTCCCAGGTGAAGGCGATTTGCTGAGTTTTCGCGGAAGGGAGCGCGGCGAGGATTGCCGTGAGCGCGATGATGGTGCGCAGAGAGCGCGGTGTTTTCATTCGTCCATTATCCATTGGAGCAGGGTGGAAGATCCCTAGGTCTCAGAAGCGAGACCTGGGGACCCAGCACGCGAATTTGTCCGCTTGACAACCCTTTTTATCGAGTGCTGGTAGGCGATGGCGAGCGTGAGCTATTTGACGCGTATGACTGGGTTGCGGTCGGGGTGGGCGGGGTCTTTGATGATATGGCCGCCTTGCATGACGAAGGAGACGTGCTCCATCACCGTGATGTCGGAGAGCGGATCGCCCTGGACGGCTACGATGTCGGCGTAACGGCCGGGCTCGAGTGAGCCAACGTCTTTGTCTTTCTCGAGCATGGTGGCGGCGTTGATGGTGGCTGCCTGGAGTGCGCCAAGCGGCGAGAGGCCGCCGCGGACGAGAGCGCCAAATTCTTTGGAGACGGATTCATCGACATCGGCGTCATCGACTCCGTAGGCGATCCGGATGTGGTGAGCGAGGGCGAGCTTGAATGCGGGGCCTTGCGCGGCCATGATCTCCACGCCCTTGGCGTAGGAGTCGGGGTCGCGCCCCTTACTCAGGCCGGTTTCCATGTCGTGCTGGAAACAGTAGAGCGTGGGAACTAGCCAGGTGTGATGCTGCTCCATCAGATCTGCGCCTTCTTCGTCGAGCATGGTGCCGTGTTCAATGGAGTCGACGCCGGCGCGAACTGCCGCCTTGATGCCGGCAGCGCCTTCAGCGTGTGCCATGACTTTCTTTCCGGCGCGGTGGGCGATCTCGACGGCGGCGGCCATCTGCTCTTCGCTCAGTTCCTGCACGTGGAAGTCGGAGATGGGATCCATGACGCCGCCGGTGGCCATCAGCTTGATCCAGTCGGCGCCGTACTTAATGTCGCGGCGAACAACGTGAGCAATGTCGTCGACGGTGTCGGCGACGTTCTGGCCACGCGGAGTTTCGATATCAGGTGAGAAGGGCGCGCCGTCACCGTGGCCGCCGGTGAGCGAGATGCAACTGCCGGCCGCGGTGATGCGCGGGCCGAGGATGATGCCGTGCTTTACCGAGTCGCGCAATGCGAACTGCGGGTAGTCTGGCGGGCCCTCGCAGGCATCGCGAAGCGACGTGAATCCGTGATCGAGCCAGAGCCGCAGGTTGTAAGCACCCCAGAGCGTGGATTGCGGAATGGACGTGCGCAGATGAGCGGCGATGTTTTGCGTTGTGGGGTTGGAGAGGGTGTGTGCGTGTGCATCGATCAGGCCGGGGAGCACGGTGTAGGCGGAGAGATCGGTGACGGGGACGCCGGAAGGTGCGGAGTCGGCGATGGACTGGACGCGGTCGGCGGCGATGAGAATGTATGCATGCTGACGAACGGCGCCAGTTCGTACATCGATGAGTTTGCCGGCAAGCACGGCTTGCGTGACGGATGGTGCGGCCGGTTGTTGTGCTTGGACAGTACAGGCAACAAGAAGAAGGCAGACAAGGACAGAGCAGCGGATGGGGATCATCTTGCGATTGAAGGTAACACTCGGGCTGGCGCAGGGAAAAGCAAAACTATTGTCCGGGTTGCGGTTGGCTTCCGCTTGAGGTTGCACTTGCGGGAGCACAACCATTTTGGTAGAACTGCCACAGTTTGGATTGTTGAAAGTCGACGGCCAGGAAAAGAGGCGAAATGCGCGCAATGACCCCCGATGCACAACCGCTTGCCAATTTGGATCAGTGGGATCACTTTGTCGAAGGACGCTACAAGGAAGGGAAGTCTGAAGCAGAATTCCGCGTTTACGACGCGGCGGCTACGCCGGGCGTGGCGGAGTTCTATCGTCTCAATCACGAAGGGCAGACGGCGGACTATGTTCTCGGCAAAGAGCAGGAGTACTTCGCCCTGAAGAAAGGCATGAAGTCGGTCTGGGAAGCGGCGGAGTTTTTGAACACGCTGGTTGACGACAGCGACCCCGACACGGATCTCACCCAGATTGAGCATCTTCTGCAAACTTCGGAAGCGATTCGGCGCGATGGCCATCCGCGATGGATGGTACTCACGGGATTTTTGCACGATCTTGGAAAATGTCTTTGCCTTTACGGCGAGCCGCAATGGGGCGTTGTAGGCGATACGTTTCCGGTGGGCTGCGCGTGGTCCGAGGCGATCGTATTCCATGAATACTTTGCCAACAACCCCGATCGGCTGGTGCCCGAGTATCAGACAAAGTACGGAATATACGAGCCGCATTGCGGGCTGGAAAATCTTCACATGTCATTTGGGCATGACGGCTACATTGCAGAAGTGATGAAACCTTATATGCCTAAAGAAGCTCTCTACATGTTGAGATTTCACTCGTTCTATCCGTGGCATCGTCACGGTGCATACGATTATCTGGCGAATGATCAGGATCGGGCGATGCTGGAGTGGGTGCAGAAGTTCAATCAGTTCGATCTCTACTCAAAGGGAAATGCCAAGCCGGACGTCAAGCAATTGAAGCCCTATTACGACGAGCTATTTGCAGAGTTCTTGCCGGGGAAGTTTGCCTGGTAAGCCGCACTCAGAGCGAAAGACGAAAGGCCGCCGAGCGAGAGCTGGACGGCCTTTGACGTTTCGGGTTGGAATCAGTGCGCGGTTTCGCCTGAAGAGGACTTGGGAAGCGATGCTAGCCAAGTCTTCAACTGCGGTTCCTGGAGGTTGCGAAGTTCGATGCAACCGTTGATGCGCTCGATGGCGTGTTTGAGTTCCTGATCGGCATCGGGGACCTTGTGCGATGCGAAGAATTGCGATACATCATCGCGGTCCGATTCCGAGCAGAAGGCGCTGGTGGCGCCGACGAGGACGTTCCCCATCTCCGGAGTGAATTCTTTCTTTACTTCATCCCAGTGGGTCTGGATGAACTTCCAGGCAAGTTCGCGGTTCTTGTCTGTGTCGAGCGAGATGGCAAGCTGGATGGCGGCATCCTGGTTGCGGACTTTACCGGAGACCGCGTACTCCAACGCGCGCTGGGCGAGCTCGGGGTTTTCAAACATGGCGAGCAGACGAAGAGCGCCGATTTGCATTTCGGGATTGGTGGAGTTTTCGGATATCTTCTGCAACTGATCAAAGAGCGCTGCATCGCCGTTGCGGGCAGCGATTTGGAGGGCGGTCTGGGCGAGGTTGGGGTCGATGGAATTCGCGTCGGCCAGGTACTTTGCACTGATTTCACGCGCCTGCGCGAGGATTTGCTGGTCCTTGGCTTCACCGAGTGCGGCGAAGAGAAGCGCGCGCAATTGTTTCTTGTCTGGGGAGTCGCCGTCGGAAGGTGGCCCGAGCTTGGCGTATTCCGGCGCGAAGGTCTGCCGGAACCACGCATCGAGCGCGTCTCTCTCTTGCGGTGTGGAGGCGATGCGTGAGTCGATAGCGCCGAGTCCTTCGAGTGCGGAAGAAACAACGGCAGAATTGGGGTCTGCCTTGACTGCCGCGACAAGGTTGATGAAGTTGCCGACGGTGGCCTTGTTGGCGCGGACCTGGGCCCACTCGTCACCGATGAGGCTGATGCGCTCGGTGGGCGAGAGACTGGATTCGACGTGCGAGGCCAGGGCCGCGTAATCGGCTGGCGTGTAAGAAGTGCGGTAGTAGCCCTTGCCGCCTGCATTGGCGAAGAAGAGCGCACTTTGCGGAACTGTAAGAGAAGTTGTTTCGGGAGTGAGAAGCTGGCAGTCCTGCTTGTCGCCCGTGGTCTTGAAGCAGACGGGAAGCGTCCACTTTTGCGCAGCGTCGGGCTGCACGCTGGGGCTTATATAGAAGCGCTTCTGCGAGACCTGGACTTTGCCGTCCTGCGGCTGTCCGAAGGTGATGAGAGGCACGCCGGCCTGGGCTACCAGGCTCTCCATGATCTTGTCGACGGGTTTGTGACTGGTTGATGTTTGCGCATTCCAGAAATCTTCGGCCGTGGCATTGCCGTAAAGATGTGCAGCAAGGTAGTTGTGCACGCCCTGGCGGAAGGTTTCGGGTCCAAGGTAGTTTTCGACGCTGAGCAATACATCGCTGGCTTTTCCATAGGAGATGCCGTCAAACATCTGTTCGATTTCCGCGGGAGTGTCTGCGCGGGCGCGGATGGCGCGGGTGGTGGGCTGAGCGTCCAGATTCAGAGTGCCGTCTAACCCAGAGGCGACTGCCTGATCGACGTTCCATTCAGGGTGCATGGCTTCAATCGGCTTGTTCTCCATCCAGGTGGCGAAGCCCTCGTTGAGCCAGATGTTGTCCCACCATTGCATGGTAACTAGGTCGCCGAACCATTGATGCGCCATTTCGTGTGCGATGACCGAGGCGACTTCCATCTTGGCGTTGATGGATGCGGTTTTGGGGTCGATGAGCAGAGCGGTTTCGCGGTAGGTGATGGCGCCGAAGTTCTCCATAGCGCCGGCTTCGAAGTCGGGGAGAGCAATTAGGTCAAGCTTCTTGAGCGGATAGGGAATTCCGAAGTAGGTGTTGTAGTAGTGCAGCACGTACTTGGCGACATCGACGCCGTAAGAGGTGAGAGCGACCTTGTCAGGAGTGGAGCAGGTGCGGATCGCGACGCCGTCCTGTTCGCCGGAGGAACACTGGAAATCGCCGACAAGAAATGCCACGAGGTACGTGGACATTTTGGGAGTGGTGAGGAACTTGAGGGTGTGTTTGTCTACGCTGGGGCCGGGCGTGTCGCTGATGATGGGGCCGTTGGAGATGGCGGTGTCGCCCTTGTCGATGATGAGGGAGATGTCGTAGGTGGCCTTGAAGGCTGGTTCGTCGAAGGAGGGGAAGGCGCGGCGCGCATCGGTGGATTCGAATTGGGTGACGGCGTAGTTGCGGCGCGCAGTCTTGGAGAGATAGAAGCCGCGGAGTTCGCCGTTTAGGATGCCGGTGTATTGGATCGAGAGCCTGGCTTTTCCTGCTGGCAGGCTGTCGGGAACCGTGAACGTGGCCTGCTCTTTCTCTTTGTCGAGGGAGACGGTTGCCGATTGCTCCTTGCCTGCGGCTTCGATTTTGACGGACTGGAAGGTGAGGTCGTGGGCGTTGAGGGTGATGGCATTGGCGGGCTCGGCGAGGGTAACGTCGATCGTTTCAGAACCGGTGAAGGTTGCGGCCTTGAGATCCGGAGCGAGAGTGAGCGTGTAGTGCTGAGGGCGGACCGTGGTGGGGAGGCGTTGGGCGTGAAGCGAGCCCGGCAGAGTGATTGTGAAAGCGGAAAGGGTACAAACGACAAGGGAAATGCGAACGCTGCGCCAAGGGAAGGCGGGGTTAATTTTCATTTAGTCCTCTGATATTGAATGACTAGTCGAAGCATGTAGCCCAATTAGAGAAGTTAGTGTCTTCGAACGAAATACAAAGCGTCGCATCGCACCGCCGGTTTGTGATGGTGATGGTCAACTCTGCCGCTTTTCTCATTTTAGGGTACTGGAGCGCGCAAAGGTAATTACGAAATGTGACCGAGGGTAGTTCCCGCGTGACGAGGGCCTGATGTCCTACTGGCTTTCGATCGTGGCAGTGGGCTCGGAGGGTTTCGTGGGGAGCAGGGAATCGAGCAGCAGAAGGCAGGCGCCAACGACGATGGAGCTGTCCGCCACGTTGAAGTCGGGCCAGTGATAGCCGAAGATGTGGACCTCAATAAAGTCGACGACTGAGCCATAAGCAACGCGATCGTGCAGGTTGCCGAGCGCGCCGCCGAGCACCAGGGCGAGGGCCACGGTTGCCAGCGTGATTTGGCTGCCGAGGCGGATGAGGGCGATGAGGACCGCGATGGCCGCAACCGCGGAAAAGGCAATGAGGCCCCAGCGCACGGCGTTGGGCGAGGCGGAGTCGGCAAAGAGAGAGAAGGCTGCTCCCTCATTGAGCCAGTGAGTGATGCGCAGGAAACCTGGAATCACCGGGACGCCTTCGCCCAGAGGAACGTGAGAAGCCACGAGCGATTTGGTGATGCGGTCGGCGACGATGATGACTACCGAGATGAGCAGGAGCCAGGGGAGTTTGCGCGGAGCGGGAAAGCTCACTGGGCGTCCTCCGGCTGCGGCGGGTCGATTCCCATTTCCTTGAGCGCATTTTGGCAACGGGTGCAGACGTTTTGCCAGATGCCGTAGTTGGAGACTTCCGGCATGAAGTTCCAGCAGCGGGCGCATTTGTGGCCGGTTGCGGAATAGACTGCGAAGCGAAGGAAATCAGATGATAGAGGGGTTTTAAACGTCTGTCCCTCTACGCTAGGCAGTGCGTACGGCTGTCCCAAATCCTCAAAGATGATGACATTCGAAACGTTTAGCAATTCCTTCAGTCCTGCCTCCTGCCGTTTCAGGAGTGCGAGAACTTCATCTTTCCCGTAAATGTGCAGGTCAGCCTCGAGTGACTTACCAATCATCTTGTCTTGTCGAGCCAACTCGAGAAGTTGCAGAGCGAGATCGCGGATGATGAACATCTGTTTCCACTCCTCTAACACCGGTGCAGGATCTGAGGAGTAAATCATTTCGGGTTTGGGGAAGAGCGCGAGGTGGACGCTCGCTTCGCGGCCGGCGGTGGAGGGCAGATACTCCCAGACTTCGTCGGCGGTGAAGCTCATGATGGGCGCAACGAGGCGGACGAGTGCTTCGGTGATGCGCCACAGCACGGTTTGCGCGGAGCGGCGGGCGTGGCTCGCAGGCGCGAAGGTGTACATGCGGTCTTTGAGGATGTCGAGGTAGAACGAACTCAAATCGACGACGGCAAATTCATTGACGGCTTGATACACGCGGTGGAATTCAAAAGCGTCATACCAGGCGAGGATTTTCTCGGTCAGGTCGCGTGTGCGGGCGAGCATGTATTGATCGAGCGGCAGAAGCTCCGCCTCGGGGACACGGTCGCGCACGGGATCGAAGCCGTTCAGATTGCCCAGAAGGAAGCGGAAGGTGTTGCGCAGCTTGCGGTAGAGTTCGGCGCAGCGAGCCATGAGGTTTTCGCTGGCGGCCATGTCTTCGCGGAAGTCAATGGACGCGACCCAGAGGCGAACGATCTCGCCGCCCATGCGCTCGGCAATGTCGACCGGATCAACGCCGTTGCCGAGGGACTTGGACATTTTGCGCTGGCCGTCGAGGCCAACGAGAATCGGCATAGTGAGAATTGCTTGCCCCGGCAAACCGTACTCGCGCTGGATTTCGCGGTGCACCAGCAGGTTGAACTTTTGTTCGGTTGCACCGAGCTCGACGTCGGATCTGAGTTCCACCGCATCGCAAGCGGTCAGCAAGGGATAGAGCAGCTCATGAACTGAAATTGGCTGATTATTGCGGAGACGTGAACGAAA
>Ga0209004_1000184_pt1 | contig 14912 bp, 13 predicted proteins | sample TexAe_RefH0_M1_FD_187948 | JGI IMG/M metagenome (GOLD analysis project Ga0209004, IMG submission 187948) | Forest soil microbial communities from Davy Crockett National Forest, Groveton, Texas, USA - Texas A ecozone_RefH0_M1 (SPAdes) (version 2) | ecosystem: Environmental > Terrestrial > Soil >... | reverse complement strand
AAGGCAGCCGTGCCCGCTCCGGCAGCAAAGAAACCGGCGCACCCGCCGGCCAAGGCGGCTCATCCTGCAAAGCCAGCTCCAGCCGCCAAGCCCGCAGCAAAGGTTCCTCATAAGCCCGCGGTCAAGGCAGCCCAGGTCAAGGCGCACGCCAAGCCGGCGCACAAAGCAGTTCCGGCCAAAAAGCCTGCGCATGTTGTAAAGGTCCAGTCGCATGCACCGGCAAAGCATTCAAAACCGGTTGCCAAAAAGCCAGCTCCCAAAGCCGGAAAAAAGCACTAAGCATTGAGGTGGGGGCAGGGAGAAATCTCCTTGCTCCCGCATTTCAAACTGCTATTCTCGTTTCAAAGTCCAGGCCTCCGGAGAACCCGAATGGTCCGTCCGATCGCACGTGTCGCTTTTCTCCTTCTGCTCTGTATCTCTGTTGCTTCCGTCGCACCTGCATTCGCTAAACGAATTCCGCCTGCGGCTCCAGCCAATGAAACCAGCGGCGCCGGTTATCGCTTCGATCGCGGCGGATGGAAGTACGTGCACCTCGAAGGCACCCCGGCGCAGATAGGCTTTCAACACGGACAGTTGCTTGCGTCTGAAATGGCGGACTTGCTTGAAGTCATCAAGCTGGAAACGAAACACGACACAAAACGCGACTGGAGTTTCTATCGCGATGCCGGCCGCAAGATGCTCTGGCCGCACATCGACGCCGAGTATCAACAGGAGCTGGAAGGCATTGCCAAAGGCGCGCAGTCCAAGGGCATCAAGCTCGACGTATGGGACATCGTTGCGCTCAACGCCGGAATTGAGCTGCCTTCCTACTATGTTCCCTGGCTCAATAAGAGCGAACATGCCAGGCATGCACCCGTCATTCGGCCGGATGGCCACTGTTCGGCATTCATCGCCACGGGCAGCTACACCAAGGACGGCAAGATCGTGATCGCTCACAACAACTGGTCGAGCTACGCCGACGGCGAGCGCTGGACCGTGATGTTCGACATCCAGCCGGAACACGGTCACCGCATGGTGATGGACGGCGAACCGGGCGTCATCACCAGCCAGGACGACTTTGGTGTTACCGATGCCGGCCTCATCATCACCGAAACCACGATCACGCAATTCATCGGTTGGGATCCGGACGGCAAGCCTGAGTTTGTACGCTCACGCAAGGCCATGCAGTATGCGGGTTCCATTGATGAGTACGTCTCCATCATCAAGGAAGGCAACAATGGCGGTTATGCCAATGACTGGCTGGTCGGCGACCGCAAGACCGGGGAAATCGCATACCTCGAGTTAGGCTTGAAAAACACGCCGCTATGGCGTTCAAAAGACGGTTACTTCATCAGTTCAAATTTCCCGCGCGACCCAAGTCTGATCAAGAACGAGACCGACGAGTTCGATAGCTCCAACATGTCCTCGTCGATGAATGCCCGCCGCGTTACATGGGAACATAAAATCGCCTCCAGCAAAGGCCAGATTGACGTCAATCTGGCCGAGCAGTTCCTTGCCAGTCACGACGACAGCTTCACCGGGAAGATGGGCCCTGATGCCCGAACGCTCTGCGGCCATATCGATGCTGATCCCAGCGGTGTTCCCGAGTGGAACGATCCGCCCTACTATCCCGATGGAGCCGTAACGGGCAAGGTCACCGACTCGGATCTCGCCGCGAACCTCTCGCTCATCGCGCGAGCAGGCCATCCGTGCGGAGAAGACTTTATCGCGGCACCGTTCTTCGTAGCTCATCCTGAATTCGACTATCTGAAGCCGATTCTCAAGGACATGAAGGCCGGTCCGTGGACCAAGTTCTCGGCGGGCGACAGGCCGTAAGACCCCGCCGGAAATGCCTGGAAAAAAACGGGGTAGCGCAACCGGCTTGAGCCGGCATCAAAACTACAGGTGGCTGGTTTGTTTTGCCTCGGACAGCCGTCAGGAGTGCGTTTTGATGATTCATAATTCCAAGCCCGTAGGCCTCGCGACAGTTCTTGCATGTCTTATCTTTCTGGCGGCGCCCGGCAAGGCCGCTGCGCAATCAACGTGTGCTCCCATGAATGTGACTGCCCTGGGAGGGGGCTTGTACCACTTCCAGATGAACGAGTGGAACTCGTCGCTGCAGGAGTGTGTATCGATCAACGACGCCGGCTTCAACATTACGACCGCGAATTTTAAGAACGCCACCAACGGAGCGCCGGCAACCTATACGTCCGTCTATCGCGGATGCCACCGGGGTAGCTGCACCAGTTCAAATCCGTTTCCTATTCAGGAAAGCAACATCGCATCGGCCACAACGAGCGTGAGGATCGTGCAGCCCTCCGGCTACAGCAACGATGCGGCCTACGATATCTGGTTCCACCAGAGTCCGACGGCATCCGGCCAGCCGAATGGCACCGAGGTGATGATCTGGCTGAATCATGGCGGCTCGATTCAGCCGTTTGGCAGCCGGGTGGCCACTGCAACCGTCGACGGCGCGCAGTACGACGTGTGGACTGGGAACCAGACCGCGAAAGAGGGTTCGTGGAAGATCGTCTCGTATGTGGCGACGGTGCCGGTCACGTCGGTAGAGAATCTCAATCTGCTGCCGTTTTTTTCCGATGCTGTGTCGCGCGGGAGCCTTCAGCCGTCCTGGTGGCTGATCGACGTCGAGTACGGATTTGAGATCTGGACCGGGGGGCAAGGGCTCGGCGTGTCGGGGTTCTCGGTGAATGTTGCCTCGAAGACGAGCAATACGGCTCCAACCGCGCCCAGCGGGCTGCGCGGTAATTGAGGCTGCCTATGGATTATGTAGAACGTGACCACGCTGCACTCGGCGGGCGATAAGTAGATGCTTTGCGCGGTTCAACTCATAACTTGAGGAATGGACGCCGTCATCATCTGGAGAATGGACTGGATGACAAGCTCCGGCTCATCGAGATGAATCCAATGGCGGCTCTCGGCGGCGATGACTTGCTTCACATTGCTGCCGATCCGGCCGAGATCGTCTGCGCACAAGGGCGCGGAATTTCCGGGAGTGAGCACCAGTACGGGAATTCCTGCAATCGGTTCGGCATTGCACATCTCGCGGACGGTTGCCGGGACAGCCTGTATGTGGCTTTGCATCCCCTTGTAGAAGTCGGGGCGCGACCACTGTGCTGCAATGATGGGCCAGATCTCGCGCGGCATCTTGTCCAGTTCTCCGGTAACGCGTCCAAGAACATACCGTCCACCATCCCCGCGCGCATGCGCCAGCCAACGAGCAAAGCGCCCTGAACCGCAGAGCGCAGATGTGACGGCGAGACGGGCGAGGCCGATGCGTGCGACGGGGATCGCAAGCCGCATGTACCTCACTCCGCGATTGAGGGTCGCTTGCCGCCCGGCATTGATCGGTGGCCACTCGCAACATCGCATAGGATCGACGAGCACGAGGCCTGACACTTCATTGGGGTAGAGAAGTGCGAACCGCCGCATCACCATTCCGCCAAACGAATGCCCAACAAGGAGGTAAGGCGGCTTGATGTCTGCGAGTTTCAGCGCGTCATGCAATTCGCTCGCGGTGTTGGCAGGTGTGCGTTCGGTGCGCGCAGGGCTGCTCCAGCCAAGGCCGCAGCGATCGTAGGCCACTGTGGCGGCGAAACGCGAGACCCTCTCCTGGATCCCGTACCAGTTCAAATGCGTCGCTGCAATGCCGGATTCGAAGAGAACGGTCGTGTTTCCCGTACCCTTTTCGACCACAAAAAGGCTGCGCTGATTGCCGATGTCGATGCATCTGCCCATGCCAGTGTAGCGACGCCGATCTCGCCGCGACGCGAGGACCTGATATGCGCAGCCCACGCCAATCAGTGCCGCCACACAGCCAGAAATCAGTAGAGGTATGAGCATGTACCTGTTAGAACTTCAGAAGATTCTCCGCACTAAAATCCGCTGCCTTGAGATTTGCCTTTGTGCTTCCACGTTCGAGCAGGAATAGGGTCGATCCGTTCTGTCCGCGCAGCTTGCCTTCAATCTGGCTTGCAGACCACACGCCGCCCTCATGCCGCAGACCGATAAATGAAAACTCCTTGACCGTGCCGGAATCCTTCAACGTTTTCTCAGCGTGAACCGGGAAGGCTATCGTGTGGTCGAGCCATGTGCGCACCTGCGCATAGTGGGTGCGATCGTCCGCACCGGGAGCGCTTGTCAGCAGATCGCAATCACGCGCACCGTACTTCGCTTTCTCTACCGACTGGCTCGGCCAATAGAGTTCAGGATTGAGGAAATCCTCGTAGCTGAATCCTGGCCCGAAGGGACCGCCAGTCCACTGCTCAAAGGGCAGCATGGCAAGCTCTCTGGCGCCTGGATGAGCCATCTTCATTCCTACGCGCCCATCGGAACGCATCTCCATCAGGATGCGAGATCGAGAAGACGGTGGCGACGTTACGTCGAGCACTACGCGCAGCACGCCGGAAAACCAGTGCGCCTTTACATCGACGCCGAAATTTGTGCGGGTGCCGTTGCCATCGACGCGCACGATGCGCCCGACGATGCGGTAGTCGGCGGTTTCGATTTGCTTGCGAGGTCCTGCCAGGATTGAGCTCGCATCGGCACCGTGCGCCAAGGCCGGCAGTGCGATAGCGAGTGCCGCGGCAGCAAGAATCCTCATGATTCGATCCTGCCGTCGCGAATGCGAATGTGTCGCGGAGCTGAATCGGCGATGTCATTCTCGTGGGTTACAACGATCAGCGTCATTCCGCGTTCCATCTGGATTCCCGTGAGGATCTTCATGATACGCGCGGAATTCTCGGTATCCAGATTTCCCGTCGGCTCGTCCGCGAGCAGAATACTGGGAGAATTCGCAAGCGCTCGTGCAATTGCTACCCGCTGCCGTTCTCCGGCCGAGAGTTCATTGGGAAAATGATGTAACCGATTCTCCATTCCCACCCCGCGCAACAGGGTCTCCGCGCGCTCCGCGTTGCGGTCCGCTCCTTTGGCTGCCATCATGGGCACCTGTACGTTCTCAATGGCGCTCAACGTAGGCAGCAGATGAAATGCCTGAAAGATGAATCCAACGTGCTGCGAACGATACGTGTCGGTATCAGATGCAGCGCCCAGCAAGGCATTCTGGAAAAGAACCGTACCCGTCGTGGGCGTGGCCAATCCTCCCATCAAATGCAGAATCGTCGATTTTCCGCTTCCACTGGGCCCGCTGATGGTTACAAATTCTCCGGCGCACACGCTGAGATCAACGCCACGCAAGGCTTCGACGCGCCCGTCATCGTAGTGCTTGGTTACAGCACGCAATTCGAGCTGCGGATTAGTCATAGCGGAGCGCCTCGACCGGCGACAGGCGCGCGCCACGCCATGCGGGAACAATTCCCGCAAGAAGGCCGGCAAGGATAGCGATAGCGAGTGCTTCAGCCAATATCGGAATTGGAAACGACGCGGAAACGACGTTTGCCGTCTGGGGCAGATGGGCGAGAACGCGAAGAGCCAAAGAGCCGAACGCTATTCCCAGAAGGCCCCCGGCCAGACCCAGTGCGGCCGCCTCAATCTGGATCAGGAGCAGTACGCGCCGGCTGTTCCAACCCAGAGCGCGCAGTACGCCGATTTCGCGCGTGCGCTCGAATACCGACATCGCCATGGTGTTCGCGATTCCCAGGATGCCGATCAGCAGCGCAATGGATGAAGTGCCCCATGCCGTGGCGTGTGCCAGCAACACCAGTTGATTGTTGCTGGCGCGTTCGACGGCAGGCACGGCACGCAATCCGGGCAGCGCGGCTTCAATCGAAGCCTGTGAACGGGCCATGTAGTGGTCCGACGATTCGCCGATGGGAGCCGGTTTCAGCCGCACATGAAAAGCCGTCACCTTGCCCTCGAGGCTGCTCAGCTTCTGCATCTGGTCGAGGGGCATAATCACCGCGCCTGCTTCCAGCGCAGAGCCGCCGTGAAACACGCCGACTACATTGAAATTGCTCCCTTGAATTTCGAGTGTGTCGCCTGCATGCTTCTTCAGGCTGTCGGCCAGCAGTTCTCCGAGGATGATTTCTGGTTGGCCATCCCGGAAATGCCTGCCCGCGATCATCGATATGGCGTTGAACTCAAAAGAGTCGGCGGTCCAGCCGTAGGCGAGGGCATTCACGTCGGCCGACAGCGCCATAAAGCTGAAGATCATCGGCGCTACCTCGCCAACAACAGGCAGCGTGCGGAGCTTATCGAGTCCTGACTGATTCACCGACGTATTGAGAAACGTCTGCGGAACAACGGCAATGTCGGTGCCGCTGTTTGAATACATCTGCCGCCAGGCCAGCTCGAAAGAATGCGAGAAGCCTACAAGGCCAACGAACGCTCCCATGGCCATGCCGATTCCGCCTAGCGTCAGCAGAGTTCGCAAGCGCCTGCGCCAGAGATTTTTCCAGGCGAACCGTACAAGAGTCAGTTGAGTGGCCATAGCTCGTTAAAGGGCTAACGGGAAACGATCAATTGAATTGGGAATCGCTCTGCTGCGCAGTGTAGCGGTCGCGCATTGCAGTGTCTACCAGTGTTTTTCCGGCGACACAATGAAGCTCGCGACTACAGGCGGGCGCACCAAGAGGAAGGTATTGATAGGCTGGAGCGCCTCATAAATCACAAGAGTTTGGAAGCGAGAATGAAGGACACACAAGTAGATCTTCACGAAACAGCCGCGTCGGCTGGAGCCGTATCGGCAGCTTGCAGTGCGTCTCAGCTTACGTTGTCTTGCGTCAGAGGAAGTACGAACGCGGATGCTTTTTCAGGGCATCCGCGCCGATGCACCCTAATAGCGTCCCGAGCGTGCGCCGCTGCTGCTGCCTTTACGTGCCTGGTAGCAGTCACGGCAGAAGACTGGACGATCACCGCGTGGTTCAAATGGAACAGTCGTTGGCTGGCCGCAGCCTGAGCAGATTACAGGTGTTCCGTGGGATGGAGCCGGACGATAACCGGAGCCTCCCCCACCTTGTTCGCTCTTTTTTGCCTGACGGCAAGGCTTGCAGCGCTTGGGGGTCGAATAACCGCGTTCCTGAAAGAACGCCTGATCAGCAGCGGTGAACGTAAAGTCCTGTCCACAATCACTGCACGTAAGTTGAATATCTCCGGCCATGGCTCTCCTCGTGGCGATTGTACATACGAGTCAGTGAATTTTATATAAGAATCTGCTTTAACTCCAAAAACCTGCCAAACACATTCAATCGATTTAGCGGGTTGGCGGCACAATGATGGAACGCTATATAGTGACTCCACCGGCCGCTAAAACTGGGCACGCAACCGAACTGTTACGCCGCATGAACATGCCAAATCCGGAATTCGAAGCCGAGTGCATCCGCCGGATTCTGGCTGGCGAAAAGCACCTGTTTCATGACCTTATCCGGCCCTGCGAGCGCTCCATCTACTTCCTGCTCTTATCTCTTCTCAAGAACGAGAGCGATGTGGATGACGTCGCGCAGGAAACCGTTATCAAGGTCTATCAAAACCTCGACAAGTTCCGCGGCGACTCGCAATTCCGGACCTGGGTCCTCTCCATAGCCCGCAACGAGGGCCTGGGGCGGCTGCGCAAGATCAGCACCCGCCGTGAAGACTCTCTCGACGCCGCAACCGATGAGCAGTCTGGCGATTACACCCCTGCAATCCTGACCAGTTGGCGCGAAATTCCCACCGAGGCGTTGGAACAAAAGGAGTTGGGTGCGATTCTCCGCTCGGCGATCGAGGGCCTGCCGGAGATTTACCGTAACGTTGTGCTGCTGAGGGACATCGAAGAAATGGATATCCGTCAGACTGCCGCCGCGCTGGACATCAGCGAAGTTGCGGTCAAGGTTCGTTTGCACAGGGCGCGCGCTCTTTTACAGCGTAACCTGGCCCCAAAACTGAAGGGATTTGCCCCCAAACGGAAGGGCTGGTTCGGGGGACGCGCATGAGAATCGACTGCAATCACGTATGGGAGCACATCTCCGGCTACATCGACAGCGAGTTGGATGCATCCCTGCGTTCCGAAATCGACCGCCATCTTGAGACCTGCGAGATCTGCTCCGCGGTGCTCGATTCCACGCGAAACGTAGTCATCCTGATGGCAGACGACCGCGTATTCGAACTGCCGGCGGGCTTCAGCGACCGGCTGCATGCTCATATCGACAGAGAGATCAAGGCACCGGAACAGCCGTAGCGGCCGGCTGCGTCTTCATTTGTGCTCGTGTGCTATGCGGTCGGGCACCGCCTGTACCAGGCGTTCCAGCCACTTTATCGAGAGTTCCTACCGCAGCCAATCCAATTGCTTACTGAACCCGTTCATCTGGAAAGGGGACCGGTGCAAAGAATTTCGTTTTCAGCCTGCCCCCTTTCCTTGTAACCTTTCGCGCATGCACGCACTCTAGTGTGTGTGCAACAGTTTGTGCGACATCTGCTCTTCCCGGCCGATGTTGCGGAGTGACAACCGGCGGCTTCCCCGCCTCAACCCCCCAGCGAGGTCAATCTCACATGAAGAACCAATTCAGTGCAATGCTGCTCACTGCTGCTCTCACCGGTCTGATGGGCGGAACCGTCGCGGCTCACGCAACAACGCCGGGCACAAACGCAAAGAATACGAATACGACGGTCAAGGCCGCCAAGGCCGGCCTGCGCTATGCAGGACAAGACAAGCCCGCCAAACACTCCTGTAAAGGCAAGAACGACTGCAAGGGCCAGGGCGGCTGCAAGTCCAGTGACAACGGCTGCAAAGGCAAGAACAGCTGCAAGGGCAAGGGCGGCTGTGCAACCGATGGATCTAAAAAGCCGAGTTTTGCTTAACCTGACTTCGGATCGGTGGGGCTCGTTCCCCGCGAGCGCCACCGATCCCGGTTATTCCTGCGAATCGAAAGCAGAGGCTGACAACTGTCAGCTGTGAACTGAGAACAGTCCTTCATGCCCGGTAATCGCTTCAATGCATTCCAGAACCATGCGGTCGGAATTGGTCTGCGCATTCCTCACTACCAGCACATTTTTTCGCGCAAGCCTGTAGTCGACTGGTTTGAAATCATCTCAGAGAATTTCATGATCGATGGCGGGCGTCCGCTGGCCATGCTCGATCAGATTCTTGAGCGCTATCGCGTCGTTCAACATGGCGTCTCGATGTACTTCGGCTCGGTGACGGAGCCTGATCCTGAACACCTGAAGCGGCTCAAGACGTTGGTCCGGCGCACCGGCACACCCTGGCTCAGCGACCACCTTTGCTGGGGCTCAGTCGACGGCACCTACACTCACGACCTGCTTCCATTGCCGTATACATGGGAAGCAGTCGCGCGTACTGCCGAGCGTGTCCGCATGGTGCAGGACTATCTCGAGATTCCGGTTGCCGTCGAGAACGTGAGTTCCTACGCAGCATTTACCGATTCGCAAATGACGGAGTGGGAATTTCTGAATGAGGTCGTGGAGCGCGCTGATTGCGGCATCCTGCTTGACGTAAACAATATCTACGTCTCATCGGTGAACCACGAGTTCGATCCGATGAAGTATGTGAATGCCGTGCCCGCGCATCGCGTAGCGCAAATCCATATCGCCGGACACTCGCGATACGAGAAATACATCCTCGACACGCACGACCATCCGGTGATCGATCCAGTGTGGAACCTCTATGCGCGCGCCATCGAGCGCTGCGGCCCCACGCCGACGCTCCTCGAGTGGGACGACCACATCCCCAGCTTCGAAGAAGTGCACGCAGAAGCCTTGAAGGCTAACCGCTACCTGCACGGGCATACGGGTGCGCTGGTTGAGGCGGCACAATGAGTTCCATGACGCTTGCACAGTTACAGCGCGAGATGGCGCGCGCCGTCATGATGCCGCTCACTTCCGATGAGGACATGCGCCCCGAATCGCCCGACGGCCGGCAGATGGAGCAGGTAGCCGCTTCGTTCATCGCGCCGAACAGCAAGCTGTCGCCCTTCGATCGCCTCGAGATTTACAACCGGCAATACTGGTTTCGCGTGCTCGGCGCCCTGGCTGAAGATTTTCCTGCGCTGCGTTCTGTCGTCGGCGCGCGAGCTTTCGAGGCGATGTCCGTCGCCTACCTGAGCGAATACCCCAGCCGCTCATTTTCGCTTCGTAATCTCGGATCGCACCTCGCCGAATGGCTCACCCGGAATCCACACTTTGCAGGCCGCCGCGCGCGTCTGGCGCATGATGTGGCCCGCATGGAGTGGGCGTTTGTCGAAGCCTTCGACGGCGCGGAACGCGACCCGCTCACTCTTGAACAAATCACCACTCTCGATGGCGATTCGCGCCTCGGCTTGCAGCCTCACCTGCAATTGGTCGATCTCGATTTTGCGGTGGACGACCTTGTGCTGAACCTTCATAAACATGAGAAGCGCCAGACCAGCGAGGCCGGTGTTCGCCATGAAGACGACGAGCAGTTTCCCGCAAAGCTTCCACCGTTGCGTCCCAAGCCAACATGGCTCGCTACACACCGCGTTGATTTTGCGGTCTACTATTTGCGCTTGAAACGCGGAGAATTCCAAACCCTCGCCGCAGTCCGCGCGGGTATGCCCCTCGCGCAAGCCATTGAGATCGGCGTCACCAGCTCACGCGTCCCCAGCTCGAAGCGACCTCAGCTCGTTCGCCAATGGTTCACAACCTGGTCGGAGCTCGGCTGGATCTGCGCACCCGACATCGAAGACCTGCACGCGTGAATACCGTGCGCACAAGATTTCTGTAACGCAACGGTCGCAAAACTTATCCTAAAGATGAAATGACAATCGCTCAGCAACGCGTGTTTCTTACCGCCGAATGGAAGAACCTGCTGATGCTGAATTATGTTGTCGACCCTGTGCTATGGCAGTCGTTCATCCCCAGCAGACTTGATCAATCTTGTATCAGGGCATGACTTCAGTCGTGCCGCAAAGATAATAACCAACGCGGGCTTGAGCCCCTGAAGGATAAACGTATGAGCAGCAATCTGAACCCCGCGATCAAAATTTACGAAGGTTTCGCCTCCATCATGGCCAGGCTGCAGAGCCCGCTGCTATTGGCTATTCGCCTCTACTGGGGCTGGCAATTTTCGCAGGATGGCTGGGGTAAACTGACGCACCTCGACAAGGTGACAGATTTTTTCACCAGCCTCAACCTGCCTGCTCCGCATACTACGGCCCTAATGGTCGCGCTGATTGAACTCTGCGGTGGAACTCTCTTCGCGCTCGGCATCGCATCGCGCCTCACGTCGCTGGTGCTCTTCATCAACATGACGATGGCCTATCTCAGCGTGCCAGATGATCGCGTCAACTTTTCCCACATCTTCTCAAAGCCCGACGACTTCTACGGGGCGTCGCCGTACACCTACTGGTTCGCAGCGCTCCTCATCCTCATCCTCGGCCCCGGCAGGTTTGCAGTCGATACGCTTCTGCGAGGGAGATTCGGACTGGACGGTGAGCGCGCACACAGCCCCGCGTAACCAACCGCGCTATCATCGTTCTTCCGACTCCCTGGAAGGCTCACGAAACGATGCGCATCGCCTACATGCTAACTTCGCTCGGCAGAGGCGGCGCTGAACGGCAGGTCGTTGACCTGGCTGAGCGCATGGCTGCACGCGGGCACCAGGTTCTACTCATCGTGCTCACGCAGGGGGAGGCACACGAATGGCCCACATCTGTCGAAGTGATCCGGCTCGATGTCCGCAAATACACAACAGGCCTTTACTCAGGTCTCATAGCCGCACATCGTCTGCGACGCGGTTTTTGTCCCGATCTCGTCCACAGCCACACCTTTCCCGCGAACATGGCGGCACGCATACTTCATGTGTCTGGCTCCGCCCCGGCCGTGCTCTCCACGATTCATAACGTCTACGAAGGCGGATGGCCGAGGACGGCTCTCTACGGTCTCACCAACAGTCTCAGCATTCACACTACGGCGGTGAGTGAGGCGGTTGCCACAAGCCATATTGAAGCCGGTGCCGTTCCAAACCGCAAATGCTCCGTCTTGACCAACGGCATCGACGCGGAGAGATTTGCACAGAACTTCTGTCGCCGCATTGCCATGCGTGCGCAGTTGAACGCTGCAGGTCGTTTCATTTGGCTAGCTGCGGGCCGCCTTACTGCTGCCAAGGACTACCCAAACCTGCTGCGAGCGTTCGTAGGATTGCATTCTACTTATCCTTCCGCAGAACTTTGGATCGCTGGAGCAGGAAGCCCAGCGGTCGAAAAGATCCTCCAAAACTTTGCCGACGCGAGAGGCATTTCCGGTTCCGTCCGGTGGCTTGGGCTGTGTGATGACATGCCCGCCCTGTTCGATGCAGCGGATGCATTCGTGCTCAGCTCTGCATGGGAAGGCATGCCGCTCGTGGTTGGCGAAGCGATGGCGATGGAGAAACTGGTGGTAGGCACAGACGTTGGAGGTGTATGTGAACTCGTTGGCGACGCCGGTGTCATCGTTACCGCGAAAAATCCCAAGGCTCTGACCGACGCGATGATTCGCGCAATGCGCATGCCTGAAGACCAGCGGAGAGCGATGGGCCACGCTGCACGAGAGCGAATCCTCAATCACTTCGACATGGACGCGAAGGTTGATGAATGGCAGGCGCTTTATGAGCGGTTGGTCGGTGAGCGCCAATAACGGCCGAAGAAAACAGCGCGTGATAACCTTAACTGCGGAAATGCGGGCACGCGTCAATCGATGTTGATCGCGACGCGCTGGCTAAAGGGGAATCATGCGAATTCATAGATCGGCAATCGCGTCATTTGCGATGGCAGGCGCAGTCTTTCTTTTCTCGACTACAGGTGCAACGGCCCAATCAGGCGCATCGCAAAATACAACCATAGCTCTTGACCATGGCTGGCAGTTCCGCCAGGTAACAACCGCACAGGCCCCCGACGCCGGCTGGATGCCCGCCACGGTTCCGGGCGATGTGCACCTCGATCTACTCGCGAACAAGAAGATTCCCGACCCGTTCTATCGCGACAACGAAGCGAAGCTGCAGGGTATTCAGGATGAGAGCTGGGAGTATCGCGTCAGTTTCAGTGTTACCGTGGCACAACTCGCGCGCTCGCACGTAGATCTCGCCTTCGATGGCCTCGATGCGACGGCAAATGTATTCCTCAATGGAACCCAGGTTCTCTTCGCCGACAACATGTTCCGCACATGGCGCGTTGCGGCCAAGCCGTATCTGCATGCCGGCACAAATCAACTGCGCGTGGTCTTTCCCTCGCCAATCAAAGCCGCGGCTGAAGTTGCAGCCCTCGATCCGTGGCAGCCCAAAACGAAGGTCGCGCCGAAGACCTACGTACGCAAAGCGGCCTACGAGTACGGTTGGGACTGGGGTCCGATCTTCGTCACCAGCGGCATCTGGCGTGCAGTGCGGCTCGAATCGTGGGACAAAGTCCGCATCGCCGACTTCGCCATCCGCCAGCGCGACGTGAGCAGGGAAGTAGCACATGTTGACGCTGAAGTTCAGGTTGATACTTCGCGCGGTGGTCTCGCGAACCTGACGCTTCGCTATACCGATGGAGTTAGGCCGGCTTCTGCAACGAAGTCCTTCGATCTTCATGCTGGATTGAACACCGTCACCGTGCCCATCGAGATTCGCGAACCGAAGCTCTGGTATCCGGCCGGCTACGGGGATCAGCCGCTCTACACATTTACGGCAATGGTTTCGGCGTCTCCGCAAACCCAAATCGCCGATCAGCGTGAAGTGAAGACCGGCCTCCGTTCCATCGTTCTCGACCGCCATCCCGACAAGTGGGGCCGCTCTTTTCAACTCGTCGTTAACGGCATCCCCGTTTTTGCCAAGGGTGCCGATGTCATCCCCTTCGACAGCTTTCCCAATCGCGTAACAACGGCAAATTATCGCCGCATCCTTGAATCCGCCCGCGACGCCAACATGAATATGATTCGCCACTGGGGCGGCGGCTACTACGAGACCGACGAGTTTTACCAGATATGCGACGAACTCGGCATCATGGTGTGGCAGGACTTCATGTTCGGCAACGACTGGCAGCCCGGCACATACAGCTTCAAGCTCAACATTGAAGCTGAAGCCGAGGACCAGGTCCGCCGCCTGCGCAATCATCCCAGCATCGTGGTGTGGTGCGGCAACAACGAAACCGAGATTGCGATGGGTTGGGCTCCGCGTCCGGGATTAACTGCGGATGTTCGCTACCAGATGTGGCAGGACTATCTCACCGAATTCAGCGGCATCCTCCCGCGAGTGGTTGCGCGGCTTGAGCCCGAAGTCCCGTATTGGCCCAGTTCGCCAAGCGCCGACTACGAGGCGCTGTCTGATCACTACCAGAGCGGCGATGCGCACATCTGGGACGTGTGGCACGGCCGCGTTTCGTTCTCAACCTATGAAACACACCACGCGCGCTTCGTCACGGAGTACGGCTTCCAGTCATTTCCCGAGATGAAGACCATCGAGTCCTTCACCGAGCCTGCTGATCGTGCGAATATCTTCACGCCGGTCATGCTCGCGCACCAGAAGAACAACGAAGGCAACTCCATCATCCACGACTACCTGCTCAAGGACTATCCCGAGCCCAAGGACTTTGCGAGCTTTCTCTACGTCAGCCAGGTGCTGCAGGCCGAGGGCATCAAGATCGGCGCAGAACATTTCCGCCGCAGCCGACCTGAAACCATGGGCTCCATCTTCTGGCAGTTGAACGATTGCTGGCCAGTTGCCTCGTGGTCCAGCATCGACTACTACGGCCGCTGGAAGGCCCTGCAGTATTACGCGCGCCGTTTCTATGCGCCCATCCTCGTCTCGCCACACGTCGAAAATGGATCGGTCAGGATTTATGTTGTTTCCGACAAGACCGCGCAGACCCGGGCCACCCTTCGTGTCCGCCTTATGGATTTTGATGGTAAGGTGCTGCTCGAAGAGAAGCACGACGTCAGCATCGATCCCCTAGCCAGCAAGGTATATCTCGATTGGCCGCTGGCGAAGCTGGCGCAGGCCGGCGCTGCCGATACCTCGCGCGTCTTTGTGGTTGCCGAATTATTCGACGGCGAAA